>RCMY010000418.1_pt1 | contig 39571 bp, 34 predicted proteins | sample 2041341 | NCBI WGS metagenome assembly RCMY01 (sample SAMN09708234, study PRJNA481090) | Marine sediment metagenome, whole genome shotgun sequencing project. | reverse complement strand
GTAAATGAACTAACTGCTCAAAAATGTAATAAACGAGCAATTTTAGAACCTTTAGCGGTTTTAATTGCACCTTATGCACCACATATTGCTGAAGAATTATGGAATAATTTGGGGCATGAAGAGTCGGTATCAACAGCCGAATTTCCTGTTTTTGAAGCTAAATATTTGGTAGAAAGCACAAAAACGTACCCAATCTCATTTAACGGAAAAATGCGTTTTACAATAGATTTATCACTTGATTTATCAAAAGAAGAGATTGAAAAAGCAGTTCTGGAAAATGAAAAAACAAAACAGCAATTGGAAGGAAAGACCCCTATAAAAGTAATCATAGTTCCTGGAAAAATTGTAAATATTGTTGGGTAGCCCTTAAAAAAATAGGGTTAAAATAAATAAATACATATTATATCATGTCGGAATTAATTATTTGCATTATTTTTAGCCATTCATAAAAAAAGAAAATGTTATGTTAATCGGACTTCCTAAAGAAATTAAAAACAACGAGAATCGAGTGGCGATAACTCCCGCAGGAGTTTTTGAATTGGTAAAGAAAAATCACACAGTTTTTGTTCAAGAAAATGCTGGATATAATAGTGGTTTTTTAGATGATGATTATCAAGAAGCAGGCGCTAAAATTTTATCTTCTATTGAGGAGGTGTATGCTATGAGCGATATGATTGTTAAAGTGAAGGAGCCCATTGAACAAGAATATGTATTGGTAAGAGAAGGTCAGATTATTTTCACTTATTTTCATTTTGCCTCGAGTAAAAAACTTACGAAAGCTATGTTAAAAAGTAAGTCAGTTTGTATCGCTTACGAAACGGTAGAAGATAAAAATGGTACATTACCCTTATTAACACCAATGTCTGAAGTTGCCGGAAGAATGGCCGTTCAACAGGGGGCCAAATATTTGGAAAAACCCATAAAAGGAAAGGGTATTTTGTTAGGTGGTGTTCCTGGGGTGAGACCTGGGCAAGTTTTGATACTCGGTGCTGGAGTGGTAGGTGTTCAAGCCGCTAAAATGGCATCAGGATTAGGGGCGCAGGTTACTATTTTAGATGTAAATATGGATCGCTTGCGATATGTAAATGACGTATTGCCAAGTAATGTAATTACAGAGTATTCTAACGAATACAACATTCGTAAACATATTAAAACGCACGATTTAATTATTGGAGGTGTTCTTATAAAAGGGGCAAAGGCACCAAAATTAATTACTCGAGATATGTTAAAAGATATGCATGCAGGAACTGTTCTGGTAGATGTAGCAGTAGATCAAGGAGGCTGCATGGAAACCACAAAACCTACAACTCACGAAGACCCTACTTATATTATTGATGATGTGGTACATTACTGTGTTGCCAATATGCCGGGCGCAGTGCCATATACTTCGACAATTGCACTTACTAACGTAACCTTGTCGTATATTATTCAATTGGCTGATAAAGGTTGGGTGAAAGCTTGTGAAGAAAATGAAGGGTTAAAAATGGGAGTAAATATTGTAAGTGGTGAGATTGTTTACAAAGAAATTTCTGAAACTTTTCAATTTGTTTAATAATTTTTAAACTGAAATCGTTGAATATAGAGATAATTGGAATATCTGCGGCAATATTGACTACTTCAAGTTTTGTGCCGCAAGTATACAAAACTTGGAAATCAAAAAATGTTGACGGTATTTCGTTGACCATGTTTCTGGCTTTGTTTATTGGGATTTTATTTTGGTTAATTTATGGAATTCTTATCAGCAGTTTTTCGATTATTCTTGCCAATATAGTTTCTGGTCTATTAGTTGGAGCTCTGGTCGTATTACGTATTATTTATAGAAAATAGGAAAAAGGTAATAATATTTTGTTAAATTTGTCAAAATTAGCTGCTTATGAAACGAAAACCGTTACTTTTTTTAAATTTAAAATTTATTCTTTTTCTAGCTCTAGGTGTATTTTTCACTGATTTGAGTTTTGCACAAAACCTTTATGTAGGTTCAGGTGCAGAATTCTATTTGGTTAACAATACAGATTTTACGACGAGTAATTCTGTGGTAACCATAGATCCTTCTGGGACTTTTTCTGTCAATGCAGGAAGTGACTGGGGTTCTGATCAAGAATATGTTGATGGAAATGTTACTGCTTATGGCTCTGGTGAGACGATTTTGCCAACAGGTGACAATGGAGTTTATGCTCCGGTAACAGCAATACATACTGGCACAGTAACTGGTTCTTATGTTAACGCAGCACCAACAATTGGTAATAATGGAACTGATGTTGATGCAGTTTCTGATAAAGAATATTGGGAAATGACAGGTAATGCTGTTATCACCCTTCCATGGAATAACGCGAGCGATATCACTAATTTAGTGAATAATAATGGTGGATCTTTAAGTTCCGTTTCCGTTGTTGGATATAACGCTGGCGATTGGAATTTGATAAGTGCAAGCCAAACAAATACCGTAACAGGAGATTTGCTTAATGGTTCAGTAACAAGTGATTCTGCCAATGAAGTTAATTTGAATACATATTCTCAATTCACTTTTGGCATTGATCATCAAGTTGTTTTGACAGTCTCTAATTTGATATTAAATAATAAGATTACCATTCTTTCCAATCCTGTGAAAGCATCTGAAAACGTAATTAAATTTTCTACTAGCACTGAAATGAAGGAAATGCAGATCTCACTTTTTGATATTATGGGTAGAAAAGTGCAATCTAATAGCGGTATTTCAACCTATAACGGAATCGGTTCAATTCAAAAATTAAGTTTAAAATCCGGACTGTATTTTTTGGTTTTTGAATATGAAGGAAAGCAAGGAGTGAAAAAAATTATTTTAGAATAATAACTTAACATATGATAGTTATGCAAAAAAAATTACAATTAATAGCGAGCTTATTTTTAATTACAACAATGGGTTTTGCTCAAGTAGGAATAGGGACAACATCTCCAGATGCTTCTGCAGCTTTAGATGTTACAGCAACAGATAAAGGTTTTTTAATGCCTAGAATGACATCTGCCCAAAGAATAGCAATTGTTACACCAGCAATTGGTTTGCAAGTTTACGATTTAGATACAAAATCAACATGGAGTTACGATGGTTCTGCTTGGTCAGAAGGAGTTGGAGGAGCCGGTAAATTTGTTGATGGTGCAGCAGCGGATATTGCTTATTATGATGGTAGAGTTGGGATTGGTAGAAATGCCTTTTCGACTGCTCACAAGTTGTACGTAGAAGGTACTAAGGCTACGGACGGTACCAATACTGCAACAAGAATTGACGCCATTTATACAGGTACAGGAACAAGTATTGCCACATTTGGTATGGGAGTTCAAGCAATTAATAGTGGTACTGGAATAATTGATTATGCTATTGGTACACAAGAATTTGTACGAAATAATAATGCTGCCGGAACTATAAATATTGGCGTAGGTTCTTGGCCACAGATTTATAATGTTGGAACCATGGGGTATGCCGCAAGTACCAATTCTTATATAGAGAATTCAGGTACTTTGACTATGGCAGTCGGTCAAAATACAGAGGTGCGAAATTTATCTACGATGACCGATGCTTATGCGGGCTGGTTAGACTTTGTAAATACGGGTACTATTGGGAACGCATATGGTTCGTATATTGATTTTTCTGGCAATACAGGTACCGTTACAAATTCTTATGGTTTGTTCATTACGGCTAATTTTAACCGAGGAACAACCGATAATTTTGCTATATATTCTGCATCTGACGCAGATTCTTATGTAAACGGTAACCTAGGTATTGGAACAGACACTCCATTACAAAAAGTACATATTAGTGGAGCAATGCGATTAGAGCCGCAAGCAACAGCGCCTACTGGTAGTCTTGGGGATTTATACGTTGGCACGGATGGTAAACTTTATTTTCATAACGGAACCGCTTGGAAAGAAGTGCAATTAGTACCGTAACGAAAAGTTTCTGAAAAAACTTTTTGTTAAATCAAAAATGTTGTTAAATTTGTGATTCTATTATGAAAATACAAACAGTAAATACTTGGTGGTGGACTTTGCAGAATCAAATCTTGTGAAGTAAACAACTATGTAAAAATATAACATTAGGCTTGTCTTCACGACAAGCCTTTTTTTTTAATCATTTTGAATATAATTATTAAAATGAAATACAAACTAAAAACTAGCTATAAAAAAATACTCGCTGATACCATAACTCCGGTAAGTATCTATTTAAAAATTAGAGATAAATACCCTAATAGTATTCTGCTCGAAAGTTCTGATTATCACGGTAATGAAAATAGTTTTTCCTATATCTGCTGCAATCCTATCGCTAGTATTACGGTTCAAAATAATGAAATTATAGAATCTTTTCCTGACGGGAGAACAGAGCAAAAGTCTATTAATCCCGATACAAGTGTTCCACAGACTGTACATGATTTCAGTCTGAAATTTGATACTGAAAATCAAGATTTTAAATTCATAAATAACGGTTTATTTGGTTACATCAATTATGATGCAGTACAATATTTTGAAGATGTTACAATTTCTAAAAAACCCGAAGATGTCAATATCCCTGATATTTATTATGCAGTCTATCAAAATATAATCGCTATCAATCACTTTAAAAATGAGGCTTATATTTTTGCACATACCTATAATTCTGAATCTAATATTGAAGAAATCAATCAATTGATTAAAAACAAAAATTTTGCTTCCTACACTTTTGAAAATGGTTCTGACGAAAGCTCGAACTTAACCGATGAAGAATTTAAAGAGCATGTAGAATTGGCAAAAAAACATTGTTTTAGAGGCGATGTTTTTCAATTGGTTTTATCCCGAAGATTTTCACAGAGTTTTAAAGGAGACGAATTTAATGTGTATCGAGCGCTACGTTCGATAAATCCATCACCATATTTGTTTTATTTTGATTATGGAAATTTCAAAATTTTCGGATCATCACCAGAAGCTCAACTAGTGGTAAAAGATGGAAAGGCTGAAATTCATCCTATCGCTGGTACGTTCAAAAGAACCGGCAATGATGAAAAAGATTTAATTGCAGCAAAATCACTTGCAGAAGATGAAAAAGAAGTTGCAGAACATGTGATGTTGGTCGATTTAGCAAGAAATGATCTGAGCAGAAATGGAGAAAATGTTACCGTTGAAACGTATAAGGAAATTCAGTTTTTCTCGCATGTTATCCATTTGGTTTCTAAAGTGACTGGTCAAAAATTTGATGATGCCATTACATTTCAGGTGGTTGCGGATACTTTTCCTGCAGGAACTTTATCCGGTGCGCCGAAACACAAAGCCATGCAGCTCATAGAGAAATACGAAAAAACAAATCGAGCCTTTTATGGTGGAGCAATTGGGTTTATGGATTTTCAAGGTAATTTTAACCACGCCATAATTATTCGATCTTTTTTAAGCAAAAATCATCATTTATTTTATCAAGCAGGAGCCGGAATTGTAGCAAAATCAACTGCAGAAGATGAACTGCAAGAAGTATATAATAAATTAAGAGCCTTGAAAAAGGCCTTAGAATTAGCAGAAAAAATATAAATCGAATCGTTTTTAGAAAAAAAACTCCAATGAAAAAAATATTAGTAATTGATAATTACGATTCATTCACGTATAATCTAGTCCATTATTTGAATGATTTACATTGTAATGTTACCGTAAAACGGAATGATAAATTAAGTTTAGAGGAAGTCGAAGAATATGACAAAATTTTGCTTTCTCCCGGACCTGGAATTCCCGATGAAGCAGGTTTATTAAAGCCAATCATCAAAGCATATGCCGCCACGAAAAGTATTTTAGGAGTTTGTCTCGGACAACAAGCAATAGCAGAAGTATTCGGCGGGAAAATAGAAAATTTAAATAAAGTATATCATGGTGTATCTTCTACAATTGAAAGAATCAATGAAGATGCTGTATTGTATAAAAATATTCCAAAAAAAATAGAAGTAGGCAGATACCATTCTTGGGTAGTTTGTAAAAATTTACCAGAAGTTTTAGAGGTAACTTCTTTAGATGAAAACGGAGAAATCATGTCATTACGACATAAAGAGTTCGATGTTCGAGCAGTGCAATACCATCCGGAATCTATTTTAACTCCAGAAGGAAAACAAATTTTAAAAAATTGGGTGGAAGCATAAAAAGATAGGCATGAAAGATATTTTAAACAGATTGATAAATCACGAAAAAATAACCAAACGGGAAGCAAAAAATGTTTTGGTAAATATTTCAAAAGGAGATTATAATACAAGTCAGATAGCTTCATTTTTAACGGTTTATATGATGCGTAGTATTTCGATTGAAGAACTCGATGGGTTTAGAGAAGCGCTGTTAGAATTATGTTTAGCTATTGATTTATCTGCCTATAACACGATTGATTTATGTGGTACAGGAGGAGATGGAAAAGACACCTTCAATATTTCAACTTTGTCTTCGTTTGTAACTGCTGGCGCAGGAGTAAAAGTTGCAAAGCATGGAAATTACGGGGTTTCTTCATCGTGCGGTTCTTCTAATGTTCTAGAGTATTTGGGAATTCATTTTACCAATGAAAAAGATGCGTTGGAGAAGGCAATCGATCAAGCAGGAATTTGTTTTTTGCATGCACCGTTATTTCATCCAGCCATGAAAAATGTGGCACCCATTCGAAAAGAATTAGGTGTAAAAACATTTTTTAACATGCTTGGTCCAATGGTAAACCCTTCATTTCCCAAAAATCAAGTTGTGGGAGTTTTTAATTTGGAATTGGCAAGAATGTATGGCTATCTGTATCAGAATACAGATAAAAATTATGCAATTCTGCACGATTTAGCAGGATATGATGAAATATCGCTAACCAATAATACAAAAATGATTAGCAATAAAGAAGATAAAATTTTTGGCGCCAAAGACTTGGGGATTTCATCAATAAATCAATCCGATATTTACGGTGGAAAAACTGTTCCGGAAAGTGCCTTGATTTTTACCAATATTTTAGAAGGAAACGGAACGGAAGCACAAAATAATGTAGTTTGTGCAAATGCTGGATTAGCAATTTCGATTGCGAATGAGATTTCGCATCTAGACGGATTTGCATTGGCCAAAGAGGCATTATTGAATAAAAATGCCCTCAAATCTTTTAAAAAATTACAAGAATTAAGCCAGTAAAATTAGTTAACGATAACCTAACATTTTAGAATTGTAAAGTGAATATATTAGACAAAATTGTAATAGATAAGCGAGAGGAAGTAGCTGCCAAAAAAAAATGGTTAACTATAGATTTTTTATTGAAATCTCCTTTGTTTGAAAGAGAAATAGTTTCCTTGTCGAAAAATTTAGTAACAGGAAGTGGAATTATCGCTGAATTCAAACGAAGATCACCTTCAAAACAAGTAATCAACCAAACTAGCAATGTGATTGATGTTGTAAAAGGATATGAAATTGCAGGAGTTTCCGGGGTTTCTGTTTTAGGAGATACGAAGTATTTTGGAGGCGCTTTAGATGATTTATTGCAAGCAAGAAGTGCGATAACGACTCCAATTCTTCGCAAAGAATTTATTATTTCGACCTATCAAATTTTCGAAGCAAGAGCTTTTGGCGCCGATGCGATTCTGTTGATTGCCTCTATTTTGACAAAGAGTGAGATCAAGGCGTTTTCAAAATTAGCAAAAGAATTACAATTGGATGTGCTTTTAGAAATTCATAACGAAGATGAGTTGCAAAATTCTGATCTCACTTTCGTGGATATTGTTGGTGTTAATAATCGCAATTTGAAAACTTTTGAAGTTTCGTTGGATACAAGTAAAAGCTTGTCAAAACTGATTCCTGAAGATAAAGTGAAAATTTCAGAAAGTGGAATAAGTTCTATAGATGCAATTAAGGAATTAAAAAACTATGGTTTTCAAGGATTTTTAATTGGAGAAAATTTTATGAAAACAAATGATCCAGGTAATGCTGCCATTGATTTTTTGAAAAAACTATAATAGTCATTTTAAAATATAGGAACACATGAAACTAAAGGTTTGTGGGATGAAATTTCCGGAGAATATAGAAGCAGTAGCACAATTGCAACCGGATTATCTCGGATTTATATTTTATAAAAAATCACCACGTCATTTTAAAGGAAAAATGCCGGATTTACCCGTTGAGATAAAAAAAGTGGGTGTTTTTGTATACCCTAAATTGAATAAAATTTTGAATAAGGCTTTAAAGTATAATCTCGATGCGATTCAATTGCATGGAGATGAAGATGCCGTATTTTGTACAAAATTAAAACATGCGTTGCAAGATATTCAAGGTCAAGAAAGAGAAAATAATCCGGTAGAGATTATTAAGGTTTTTTCGGTTGGTGAATCTTTTGACTTTTCAGTTCTGAATGAATTTGAAGAGGTATGCGATTATTTTTTATTCGACACAAAAGGAAAGAAAAAAGGAGGTAATGGTGTTGTATTTGATTGGAAGTTATTGGAAAATTATCCAAGTAAAAAACCTTTTTTCTTAAGTGGAGGAATTGGGTTACAAGAAATCGAAAGTTTACATGAGTTCCTACAAAAAGATGTTTCGAAATTGTGTTATGCGCTCGATGTGAATAGTAAGTTTGAAACAAAACCAGGATGGAAGAATGTTGAGAATTTACAGGCATTTAAAAAAAATAGTATTGATTAAAAAGAAAAAATGAAAACAGATTATCACGCAAATAAGAAAGGATATTATGGTGATTTTGGCGGTTCTTTTGTGCCAGAAATGCTGTATCCAAACATGCTTGAATTGCAAGAACGATATCTAGATATCATGAACGAGCCTTCTTTTAAAAAGGAATTTAATTACTTGCTAAAAGATTATGTTGGTAGGCCTTCACCGCTATACTTCGCAAAACGTCTTTCCGAAAAATATAAAACTAAAATTTATCTGAAAAGAGAAGATTTGAACCATACCGGGGCGCATAAAATTAACAATACCATTGGTCAGATTTTAGTGGCAAAACGTTTAGGCAAAACAAGAATTATTGCAGAAACTGGAGCCGGACAACACGGCGTTGCAACAGCGACTGTTTGTGCCTTGGCAGGTATCGAATGTGTGGTGTATATGGGCGAAATTGATATTGCGCGTCAGGCACCAAATGTGGCCCGTATGAAAATGTTAGGAGCAACCGTTGTTCCTGCAACTTCTGGCAGTAAAACTTTGAAAGACGCCACTAATGAGGCGATTAGAGCATGGATAAATAACCCGGTCGATACTCATTATATTATAGGTTCTGTTGTTGGTTTTCATCCTTATCCTGATATGGTGGCGCGTTTTCAATCGGTGATTTCTGAAGAGATGAAATGGCAATTGAAAGAACACGAAGGAACTGAGAATCCGAATTACATCATTGCCTGTGTTGGTGGAGGAAGTAATGCTGCTGGTGCATTTTATCATTATCTCGATAATGAAAATGTCAGATTGATAGCAGTAGAAGCAGCCGGAAAAGGAATAGATTCAGGAGAATCTGCTGCAACAAGTATTCTCGGAAAAGTTGGAATTATTCATGGTAGTCGAACTTTGTTAATGCAAACTCCTGATGGTCAGATTACGGAGCCATATTCTATTTCAGCAGGCTTAGATTATCCTGGAGTTGGGCCACAACATGCTCATTTATATAAAACCAGAAGAGCAGAATTTTTAAATGCTACCGATGATGAAGCAATGCAAGCCGGTTTAGAATTGAGTAAATTAGAAGGAATTATTCCGGCAATTGAAACAGCACATGCTTTAGCAGTATTAAAAAAGAAAAAATTTAAAAAGGAGGATATTGTTGTCATTAATTTATCAGGTAGAGGCGACAAAGATTTAAGCACCTATATTGACTATTTTAATTTGAAATAATGAATAGAATTACTGAAAAATTACAAGAAGATAAAAAGTTATTATCTATTTATTTTACTGCGGGTTACCCAAAAATTAACGATACAGTTTCGATTATCGAAACGCTTGAAAAATCAGGTGTTGATATGATTGAAATCGGATTGCCTTTTTCTGATCCATTGGCAGATGGACCAACCATTCAAGAAAGCAGCACAAAAGCCTTGCATAATGGAATGACTTCTGAAGTTTTATTTTCACAGCTTAAAAATATCCGCGAAAGCGTAAAAATTCCCTTATTAATAATGGGATATTTTAATCCGATGTTGCAATATGGCATGGAGGCTTTTTGCAAGAAATGTGCTGAAATTGGAATTGACGGACTTATAATTCCAGATTTGCCTGTGGATGTATATCATGAGAATTATCAGAAAATTTTTGAAAAATACAATCTTATCAATGTGCTGTTAATTACGCCTCAAACTTCTATTGAACGTATTCGCTTTATCGACTCAATTTCTAACGGTTTTATTTACATGGTAAGTTCAGCGAGTACTACAGGTGCAAAAATTTCTTTTGGAGATGCGCAGTCATCTTATTTTGATCGGATTGCAAAAATGAATTTGAAAGTGCCACAAATTGTCGGTTTTGGCATATCAAATAAAGAAACTTTTCAAGCAGCAACTAAGCAAGCGAAAGGAGCAATTATTGGTTCTGCTTTTGTAAAATTTATAACTAATAATTCAATAGCTAAAATTCCTAAATTCATCCAAACGATTTTAAAGTAATTTTTTATTTAGGCACAAAATTGGTGTCTTCATGAGCGAAATTTTGTATATAATTTTATTATTTCACAAATAATTGTTCTTCAATTTACTAAATTTGGTAGCAATCTAGTTTTATGAAAAATAAAAAATTTTCTTTAAGCACCCGTATTTTCATTTCGATGATCTCTTTGGTAGTTGTTGCTTCTGTTATGATTGCTGCAATTACTGTTTTTCAGTATAACGAACAGGCCGATGATTATCATAGGGAGCGATTGGAGCGAAAGGAAGAGGCCATTAAATTGGCAATTAATTATGAGATGAAAAGAGATTCGATTCATCCATTAGAAACGATTTACCTTGTAAAAATTCTAGATAAAAAGCTCAATGAAATCGCTGATATTCATAACTTAGATATAAACATTTATGATCTCGATGGAAGTTTGATTCGAAGTTCACATGCACGATTTGATGCAGACACATTGGAAACGAAACTGTCAAAAGACATTTTAGACAAAATTGCAAGTGTACCACGGCATAGATTGGTTTTACCAAAAACTTCACCGGAAGGCAAAAAGTTTAAATCTTCTTATTCTTATATTCTTGACCATAAGTTTAAACCTATCGGAATCATTGGAATTCCATATTTACAAGATGATTCATTTCAAGAAGATGAATTGAAAGAATTTTTAGAGCGATTGTCTTTGGTCTATTTTATAATTTTGATAATTACAGTAATAACAGCCTATATGTTGTCAAAATATATTACAAAATCTATTGCATATGTTAGCAACAAAATGAAGCAAACTGGACTATTGAAGACCAATGAAAAAATTGTTTTAAAAGATGCTAGCTTAGAAATTTATAATCTGGTAAATTCATACAATAATATGATTGACCAGTTGGAGGAAAGTTTTGTCAAATTAGCTCAAATTGAGCGAAAACAGGCTTGGCGAGAAATGGCGAAACAAGTAGCTCACGAAATTAAAAATCCACTAACACCTATGCGATTGACAGTGCAAAGTTTCGAGCATCGATTTGATCCAAGCGATCCAAATATAAAAGAAAAATTGCATGATTTCAGTTCTTCCTTGATTCAACAAATTGATGTGATGAGTTCTATAGCATCGGCTTTTTCAAATTTTGCTGAAATGCCGATTGCCAAAAAAGAAGCGTTGAATGTCGTTGAGGAAGTAAAATTAGTGATTGATTTTTTCAATAAATCCTTTATTGTATACCATCCTGAAAAGAAAGAAATACTTGCGAAATTAGATAAGGTTCAATTAAATCGAATTCTTACAAATTTACTTACCAATGCAATTCAATCTTTAGATAATCAAGTAATTGCTAAAATTGAAGTGTGGATTTTTGATGGTAAAAATGAGGTTGTTTTGGTCGTAAAAGATAATGGTATAGGTATTTTAAAAGAAGATTTTAACAAGATTTTCGAACCAAAATTCACAACAAAATCTAGCGGAATGGGTCTCGGTTTGGCCATGGTTAAAAATATTGTCGAATCGTATAACGGTCAGATATCTTTTGAATCTACTCGTCATAAAGGGTCTACTTTTACCGTAACTTTGCCAAAAGAATAATTTTTAAATACATATAAAAAATGAATTACAATAATATACTAATCGAAGAGAATGGTAGTTTGGCAACGATTACAATCAACCGACCTAAAAAGCTAAATGCATTAAACAAAGAAACTATTAACGAATTACATAACGCTTTCGCGGAATTGGAAAACGACGAATCAATTCGAGTTATTCTCTTAACAGGTAGTGGTGATAAAGCTTTTGTAGCAGGTGCTGACATTTCTGAATTTTCTGATTTTGATGTTAAGGAAGGACAAGAATTATCGCGAAAAGGACAAGAAATTTTATTTGATTTTGTTGAAAATTTGTCAAAACCGGTTATCGCCGCTATAAATGGCTTTGCACTTGGTGGAGGTTTGGAGTTGGCAATGGCATGTCATTTTCGTGTAGCAAGTGATAATGCTAAAATGGGTTTACCAGAAGTTTCTTTAGGAGTGATTCCGGGATATGGAGGCACTCAACGCTTACCACAATTGGTCGGAAAAGGAAAAGCATTTGAAATGATCATGACTGCCGGCATGATTACTGCAGATGATGCAAAACAATCAGGTTTGGTAAATCACGTAGTGGGCTTGGAAGAATTGCTTCCTTTTTGTGAAAAATTAGGAGAACGAATTCTACGAAACTCTCCGTTGGCAATTTCGGCAGCAATTAAAGCGGTAAATGCAAATTTCAAAGATGGAATAAATGGTTTTGAAGAAGAAATAAAACAGTTTGGTAATTGCTTTGGTACCGAAGATTTTACTGAAGGCACAACCGCCTTTTTAGAAAAAAGAAAAGCAAACTTTTAAAAATTTCAGAAAACAACTTGTGAAACTTTATTTTAAAATATCAATACTTATTCTTTCATTTATTTTTTTAAAAGTAGATTATTTCTATGCGCAAGACCTTCTTAAAGATGATTTTATTGAATATAATCGGCTAACTGATTCTATTGTTAAGTATAGAGATGCTGATAATTTAAGATTATCAATTGATTTTGCTAAAAAGAGATTAGCTCTTGCTGAAAAATATAAAGATACTGTCAAAATTATCAAATCATTACACACTATAGGTAGAAATAGTCAGTTCATCGCGGAATCTAATCAATCTATAGAGTATTTTGAAAAGGAATTAGGCTTATTGCGAAAAATTGATCTGAATAAAAAAGAATATAAGAATCTTGCTAGTGATCATTATTCAGAAATAGAAGTATTGGCGCAGTTAGGTCAAAATTACTTTAGTACTGGTCAAATTGAGAAAGCCTTTATTTTTTATGATCGCTGTTTAGAAATAGCACATAATCAGAATTTAGAATTTTATAAAGCCGTTATGCCCACAATAATCGCCGATTTGCACTATTCAACGGGCAATTATAAAGAAGCTTTAGCAAAACATAAAGAGTCTTTTACTGCTTTGAAAAATGTACAAGATATCGATGAAGAGACCAGGGTTCTTAATATGGGAAATGTTTTATTAAGCATGAGTGACACATACGTAGAACTAGCTGAACTAGATTCAGCTCTTTGGGTTTTAGATAAAGCAGTAGAAGAGAAATTAGATACATTATACTCATTTAGAACTTGGTTTATAGGACAGAGGGGTAGAGTATATTTAAAAAAGAAGGAATTTGAGAGAGCACTTAATTATTTAACCGAAGCTGAAAAATTAGCTATTGCATATGATCCCGTTATTGGACCGGCTTATTATTCTTTAGACCTTGGGGAATGCTACCTGAATCTTAAAAAATATGAATTGGCAATAACTACGTTGGAAAATGGATTAGAAATCAAAAAACGAAAAACAGAAGAAATTAATTTGGTTGAAGACTATAAGTTACTGGCCAAAGTTTATAAAGAATCTGGAAACATAGAAAAATCAAATGAATATTATGAAAAGTATATTATCAACCAAGAAGCTGTCGAAAAAAGTAAGGATACGATATCATCAACATTTCATTCCCAACAATTAGCACATCTAGAAAAAGAAAAATCTTTTCAATCGAGCAGATTTTTATATGTTATTGTTGGTATTTCAGTGTTGGTCTTAAGTTTGTTTTTTGTCATATTATTTTTGATTAAGGAAAGGAAGAAGAATACCAAAAAATTTGAGAATTTATTGGCAAAAATGAATGTAGATAGTGAAGCTGAACTGCAGATTGTTGATACAAAAGATAGCGATTTAGAAGAAAAATCTTCTGCAGATATTAACGAAGAAATTACAAATCAAATACTTTATGGTTTGCAAAAGTTAAAAGAACAAGAGTTTTACCTAAAACAAGACTGTAATTCTTATAATGTGGCAAAAAAAATAAAAACCAACACTTCTTATTTATCTAAGGTTATAAATTCACACTTTCAGAAGAATTTCAATACCTATATCAATGATCTGCGAATTAATTATGCTATTGTTAGATTAAAGAATGATAGTAGGTTTCGTTCCTTTTCTATTCAATCCATTGCAGAAGAATTAGGCTATAAAAGTGCTGATTCTTTCACCAAATACTTCAAACAAGATACAGGTTTAAATCCTTCATTTTATATCAAACAGTTAAATTCAATAGACGTAAATAAAAATTAGTGAGAATAGTTTTTAAAATATCCATTCTAATATTTGGTTTAAGTATTTTAAACGGGACATTGGCTTATTCGCAAGAAAGTCAAGATTATCATAAAAAATACAATAGTCTCAATGATTCAATAATAAAATATGAAGATGATAATACAAGACTTGCAATTCTATTTGCCAAAAAACAATTGGTATTAGCAGAACAATCTAAAGATACCATACATCTTATTGAAGGTTTAAAAAAGTTAGGTAGGTTTTATCAGGGAATAGCAGAATTCAATAAGGCAATTGAGGTATCAAAAAGAGAGTTTCAATTATTAAAAAAAATTGATGTTAGCTCTCAAAAATATGCAAAAGTATTCGATCATACCTATGAAGTAGAGGCCATGCTAAAGATGGGCAGAAGTAATTTTTTTCTTGGTAATGTTAAAGAAGGTTTGAGTCTCTTCGATGAGGCAGCTGAAATTTCTAAAGAGAAAAATCTAGATAATTATTATAATTATATTATTCCTTTTTTAAAAGCTGAGTTGCTCACAGAGTTTGGAAATTATAATGACGCCTTGTTGATTTATAAGGAGTTATATAGTATTGTGCCAACTTTGAAAAACAAGAATGAGATTGAAAAAAAACATTCAAGATCAATTCTTTCTATTTTATTAAGTAGAAACTACCAAGTATTACAAGAAACTGACTCAGCATTATGGGCATTGAAAAGGGGTGAGAAGGAAAACCTACACAATATAGATGCATATTCAAAGTTGCTTTATCAAGCTCAATTTGGGGAGGTATATTTATCAAAAAAGGATTATAATAAGGCAATAGTTCATTTAAAGGAAGCTGAAAAAGTGGGATATGAATATGATTCTGTAATTGCTCCTGCAAATGTCAGTTTACCATTAGGCGAATGTTATTATGTCTTGGGAGATTATAATCAAGCTATCTCAACCCTAGAAAAAGGTATTAGAGTTAAAGAGTTAAGAGTTAAAGAAATTTTTCTTACCGATGATTATAGTTTATTGGCAAAAGTTTATAAAGAAGCTGGTAACCTAGAAAAGTCTAATGAATACTATGAAAAATATGTTATTAATAAAACAGCTTTGGAAAGGAGTAAAGATACTTTGACTACAGATTTTCATGATAAAGAGTTACACAATCTAAACAAAGAAAAGGCCTCACAAAAAAGTAAACTTCAGTATATCATTGGAAGCATTCTAGTTCTAGTTTTAGGGTTGTTTTTTGTTATTGGTTATTTGATTAAAGAAAAAAGACAAAATGCCAGTAAGTTTAAAAAATTACTTTATAAAATAAATATTGAAAGTGAAGAAAAATTAACAGTTATAGATACTAAAGACTCTTTGCTAGAAGAAAAATCATCTGCTGATGTCAGTGATGAAATTACAGAACAAATTTTAAACGGTCTTGAAAAATTAAAAGAGCAAGAATATTTTCTTAATGGAGATTGTAATTCTTATAATGTTGCTAAAAAGATTAAAACTAATACTTCCTATTTATCTAAAGTAATCAATGCCCAATTTGAAAAAAATTTCAATACTTATATAAATGATTTAAGAATAAATTATGCACTGATACAACTAAAAGAAAATAGTAGATTTAGATCTTTTTCTGTGCAATCTATAGCTGAGGAGTTAGGTTATAAAAGTGCAGATTCATTTACAAAGTACTTTAAATTAAGAACAGGTTTAAATCCTTCATTTTATATTAAACAGCTAGACTCCTTAGACTAAAAAACACTTATTATTATTTGATTTCTCCCTAAATTTATAAATATAGGGACACTACATTTTTTAAAATTACCATGTACTATATAATTAAGTAAAGCACACATATACAGCACTATGGGTGTATTTTCTTGTGCCCTATTTTTCTAAAACTGGGGTTGTAATCCTTGTTTTATGTCTTAATTCATTGGTTATTTGTTTCAGAAATCAAACTTAAAAACAAAACATATGAAAAAAACAAAAACATTTAAAACTGGAATGATTATTCTAATCTTGGTTTTGGTAGCTGTATCTATTAATGGATTTTTAGATGGCTATCAAGATGCCAAAGACAAATCAGGTGAAATTATAGAAGTTCTTGAAAAGAATTGTGATTGTGAAAAAATTGAACAGGTAGTTTACTCATCTGGTATCCAATTTGAAAAAGGTAGTATCTCTAAAGAAAGAGGAGAGTACCAATTGATAGATTGCAACTTTACATCTTTAGAACTAGAATCGGAAAGAATTCTTAAAATACTCGAAAAAAATGTAAAACATTTTAATGAGTTGGATCATTTAGAATTAGAGTTTATCATTAATGATGAAAGTCAAATTGTAGTCATTAAAAACGGAATTATTCAAAAATCAAAAACCTAAAAAATGATAATAGTAGTAATTGAAATAATCGTAAAAATAATAGAAATAGTAATTCTTTAAAAACTTAACGAATGGTTAATTATATATTCCTCTTATACGGATTTATACTAATCCTCTCCGCTATTGCAATTAAGAGAGATACTAACAAAAATGTAAAAATAGCTTTAACAGTAATAGTTGTATTACTCACATTAGGTTTAGTTTTTTACATCTTTAGAAAAGCACTTTTTTATTTTAACAATTAAAATCATAAACGATGAAAAAACAAAACATAAACGCATATAAATTGCCAATACTTGCCATCCTCTTATTTTCTTTGGATTGTTACAGTCAACAGACTGTTAGTCCGGAAATAAAACAAACTGTTATAAAAAATGGAGTGGGATTGGGAAGTGTCTTAGCCGTAACGCTATCCTGGGAAAGAAATAAATCTATTTTATGGGCTATTTTACATGGTTTATTTAGTTGGCTTTATGTAATTTATTATGCGGTTACCCGAGAATCAAATTAAAAAAATATACTAAACTTAAATTTATAAAATCATGAAAAAACAAATCTTAACAATGCTAACGCTTTTTACTTTGCTTATTACCTCAGTAAATGGCCAACAGACAAATACACCTCTAATTGACCGCGAAATATTTTTTGGCAATCCAGAAATAGCAGCTGGGCAATTAAGTCCTGATGGGCAATGGATCTCCTTTCTCAAAGAATATAATGGTATTATGAATATATGGGCCAAAAAATTTGATGAACCATTTGAAAAAGCAAAACCGTTAACCAACAACGAAAGACCAATTGGCGGTTATTTTTGGACTTATAATAGTAAAAATATCCTTTTTGTAAAAGATAATAAAGGAGATGAAAATTATAATGTTTTTGCTGTAAATCCTTTGGATGTTGCAGATAAAGAAACAGGTGTTCCTGTTTCAAAAAATTTAAGCCCAATGAAAGATGTCAGGGTTCAAATCTATCAGGTAAGCAGGAAAGATCCGAATTTAATGTGGATTGGAATCAATGATCGTGATAAGGCATGGCATGATTTGTATAAGCTGAATATCAGCACAGGTAAGTTAGAGTTATTGTTTGAAAATACTAGTAGAATTACTGGCTGGAATTTTGATTGGAATGAAAAAGCCCGTTTGGCATATAGAACAAATGATAAAGGTTTTTCTGAAATTCTCCGCATTGATGGTGACAATCAGTTTACAAAAATATACGAAACCAATTTGCAAGAAAAAGCCTATGTAGCGGGTTGGAATAAGGATAATACCAAAACCTATTTGGTATCTAACAAAGGAGATGTAAATTTTACTACACTTTATTCGTTTGATCCGCAAACAGAAAAGATTGAAAAAATTGAAAGTGACCCGCAAAACAAAGTTGACTTTGGCGGAATGTTCATTGATGATAATACTCGTGAGGTTTTGTACACATCATATATTTATGATAAAAGAGAACGATTATGGAAAAACCACGAATGGGAAAAGATGTTCAAATACTTAGAAAAGAAATTTAAAGGTGAAGAAGTTGGTTTTGCAAGTTTTACCAAAGACTATAAGCAAATGTTGATTTCTGTTGGTGGTGACCAATCGGCCTACGAGACATATTATTTTAACTGGGATACCAAAGAATTAATTCATCAATATACACCTAGGCCCCGTTTAAAAGAAGTAGAGCAATATTTGGCCAATATGGAACCAATTTCTTATCATAGTAGTGATGGGTTAGAGATTCCTGGTTATTTAACAATTCCATCAGGTGTAGAAAAGAAAAATTTGCCTCTTGTTGTTTTAGTTCATGGAGGGCCAAAAGGACCAAGAGATACTTGGGGATATGATCCTTATGCACAAATGTTAGCCAATAGAGGTTATGCGGTTTTACAACCAAATTTTCGAGCAAGTGGAGGCTATGGTAAATCCTTTTTAAATGCAGGAGATAAAGAATGGGGCAAAAAAATGCAGGACGATATTACTTGGGGAGTAAAGCATTTTATTGCAGAAGGTATTGCAGATAAAGACAGAGTGGCTATTATGGGCGGTAGTTATGGTGGTTATGCCACTTTAGCGGGCTTGGCTTTCACCCCAAAGGTTTATGCTTGTGGTGTTGATATTGTTGGGCCAAGCAACTTATTTACCTTGTTAGAATCTATTCCAGCATACTGGGAGTCTGCCAGAAAAAGCCTTTACGAGATGACTGGCGACCCTGAAACTGAGGAAGGGAAAAAATTGATAACGGAAGCTAGTCCATTTTTTAGTGCTGATAAAATTACCAAGCCCTTATTGATTATTCAAGGAGCAAATGATCCAAGAGTAAAACAAGCAGAAAGCGATCAAATTGTAGTTTCTATGCGTGATTCTGGTAAAGATGTTGAATATATCTTGGCGGATGATGAAGGTCATGGGTTTGCAAAACCCAATAATAATATGGCAATGTGGGTATCCATAGAGAAATTTTTGGCTAAGCATTTAGGTGGTCGATATCAAAAAGATATGTCAGAGGATGTGGCTAAACGTCTTGAAGAAATTACACAAGATGTTTCTAAAGTCGTTTATAATAAAACCGAGAAAGTTAAAGTGGCATCTGCTTTACCTGAGTTAAGTGATGATTTAGTAGCATCAATAAACCAATATGACATATCTATTGAAGTGCAAGGTCAGAACATACCAATGCAATTAACACGTGAAATCAAAAAAGATGGCTCGCAATGGATAATAAAAGATGCTTCAACATCCGCCATGGGTAATAGTGAAGATATTATTTATTTAGAAAATATGAGAGCTGTTAAAAGACTTATTACACAAGGAGGTCAAACTGTTGAAATAAATTATACTAAAGATAATATTTCATTAACAATGATGGGTAAAACTAAAGATATTCCATACGAAGGAGCATATTTAACAAATGGAGCAGGATATGATTTCTTAGTAGCTCGTTTGCCGTTAGCCGATGGATATGAAAGCTCTTTTTATACCTTTGATGTAATGTCGCAAAAATTAAATACGATGAATTTAGCTGTAATGGGAAAAGAAAATAATCAATGGAAAGTAAAAATTTCTAACGCAGAAAATGATAAAGAATTGACCACAATGTTAATTGATACCGATAAAAAAATGGCAACTAAAATTGAACAAGTAGTGCCAGCAATGGGTAATGCAAAAATAACCACAATTCTAAAATAGAATTAAAATGGATAATGCATAGATTATAAATAGTTTAATGAAATTTTCAAAAAGTGGGATAACTATTGCTTATTCCATTTTTTTTTGATGCTAAAAATAGCATTTCAAATAGTATTTTGAAGCAGAAAGTTTTGAAGAAGATATCTTGTAGTTTTTAGATAAGTGAAGGATTAATTTTTAGGATTTACCATCCCATTCCGAATAAAATTGCTGTAGATATTTTTCCATAAATAAATGTCTTTCGGCAGCGATTTGTTGTCCGGTTTTTGTGTTCATCTGATCTTTTAGAAGCAATAATTTTTCATAGAAATGATTGATGGTTGGCGCTGTACTATTCTTGTAAGTATTCTTATCCTGATTGAGTTTCGGAGCAATTTCAGGATTGTGCATTGCCCGATTTTTGAATCCGCCATAGTTAAATGCTCTGGCAATACCGATGGCGCCAATAGCATCAAGTCGGTCGGCATCTTGCACTACTTTCAGTTCATTTGAGGTAAAAGTTTTAACCGTTTTGTCTAGACTGTTTTTATAGGAAATATGGTTAATGATCTTTTCTATGTGTGCAATAATACTCTCCTTAACGGAAAGGCTTTCGAGAAATGCACGTGCTTTTTTTGGACCGACTGTTTCGTCTCCATCATAAAATTTAGCATCTGCGATATCGTGTAATAAAGCTGCAAGTTGCACAACAAACAAATCGACTTCTTCATTTTTGGCTATGAGCAGTGTATTTTTATAAACCCTTTCTATATGAAACCAATCGTGACCACCTTCCGCGAAAGCGAGAGTTTCTTTAACAAATTGAATCGTTTTATCAATTATTTCTTCTTTATTCATCTATGCAAAATAAAAAAACCTCTGCAAAAACAGAGGTTAATGATACTATTTTTTTGAAAAATTCTAACAAAATTCTTCGTAAGCACCAATTAAATTGGCAGCTATCATTTCAGCGGATCTTCCTTCAATATGGTGACGCTCAAGCATGTGTACTAACTGACCATCTTTGAACAATGCAATTGATGGTGAAGATGGAGGAAATGGAATCATTTTCTCTCTAGCTGTCGAAGTGGCTTCCACATCAACACCGGCAAAAACCGTTGTTAAATTTTTTGGTGTTTTGTCAAATGCCAAAGACGCAACAACACCCGGGCGAGCTGTTCCGGCTGCACATCCACAAACGGAATTCACAACAACCAAAGTCGTTCCTTCTTTTTTAATGGCATTTTCAACCTCTTGTGCAGTATGTAATTCGTTAAAGCCAGCGTTTACTAATTCTTGACGCATTGGTTTTACTAATTCTTCTGGATACATATTTTTAATTTTTTTAGTTTAAATAAGATTGCAAATATACGGAATGCTTCACAAAGAAATTCGTTAAAAAATCGATAAAAAAACGACTGTTTCTTGAAATCTATTCATTAAAATCGATAAAATTTTGAAAATATTAAGAGTTAAAACATCGGTATTATTGACTATACCTTTATATTTGCAGCTTATTTTAATTTTTTTATGGCAAATTTTACAAAATGGCTTGGTGCCGGATTAGGATGGACTTTTGGCGGTCCGATTGGAGCAATTTTAGGTTTCGTTTTCGGAAGTTTTATGGATGATTTTAAAGAAGTTGATTTTGATGAATATCGTCAAAAAGTTGGTTCGGCAAAAGATACAAATTCGGGAGATTTCGAAATAAGCCTATTAGTTTTGGCTGCAATTGTAATTAAATCGGACGGAAATATTGATAAAAGAGAATTAGATTTTGTTCGTTCTACTTTTATTAGTATGTACGGAGCTGAGCGTGCAAACCGTGCATTTAAGTTATTTAAAGGTATTATCGCAGATAAGAATATTTCAACACGCCAGGTGTGTTTGCAAATCAACCAGCACATGAATCATGCAGCTCGACTGCAATTATTACACTTTTTATTTGGTGTTGCAAAATCAGATGGGAATGTGACAGAAGTGGAAATGCAAAAAATAAATACCATTGCTGGTTATTTAAATATTAGTTCTTATGATTTCTCCTCGATTAAAGCGATGTTTTATGATGAGGTGGATGGAAGTTATAAAATATTGGAAATTGATAAATCAGTTTCTAACGATGAAGTGAAAGCAGCTTATCGTCGAATGGTGAAAAAATACCACCCGGATAAACTTCGTAATTTAGGTCCGGAACATGTTAAAGGTGCTGAAGAAAAATTCCGCCAAGTTCAAAAAGCATATGAACATATTCAAAAGGAAAGGGGAATGTAATTCAAGTCAACTTATTTACTTACCAAAGTGTCAAATAATAAATCTATAATTTAATGTAGGATAATCATGCGAAAAGAAGGGTTGATTTTATATTTCGAAAATTGAATGCAGATATACGATTTTAACACGAAAAACGTTAATTGGTAAGATATCAAAATATATCTCTTTTGATTTTTGACCAAAGCCAAACTATTATGAAATATTTTAAACCTTTTTTATTCTTTTTAATTACAAGCATAGCCTTGCTAACTTCCTGTAATTCAAGCAAAAAAATGCTAGAATCTGGAAATTATTACCAAGCAGTAATGCAATCGGTAGAAAAGCTGCAAAGCAGTCCGGATAATAAAAAAGCACGAGAAGTTCTTGTGCAAGCATATCCGTTAGCAGTGGATGATTTTCTAGATAAAATTCGAAATACAAGGGCAGTTCAATCTGAATTTTCAAATTCACATGCTGTTGCAATGTATGATAATATCAATAGAATGTATGAGAAAATTCAGCAATCTCCTGCAGCAAAAAGCATTATTAATAATCCGAAAAAGTATTATAAAGAAGTAGCTAAATTGAAATCATTAGCCGCAGAAGAACAATACCAAGCTGGTATGACTGAATTTGAACAAGGAAATAGAGAAAGTTACAAACGTGCCTATTTTTATTTTTTAGATGCGAATAAATACGTTGAGAATTATAAAGATGTTGCATCATTATTGGAAGAGTCTTTTAATCTTTCCATATTAAAAGTTATCACCGATTTAAAACCGGTACAATCTCGAATGTACGATTTGAGTGCTGATGTTTTTTATAACGAGGTAGAAAAAACTTTTCGACAAATTGAGCAAAATGAATTCATTCGATTTATTACTTTGGAAGAGGCAGAAAAAATGAATATAAAGAATCCTGACCATTTATTGCAAATCAATTTTGATGATTTTATTGTTGGAGAAACTCACACGAAAGAGCGTGTTGAAAAAATGAAAAGCGATACTGTAAAAGTTGGAGAAATTAAATTGGATAGAGGAGGTAAAAAAGATGTTTATGATGTGGTTTTTGCAGAAGTTTCTATCAATAGAATGGAAGTCATTTCTAAAGGAATAATTCATTTAAATGTTACAGAACCTAATTTTGGAAATAAAGCATTGTTAAACGAAGATTTTTCAGGACAATATGTTTGGTTTAACGAATGGGGAACTTATAATGGAGATAAGCGAGCTTTAACAAATGAGCAATTTGCAATTTGCAAACAAAAAAATATTCCTCCAATTCCACCACAACAAATGTTTGTGGAATTTACAAAACCAATCCATGCAAATTTAAGCAATCGATTACGTAATTTTTATAAAGGTTATTAGTGTAGTTTTTAAAAATTCGTATAAAAAAGCCCGATAATTAGTAATTATCGAGCTTTTTTTTCTATTCTGTTTTCCCTTCCAAATCTAACAAAAAGGCATATATCAAAGCGGTTCGCTTATAGCGTTCGAACCTTCCGGAAGCTCCACCATGGCCAGTGTCCATATTGGTGTCTAATAATAAAAGATTATCATCTGTTTTTACATCTCTTAGTTTGGCAACCCATTTTGCAGGTTCCCAATACTGTACTTGGCTATCCCAATATCCGGTTGTAACTAAAATATTTGGATATGGTTTTGCTTCTACATTGTCATAAGGAGAATACGATTTCATATAGTCGTAATATTCTTTTTCTTTCGGATTTCCCCACTCATCAAATTCAAAAGTAGTAAGAGGTATGGTTTCATCGAGCATGGTAGAAACAACATCTACAAAAGGTACTGCGGCAACAATACCATGCCATAATTCAGGTTTCATATTTGCTACTGCTCCCATTAATAATCCACCAGCAGATCCGCCATAAGCGTATAAATGTTTATTCGAAGTATAGCCCTCTTTCACTAAAAACTCTCCGGCATTTATAAAATCGGTAAAGGTGTTTTTCTTTTTTAACAGTTTACCGTTTTCATACCAATCTCTTCCCATTTCTTGTCCGCCACGAATATGAGCAATCGCATAGACAAAACCTCGGTCTAATAAACTCAAATTACTAGAGCTAAATGTAGCCTCCATACTATAGCCATAAGAGCCATAAGCATAAAGCAATAATGGATTTTCACCATTTTTAGTTATACCTTTTTTATATACGACGGAAATCGGAATTTTTGTGCCATCGTTAGCTGTAGCAAAAATTCTTTCAGAAGTGTAATTGTCTGGAGAAAAATTGCCTCCCACAACTTCTTCTTGTTTTAATAAAACCTTTTCCTTTGTATCCATATTGTAATCATAGGTACTGTTTGGAGTAGTCAACGAAGTATAGCCATAACGCAAAATGTTAGTATCAAAATCTAAATTTGAAGTGGTATAAGCTAAATAAGTTGGATCTTGAAACTCTATATAATAAGGTTCTCCGTTCCATTTTTGAATTCGAATAGCAGTCAAACCATTAATTCTTTGCGTAACTACTAAATAATCTTTAAACAAATCGAAATCTTGTAAATAATTGGTTTCGCTATGCGGAATTACATCCGTCCAGTTTTCTTTGGTAGTTGCTTTGATAGGAGTTTTAACTAGACGAAAATTTTTGGCTTGGAGATTTGTTCGAATGTAAAAGTGGTCACCATAATGATCGACACTATATTCTAAATTGCTTTCTCGCGGCTGAATAATTTTCCAAGTGCCGTTTGGTGTATTCGCGTCGAGATATCTATATTCTGAAGATAGGGTTTGATCACTAACAATCATCAAATAGGCATTTGATTTTGTCTTGAAAACTCCGGAATTAAATGTGTTATCTTTTTCCTCAAAAACTAAAATATCATCCGATTGATCGGTACCTAGAACATGTTTAAATATTTTATCTTGACGCAAGGTTTCTGGGTCTTTTTGTTCATAAAAAATAGTTTTATTATCATTTGCCCATGTTGCACTACCACCTGTTATGTCTAGTTTATCAGATAATAACTCCCCGGTTTCTAAATTTTTAAAATAGAGGGTATATTGTCTTCTTGAAATGGTGTCAATTCCGTACGCTAAAATTTTATTATCTAAACTAACAGATCTGCTTCCCATACCAAAATAGGCAAATCCTTTTGCCATTTTTGGTCCATCGAGCATGATTTCTTCTGTTGCATTTTCGTCTAAATTTTTTCGGCAAAACAAACCGTAATCAGAACCTTCTTCATAGCGTGTATAATAACTATAGCCATTATCTTTTACAGGTACAGATTGATCATCTTTTTTTATTCGTCCGACTATTTCTGCATATAAATTTTTTTGCAAGCCTTTTGTATGGGCCATTACTGTATCCAAGTAGGTATTTTCAGCGTGCAAATAACCGAGAACATCTGTAGTTTGCGCATCGGGAGTTTTTGAGTTTTTTTGCTCATCGCTCAAGCGCATCCAAAAATAATCGTCAACTCTAGTATCTCCGTGGTTGTTTAATTCTTTGGAAACTTTTTTTGCTATAGGAGCTTTTACTGTAGGTCTTGTAGATTTTTCTTGACTATTTTTACAAGCGGTCAAAAACAAAAAGGGAATAATAAGAAAATAAATTGCTTTGTTCATAGGTAAGTTATTGAATAGTTTTGGTAAAATTTACTCAAAGATAAAATAAAAAAAGCAATATTAATTCCTATATGTGATTACTATTTTATCGGGTTCAACTTGAAACCACTTCAAATGAAACAAAAAAAACCGTCTGAATTAGACGGCCTTTAAACACTATTTGTAGAAACTATTAGATGAAGTTTCCTTTTTCGTCGAGTTTTACTTTCATTCGTTTGTCTCCATTTTCAAGTGTAAGTTTGTATTTTTTACTGGCACCAGATTGGTCATTATAATGCACTAAATATACATCTTTAGCAATAGCCCATCCAGGGAATCTTTTAGCAACCGCTTTTGACACATCTTTTGGTAAAGCAATATCTTGAAACTTTTCGATGGTTCGAATTATATTTCCATCTTTATCATAAGCTGCAAGAATTCTACCTTCTGGGATGAAGAAAGAAACTTCATAAGTATCATAATCATCTTGATACAATTCAGAATTTTTCAAATCGTAAGTAGCAACTTTATCTTGCAATAATTGAACAGGAACAGATTCTACATTCCGACTCACATCATTTAAATATTTATAGTTAGTAGCCACAACAATAACTTCATCCAGTTGTTCTTCTGTAACTACTTGGGCATACATTTGGGTGGTTAATCCAAGAACTAAAAAACCAAGAAGTAGTTTTTTCATAATAGTAGATTTAAGTAATTAATTTTAGTTTCAAATTCACAGTATTTAGTTAGTCTGTTGAAATTAAATCTTAAACAAATAAATAGCAATGATTTTCGTTACGCTAGAAAATGATACTTATCAGTTGCTACTTTTATTAAAAAAATGTTAAATACCTAAATAATAGGAGCTAAAATGGCCAGAAAAAGAAGTTTATTTAATAATAAAAGATAATTTCAATTCATTATTGTTGAAAGTAACTGATTAAACTTTTGTCAAAGTAAAAGTGTAAAAATATCAGTCGAACTAGGTCATTTCCATATTTTTCATTGAAAGAGTGATCAATCAATAGTTGTGTCTCATTAGACTTTTTTGTAGCAGAGTATACATTTTTTATAGCAGGTTGTAAAATAGCAACTACCAAACCATTCATAAAGATCCAAACTTTTTCAGTTTCGTAACTACTGATCATTGCAAAATTAGTATCTCTCAATTTACCGATGATTCCATAATCAATTTTCCATAGAAATGGACTTGTTTGTTGGAAGGTTGATTGAAGACCTTGCATTATTGCTAATTTTTGATTTTCATAATTTACAGAATCAATTTTTTTCATTATTTCTTCTATAGGTGGATTTACCAATAAAATAAATCTGCTAATCGTATCGAAATGCTGTTTAATAATTCCGGTTGCATTTTCTTCCCACCAAACTATTTTTTCAGAATCTATTCCTACACCTACTTCCGATAAAAAACTTTCTTTGTAATGCTCGCCTTGGGTAAACATGTCGAGCTCCCAGTTATAATTTGCGGGATCACATTGCACGTCGGTTTGCAAAACCCAATTAACTTCATCTGTATCGCTAATAGGCCCACCAATGTATTGACCAAAAAAAGCGGTTAATGCGAACCTTCCAATATCTTCAAAAACTTCCCCAATGTGATGTTCCGTTCTTTTTGCTTTTCTTTCTTTTAATTTTAAGCTTTTAATTATAGGATAATTCAGTTCAAATTTATTTTTATTGAAATTTGGTTGAAAAATTGCAATAGAATCGTAACTTTTTTGTTCTTGCCCTGTTAGAAATGAAAAGGTTAATATTAGTGTGCAGAATAGAAGTGTTTTTTTATCGATTGCTTTCATTGGGAGTTGTTTTAATAGTTAAATCAAAATATTGCTAACAATCGAATCCGCCGAGAGATTCATTCTAAATAAATTTTTCTAAATCGGTGGGACCTTCTAAAATAGTTTTTACCATTTCAAAAGAGCCATCTTCATTTTTATGTTCATACCATTTAATCAATGCTATTTTTAAATCAACAATTTCAATGCCAATAATACTATGTGGATGCACACAGCTACCATCATTAAAATGAGGAATTTCTCCAGGATCTGGAAAACGTGGGCGATGTGTATGTCCACAGATTACCATTTGATTGCTGTTTTTCAGAATCCATTTATTGATATTTTTTTCAACTCTAATCAGATTAGTATAATTTTTCGCTGGACTCGTTGGATCACTAATATTAAACCAGTCTTGCATATATTTCCAGAAATAGCGCACAAAAAAACGATTAAATTTCCAGTGGTTATAATTCATATAATCCGCTTGATGCCCATGCATTACAAATATATTTTTATCAGTATTTTCAATTTCAAGCAGCAAACTTTCCTGGTATTTTAAATCGAATAGTTCTGTTTTGGCGGCAATATTTTTTGGTATAAAAAATGTTCGCATGATTTGTTCTACAATTATAGGATCGCGAAACTCCATATCATGATTACCCCAAAGTAAGTATAATCTGTTTCGTTTTCTATATAATTTAAGTAAATCAAAAGTTTTTTGATGCGCTTTATAAATTGGTTCGAATGATTTGTTTTCCCATAGCTCTATGCCATCGCCGAGTTCGATATAGGTAAATTCTTTTTTAAAATAAGCCTTTAAAGCATAATTATAGATTTTTAAATTATGAGCAAAATCATCTGCATAACTATTATCTCCTTTATGCAAATCGCTAAAGAAAATAATTTTAGAATCTTTGTTTATCCTAATTTTTTCGGCATTTTTATATGCTCTACTAATGGTATTGTTTACTATTCCCAAGGATACATTTTAAAAAAGTCTAAAATAATTAAAATAAAGTATCCAATAGCAAAAAATTTTAAAACTGATTAATACTTGTGTAACTTTGCAACATGCTAGAAAACAAAAACGAAACCCGATCTTCTCTATCCGATTTAGGAGAATTCAAATTAATCGAACATTTAACAAAAGATGCTACGCAAAAACATAAATCTACTATAAAAGGAGTTGGCGATGATTGCGCCGTTTTAGAATATAAAAACAAGCAAATACTGGTAACTACCGATCTACTTATAGAAGGTGTGCATTTTGATTTGAGCTATATGCCGTTAAAACATTTGGGTTATAAGGCTGTAATGGTCAATTTATCAGATGTTTATGCCATGAATGGTATGGCAAAGCAGATTACAGTTTCTATTGCTGTTTCCAATAGATTTCCTTTGGAAGCTTTAGAAGAATTGTATGCCGGAATTCATTTGGCTTGTAAAATGTACGATATTGATTTGATTGGTGGTGATACAACATCCTCTACTAAAGGCATGTTAATTAGTATTACCGCAATTGGTGAAGCAGATAAAAAAGACGTCGTGTATCGAAATGGTGCTAAGCCAAATGATTTATTGGTTGTTTCAGGTGATTTGGGTGCAGCATATTTGGGCTTGCAAGTTCTAGAACGAGAAAAGCAGGTTTTTCAGGTAAACCAAAATGCGCAACCTGAATTAGATAATTATACGTATTTGGTAGAGCGGCAATTAAAACCCGAAGCGAGAAAAGATATTGTAAAATTACTGAAAGAATTAGAGGTAAAACCGACTTCAATGATTGATATTTCTGATGGTTTGTCTTCTGAAATTTTGCATATCTGTTCGCAATCTAAAGTTGGGTGTAATTTATACGAAGAAAAAATCCCACTAGATCAACAAGTCATTTCCACTTGTGAAGAGTTTAATTTAGACAGTACAACAATCGCTTTAAGTGGTGGTGAAGATTACGAATTATTGTTTACCGTTTCTCAAGAAGATTATCCGAAAATTAAAGGAAATCCGCACCTCACAGTTATCGGTCATATCACCGAAGAATCAGAAGGAAAAAACTTAATCACCAGAGCCAATCAAAAAATTGAAATTATTGCCCAGGGTTGGAATGCCATGAATGAGGAATAAATTATTCGTTTTCGTCGTTATTCTCCGTTTCTTTGATTTTACCATCGTAGCTAATGCTATTTCTACCGCTGCTTGATACCATTAAAGATGCATTCCCATTTTTAAAAACAGTCAAATTAATAGTAAAAGACTCTGAACCATTTCTCGCGTTAAAACGAATCAATGTTTTTTGCTTTTTATCATTAAAATCGACTTTATAATCGTTTACTTCCCCAGAAAATTCGATGCCACCCTTGCCCATCAAATTGGGAGTTTGCACAACCCCGAAATACGGCAAAAAAACATCAGCAGTTTCGTTTTCTATTTTTAAATAGTTAGGGTTACTCATCATATTAATTCTACCTCCTTTTTGAGAATTCGCCCAATCTGCGACAAAAGTAAAAGTACCCGAATCAATCAGAGCTTTAGTTTTCGCTAATTCTTCTTGTTCAGCTTTCGCCTTCATGGCTTTTTTTTCTTCTTTTGTTTGGGCAAATATTCCGTTAGAAATCACCAAAATCATAATAAAAAAGAAAATATTTTTCATAATTAAAATATTTCGGTTAAAATAAATAGTTCAGCGTGCAAATAGTATTAGAAATTCTTTTAAGAACATAATTTAGTGAAATTCTGTAAAGTCATTATTAAGTCTGATTTATTTTCAATATGACTCATATGACCATCAGGAAATTCAACTTTTACCACTTTCGTGGATTGAGTTTGCGCAATTAAGCTATCATAATCTAATGCCGGATCTTGTTTGCCAATAACCATTAAAAGCGGATAATTAGCAGACTTTAAAATCGAAGTATGATCTTTTCTAATTTTCATTCCTTCCAAAGCCGCAATGATTCCTTGTTGTGATAATGCTTGTGCTTCTTGTGTAATTTCCTTTATTTCTTTTGGGAATTTTGAACGGTTTGCTTCTGCGAATAAATTCGGAATTGCCAATTTCACAAAGGTTTTCGGACTCTTTTTTACGGCGGCAATTGCTCTGTCTCGATTGGCTTTTTTTTCTTCCGGATCTGCCATTGCTGTAGAATTCATCAAACACAAGCCTTTCATGGTATGCGGATATAATTCCGAGAAAGCGAGACCAATATAACCGCCCATGCTATGCCCGATAAAAGTGTATTTTCTTAATCTTAAGCTATTTAGAATAAATTTAACCATTTTGGCTTGTTCTTCCATGGTGTGCACATAACCTAAATTTCCTGTTTTTCCATGTCCCAAAAGATCGATGCAAATCACTTTGTATTTTTGTGCTAGAATAGGAGCGATTTTTTGCCACATTGAACTATTTTCTAAAAAACCATGTAATAAAATGACGGCTTTTCCGCTTCCTTGTGATGTATAATGAACTGGTATATTTTTGTATTCTAAAATCGGCATATTTTGATTTAAATTAAGTTGGGGAAGAAATATAATCTTCTCTTCCCCAAAAATTAAGTATCCTTATTATGTAATTCAATATAAAATGAAAGATTATTTTTTCATATAATTTTCAATCTCTTCGACAGTAATAGGAATGTTTTTCATCAAATTTATAGGGTCTCCTTTTTCTTGAATTACATAATCATCTTCAATTCGGATACCTAAATTTTCTTTCGGAATATAAATTCCAGGTTCTACAGTGAACACCATATTAGCTTCCATTGGTTTATTTAACAAACCATAATCATGTGTGTCTAAGCCCATATGATGTGAAGTGCCATGCATGAAATATTTTTTATAAGCCGGCCATTTTGGGTCTTCATTTTTCACATCTTTATCGGTCAATAAGCCTAAGCCAACCAATTCTTTGGTCATTAATTTACCAACTTCTATATGATATTCTGCCCAAAGTGTTCCTGGTTTCAGCATTTTAGCAGCAGCATCTTTAACTCGTAAAACAGCATTGTACACATCTTTTTGTCTTGGCGAAAATTTACCTGAAACTGGTACACATCGCGTCATGTCGCTAGAATAGTTTGCGTAATTTGCGCCGACATCCATTAAAATAACTTCTCCTGATTTACAAATTTGGTTATTCTCAATATAGTGTAAAACACAAGCGTTATACCCTGAACCAATTATCGGTGTATACGCAAAACCATCAGAGCGATTTCGAATGAATTCATGAATAAATTCGGCCTCAATTTCATATTCAGCAACGTCTGGTTTTACAAATTTTAAAACTCTTTTAAATCCTTTTTCGGTAATGTCGCAGGCGTGTTTAATCAATGCAATTTCTTCAGGTTCTTTAATAGATCGAAGATATTGCAAGATTGGCTGGCTTCTTAAATAGGTGTGTGCAGGATATTTTTCTTGCAGTTTTTTAATAAAACGAGCTTCACGTGTTTGAGTGTCAATGGCTGCGCGGTAATGCTCATTGGTATTTAAATAAACATTTTCTGCTAAAGTCATTAATTCAAATAAAACTTTATCTAATTCTTGTAACCAAAAAACAGTTTTAATTCCCGAGGTTTTAAGCGCTTTTTCTTTGGTGAGTTTTTCTCCTTCCCAAACAGCAATATGATCGTTCGTTTCTTTTAAAAAGAGAATTTCGCGGTATTCCGGTTTTACCGAATCCGGAAAAATTACCAAAACACTTTCTTCTTGGTCTACGCCCGATAAGTAAAAAATATCACGATGTTGCGCAAAAGGCAAAGTGCTGTCAGCACTTACCGGATAGATATCATTGGAGTTAAAAATTGCCATAGAATTTGGTTTCATCGCTTTGGCAAATTTTTTACGATTTTTTATAAATAGATTTTTGTCAATTGGTAAGTATTTCATGATAAATTTTTATTTAATGATGTGCTAACAAATTTAAGCAATTGTTTACAAAACCGCTTTATAATGAGCTGAAAGTTTGCTATCGAAATTATATAACCTTTTAAAAATATGTATATTTATACAAATTATTTTTCATGAAGAATTTACTTACTTTTTGCTTATGTGTTTTAGTTTTTACAAATGTTCAAGCACAGGAAACCTTGGTTCAAAATGTTGCATTTACCTCTATCGGACCTTCAATTATGAGCGGTCGGGTTACTGATTTGGATGTAAACCCTAATAACCCAACCGAGTTTTATGTGGCTTACGCTTCTGGCGGATTATGGCACACGAATAATAACGGAACTTCTTTTACCCCGATACTCGATAATGCACCATCGCAAAATATTGGAGATATTGCTGTAGACTGGAAAAATGGAACGATTTGGGTGGGAACCGGAGAAAGTAATTCTTCAAGATCTTCTTATGCCGGAATCGGAATGTTAAAATCAGAAGATAAAGGTAAAACCTGGCAAGATATGGGCTTGCATGATTCACACCATATCGGTGGCATTATTATCAATCCGGATAATCCTCAGGAGTTAATTGTTGGTGTAATCGGACATTTATATACCAAAAACGAAGAGCGAGGAATTTTCAAAACAAAAGATGGCGGAAAAACTTGGCAAAAAACACTATTTATTAATGACGGTACCGGAATTATTGATATAAGTATGGTGCCAGAAAATTTTAATATTATATACGCTTCTGCCTGGGAAAGAGAAAGAAAAGCATGGAATTTTGAAGGTAGTGGAGAAAACTCCGCTATTTACAAAAGTATAGACGGTGGTGATTCTTGGGAGAAAATAAGTACCGAAAAAAGCGGATTCCCAACCGGAAAAGGAGTCGGTCGAATTGGTGTTGCAGCTTTCGATGATAACACGGTTTATGCTGTTGTCGATAATCAATTGCACAGAGAAAAAGAACCAAAAGAGGCAACAGAAGATTTGAAAAGTGAAGATTTTGAAAAAATGGATAAAGCCACTTTTTTAAAACTGGAAGATAAAAAGTTGGACTCCTATTTAAAAGATCAAAATTTTCCTAAAAAATATACTTCAGTTTCCTTAAAAAAGAAGATCGAAACCAATGAAATTAAACTTATAGATATTGCCAAATATACCAAAAATGCCAATGATGATTTGTTTGATACACCGGTAATTGGTGCACAAGTTTATCGCAGTGATGATGGTGGAAGAACTTGGCAAAAAACGCATAAAAACTATATTGACGATTTGTATTATTCCTATGGATATTATTTCGGAAAAGTACATGTAAATCCTAAAAATAAAGAGAAAATTTATATTTATGGAGTTCCGATTTTAAGCTCCGATGATGGTGGAAAAACTTTTTCTTCCATCGGAAAAGATAATGTTCATGCCGATCATCATGCTCTTTGGATCAATCCAAATGCGAGTGGTCATCTAATCAACGGAAACGATGGTGGCGTGAATATTACTTATGACGATGGCAAAAGTTGGATCAAAAATAACCATCCCGATGTGGGACAATTTTATAGCGTAAATGTAGATAATTCAAAGCCATATAAAGTATATGGTGGTTTGCAAGATAATGGCGTCTGGGTCGGACCAAGTACCTATAGTTCATCAGTTTCTTGGCATCAAAATGGTACATATCCATACCAAAGTATGATGGGTGGCGATGGTATGCAAGTTGAAATCGATAATAGAAATGACAGTATTGTGTATACCGGATTTCAGTTTGGATATTATTACCGAATTAATACCATAACTGACACTTCAGAATCTATTCTGCCAAAGCATGAAATTGGCGAATCTCCGTTCCGTTTTAACTGGCAAACACCAATCGAATTGTCGGTTCATAATCAGGATATTTTATATTTAGGCAGTAATAAATTGCATCGTTCTATGCATCGCGGTGATGATTTTGTTGCGATTTCTGGTGATTTAACCAAAGGCGCGAAAAAAGGAAATGTACCTTTCGGGACATTATCAAGTATTAGTGAGAGTCCGTTGCAGTTTGGTGTAATTTATACCGGTAGCGATGATGGCTTGGTGTATGTAACCAAAGATGGTGGCGTGAATTGGACGAACATTTCATCGACTTTTCCGCAAGATTTATGGGTTTCAAGAGTGATTGCATCGCAACATAAAAAAGAACGAGTTTTTGTTACCTTGAACGGATATCGCAATGATGATTTTAAACCTTATGTTTTTGTTTCCGATGATTATGGAAGTACTTGGAAAACGATTCAAAATGGTTTGCCAAATGCATCGGTAAATGTTATTAAAGAGGATATAGAAAATGAAAATTTACTATTTCTAGGAAATGATCAAGGAGTTTTTGTAAGTTTTGATCGTGGCGAAAATTGGTCGGTTTTAGAAAATGCCTTGCCAACGGTTGCCGTGCATGATTTGGTAATTCAAAATGAAGCAAAAGATTTGGTGATTGGTACACATGGCCGCTCGATTTACAAAACCAATATTGCAGCATTGCAGGAATATCCAAAATTTAAAGATAAAAATTTAGAAATTCTTGCAGTAGAAGATGCCAAATATTCCGATCGATGGGGAACTTCTCGAAGTGCTTGGTTAGAACCAAATGAGCCAAAATTGGATATCCCTTTTTATACGTTGAATGCAGGTAAAAAAACGATAGAAATTAAAACAGATAAAGGTATTATAGTGAACTCTTTTGAAGTTCTCACTGAGAGAGGTTTTAATTTTGAAAGCTACGATTTAACTTTTTCTGAAAACGGCTTAAAAACTTTTCTAAAAAAGAACAAAGAAGTAAAGATTGAAAAGAAAAAGAATACTAAATACTATTTGCCAAAAGGAAAGTATTTTATTGTCATAGAAGGAGAGAAGAAAGAATTTCAAATTAACTAAAACCCTTTTAATTTGAACAAACTATTCTTTTTATTGGTTTTCTTTGTTTTGAATTCTCGGGCTCAGTCGAAGGTTGGCACATTCTTCACCTTGAGTTCTCCTGAAAAATGTTGGGTATTATTTCATCCGTTTAAAGCGAAAATGGCATTTGAAATTACAAAAATTACGCTAGTAAAAACAGATTCTGTGGCAAAAGAAACCATTTTATCGGATTTAAATGGCGGAAAATTAGATGCTTTCAAACACAGTTTTTGGATGGCAAAGCTCAGTCAAAAAATCGGATCAAAAGCTTCGTTAAAATTAGGAAAAGCCCACGAAAAGGGAAACTACAAAACCTTTAAAAAGAACCAACTCGAAGATGGTTTTTTACCCGACCAAAAATCATCAGAAATGGATTTATTCAATAATACAGTCGGGGCAAAAATTGGTGATAAGAATAAGGCGCTTTCACAAAAAGAACTTGTTAATCGCATTCTGAGCGAAATTCAAAACGGTTCAATGAAAGTGCTAAAAAAAGATGCTTCCGGAAATTTTCTTACCTGTGATGGTAGAATACTTATAAAAGATTCCTTGCAAGGAAAATGGGAAAATGACAAGTGTTTGGTTTTTTCGGCAAGATGATAAAATATTAAGTTGAAATTATTTGTAAAACCCCAATACCTTATTTCTCTCTGGATTTGAAACAGAGATTTTTAGTTGAATAGAATCTCCTTTTTTCTTATAACCTAAATTTTTAAAAAGGATTTTTGAACTTTCAAAATGTTTACCTTCAAATGTATAATTATATTTTATTTTTTGTCGATAGACTCCCCTTCCTAAGTGAGTTTTTCCTGATTGAAAAACAAAGCCATTAATAATTGCTGTTTTCTGACCTATAAATTTATAATTTTCTGTAAAAAATAAATGACCAACATAAAAAATAAATAATAGTAAAAAAATCGTAATAAAAGCTGGTTTTAACAAATTGAAGCGTTCTTTTCGTCTTTTTTCTTCATAACCGATTTTCCATTCATTAAATCTTTTCGTCTCTAAAGCTTTTTTCTTGTTTTTAAAATCAATAAATCTTTTTTCTGTTTTGTTAGATTTTTCTTCTTTTATAAACTCTTTGAATATTTCTAGAACTAATCCTTTTTTGTTTTTAGGATAGCTTAACGATGGAAAATCAATACTATCTCCTTTAGTAAAATAGATGACATATTCGTTTGCTTCATTAATAATGTTAATAGAATTCCCATTTTTCACTAAGATTAATTCAAATTTTTTTGAGTAGTCTATCGAATTAACAAGATCCAATATTTCCGATTTATCTTCTGTATCTATTTCAATAGATTTCTTAGGATTTGAAAAGGATCGTATTGTATAATACATAGTTAATTTTATAAAGGGCAACCAATACCTACTTCAATTCTTCCACTTCTTTAAAAGGAGAAAGCTGTAAGCCTTCTGCCAGTTTGCGGTAGTCCGCCCAATCCGTTTTGTAGAATTGATTTATATCTTGAACAACCGTATCTACTTTGCTATTTGCATTTTTAATTAAATCTTTCTCTGTTTTTCCAGGAGCTTCTTGCAACGATCTTATATAGTAAGATGAAGTATAAAGGTAAGAAATATTCGATGGTTTTTCAGTTGCTGTTATACCTTGACGCTTATCATCTTTACCTAACATTTGATCGATTAAACCTTCAATTTTTTTATTGATACTATCGCTTGCTTTGATAATATCTTCGTATTTCTTTTTATCAATATCTGTGGCTTGTTTTTTATAACTATTGGCAATTTTTTTAGAATCATGCAACTGTTCTAAAGATCGATAGGCTAAGTCCATTTTTGCTTCCAACTGTTTTTCTAGCTTGTATTTTTCTTGCCAGACTTCTTGTGAAATCGGAATTCTTGGGTCATATTTTACAGTAATTGAAGTAGAATCTTTAGCATCTTGATATTGTAAAACTAATTTATAATCACCCGGTAAAACGGTTATACCTTTTGTTTCTGTTGTGCTTTTATTGCTTTTACGTGAAGGTCTTTTCACCCCTTTTTCGCTCAATTGCCAATACATGCGTTCTACACCGCTTTCTTTTGGAGCTTTCTCTTTTAAAGTTCGGATGAGTTCGTTTTTTTGGTTATAAATGCTTAAAATAATGGAGTCTTTTTTGCTTTTATCTTCTGACAAACTATCTTTTTTAACTTCTTTGTTTTCTTTTGGTTTATGTATGGAGTAAGAAATCATTGCTCCTCGTTTTCTGTTTTCTCCATTAAAAATAGCATTTCCACCAAAACGGGTTCCGCTGGCTTCTTGGTTTTCGGTAATGTATGCTGTTGGAGGAGAGAAAATAGTAATTTTTTGATCTAAAATTGAAGTACCAGAAGAAGCAATTTCCCGTAAAGGGCGAATATCATCAAAAACATAAAAGGAACGTCCGAAAGTAGCAATATCCAAATCGTGTTCTATTGGATGAATCACCATATCCATTGTTGGAACACTTGGGTAATTTTCGGTCCATTTTGTCCAAGTTTTGGCTTCATCAATACTTAAATATAAGCCATTTTCTGTGCCTAAAAAAACTAATTTTTTCTCTACCGGATCTTGAACCAACGAGAGTGTATAGCCAAAAGTTTCGGTTTTAGCATCTAACAAGCTTTCCCAAGATTTACCATAATTTTTGGTGTGATAGAGATAGGGTTTAAAATCAAAATTTCTGTAATTATTGATTACGGCATAAGCTTCACCTTTGTTAAAAGTGGAAGGTTTAATTTGTGCTACCCAACTTCCTTTCGGGAAATTTTTGTTTTTCGGACTCACGTTTGTCCAGTTTTTACCGCCGTCTTTGCTGACTTGAATATTTCCGTCATCGGTACCAACCCAAAGAACGTTTTTTTCAATACTACTCGGACTGATAACCAGAATCGTGCAGTAATTTTCGGCACCTGTGGCGTCCATAGTTAAACCGCCACTTTCATATTGCTTTTGTTTTTTGGGGTCGTTAGTGGTTAGATCTGGTGAAATAATATCCCATTCATGGCCTTGATTGATTGATTTATGCACAAACTGGCTTCCAAAATAAATGGTGTTGCTATCAAATGGATCCATTGCGATAGCCGAATTCCAGTTAAAACGCAACTGAATTTCCGGATTTGGATGTGTTGGTTTTATCGTTTTTGTCATTCCGGTTTCGCGATCATACCTTCCCACGCTCCCTTCTTGAGACATGGCGTATCCATATCGAGTGTTTTTTGGGTCGGGAACAACATCAAAACCATCACCAAACATTAATTCTTGCCAATAAGAATTTCGAATTCCTTGTGATTTCAATACATATGCTGGTCCGCCCCAAGAGCCATTATCTTGCATTCCACCATATAAATTGTATGGAAATTCTGTATCAACATTGAGATGATAAAATTGTCCGACAGGTAAATTTTCAACAAAACGCCAAGTTTCCCCTTTATCTTTGGTAATATTCAAACCACCATCATTGCCATCGATCATAAAATTTGGATTCTCAGGATGAATCCACCATGCATGATGATCAGGATGCACTCCGACATTTGTATTATAGGCAGGCATTAATTGCTCAAACGATTTTCCGCCGTCGATACTGTAATTTATATAAGTAAATACCGTATATAATCTGTTTTCGTTTAACGGATCTACAAAGATATCCGAATAATAAAATGGTCGATTACCAATTCCTCCCGAGCCTCTTCCGCTAGAATTATCGTTAATCATTTTCCATTCAAAACCACCATTATCGGAACGATATAGAGCATTTTTTTTCGCCTCAATCAAAGCATAAACTACTTTCGGGTTACTTTGAGAAATTGCCAAACCAATCCGACCAAGATCGCCTTCCGGAAGACCATCTTTATCCGTTTTTTTCTCCCAATTTTTTCCACCATCATAGGTGATATATAAACCAGAACC
>RCMY010000417.1_pt1 | contig 39628 bp, 38 predicted proteins | sample 2041341 | NCBI WGS metagenome assembly RCMY01 (sample SAMN09708234, study PRJNA481090) | Marine sediment metagenome, whole genome shotgun sequencing project. | reverse complement strand
AACGCATCAATCTTTGCTAGCAAACGACCCAGCATTGCGAGACTGCCGATTTCTATGCTTAGTTGCAGTCGCGCGCTATTATGCTGCCGGTCGGTGTGGGTATTCACCTGGGTTAAATTGCATTTTTCGTTGGCCAGCAGCGACGTTATATCGTTTAACAGCCCGGGACGGTCGAACGCTTCAACCACGATATCAACCGGATAGCTGCTGGAGTCAACGTGGTCCCAGCCAACGTCAACGATGCGCTCTCGCTCCTCCTGCATGAGCTGCAGCACCCGCGTGCAGTCCTGACGATGCACCGTTACTCCGCGACCAATCGTTACATAGCCTGCAATTAAGTCACCGGGCACCGGTTTGCAGCAACCCGCCAGATGGGTGAGTAAGTTGCCAACGCCGCCAATACTTATGCCCTGCCCTGGCGGCAACTCCGACTTACGCCGCGGCTTGACGGAGAAGTCAGCAACCTGCGTACCGAGCAGAGCTTGCGCCGCGTTTAACACCTGACTGAGGCTGAGATCACCGGCACCCACCGCCGCATACATGCCTTCAACTGATACACAGTTCACTTTTTCGGCCACGTGTTTATAGTCGATACTGGTCAGAGCAAGGCGCTTGAACTCGCGCTCGACCAGCACCCTGCCCGCCTGTACATTCTCTTCCTGCGCCTGCTTCTTGAACCATTGTTTAATTTTCGCCCGCGATCGTGCAGCAGCAATAAACCCCAGGCCCTGGCGCAGCCAGTCGCGGCTTGGTGCCGGCGTATTACCGGTAATAATCTCTACCTGCTCACCGGTTTTTAGCACGTAGGTCAGCGGCACGATGCGGTCATTGACTTTCGCGCCACGGCAACGATGACCAATTTCGGTATGAATGTGGTAGGCAAAATCCAGCGGCGTGGCCGCATTGGGTAAATCAACCACATGCCCTTCCGGCGTAAAGACGTAAACGCGCGCGGCAGTTGACTCAGCACCGAGCTGCGCTACCGAGTCGCCGCTACCGTCCATTTCATCGTGCCATTCGAGCACTTGTCGCAGCCAGGCAATTTTTTCGTCGTAGTCACGGTCATGTTGCTGTTTTGCGTCAGCACCCTTGTATTGCCAGTGCGCGCACACACCGAATTCTGACTCAGCGTGCATTGCATGCGTTCTGATTTGTACTTCCAGCACCTTGTCCTCGGGACCAATAACCGCAGTGTGCAGCGAGCGATAACCATTCGCCTTCGGGTTAGCGATGTAGTCGTCGAATTCGTTCGGCACCGTGCGCCACAGCATGTGGACGATACCCAGCGCGGCGTAACAATCTTGCGGCGTGTTCACTAGCACACGCACAGCGCGCACATCGTAAACCTGTGAAAAGCTGATGCCTTTACGGCGCATTTTGCGCCAAATGCTAAAAATGTGCTTTGCTCTGCCGCTGACAGCTGCGCTAACGCCCGCGCCTGACAGAGACTCGTTTAGCTGACCAATGACGTTGTCGATATAGCCCTGACGGTTGAGCCGCTTTTCATCCAGCAAGTTAGCAATCTGCTGATACAGCGTCGGCTCAAGATAGCGAAACGACAGGTCTTCCAGCTCCCATTTAATGTGGCCAATACCCAGGCGGTGCGCCAACGGCACATACACATCGCGTACTTCTCGCGCGATACGTTCGCGCCGCTGCGGCTGATTTTTAACCGAGCGAATTACACAGGTACGCTCCGCCAGTTTAATCAAGGCTATGCGAGCGTCATCAATCATAGCGACCAGCATCTTGCGCACGTTTTGTGCCTGCTGTTCGGTTTGACCAAACACCGGCGTTGCCGCGTCACCCAGCGGAGCACCGATGACATCCATGCGCAACACACCTTCGATCAAGGCGGCAACGCGCTGACCGAACTGTGCGTTCACCTGCTCGATACTCAGCTGTTGTTCGCGCACCGGTTGGTAAAGTAACGCCGCGACCAGCGTCTCCTGATCGAGCTGCAGGCCAGCGAGAATCTCTACCATTTCGACGCCCATGCGAAACGCCTGCGACCAGCTCTGCGGGCTGTGCCGACGACTGAGTTGCTCGCTGAGTTGCAGCGCCTGCTCCAGCGTGGCGGTGGCAACTACCTCCGGCAGCGCAAGACGATTCAGCCACTCGGCGTGATTGAATGCGCCATCGTCGCTTTGCGGTAGGGCTTTGCGTACTTGAACCATTGGCCTGTTAGTCCGTCTCTGCAAATACGCCGGTGGAAAGATAGCGATCACCGCGATCACACACGATGGCCACAATCACCGCGTCGCTTAATTCTGCGTTCAACTGCAGCGCCGCCGACACCGAACCACCCGACGACACGCCGGCAAAGATACCTTCACGCCTGGCCAACAGCTGCATGGTGCGCTCCGATTCCTGCTGGCTGATATCGATCACTCGGTCAACCCGCGAACGCTCGAAGATGCTCGGCAGATAGGCTTCGGGCCAGCGGCGAATACCGGGTATGGCGGAACCTTCCTGCGGCTGCAGACCCACGATTTGAATCGCCGGATTCTGCTCTTTCAAATACCGCGATACGCCCATGATGGTACCGGTGGTCCCCATGGAGCTGACAAAGTGAGTGACGCGACCCTCAGTTTGACGCCAGATTTCCGGCCCGGTACCGCTATAGTGTGCCTCCGGGTTATCCATATTAGCGAACTGATCGAGCACTGTGCCCTTACCTTCAGCCTGCATCTGTAGCGCCAGATCGCGCGCACCTTCCATGCCTTGTTGCTGGCTGACATCTACCAGCTGTGCACCATAGGCCGCCATGGCCTGACGCCGTTCTTCGCTCATATGCGTCGGCATAATCAGAATCATCCGGTAGCCCTTAATCGCAGCAACCATTGCCAGGGCGATGCCAGTATTGCCACTGGTTGCTTCGATCAAAGTGTCACCCGGCTTGATGTCTCCACGCTGTTCAGCACGCTCAATCATGCTTAGCGCTGGTCGATCTTTAACCGATCCCGCCGGATTATTGCCCTCAAGTTTGACCAGCACAATGTTGGAGCTGTCGCCTGGCAGGCGCTGTAAGCGTACCAATGGTGTGTTGCCGACGCAGGAGGCGATGGTGGGGAACTGCATAGAAGAACCGCTTACCAAGTGCTAAAAATTGCGCAGTAGTTTAGCATTCGCGATGGCTCAGGACTATCAATGCGCAGGATTTACGTTTCGACTGATGCCCCCATAAAGGTGATATTTATAACCCTTGAACAAATGGGTTATGAACTTGTACTCGGCCATATTTCTGACCGTGGTTGAGGTCTTCTGAATAAAGTAAGGTGACATTTGACTCATTCGCCGCCTGAACAATCAAGGAGTCCCAAAAAGAAAGCTGATAACGTTGCTCAATCTCAAGCGCGCGAATAATGGCCTTACCGTCGTCGGCAATAACCTCCCAGTTTAAATAGTGCGTTACCCAGCGCCGCGCCGTCTTCAGGTCGCCAGGTTGAAGCACTTTCTTGCGAATAGTGACATAGAACTCTTGCAAAACCTGTGTACTTATTACGCCGCTCTTACTGGCCCAAATAGCTGCAATCAACGCTTTGGCCTGATCATGCTTGTCGCCTGCTGCTGAATCGTGCGCATACACTAGTATATTCGTGTCAACAAAGGTCTTAGCGTTCATGTAATTCGTCCCTACTCTCGAGCTTGTGGAAACCGAGAGCCGGAGCGTTGTCCATGTCCTTGATCGCCCGGTTCATTGCTTGCTCATAAGATTGATCCCGATGTACAAGTCGTTCGAGCTCTTCTGCCAGCAAGCGGCTCAGCGATGTGCCACGCCGCGCAGCAAGAATTTTGGCTTCACGAGCCAATTCCGCGTCAATTTTCAAAGTAACGTTGGTTTTCATCGCTCATCCCTCAAGCACAGTAACTTTGTAGCACAGTATACGTGCCGTTATTTGGTGCTGCAATTGAAAGTAGGCACTTTGCGCGAACGAAAATACTCGCGACTACGCAGCGTTACGCCATGCAATTGTGCGCTTAACGCAGTTTGCGTGATGATCTTTAAACCACGCAATACCTCAGGAGTTTGCCAATCACCAACCGCAATCGCCTTGACTATCGCCCCGGGAATGGTCTGTTGACTGGCGCTGGCATGCCGATGAAAACCTTCGCCGGCGACGAAATGATACGCCGCGTCGGCGCTGATCAGACTGCCACCTTCGGCTTCCATATCGAATGCAATGCCATAGCCTAGCGCAGCCAACAAGTTTAGCTCAAACTGCCGCAAGTACGCCTCGATATTGCGCTCGCAGCGCAGCACGTCCAGCATTTGCTCGTAAGCCAAAAAAATATTTGCGTGGGCGTCGTAAGGGGCAAGCAGGCGATACAGCAATTCGTTGACATACAGCCCGGTATATAGATTTCTGCCGGTCAGCATGGCTGCTGGTGCCTTGGTTTCCACCGCCGCTATAGTTTTCAGCTCGTTGCGACCGAAACAGCTGATGCGCATGGCCTGGAACGGCTCCGAGCTGATGCGCCGTTTGGCACTCCGCGCGGCACGCCAAATGGCACTGCTGCGGCCGTATTCAAGGCTGAAAAAATCAACCAGCAGACTGGTTTCGCGGTACGGTCGTTTATGCAGAATATAAGCCGTTTCGGCTTCCAGCCGGCGCTCTATCATAAGCAGCTAGCACAGCAAAACCGCACCGCAGCCGCCTGAGAAACGGTGCCGGGCCGTGCAGCTTGGAAATGGGGCATAATTTTAGTTAACGCGAGTTGGTTAAACCCAGACTCTGTAAGGCGCGCTCATCGTCAGACCAGCCTTGTTTTACCTTGACCCATAAACGCAGCATGATTTTTTGCTCAAACAGCTTTTCCATATCGACGCGCGCGTCGCTGCCGATCTGTCGCAGGCGTTGGCCGCCGCGACCAATGACAATCGCCTTTTGGCCGGCGCGTTCAACAAATATCACGGCCGCAATGGTCAGCAGTTTTTCGTCGCGACTAAACTGTTCAACCTCAACCGCCACCTCGTAAGGTATTTCATGGCCGAGTTGGCGCATCAGTTTTTCGCGAATAATTTCGCTGGCGAGAAAGCGTTCGCTGCGATCAGTGAGCTGGTCCGGTGGAAAGAAAAAGTCGCCCTCCGGCAAGCGCTGCGCGACGGCCTGTTCCAGGCGATCAACGTTATCGCCGTTCAAGGCCGCTAGCGGCACAATTTCGGCCACGTCAATATACTCGCGCACGCTGGCAATGAAGGGTAACAGCCGGGTTTTGTCGGCCAGTTGATCAATTTTATTGATCGCCAGCAGCACCGGCGTTGACAATGACGCCAGCGTTTTTGCAATCCACTGGTCTTGCTCCTGCCACTGCAGCCGGTCTACCACAAATACAATGCAATCGACATCATGCAACACCGAGTTGGCGGCACGATTCATATGGCGGTTCATCGCTTTCGGCGCTTCCTGCTGCAAACCGGGCGTGTCGACGTAGATCACCTGCTCCGCCGCCGTGGTTTTAATACCTAAAATGGCGTGCCGTGTGGTTTGCGGTTTACGTGAGGTGATGCTGAGCTTTTGCCCCAGCATACGATTTAACAGCGTCGATTTGCCGACGTTAGGTCGGCCAACAATGGCAACATAGCCACAACGTTTCGTCGCGTTAACGGGCATAGTTGGATTATCGTTGGCCAAGGAGTTCAAGCGCTGCGTGCGCTGCGTTTTGTTCGGCTTCACGACGACTGCTGCCTTCACCCTGCGCTGCCGTCGGCAGTGGCTTGGCTTCGCACGCTACCACAAAGTGCATTGCGTGCGCGGCACCGCTTTCATCAACCACCCGATACGTTGGCAGGCTGTGCTGACGCGCCTGCAATAATTCCTGTAGCTGCGTTTTGGCGTCTTTGTCTACAGCCTGCGCATCGAGTGCGTCCAGAAGATCGGCATATTCACGCAACAGAAAAGCCTCGGTGAGGGCAAAACCGGCATCAATGTAGAGCGCGCCAACCAGCGCTTCGAATGCATCGGCCAGGATAGACTCTCGCCTCCTGCCGCCGCTTTTCAGCTCCCCCGCACCAAGCAGCAGCTGTTCGCCCAACCGCAGTTCACGGGCCAACTGCGCCAGCGTCACGCCCTTGACCAGACTGGCGCGCATGCGACTTAGCTCACCCTCGCGCAGCGCGGGGAACTGTTTAAACAGCCGTTTGGTGATGACGGTATTGAGAATCGAGTCACCAAGAAATTCCAGGCGCTCATTGTTGCTGCTGCTGTAGCTGCGGTGGGTAAAGGCTTGCTGCAACAGCGCGCTGTCACTAAAGGTGTGGCCAACACGCGCGGCTATTGCGGCGTGCGGCTGAAAGCTATCCATCACCAGGGAGATTCACCTCGAAACCTGTATCAGCAAACTTGACCACTGCATCAATATTTAACAACAGTGGCACGCGCACTTCGTAGGGTGCTTTGACCAGTAAGCGGGATTTTTCGCGCACGAATTCAATATCCTTAGTGCTTATTTGCTCGATACGGTTCACGGTAAAACGTCGATCCAGCATGGCTTGAATGTGCCTTTTGTTTGCCTTGGTCGCGTCGACTTCAAGCTCTTCCTTTACCCCTTTAAACGCTTCACCGATGGTAAAGTTATCAATATACACCGGTGCCAGTTTGATCAGGCAGATTACAACAAAAACGCCCATCAACGCTGCAAAAACCAATTGTAAATCTAACGCGCCTGTTTGTCTTGTACGTCTATTCATTACCCACACCTGGTTGCTCTATGCACAGTCAATAACTGCGCTCATATTTACCAAAGTGTAGCTGAATGTACCGCGCCTTCCAGAACGGGACTTTGCTTACTAAATCATGCTTATTGAATCACGCTATCAGCGTCAGGCCTACTCGATCACGCCAACCCGTTTAAAGCTCGGCAGATTGGTGAATGACTCCCAGTGCATCCAGATGGCGAACGCCTTACCAACAATGTTTTCTTCCGGTACCTGACCCCAGACGCGCGAATCACTGCTATTATCGCGATTGTCACCCATCATAAAATAATGATTTGGCCTGACTTTCACCGAATAATCATTAATATCCGGCCTCGCAAGTTCCTGTCGGACAGCGTGTGTTACGCCACCGATTTGTTCAGTTTTTAGCCGCTCAAGCGGATTCCCTGGCGGCAATTCGGCCACCAATTCCTGCGTCATCTCCTCGCCGTTGATGAATAATGTCTTGCCACGATATTCGACCAAGTCACCCGGCAGACCAATCACCCGTTTAATAAAATAGCGTTTTTCACCCGGAGGAAAAAACACCATCACATCACCGCGCTGCGGTTCGCTAATATCCATAACTTTGGTGCGAATCACCGGCAGACGCAGACCGTAGGTGAATTTATTGACCAAAATAAAGTCGCCAATTTCCAGCGTGGGAATCATCGAGCCGGATGGAATCTGAAATGGCTCAACCACGAACGAGCGCAGTATCAGTACCAGAGCGAGCACCGGGAACAGCGAGCGCGCGTACTCGACCGCTACAGGTTCTTTGTGATTGGCTGTCACCGTCTCGATATAGCGTTTATTATCGTTGCTGCCATCTTGCTCCCAGGCCGGCAGGTCGCTGCGCAAACTGATAATCGCCTGCCGTCTTTTGGCGCGCAGGAAGGCAATATCGTACAGCCAGATGATTAAGCTGCCGAAGACTAATAAAACTAAAATAAGGGGGAAGTTGATATATTCCATGACTGCTCTTTGCTAATCGTCCACTTTTAACACGGCCAAAAACGCGGCCTGCGGTATCTCTACCCGGCCAACCTGCTTCATGCGCTTTTTGCCCGCTTTTTGTTTTTCCAGCAATTTACGTTTACGGCTAACATCGCCGCCGTAGCATTTTGCCGTTACGTTCTTGCGCAGCGCTTTAACGGATTGCCGCGCCACAATCTGGCCACCGATAGCCGCTTGAATAGCCACGTCAAACATTTGCCGCGGGATAAGCTCGCGCATTTTCTCAGTCAGCGAGCGGCCGCGCGCTTGTGCATAGTCGCGATGCACGATGGTTGCCAGGGCATCAACCTTCTCACCGTTGATCAACACATCAAGGCGCACCAGCGGGGCTGCCTGAAAGCGCTCGAAGCTGTAGTCCAACGATGCATAGCCGCGGCTGACGGATTTTAATCTATCGAAAAAATCCAGCACCACCTCGTTCATTGGCAGCTCGTAAACCAGCGATACCTGATGGCCGAGAAACTGCATGTCTTTTTGTACGCCGCGTTTGTCGACGCAGAGGGTAATAACGTTACCGAGATGCTCCTGCGGTACGAGAATATTAGCCCGTACAATTGGCTCGCGCATCTCATCAATGTTGCCCAGCTCCGGCAATTTCGACGGGTTGTCGACGTACAGCAACTCGCCCGCGTTATTGAGCACTTCAAATTCTACAGTCGGTGCCGTGGTGATCAGATCAAGGTCGTATTCACGCTCCAGCCGCTCCTGAATGATTTCCATGTGCAGCATACCAAGGAAACCACAGCGAAAACCAAAGCCCAGCGCGTCGGAACTTTCCGGCTCGTAAAACAGGGAAGCGTCATTCAGGGTCAGCTTGGCCAGCGCATCGCGAAATGCTTCGTAGTCTTCCCCGCTGACGGTAAACAAGCCCGCGTAAACCTGCGGTTTGATGCGCTTGAAACCCGGCAGCGAGGGTACGTCGGGCGTAGTTGACGACGTTATGGTGTCGCCTACCGGAGCACCGTAAATCTCTTTAATACCGGCGACAATAAACCCCACGTCACCCGCTACGAGCTGCGCCAGCTCCTCGCGCTTGGGATTGTAGATTCCCAAACTGTCGACCTGGTGCGTTTTGCCGGTGGACTTGATAATGATTTTGTCTCGCTTGCGCAACACACCGTGCTTGACTCGCACTAGAGAAACCACACCGAGGTAATTGTCAAACCAGGAATCGATAATCAGAGCCTGCAGAGGCGCACTGCGATCCCCCTCCGGCGGCGGGATCAGCCGCACAATTTGTTCGAGCATTTCATCAATGCCCTCGCCGGTTTTGGCGCTGACGCGACAGGCCCGGCTGGCGTCAAGCCCAATAATTTCTTCTATTTCAGCGCTGACACGGTCGGGATCGGCCTGCGGCAAGTCCATTTTATTCAGCACCGGGAGCACTTCCAGGCCCTGCTCGATGGCGGTATAACAATTGGCTACCGACTGCGCTTCTACGCCCTGTCCGGCATCAACTACCAGCAAGGCACCTTCGCAGGCCGACAACGAACGCGAAACCTCGTAGGAAAAGTCAACATGGCCGGGTGTGTCGATAAAATTCAGCTGGTATTCTTCGCCGTTGCTGGCTTGATATTTCAGCGTTACGCTTTGCGCTTTGATGGTAATACCGCGCTCGCGCTCGATGTCCATCGAGTCGAGCACCTGCTCGTCCATTTCACGCTCGGTAAGGCCGCCACAGCGCTGGATGAAACGGTCGGCGAGGGTCGATTTGCCGTGGTCTATGTGCGCGATAATGGAAAAGTTTCGAATATGAGAGAGCTCGGTCACGCGCGACGCCTGCAGGTAGGGGATATAGCCACTGATTATTCAGCCACCAGAAATAAAACGCGGGCGATTGTACCCTATTCGCAGGAGCGCCGCGAATAGGATACCAGCGAGATAATCGAGCCAGAGAGCCGCTTACTTCGGCGTTTTAATCGCCAGGAAAATCGGCGTGCCGTTGCGAATCATGCGCAGGGCTACGTGCTTTTGCGGCGGCAGCTTTTCAACGACCTGATTGAACTGCTTTACTGAGTCCACCCTTTTATTGTCGATTGAGGTTATCACATCACCGCGACGGATGCCGGCGTCGAAACCGGGGTTGTCAGGGATTATGTCTTTCACTACTACGCCTCTATCAGCGCCCAGCTGTGAGCGAAGATCATCGTCCAGCGAGTCGACTACCAGGCCCAGCGGGCCGCCGCTGTTGTTGCCTTGCGATTTTTCTGTACTGGCCTGGCGTGTATCGCCGCTGTCGAGGCTACCGACTTTGACCTTAACAGTCTTTTCACGGCCATCGCGAAATACCACGACGGGCACGCGGCTATCAGGCTCAGTGCGCCCCACAATATGCGGAAGTTCGGCAGAATCCTTAACGTTCTTACCGTTAAACGTCAGAATCACATCACCTTCCTGAATGCCGGCTTTCTTCGCCGGACCGTCTTCAACTAATTGTGATACCAGCGCGCCGGTGGGCTTATCCAAACCAAAAGAATCGGCTAAATCTCTGTTTACATCCTGAATGCCAACGCCTAACCAGCCGCGCTGTACCCGGCCATTGTCTTTCAACTGTGCGACCACATTCATTGCCGTACTGCTGGGAATGGCAAACGACAAGCCAATAGACCCACCCGAGCGAGTAAAGATTTGTGAATTAATGCCGACCACTTCGCCGTCAAGGTTGAGCAGCGGGCCACCGGAGTTACCCGGGTTAATTGCCACGTCGGTCTGAATAAATGGCACGTAGTTCTCACCCTTCTCAGTCGGCAGGCTCCGCCCCTGGGCGCTAACGATACCGGCAGCTACCGAGTAGTCGAGCCCGAACGGCGAACCAATCGCCAGCACCCAGTCACCTACGTCCAGATCTTCACTGCTGCTAATTTTTAAAATCGGCAGATCTTTGCCGCTAATTTTTAACAAAGCCAGGTCCGAGCGCTCATCGACACCGATGATTTCGGCATTAAATTCACGACGGTCCTGCAGGCGCACAGTCACTTCATCGGCACCGTCTATCACATGATTGTTGGTCAGTATGTAGCCGTCGCCTGAGATAATAAAGCCGGAACCCATTGACTGCTGCTGGCGCTGCTGCGGCATGCCTCGCTGTTCAAAGAAGCGACGAAACAATTCGGGTATTTCTTCTTCTCTGCCTTCGAATTGTGGCGGGCTGGCTTGCCTTACCGGTTTGCGTACGCTGTCGATTTTAACAACGGCGGGCGACGCGCGCTTAACAATGTCAGAAAATTCCGGCAGGTCGCGGGCCTGCAAACCAGCACTGCCCAATAGGGTCAGGCATAAGAACGCAACGCTAAAGAATGGTCGTACTTGCATGATTACAATCCTATTCGACTATTGAAATAATGAAAAATGCTTTTGTTTCAGCAACGGGTTGAGGTCACAAGCGCGACCCAAGAATATTAAGTGACATGTACCTGTGGTTGAACAGTTTGTGCCACAGAGCTGTTGTGCAAGCGCCGAATAAGCCGCGGCTGCAGTGTGGCAGCATGGCTATGCGAGGCGCTGTAAAAACGCACACCTATGGCAGCGCTGGCAAAGCCGGCAAATGCGCTGGCAATAATGGCAAGCTCATGCACGAACAGTTGCCCGCCAAGTAAGCCGCCGAGCAGCAAGCCGATAACGGGCACCAGATACACCAGCAATGAGCCTGCCACAATAATGTGGTCGGGCAGACTGAATTCAACCCCGTCACCTATATGGTAAGCCTCGGTCGTGTGCGCTGCATCTGCTTCGCTAGCGCTCAATAGCACACGTAAATGATTCGAGCGTGCGGGATATAATTGCTGCAATAAACTTTGGCCACAGCCTTTTTGCGCCGCGCAGTTGCCGCATGTAGTTTTTTGCGCAGTTTCAACCCAAAGGGCATCGGTTTCAACAGCGACAACGCGGCCCGATTCTATCATTTCGCTGACGCTTCTTTCGGACGCACGCCGTCGGCTATCTCTTTGGCCGTGGCCGGTGGAATTTCGCCAATCACGGTAACGACATGCCAAGCGCTGCCGAAGCGCTTGCTCTCGCTATACACCGCGGTACTACCCTGACGCTGCTCGAACACGGGTGATGACTGCCTGGCAGGTTCAACAAACACCGAGAACATCGCGAGCCCATCGGTGTAATGCATGGAGTTCATATTGGCGTCGACTAACTTACGCTGCGCGTCAGCTGCCATAACGAAGCCATCTGGTGTCCAGCTGGTGTGCCACGCTGACGCCTCGCCAGCAGCCGAGTCAACGAACGGTTTGCTCAAGCTATGATATTCGCGAACCTCCGCATCGTTACTTTCGGGCTGCAGGTCCTCTTCTTTGACGCCATCGCCGATTTTAATTTGAGTAAATTGAAAGCTCTCAAGCACTCGGCTGTCACCGTCGATGGTAGCCGACTTGAGCAGCAAATCAGATTGCTTATCAAGATAAAGTTGATAACCGAGCCGATCGTCATCTCGCGGTTCAATATGCAGCTTGCGCACCGCGCGACCGGCGACACGGCCATCCCCAGCCACGGTAAACTGATAGTAGTGGCTTAGCTTACTACTATGCTCTTCGTCATATGGGTGTCCTGCTGCATTGGCAGGTTGCGCGACCGGGCTGCGCAGCATACGCGCGCTGGAGTGTACGCAGCCAATGTCGTGGGCGCTGACCAGCAATTCGCGAGCTGGGCCGTCAAGGTGAATAACACGTTCGCTCTCTTTGCCATCCTTCACCATGTGGATGACACGCACCGAACCTATTTCATCACCACTCTTATACACAAACACGCCGTCATAGCTTTGCTCCTGTCCGCTGTGCGACATACGTTTTAATAGCTGCATGCCAAGCTCCGAAGACTCGGCCACAGCGACGCTGCTTGATATCAGTAAGCAACTTAACGCAATAGTCGATAAGCAATTATTCACGTTCTATTCGACTTCCTGGCTGACCACGCGAGCCAACGGCAAAATTCCCTGACTGCCGTTTAACGAGGCTTGCTGAGCATGTAGCCGCAGCAAGGTTTGCATACGTAAGCGTTGCTCGGTTTCGAATTTAGCGGCCGCTACCTGCGCCCGCTCACTGGCTTGCTCGTCAGGCAGAGTACGCACGTTGCGTTCAGCATTGGGTAATTGCGTGTTGCCGGCTAGCGTATCTTGCGGGGCAACCGGTTCGGCACTGTCGAGACCTTGCACACCGAAAAAAACCGCTGCGGTTACACTGGCTGCAACAGCCAATCCTGCCAACGGCTTAAAATTAAACGCGGTCTGCCACTCCGCAGGTGCAGCCGCTGCTTCACTTGCCGCGCTGTTTACTGCCGCACTATACGCTGGCTCGCTCGCTATCTGTTCGCGCAACGATGCGCTGATGTCGATATGTGCATACGTTAACGGGTCTTTCTGCAGTACCGCTCGTGCGCAGTGATAGCGACTCCAGAGCGCCGTGATTTCGACGTCGGCACCGGCCGCAGCTTGTCCTAGCAGGCGCCGCACTTCTAACTCTTCAGCTTCGCCGTCCATCAATGCAGAGAGGGATTCTGCGTTAAAGTCTGACATGTACATACCTCATCACTTAACCATAATAATTATTTGTGAGCCAAGCTCAGAGCCACCGCTGCGCAACCAATCTATGGCGGCTATTTCGGTGCTAACAGTGGCTGTAATTGTTTATCTATCGACTCACGAGCGCGAAAAATACGCGACCTCACGGTGCCAACCGGGCAACCCATAATATCGGCTATCTCTTCGTAACTGAGACCATCAAATTCGCGTAAAGTTACTGCCGTGCGTAAATCTTCAGGCAGCTGGCTGATAGCCTTATTGACGACGCTTTTAAGCTCTTCAGCGAACAACTGGTTTTCGGGTGTCTCTATATCTTTTAGGGCGGTTGCGCTTTCGTAGAATTCAGCGTCTTCCACATCAACATCGTTGCCTGGCGGGCGTCGGCTCTTTGCCATCAGGTGGTTCTTGGCTGTATTAATGGCGATGCGATAAATCCAGGTGTAAAAAGCACTATCGCCACGAAACCGCGGCAAGGCTCTATATGCTTTAATAAAAGCTTCCTGGGTGACATCCTGCACTTCACTGGCATCACGAATGTAGCGTGATACGAGGCCGAGTATCTTGTGCTGATATTTGATAACCAGCAAATCGAAAGCTCGCTTGTCACCCCCCTGCACGCGCTTGACCAGCTGCTGATCGCTCTCCGTGCTTAGTTCCACCGCAAGCACCGCAACAGTCGGCAAGCCGCAGCACACCCGGAGTGTTTATTGAGAATGCGCGACTCATAGACCGCGTTGTTGGAGATTAGTTTAAACAAAGTTGAAGATTCTTACTCTATTGGCAGAAGGCCTAAGCACCCGAAATTAAGGTTTCACGGCATTATTGGAGTCGGGTCGATTGCAACAGGTTGCAACGCCGTAAGTAAAAAAGTGTAAAACCCATTTACAGCGCTGCTATACTGCGGCGGCCGAACTTGTTGACGGCACATAGTATAATCAGCTTAGCGATAGAGCAACTTATAAAAATGAGCCAACGTCACAATCACGATGTGCTGGTTATAGGCAGCGGTGTTGCCGGATTATCGCTAGCACTGCACCTAGCGGGCCAGGGAAAAATTGCTGTTATTGCCAAAGGCCCATTGAGTCAGGGTTCTTCCTACTATGCGCAGGGCGGTATTGCTGCTGTCATCGACCCTGCCGACAGCATTGCATCCCATGTCGAAGATACCCTGCAGGCTGGTGCCGGGCTGTGCCATGAGGATGCGGTAGAATTTACCATAGCCAACAGCCGCGCCAGCATTGATTGGCTAATTAATCAGGGCGTGCAATTTACCCGTGCTACCGATGTTGGCGCAGAACCGCCTTACCACCTCACTAAAGAAGGTGGTCATAGCCACCGCCGAATTCTGCACTCGGCCGACGCTACGGGCAAAGCTATAGTCGATACTTTGATTGAAAATGTCTGTGCTGCAGCTGATATTGAAATTTTTGAACAGCGCGTGGCCATCGACCTGGTGGTACAGGATGGCCGCTGTACCGGCGCATACGTACTGAATCGCCATAGCGGCCACGTCGAGCTGTATCAAGCACGCTTTGTGGTGCTGGCCAGCGGTGGTGCTAGTAAGGTCTACCTTTATACCAGCAATCCCGACGGCGCCAGCGGCGACGGCATTGCCATGGCCTGGCGCGCCGGTTGCGCCATTGCCAATATGGAATTTAACCAGTTTCATCCAACCTGCCTGTATCACCCGCAAGCCAAGTCGTTTTTATTGACCGAAGCGCTGCGCGGCGAAGGCGCTATTCTGCGCCTACCCGACGGCGAGCCGTTTATGCAGCGCTTTGATGCACGCAAAGAGCTGGCACCACGTGATATTGTGGCGCGCGCAATTGACCATGAAATGAAGCGATTAGGCATAGACTGCGTGTTTCTCGACATCAGCCACAAACCAGCAACTTTTATCGCAGAACACTTCCCCACCGTCTTGCAGGGTTGCGCTGAATACGGCTTCGACATCACTAAAGAACCTATTCCGGCCGTACCTGCCGCACACTATAGCTGCGGTGGCATAGTAATTAATCAGCATGGCAGCACTGATCTGAAGCAACTATACGCCATAGGCGAGACCACATTTACCGGTCTGCACGGTGCCAATCGCATGGCCAGCAATTCTCTGCTGGAGTGCTTGGTGTACGCACGCGCGGCTGGCGAGCAAATTCGCCAAAACTGGAACAGCATCCCCTCTCCCCCTGCCGCTGCAGACTGGGACGAGTCGCAGGTGACTGATTCCGACGAAGACGTGGTGATTTCGCATAACTGGGACGAGCTGCGCCGTTTTATGTGGGACTACGTTGGCATTGTGCGCACCGACAAGCGTTTACAGCGTGCCGACAATCGTGCGCAACTGCTAAAGCAGGAAATTAGCGACTATTACAGCAACTATAAAGTATCTAACGATTTACTCGAGCTGAGGAATCTGGCCGTGGTCGCCGAGCTTATTATTCACTCGGCCATGGCACGCAAAGAAAGCCGCGGTTTGCACTATACGCTGGACTATCCAGACAGCTTGCCCGAAGCGAAGGATACGATTCTCAAGCCGGCAAATTATTGCGGCGTGGATTAGCGAAACGTAGCGTAGACTTTATGCGGCGCAGTGAATCCCGTGTTGCGGAGTCCGGCAACAAGATCAAGCTTAGTATCTTGCCGTTGTTGTCGACCCGAAAATTCAGGACTAGCAGCGAATTGGTGAGCGTGCTGGTGGGCAGTAGCGTCGCCTCGAGCTCTTCGCTATGCAGCTGTAAGTACCACTGCTGCTGACGCCAACGCAAAGCATAGATACTGTTTCGCGCGCGCAAAAAGTAATGCTGTCGCAGAGCGGACACGGTAATGACAACAACGCAGGCATGCATAACCAGCTTGACAGCGACTGGCGCGGCACTCTGCCAGACGCAGTAACACGCTAGGACAGCTACCGAGATTAGTAGCAATAATAAATAGCGAGAGGGCGTTACGCTAACGTTGAGGCTGTTTGGCATGGTCGAGTATTTTGCCTATGATTGCTGCCAGCTGCTCGTCTTCTGTGCTGCCATGCCCCAGCAGCCAGCGATACAGCTCCGGGTCTTCACTCTCGAGCAGGTGCTTGTACGCCGCCTGGTCAGTAGCCCCTAGCTGCGGATACACCTGCTCGGCAAACGGCATCAATATCAGGTCTAGTTCCAGCATACCGCGTCGGCTATGCCAATAAACTCTTTTTGCGTCTGTTTTGTCTTGCATTATTTGGGCTGACATTCATAGTGTGGCGTTCTATTATACCTTGTTAGCAACGACAGTAACGCGAGTAATGTGGTGATGAATCGGCAAGAATTTCTCGGTGCCCGGACGAGTTTTGACTCACGTGGCAGAGCTGTAATTAATGCCACGAACTATCCTGCGCAGCACCAACATGAAACGCTGCTGATGCCGCTCAGCCACTACACCTGCCTGTCAGTCACCGGGCCTGACACACACAAATTTCTGCAGGGCCAGCTAACTTGCGACCTGCAAAAACTCACGCCGGAGCAAGCGCTTGCCGGCGCCCTGTGTACTCCCAAAGGGCGTATGGTTAGTAATTTTTATGTGCAGCAGCAGACAGCGGATCAGGTTTTATTGGTGCTGCCGCACGGCACGGCGGCAGCCACACTAGCAACTCTGGCGAAATATATTGTGTTCTCCAAGGCAGAAATGCAGGTCGAACAAAGCTGGTGTCAGATAGGCCTGGCCGGCCCACAGGCGGAGACCATAGTAGATAATCTGTTTGGCGGCGCGGCAACCGAGCGGCTGGGCGCTACAACCGCTGACAATGGTACCGCTGTTTGTATTGCGCCGCAGCAACAACGCTACCTGGTGACGCTCACAACAGCCGACCTGGCACACCAATGGCAAAAACTCAGCGAGGCCGTCAGGCCGGTTAACGGTAACGTCTGGGACTATCTGGACATCCGCGCCGGCTTTGGTTTTGTGCAGGAGCAAAGCGTGGAGATGTTTATTCCGCAAATGTTAAACCTGCAGCTAACGGAAGGCATTAGCTTTACCAAGGGCTGTTACACCGGGCAAGAGATTATTGCCCGCACGCATTATCGCGGCAATCTGAAGCGGCGCATGTACCGAGCAGCTTGCGCGCTAGACAGCGCCCCCGAGGCGGGAACTCCGATATTCAATGATTTGAAAGAGCAGCCTATCGGCAACGTCGTTATGGCGGAGCAAACAACGGCTGATGACATTGAACTGCTGGCGGTTATGGCATTAAGCGACGCGATGAACGAAACACTGTTGCTAGGTGACAAACAGGGTCCGGCATTGCAGTTACTGGATTTGCCCTACACTTTTACCGATTAAACCGGCGGCACCTGCCAATCGATAGGTGCCAGCCCCTGCTCCTCCAGGTAAGCATTCGCCTGGGAAAAATGCCGGCAACCGAAGAATCCGCGATGCGCCGACAGCGGCGATGGATGGGGTGCCCGCAACACCTTGTGTTTTCTCTGGTCGATGATCTGGCCTTTGCGCTGCGCGTAACTCCCCCACAACATAAACACCAGACCTTGCCGATGTTCATTTAGCTGCGCGATAGCCTGGTCAGTAAACTCCTCCCAGCCCTTGCCCTGATGTGATGCGGCTTGCCCTCTCTCGACACTTAGCACACTGTTTAGCAAAAGCACCCCCTGCTTAGCCCAGTGCTGTAAAAAACCATTGTTGGCCGGCGCTATGCCAATATCGGTTTCTATTTCCTTATAAATATTCAGCAGCGATGGAGGGATACGAACGCCATGCTTGACTGAAAAACTCAGGCCATGCGCCTGCCCAGGACCGTGGTAGGGATCTTGCCCGAGTATCACCACTTTGACTTGCTCAAACGGCGTGGAATTAAGTGCGTTGAAAAATTCGCTGCCTTGCGGATAGATAACTTTGCGCTGACTCTTCTGCTCGCGTAAAAAATTGCGTAGCGCCAGCATATATTCTTTGTCGAACTCGCTGCCGAGTTTAGCCAACCAGCCCGGCTCCAGTTGCACTGCTTTTTTCTCCGCTACTGTGGCTGTCACTATCCTGGTTACCTTTGGCTACTCACGCGGTTTATCTGGCTGCACACAGACCGTGTTACAGAGGCTACTCAATGCGGCGACGTCATCTAACCACGACGCGCCGCGCCTTCTCAGTCGACCCGGCTTCCCGCCGCACCAATTCAAACTGGCGTTTGCGCTCGTATTTTCTTGCCGGCGTATTCACCACCTCAAGCAAACTCGGTGCAGCCGCTGCTGCACTCTGCCTTTCCGGCGACGCTACGGAGTAAAGCGTGGTGCGCTGTAATGCCGTACGACCAGCGGCTTCGATCCGCTGCTGCATTTCCTGCGGTGTGGTTTCCTCGCCATGGGTGGCACCGGCAGCGCGGGTAATAGTTTCGTTCATCAAAGTGCCGCCAAGGTCGTTGACGCCGGCGTTTAGGCAGGCGCTTACGCCCTGCTCTCCCAGCTTCACCCAGGAGGCCTGAATATTGTCGATATAGCCGTGCAAGGCAATACGCGCCACTGCATGCATCAATATTGCCTCGCGGAATGTCGGTCCTTTGCGCGCACTGCCCTTTAAGTACATCGGTGCTTCCTGCGCTACAAACGGTAGCGGCACCAGTTCGGTAAAACCGCCGGTTTTACGCTGCAGCTCGCGAATGCGCAGCAAATGCCGCGCCCAGTGCTCGACGCGCTCAACGTGGCCGAACATTATCGTCGCGGTAGATTTGAAGCCCAGTCCATGCGCGGTTTCCATAACCTCTAACCATTGCGCTGAGCTGAGCTTGTCAGGACAGATTTGAGCACGCACTTCGTCGTCGAGAATTTCCGCAGCTGTTCCCGGCAGCGTGGATAATCCGGCAGCCTTTAGCTGCTGCAAATACTCTCCAACGCCAATTTTTAACGTCGCCGCTCCCTGCCAAACCTCCAGCGGCGAGAACGCATGGATATGCATATCAGGCGCAGCTTGTTTAACGATACGGCAGATATTGAGATAGGTCGCGCCGGTATACTCGGGATGAATCCCCCCCTGCATGCACACTTCCGTGGCACCGCGCGCCCAGGCTTCAGTCACGCGGCGAGAGATTTCATGCTCGTCTAAATCGTAGGGTCTACCGCGCAGGTTTTCGCTGAGCTTGCCCTTGGAAAAAGCACAGAACTGACATTTGAAGTAACAAATATTGGTGTAGTTAATATTACGCGTGACGACGTAGCTGACCGTGTCGCCGTTTTCCCGCTTGCGCAAGGTATCAGCAGCCTGACACACAAAGGCAAAGTCAGCGCCGCGCGCCTGAAACACACGTGTGATGTCTTGCTCGCTCAGGTCCAGTTGCTGTTCAACTTTTGCGATGATAGTAGCCACGTCATGACTGACCTCCTCCCGCTTCACAGCATTATTGATTGCAGTAAGCTCGTCAGCCGGAGGGGCTTTGTGCTCGTCGCCGGCACTCCACTCATCAACACGCGGATACCCCTCCGCGTCAACCATGCGCAGCACGTCGCCACGCAGCGCCGAATCAAGCCAGCGCTCGCTATGCTGAGCAAAGCGAGGATAAATAGTCAAACGTTCGTGTAACAGTTTGCCGGCGGTTGCTGTTTCCCGCGTCAGTTTTTCGAGGTGCGGCCAAGGCGCTTCGGGGTTGACAAAGTCCGGCGTCAGCGGCGACACGCCGCCCCAATCGTTGATACCGGCAGCCACCAGTTGCGGCAACACACCGGGACTAAGATTGGGCGGCGCTTGAATGCTCATGGTCGGGCCAAAGATAAGCCGCGTGACCGCAATCGTCCACAGCAATTCCGCCAGGTCGGGTTCCGGTGCCTGGCTCATCAAAGTATTGGGTTTAGCGCGAAAATTCTGCACGATAATTTCCTGCAGGTGGCCATACCTTGCATGCAAACGGCGTAACGCCAGCAACGACTCAATACGCTCGCGCCGAGTCTCGCCAATGCCGATTAAGATACCCGACGTGAAAGGCACACTGGCTTGGCCGGCGCACTCGATGGTTTGTAGGCGCGCACCAGGGTCTTTATCCGGCGAGCCATAATGCGGGCCACCTTTTTTGCTTAGCCGTTCAGATACGGTCTCCAGCATAATACCCATCGACGCCGACACCGGACGTAACAGAGCGAACTCCTCTTCGCTCATGCAACCGGCATTGATGTGCGGTAGTAATCTCGTCTCACTCCTCACCTTCTCCGCCACATGGGCTACGTATTCCAGCGTGCTGGCAAAACCCAACTCCTGCAGCGCCTTGCGAGCGGCGCTGTAGCGCAGTTCGGGTTTTTCACCTAATGTAAATAAGGCTTCTTTGCAGCCGATCGCCTCTCCCTGGCGTGCAACTTCCAACACCTCGTCGACGTTCATGTAGGCCGCTTTGATTTTCTTTGGCGTTTGCGCAAACGTGCAGTAGTGACATACATCGCGACACAGATGCGTAAGCGGAATAAAGACTTTTTTGGAGTAGGTTACAACGTTAAGAAAGTGCCTATCGCGCAGCGTTGCGGCGGCAGCCTGCAGGCCGGCAAAATCTTTTACCTGTTCGAGTTGTAACGCCTGGTTTTCGCTGGGCAGCTCACCAGTTATTGCTCTAGCGAGCACAGCGTCTAGCAGCGTTTTGTTCAATTCAGGGGCTCTCTTCTTAAAGCTTGGCGTTGGAATGCGGCTTGACTTACGACTTGATGCGTACAACCTGCAAACTGCAACTGCGGTGACGCGATCAACTGTTGCAGGTCCGGAGCTTCGTCAATGTCCAAACTCGCACCGGCAAGCTCAACAATTTCCCATTGTATGCCGTCTTGCGCGGCAATTGCCAAGTGTTTTTCGCAGCTGCCCTGACCGTAACTAAAGCGTAATATGTTGGGCGGGCTGCATAAAACACAGTTGCTGCCATCAAAGCCACGATCCGGTGCCAGGCTTAGCTTTGCACGGCCGGTAAGCGCCTGATGTTGCTCTAGCAGTTGTTGCAACTCATTCGCCGAGAGCAACGGCAAGTCACCGTGTACGATTAAAACCGATGCATACCCTTGCAGCGCAAGTTCATCGCTGACCATCTGCACTACTGCGTTTAATCCATCCGCTAACGCCGGCTCGGTTTGATAATCAACCCCGAGACGTGCAGCGAGCTGTGCGGCAAACGGATCGTCGGACACCAGCAAAATGCGATCCAACCCTACAGTTGCTAGCAAGGCACTCAGCGTATCTTCCAGCATCGCTGCGACCAGCTGCGCACGCTGCTCGGCATTGAGGTAATCGGCGAGACGCTGTTTGGCATGTTGCAGGCTTTTGAACGGCACGACGGCGCATATACCTTTTTTTTGCGACATCGCGTCAGCGTACAGCGTCGACGACGGTTTGCGCCAACGCTTGCCGATCGCGCGCAGTGCGCATCAAAGTCTGTGTCACCAGGGTTTGCATTCCCAACGCTTCAATGGCGGGCACCAACGCGGCGTCGGCTTCGTCCAGCACAAATAATGTGACGAGACCCTGGTAATGCTGCGCAACGCCAAGTGCGTCGCATTGCATGTTGAGCTCTGCCATCATTTTTGCGGCTGGACCTTTTATAGCGCGCCCCGCAATCAGTGGCGACACTGCCACTACGGGAATTTCTGCCGCCGCCAACGCGGCGCGCAAACCGGGAAGCGCAAGAATTGGATCGACGCTGACGAAGGGATTTGACGGACAAATAATAACACCGCTCAGTTTATCGTCGCGCAACCAGCGCGTGACATCGGCTTGTGTACTGGCTGCTTCGGCGCCACTAAAATAAAAACCCGAGACTACAGGTTCGCAGCGCTCAGCGACGAAATATTGCTGGAACGGTATGTCGCCCTTCGCCGTTTTAACGAAAGTTCGTACTGGTTGGTCTGACATTGGCACCAGGCGGTGGTTAATATTTAGCGCCTCGGTGAGGCGCTGAGTCGCCTGCGAGATGGTGCTGCCTTGCTTGAGCAAATGCGAACGCATCACGTGGGTTGCCAAATCGCGATCACCTAATTGAAACCAGGTTTCGCCGTTGAGCTGCTTGAGTGCGTCCAGAAACTGCCAGCTTTCATTTTTGACACCCCAGCCACGCTGAGTATCGTTAATGCCGGCCAGCGCGTACATCACGCTGTCAAGATCGGGGCAAATGGTTAGACCCAGGTGCTCGAAGTCATCGCCAGTGTTGGCTACGATAAGCAGCTGCTCCGGCGCTAAAATAGCAGCCAGTCCGGCCGCAAGCTTGGCGCCGCCTACACCTCCCGTTAGGCTAATAAAGTTTCCCTCAGCACTCATCGGCTAACGAAAGAGATCTTCTGCGGCAGGCCGGAGCAATGCGCGTGAGTTGTGTGTTTTGCTATATTTCAATTGCGCTCCACGCACGACGACAAGTGGAGTGGCCTCACCACCCTGGCCCATCAAAAAAGACGCCGCAGCGGCCAATTCATCAGCGACCGCGACCGCGGTCACCTGCAGTTTACGGCCGAATAAATCGCTAGTTCCTACCAGGTCCTGAACCGGCTCTATACCGGCCGTACCAATGGCCATGCCTACCGTGCCATTGCGCCAGGCACGACCGGCACTGTCGTTAACGATAACGCCCAGCTCAACTGCATAGTGAGCTTCAAGCTGCGTCTGCAATACGGCGGCGCTGCGGTCGGAATTTTCCGGCAACAAAAGCACCCGCTCCTCTCCCTTGCGCTGCTCGATGTTCGACTGGTCGATACCGGCATTGGCATGCACATACCCCAGCCGGTGCTCAACGATCAGCACACCGGGCCTATAGCGAATAACAGCCTTCGACTCGTCAAGAATAAGCTGCACCAGACGCGGATCTTTGTCGACCTTAAGCGCTAACTCATGCGCTTCGGTTGACGCCTTCACACTGCTGAGCAGGCGGTACCGATCCTCGGCCTTGGAGATAATCTTTTGCGCGACGACTACAATATCGCCAGGCTGCAACTTCAGCCCGGCGTCATCCATCGCCTTGATGGCGCATGCCGCAACATCGTCGCCTGGTTCGACCAGCGGAAAATCGGCTAACGCAATAAGTTCGAGATGCCTACTCAACGCCAGTAATACGAATGCCGGCATGAGTTTTGTAACGCTTGTTAATAACAATCAAAATTGATGTAAGCGCTTCGGCGGCAGCCGAGTTACAAATTGGCCCGGCGTGATAGCCGCGCATGCCAGCCGCTTCGACTAAACCGATCACTGTTTCACGTGCCTCGACATTGTCACCTGCCACCAGTACATCACACTCCAGACTATTGCCTTCCTGCAAATGCACCGCTGCTACGTTTTGGAACGCCGATACGACTCTGACGTCTTCACCCAACAAATCCTGCGCCGCCTGCCCGGCAGAACCACTCTCCGGCAGCTGCACGCGCGCTACTTTAGGTGGCACCAGCGGCACGGTAACGTCGATCAGAATTTTGCCCTTTAAGGCCGGTTTTACAGCTTCCAGCGTGCTGGCGTGGTGGCTAAACGGCACCGTCAGCACCACAATGTCGGCTGCCTCGGCGGCGGCCAGGTTTTCCATTGCTTTGACTTGCTCTACCGATATACCTCGCTCTGACATAATCTGCTTCAAATCAGCGAGTGCCGCCTCGGCTTTCTCAGCGCTACGTGAACCAATAATGACTTCATAGCCAGCTTGCGCCCAACGGCGCGCCAAACCAGTTCCCAGCGCGCCTGTTCCACCCAAAATTGCAATACTTTGCAGTTGTTCCCGTGTCATCTGTTACTCTCTTAAATTTAACTGAAAGACGATTAAAGTCAATTATTCGATTATTTCTTAAGTAATTGATAATTATAAGTAATTGATCAAACTGGCTTGGCAAGCTCAACTCGTAGCCTACACCACGGTGCCAGCGAATGCTGTGCAGTCAGCTGTAGACTGCAAATCAATGATATACAAGTGCTTACGGCCTTGTATACAGCAAGGTTTTCACCTTACGCCAATTCAGCTAGCATACGCGCCAATTTCAGGTATTGGATCAAAATCGATGAGCGTAAAGAAGATGCTAGACATGACCGATAAGGTAGTCATTGTTACCGGCGGCGGTCGCGGTGTCGGGCGTGGCATTAGCGAGGTATTCCTCGATGCAGGTGCCCATGTCACTATCTGTGGGCGCAGCAAACCCGACGACTTGCCAAGCGTGAATGGCAATAGCGCACTCTTTAGCGAAACGGATGTGACAGATCCAGAAGCAGTTCAAGCCTGCGTAGACTTCGTCGTCAACAAGTTTGGCCGGCTGGACTGCCTCGTCAATAACGCGGGCGGCACTCCCGAAGCCGATTCTGCCGCCGTGTCGCCCCGCTTTAACGAAGCCATCATCAAACTGAATCTCGTGGCACCGTTTACTTTTGCACAAGCCGCCAATGCGGTGATGCAGCAGCAGGAGGAAGGCGGTTCTATTATCAACATTGCCAGTGTCAGCGCGATACGTCCCTCGCCAGGTACCGCCGCTTACGGCGCAGCTAAGGCAGGACTGATCAATTTATGTAGCTCGCTGGCCGTTGAGTGGGGCCCTAAAGTTCGTGTCAATGCCGTCACCGCCGGCTTGATTGTGACCGAGCAGTCGCACCTGCACTACGGTGACGACGCGGGAATCGCCGCTGTGGGTCTTACAATTCCCCTGCAGCGTATGGCGATACCCGCCGATATCGGCCACGCCTGTTTGTACCTGGCGTCGCCGCTGTCGAGTTATGTCAACGGCACCAGCATCGTAGTGCATGGTGGTGGTGAGAAACCTGCCGTGTATGACGCATCTAACACCTAACACAGTATCTTTAAATAACAATAAATTAAACTTCATTATTATAATGCTTTAGAAGAAATTAATGCCGTGAAAAACACCATCGCTAACGCATAGCCAACGCAAACCATTTATGTCAGAAAGGGCGGTGCCACACGCCCTGCCGCTCGACGAGTGGTCTATTTTTGACCAAGCTGTATATGTACACTTTGTGATCAATATCACGTTTTATTCGTGATGAATTCTACGTGCTGAAGATGATCTTTAGCACGCGTTCGATCAAGACAGAGGCTGTGCATGCGATATCTATTTCATCTATCGATCGCTACTCAATTACTCGCTAGCGTTTTACTTACAGCGAGTGCCACGCAAGCTGCTCCCATGGGATTGGCTAAACCTTTGCTGGTCAATTCCATTGTGCCCTATCAACAATACGGTTCTACTACTGAGCGGCCGCAATTGCCAGCTTTAACGCAAACAACACGCGCAACGCTGCAAATCCAACTGCAAAACGTACCGCAATGGCTCGGTAAACTGGATAGCAGGCGCTATGTTCAGCTTGCAACGCGACACTTTGAGCAATACGAAAACGGCACTGACCTACACGCACTAAGTTCGCAGCTGCAGCACGACTTTGCGCAACGCCTGTTGGCAAAATACGTTGAATATAAGCTGCTGGACCGAACCGGTCTGTGGTGCAACGTGGCGCTGCAAACTGGCAAGCTTAACCAGCAGGCTGCAGCTGTACGTTATCTTTTATGGCTGGCGGGCGATTACAGAAGTGCTGAGGGATTTATTGACGACGGCATACAGCTATGCCAACAAAAACTGCAGCGAGCGTCCAACACTGGCTTCAATTTGGGTCCAGTCACTATTGACTCTCAACTAATCGACAGTATAAAAAACTTCCAACAACGCCACGGTTTAGCTGCAAGCGGAGAGCTTGACGCTATGACAGTCGCATTGCTGGGCGAGTCTCCCGTTTCAATTGCAGAGCGCATTCACCTTAATCTGCAGCGCATGCAAACGATTAATGCACCATTGCAAGGACGCCATATCGTCGCCAATATTCCCGAGTTCAAATTGGCTCTGCGCGAGGGCCCAGATACTGTTTTGGAGCTGAAAACAATTGTCGGTAAGCTTAGCCGGCCTACGCCTGAATTGAATTTGCAGATGACCCATGTAGTGATAAACCCCAGTTGGGGCGTGCCACGAAAACTGGCGAGACTCGACATCATTCCTAAAGTAATAAACGACAGTAACTATCTGGAAAGAAAACAGTTTAGTGTGTATCGCCGCAGCGAAGGCAGCGATGTTCGAGTACCGCCGGAAAGTATTGACTGGGCTGCGATGCAGGAAAACTTCCCGTATTACCTACGCCAGGCACCCGGCGCAAATAATGTGCTGGGGCAATTTAAATTTGTTACACCCAACGCGCGCTCGATCTATTTGCACGACACCAACAGCCGCGGGCTGTTTAGTAAAGAAGTAAGAGCCTTCAGTTCCGGTTGCTTGCGGGTAGAAAATCCTGGCCTGCTGGCGCAACACGTAATGTACAACACGGCTTATGCATCACCCGATCATTTGCGCAAGAAATTGCAAAGCGGCAACACCCGCTCACTACGTGTAGCGAACGGTCTGCCCGTCTACATCGTTTACTGGACGACCTGGGTAGACGTCGACGGACAGTTGCAACAACGCAACGATATATATGAAAAAGACATTCTGCCTTCCGCCCCGTCGCTGTTTGCACGCAACGACGTTGTTCGCAACTTTTAGCGGCTGGTCGTTTAGGCTAGACTGCTTGGTTGCCGCCAGCACAGCAAGACTCGCAATACCCTTCTCATTTAAATACGGCGCCGCTTGCCAGCGCTATGGATTTCTTGAATTATGAATAACAGCAAGGCACTTGATCGAAGAACTTTTCTAAAGCTAGCCGCAGGTAGCTGCGCGGTTGCCAGCTTCCCCACCCTCGCCAACAATACTACACAAGAAAAATCTCTTGGCTTTTACCACTTACACACCGGCGAGCGGCTCAATACTACCTATTGGTCTGAAGGCGGCTATCTGTCCAGCGAACTTAATGATATTAATTACTTACTGCGCGATTTTCGAGTCAAAGAGAGCATTAGCATTGACACCGATCTGCTCGATGCGTTGCATAGCCTACACAGCGCTGTAGGCAGCAAGAAAAACTATCATGTGATTTCCGGCTACCGCTCGCCAAAAACCAACGCGAAATTAATGCGTCAAGGCCGCAACGTGGCGAAGAAGAGCTTTCATATGAAAGGTCAGGCGATTGATGTGTACTTACCCGATGTGAATCTCGAGCGACTGCACAAAGCAGCCGTCGACTTGCAAATTGGCGGCGTAGGTTATTATCGACGTGACGGGTTTCTTCATATCGATACCGGGCCGGTGCGTCGTTGGGGCTAGCTGCAACGCAGGAGCTAAAGAGTTAGAATCACGGTCCGAGAAACTCACGGTGAAGCTCATGACCCAGATACAACCAACCCAGGCAAATCAAAAAACCCACTTCCGCGCTTGCAACCTATGCGAAGCGATCTGCGGTTTGGAAATCGTCACGCAAGGCGACGCCATAGTTTCAATCAAGGGTGATAAAAAAGACCCGCTGAGCCAGGGCTTTATCTGCCCCAAGGCTACCGCCCTTGAGGATATTCTGCACGACCCCGAACGTCTCCGCCAACCAGTCGAGCGCAACGGGACTGCGTGGCGAGAAATAAGCTGGGATGAAGCCTACCGCAAAGTCGCACAACGCGTGCACGCCATCCAACAACAGCATAGCAAAAACGCCGTCGGTATTTTTGCCGGCAATCCAAACGTACACAATTACGGCTCGATGACGCACGGCAATCAGTTTCTACGCGCACTGAAAACCAAAAATCGATTTTCAGCCACCTCAGTAGACCAACTACCGCATCATATCGTCTCGTACTTGATGTACGGCCACCAATTTCTGCTGCCGATACCGGATATTGATCATACTCAATACATGCTCATGCTGGGGGCCAATCCACTGGCTTCCAACGGCAGCATCATGACCGTACCGAATGTAAAGAAACGCCTGCAAGCTTTGCAGGCACGCGGCGGCAAATTCGTGGTTATCGACCCGCGCCACAGTGAAACGGCAGCAATAGCAGACGTGCACCACTTTATTCGACCAGGTAGCGATGCCTACTTGCTGCTAGCCATTATTCATACTCTCTTCAAAGAAAACTGGGTGACAGTCGGCGACTGGCAACCACAGCTGCAAGACTTTGGGCAGCTTGAACAGGCCGTTAGCACATTCAGCCCGCAGCTGGCGGCGCAACATACAGGTATTGACGCGGCAACTATTCACAGCATCGCAAAAGATCTGGCCCAAGCCGACAGCGCTGTTTGCTATGGGCGCATGGGCGTGTCAACGCAACAGCACGGCACGGTATGCCAATGGGCAATACAAATCATCAATATACTCACCGGCAATCTGGACCGTCGCGGTGGCGCACTGGTACCGCAGCCAGCTTTCGGCTACGTGAAACCGGGCGAGTCCGGTGCCGGCAACTTTGCTCGCTGGCATAGCCGCGTGCGTGGCTTGCCGGAATTTGGCGGCGAGCTACCGTGCAGCGCCATGGCCGAAGAAATTCTCACGCCGGGCGATGACCAAATTCGCGCCATGATTACTGTGGCCGGCAACCCAATTTTATCTACCCCCAACTCGCGCCAGCTGGACAAGGCCTTCGAAGCGCTGGACTTTATGGTGGCGATTGATTTTTACATCAATGAGACCACGCGTCACGCTGATATTATTTTGCCGCCGACCAGTGCGCTCGAGCACGACCATTACGACATCGCGTTTCTGCGCCTGGCCGTGCGCGACACGGCACGTTTCAACGAGGCCGTTGTCGACAAGCCCGCCAACACACGACACGATTGGGAGATATTTAACGGCTTGGGCAAGGCCTTTGCCGAACTCAACGATGCCCCCTATCAAGACTTGCCGCCGCCACGCGACCTGATCGATATGGCTATTCAGCACGGTCACTACGGCAACGCGAACCAACACGAGCTCAAACTGAGCGTTGCTAGACTTTGCAGCGACTTCCCTCACGGCATTGATCTTGGTCCATTAAAGCCCTCGTTAAAAACACGACTATGTACGCCCGACGGCTTTGTGCACTGCGCGCCGACGCAGATCATGCAACAACTGCCGAGCCTGGTGACTGCAGAGATTGAAAACGACTTACGCCTGATTGGCCGCCGCCATGTGCGCAGCAACAACTCCTGGATGCACAACTATCATCGGCTGGTAAAAGGTAAAGCACGCGACCAGCTGTTGATGCACCCGGAGGATATTGCAGCTCGCCAATTACGCGATGGTGCGGAAGCAATGCTGAAATCGCGGGTCGGCCAGGAAAAAGTGACCGTGTTAGCCTGCACCGACATGATGCCCGGCTGCGTCAGCCTGCCGCACGGCTGGGGCCACAACCGGCCTGGCATTCAGCTGAGTGTTGCCAGCGAGCACAGTGGAGTTAATGTTAATGATTTGACTGATGATCAGTTATTGGATCCGGTTAGTGGGAATGCCGCGCTAAACGGCGTTAGGGTGGAGGTTTGTTCGTTGTGACTTCAGAAATCGCTTTCCACCGGCTGGTAAGCACCAATAAACTCCGGCGGCATGCGTTTGGGCTTGCCTGTGCTGAGTGCAACGCACACCCAGTGAGTAAGCCCGGCAAACACGGTTTTGTTATCTGCCGGCCTGATAATTTGATAGCGGCGCTCCAAGCTAAGCTTGCGATCATTTCTAGTAATCCAGGTGCCTACCAACAATTCATCTCCCAGTTGGCAGGGCAGCAGGTAATCTAGCTCATGGCGCCGCGCCACCATCGCTCGGTCGAGGTTTTTAAATTCGGTAAGGCCTATACCCAAGGCGACGGAGTGCGCCCACGCTGCCTCTTCCAGCCAGCGTAGATAGCTGACGTTGTTGACATGGCCCAAGTCGTCCAGCTCTTCAGCTTTAGCAATTATTGGCAGAATATAGGGGTTCTTCCACTGCCAGTCTAAGGTTTCAGGCAAGAACTACCTCCTCCGCTTGGCATACTTTGCCAGCAACAAGTCACGCGCTTCGTTGATTTTAGAGGCAAGATAGTCGTTGCCGCCACGATCAGGGTGCAGCTTTTGGATTAGCCGCCTATGCGCAAGGCTGATGTCATCGGCAGTGACAGGCTCCGCCAGACCGAGAATCGCCAGTGCTTCCGCGTTAGACATTGGGGCTGATGCGCTGTTCGCTGCGCCGTTGTTCCTTTCTCCGTCGGAAGTGTCGAAATCCCCATCACCGTCAAAACGTTGCGCCAGGTAGCTCTCTAACAGACGCGCTGAGTCGCTGTCGCGCTGGCGGCAGTAAGAGAGTAATTCCGCGAGGGTTTCACGCGACATTTTAGCCAACTGCTGACCAGAGAATGGACCATCGAGCACCTCGCCCTGCAGCTCTCCCGTGTCGTGGTTGAGATTCATCTCAATAATGGCCGAGCGCACTGTCGACATGTCGGGCGCGGTCGCGGTTGGGCCGTGGGTTTTATAGACCTGTGCAAGAAATGGAAAAAAGCGTATTAGCAGCCCCATGCCCTGCTTTAACAGCGGTAACGTCGCTGCTACCACGGCACCCATCCAATGAATTCGGCCGCCTAATGCTAATAGGATGATGACAATAATCAGGCCACCAACCGCAGATTTCCAGATTAAATCCTTGCGACCTTGAACGGTCGGCGTGTTGCGCCACATCAACCAAAACCAGACGGTGCCGAATAAAGCAATAACGGTGATGAGTCGAGTCATGAAGAGGGCAGCTGTTTAGTGATGTGTTGAATTCGTGGTGTCTTGTTCTTCATGCTGAGTAAAGCCTGCTGGCCGCCGGCGGCGTAAACGGCTACCGCGGACAACAGCTCGGCGAGCAGGCTTGCGCTGCTCGCATCGAAACGGCAGTAGGCACCGCCGCTTAAACTGGCGACGGTTTCAAATACCTTGGCGGCTCGCGCATCGCGTCCTTCCTGGAACATGAACACCGGTGTTTTTAATACGCCGAGCTGGCCGGCAAGTTGAAAGATCTGTTTGCTATTTTCTTCGCAGGCGTCGCCAATGTACACAGCGGCGGCAACCCGTTGCTTGCTGGTCTCCTTGACGATATGCTTTAGCACACGCTGTATTTGTGTGTGCCCGGCGCGACAGGTTACACCGCTCATCGGGCGCAGTAGCGCCGCCGCGTTGTTAACCCAGCCGGTGGCCCTGAACTCGTCGAAACCCTGAAAGTAAGCAAGCTGCACCTGCAGGGAGCCAACCTTTTCTACCGCCTTGAACATTTCACCCTGCATTTGACAGGCGTGGTCCCAGGTGGGTTGGCGGCTGGCGGTGGCGTCAATGATGAACGCCAGCCGCCCCGCCGAACCGCCACCAGCGGCACGCGGCGTTTGCTTCACCTGCTGCAAGAAATCACTAATTTCTTTTTTTGAAGCAGATTGACGAGGCACAATTTTTTTCACGGCTACTACTCTCTCAGGCTGCTATCCTGCGAAGCTATCAAACTTTGGCTTGTTGCAACGCCTGTTCAATGTCTTCAAGAATATCATCGATATGTTCAATGCCGATCGACAGACGAATCATATCTTCGCTTACGCCTGCGGTAGCAAGCTCCTCGACATTCAGTTGACGGTGGGTGGTCGATTGTGGGTGACAAGCCAACGATTTTGCATCGCCGATGTTTACCAGGCGTAAAATGATTTGCAATGCGTCGATAAACTTCGCGCCTGCCTCCGCACCACCCTTAATGCCGAAGCTTAAAATACCCGAGGCGCGGCCGCCGAGGATTTTATTGCACATGGCGTGATCGGCGCTGTCTTCCAGCCCCGCGTATTTCACCCACTCGACTTGTGAATGACTGGCCAGATGGCGCGCCACCTTTAGCGCGTTCTCGCAGTGGCGGTCCATGCGTAAACCCAACGTTTCCAGCCCTTGCATAATTTGAAACGCATTCATCGGCGACAGCGCTGCCCCGGTGTTGCGCAGCGGCACGACGCGGCAGCGGCCAATGTATGCAGCCGCGCCCAGTGCTTCCGTATACACCACGCCATGGTACGAAGGGTCCGGTTCGTTCAGCATGGGAAAACGTTCCTTGTTGGCAGCCCAATCAAACTTGCCAGAGTCAACAATTGCCCCTCCGAGCGACGTGCCATGGCCGCCGATGTATTTTGTCAGCGAATGGATGGCAATATCGGCACCCAAATCAAACACCTTGCACAGGTAAGGCGTTGCTACCGTGCTATCGACGATTAGCGGAATACCGTGTCGGTGGGCAATATTGGCAAACGCCTCAACATCAATTACATTGCCAGCAGGGTTGCCAATTGTCTCGCAAAATATCGCTTTGGTGTTGGCATCAATCGATGCTTCGATTGCGGCATGGTCGTCGTAAGAAGCAAAGCGCACTTCTATTCCCTGATTGGGCAACGTATGCGCAAACAAATTGTAGGTGCCGCCGTACAGCTGGCTGGTGCTAACAAAGTTGTCGCCGGCACGGCTAATGGCTTGCAGTGCGTAGGTGATCGCGGCCATGCCGGAAGCCACAGCCAATGCGCCTACTCCCCCTTCCATTTGCGCCAGTCGCTGTTCAAGCACTGCAGTGGTCGGGTTCATAATGCGCGTGTAGATATTCCCCGGCACCGCGAGGTTAAACAGGTCAGCGCCGTGCTGGGTGTTGTCAAAGGTGTAAGACGTGGTTTGATAAATCGGCGTGGTTGCCGCATGGGTTGCCGGGTCGCCGTCGTAGCCGGCGTGCAGAGCGATGGTTTCAAGTTTCATTTTATAGTCCTCTATTTATTAAAAATCTGGAATAGCGGCTTGCACGGCAGCATTTATGTTTCATGATAGCGTCAGTAACCCGCAACCGCACCGCCTGGTCGACGCGGATCGGTTGCGCCGTACAGTAGTCCGTCTATAAGCATGATCGACTGGGTTCTTCCCAGCGTTCGGTCACCCATAACAGCATTGTGACCCATGTCTTCTAACAGTTTAACCGTGTCGGGACTGATGCCGCTTTCGATGGTCACTTTTTCCGGCAGCCACTGGCTATGGATACGCGCTGCTGCTGCCGCCGAAGCGATGTTCATATCAAAATCGATGGCGTTCAACAACAGCTGCATCACGGTAGTGATGATGGTGCTGCCGCCCGGGCTACCCGTGGTCAGCCAGGCTTTGCCGTCTTTCAGCACCAGTGTCGGCGTCATAGATGACAACGGCCGTTTGCCTGGCTCAATCTCGTTTGCCGCGCCGCCAATTAGGCCAAACGGATTAGTGGCCCCGGGTTTCGCTGAAAAGTCCGCCATTTCATTGTTTAGCAACATGCCGGTGCCAGGTACCGCAATGCCGGAACCGAAACTGAAATTTAACGTGTAGGTGTTGCTGGCTACATTGCCGTCTTCGTCCATCACGCTGTAGTGCGTCGTGTCGTTGCTCTCAAAGGGCACTTCCAAACCGGGCGCTATTTCGGCAGCAGGGCGCGCCTTGCTCGGGTTGATACCTTTGCGCAGTCGTGCCGCATAGTCTTTGTCGATGAGTTTGGCGACCGGCACCTTTGAGAAATCCGGGTCACCCAAATACTGGCTGCGGTCGGCATAGGCCAGATTCATCGCCTCAATCAGCAGATGCAAATAGGCGGCACTGTTATGGCCCAGTTCGGCAAGATCATAACCCTCCAGAATATTCAGCATTTGTATGATGTGCAGACCTCCGGAAGAAGGCGGTGGCGTTGCCACAATTTCGTAATTGCGATAATTGCCGCGCACCGGTTTGCGTTCAATCACACGGTAGCCGTCGAGATCCTCCTTGCTAATCAAGCCGTCGTTGGCCTCCATGTCGGCGACAATTTTGTCGGCAATGGCACCTTTATAAAATGCGTCGGCACCGCGTTTGGAAATTTGGCGTAAAGTCCATGCCAGCTCCGGTTGCTTGAACTGCTCACCGGCCTTATAGGCGCTGCCGTCGGGCTTGAAGAACAGCGGCTGTGCCGACTCGTGCCACGGCAAATACTTAACCCTGCCAGACACCTCATAAGCCAGCGCATGACTAACGGGAAAGCCTTTGCGCGCCAATTTAATCGCTGGTTTCAGCACCTCTTTCAGGCTCATCGTGCCGTATTTTTCCAGCGCATAAGTTAACCCTGCCACAGTGCCTGGCACGCCGGCAGCCTGGTGGCTGGCGAAGCTTAGCTTTTGATCTACCTCTCCGTTATCATCAAGATACATATCGCGCGTCGCATTGAGCGGCGCAGTCTCGCGATAGTCAATAATGATCTGCTTATCCTCCGCTGCCAGATGCACCAGCATAAATCCCCCACCGCCGAGGTTACCGGCCCGCGGATAGGTCACCGCTAGCGCAAAGCCCGTCGCCACTGCAGCATCCACCACATTACCGCCGCGCTTAAGTATATCGACACCGACATCGCTGGCGAGTTTCTCCGCCGCGACCACCATACCGTGTTCACTAATGATCGGAATAAAGCGCGTTTTAAAATCAATGATTGGTGATTTAGCGTAAGCAGCCGGCACCAACACGCAAAAACATAGCAGCAGAATAACTTTTCTCAAAATCCGTATCCTCGGATGTGGGTGGAAGTTAACTAACAATTATTTACAGCGATTTGATAACCGTATTATTGATACGGCTTATTTGCCACAATGTCAATATATGAGGCCAACGCACGAGGATGAGCAAACCATGAACGATGCTATACAACCGTACTCGGTTCACATCGCCGAAGCGCAACTCGAAGACTTGCACCGCCGCCTAGAAAACACGCGCTGGCCCGATAAAGAAACGCCCGAAGACTGGTCACAAGGCGTCCCGCTGGCTTATATGCAGCAGCTCTGTGACTACTGGCGCCGTGATTATGACTGGCGTCGCTGGGAACGTAAACTGAATACGTTCGCACAGTGTAAAACGACTATTGATGGCCTGGGCATTCACTTCCTGCATGTGCGCTCACCTATCGCTAACGCGCTACCGCTGATCATTACCCACGGCTGGCCGGGATCGGTGGTTGAATTCCACAAAGTCATCGGCCCGCTGACCGATCCGGTCGCGCACGGCGGCAAGGCCGAGGATGCCTTCCATATTGTATGCCCCAGCCTACCCGGTTTTGGCTTTTCCGATAAACCGACCCAGCCCGGCTGGAATGTGGAAAAAATCGGCCAGGCGTGGGGAGAATTGATGGGCCGGTTAGGCTACGACCGATATGTAGCACAGGGCGGTGACTGGGGCGCCATGGTGACCACTAGCATGGCGCAAACGCAAAGCGCGCAGTGTGCCGGCATGCACGTCAATATGGCTATCGTCGCGCCTGACCCCGAGACGATGCAAGACCTGACAGCGCAAGAAAAATCGGCGCTGGAGAGTTTGACGTATTACAACGAGTGGGATTCGGGCTACTCAAAACAGCAAAGTACCCGGCCGCAAACCCTGGGCTATGGCCTTGCCGATTCGCCGATTGGCCAGGCGGCATGGATAATCGACAAGTTTCAGGCGTGGGCCGATTGCGGCGATGGGATTAACAAGCATCCGGAGCATGCATTGAGTAGAGATGAACTGCTGGATAATGTGATGATGTATTGGCTCACCGATTCGGCGGCCTCCTCAGCGCGACTGTACTGGGAGAGTTTCAAGCAGCCCAATATGGAGCCTGTCACTATTCCCGCCGGCTGCAGCATTTTCCCCAAAGAAATGTTTCGCAGCTCGCGACGCTGGGCAGAAAAGCGCTTCACGCAACTTATTCACTGGAACGAATTAAGCGTGGGCGGGCACTTCGCGGCTTTTGAGCAGCCGGAACTGTTTGTTACGGAAGTGCGCGATTGTTTTCGGCAGCTGCGCTAGCTCTGCTGCTCCGCGCAGTCGATGCAGTGCAGCGTAAATGGAATAGCGTGCAGACGCGCCTCGTTGATCTTGCCGTGGCAATTGGTGCAAATGCCGTACTCACCATTGTCCATACGCAGCAAGGCTTTGTCGATTTGCGCTAACTCCACCTTGGCCTCGTCGTCCAGGAATTCAACTACCTGATTGTTTTCGACTTCCACTACCTGCTCGGCAAAGTCGGCGCTGTAGGGCTCGTCGCGGCGGTATAAATGTTTTCTAGTTCGCTGTACGCGGTCGGTCAATACGGCGCGCTGTTCCTGCAACTCGCTGCGCAGTAATTGTAACGTTTCTTGCTTCACGGATTGTGCCTCGACAACAATGGCAATGTCGTAAAATAGCAGGGTTAGCGGTAGCAGACTTTGATCTCGCTCAAGGAATTATCAGTCTTTGCCTGATTCTGCAAGCCGGGGCAAACGCGAGTGAACTACGGTGTTGTTGCTGACGGCCAACCCATCTCCAACGCGGTGCTGCGACCTACCACAATCTGTTGCAAATTCGTTGGCATGATCGCCTTGTAAGGCCCAACGGGAATACGGCCACCCATAATTTCCGCCTGCATTTGCGGGTAGAGCGGAGATTTTTCGGGATCGGCGAACCCCTGGGGAAACATCGGCAGATTGGTCTCAGCATCGTATTTATCGGCAGCCCCCAGGGTATGCAGCAGTTCGTGAGTGATCACAACATTGTTTGAGCCTTGATATTCACGGTCGGCATAGGCATTGATCGACGCGATCATACTGCCGGCCAGACCAATGGAGTGGTCCAGCCGCTCGGTGTTGCCAGGATCGAAGAATACGACGAACAGCGCAATGTCGGGCACACTTGTCGCGCTCGAATAGAGCTTAACAGCGGCCCAGCCGCGAAAATATAAACTCCAGAAGATGTTGCTGAACACGTTTCTACTGCGCGGCAGGCGGGGCGGGCTGCCGATATCTTCAAGACTAAGCTGCACCTCGACCGCCTGCACATCTTTTACGCCGTAGCGAAGCGCTTCCGAATTAATAAAGCGGGCAATCTCCGCCAGGTTACGCCTGCTTAGGGAGCGAATATATGCCTCAGTCGAGGCCAGACCGTCGCCGTTGCTTGGGTAAACAACAACTGACAGCGTTTCATTCCAGCTACGCACGTGTGAATACTTGTACAGATTGTGAATACTCAAGCCCAACAGAATAAGTAATAGCACCAGATAGCGTGCATAACGCTTTTGCTTGCTTGTGCTGTGCGACAATGACTTGTTGCTCGCCCTGGATAACATTCGTTTAGAATTGCAGATTCTACGCCTAACGCTTGAAAGATCAAAAAAAGCGCTGTGGGAACGCTGCACGCAATTCCGGGTCTTAGTGTGGTGTAAGTTCGCAACGATGGAAATAGCGATGCAACGCAGACAGCTTATTACAGCAATATTCGCCGCCGGCGCTACCGCCGGCATGGTTCCGTGGAGATCGCTAATGGCCAAATCCGGCGCGTCGGAGGCGCAATCGCTGGAGTTTACTCCGCTCGAAAAGCCGCTAGACGAATGGCGTAAATTATTGGCGCCGGAGGCCTTTCATGTGCTGTTCAAGGAAGGTACGGAGGCGCCGGGCTCAAGCCCGCTAAACGACGAGAAACGCGACGGCGCGTTTATTTGCGCCGCCTGCTATTTGCCGCTGTTTACGACCGCAGCAAAATACGAATCCGGCACTGGCTGGCCAAGCTTCTACCAACCGATTGCCGGCCGCCTCGGGTTTAAAACTGACTTTAAAATCATCTACCCGCGTAAGGAATACCATTGCGCACGCTGCGGTGGTCATCAGGGCCATGTGTTCAAGGACGGCCCAAAACCAACCGGCCTGCGCTATTGCAACAACGGCATTGCGCTCAAGTTCGTGCCAGTCGATGCAACCCTACCCACGTTACGCAGTTAAACGTTTATGCAATTTATATCTCGCGCACTACTAATCCCGTTGCAAGCAGCCCTCTTAGCTCTGATCGTATTGACAGGCTGCGCCGAGCCAACCGTTTACGCCGCCGAAAACGACAGCACAGCGACAACGACTGATGCCAGCAAACTCGCCACCGCGACCTTCGCCGGCGGTTGCTTCTGGTGCATGGAAGAACCTTTCGATAAACTCAACGGCGTGGTTGCCACAACCTCTGGCTATACCGACGGCGACTTGATAAATCCGACCTACAAGCAGGTATCAGCCGGCAATACCGGGCACACCGAAGCCGTACAAATTACTTACGACCCTGCAAAGATCAGTTATGAGCAATTACTCGACGTGTTTTGGCATAATATCGACCCGCTCTCGCGCGACCGCCAATTCTGCGACGGCGGCAACCAATATCGCTCCGGTATTTACTATCACGATGAGCAGCAACGCGAGCTTGCCGAGCACTCTAAAACGAAGGTCGCGGAAAAATTCGGCCAAACGATTGCTACCGAGCTCGATGCCGCCAGTAAATTTTACCCGGCCGAGGAATACCATCAGGATTACTACAAGAAAAATCCAATCCGCTACAAGTATTACAGTACCGGCTGCGGTAGAGACAAGCGCTTGCAAGAGCTGTGGGGCGAACAGGCGGGAGCTTAACTTTGCAGCTCGAAGCCACTCTCCACGCTGTGCCATGCCTTGGCTTACAAGCCATGCTTACGTAGCTTGCAGCTATGCAATTTATTTCCTGAATTAGATTTTACGAATCAAACCTTCTTGTGTGGTGCTGGCCACTAGGGCGCCATCCTCCGCATAGACGCTGCCATGCGCCAGACCGCGTGCGCTAGAAGTGGAAACCGCGCAACATTGATACAGCAGCCATTCATCGGCGCGAAACGGTCGATGAAACCAGATGGCATGATCGATGGAAGCGATAGCGATAGCTGCCATGGATGGCTTATCAGGCGCCACCTCGTTGCGCTCGGCAATTGGATATCCATGCGGAATCAGGGTCGACCCGAGTAGGCCAAAATCGGAGAGAAAAGCCAGCACGGCGCGATGAAAATTAGCGTCGTCGGACAACGGCTCCTTGCTCTTAACCCACCACTGCAAACAGTTCGGGGTTGCCATTGCAGCTGGATCGACCGCCCTCACTTCGAAAAAACTCGTGGGTCTAAGCAATGCCGGTGCAGTGTCAGTTGCCTCATTCGCAGTTGAAGTTGGCATTGCTTTGGCGGCTGGGAGGTCTGGCATAGCAATGCGGGTTTCAAATTCCATGCCTTCTTCCGGCTGCTGAAACGAAGCTGACAGCGTAAAAATAGGTCTGCCATGCTGAATTGCCACCACTCGTCGCGCAGTAAAACTGCGGCCGTCGCGGCTGCGGTCAACCTCGTAGACAATAGGCGCGTTTACATCTCCCTTACGCAGGAAATACGCGTGTACCGAATGAGCGGGTCGGTCGGCAACAGTGGTCTTTGCCGCCTGCAGCGCCTGCCCCAATACCTGGCCACCGAACACCTGGCCGGTCGCCAAATCCTGACTCTCACCGCGAAATATGTTTTCCTCGATGCGTTCAAGTTCAAGGAAGCCAACAATATTATTTAGCTCAGATGACATTGCATTTCTCGTAGTTCTAATATGGGCAAAGTATAACTGCAAAATAGAGTGCGACGCATAAACATATAAACATTGGGTAGACCGACAGGGCGACCGCATATAAATAGTGCCAGCCCGAAAACAGCTAAACTTCGTGCTGCGACTAATTTTCGAACAATTCTCTTACGCAGCTCCAAGCTTAGGGCGTGCCACT
>RCMY010000416.1_pt1 | contig 39639 bp, 33 predicted proteins | sample 2041341 | NCBI WGS metagenome assembly RCMY01 (sample SAMN09708234, study PRJNA481090) | Marine sediment metagenome, whole genome shotgun sequencing project. | reverse complement strand
GGGTACCGAGCGCCCGCAACGGGGCCAGCGAGTCGTTCGTGACCTCTCCGGCCCAGACGAGATCCCACAGGGCGGCCAACACCGTTTCGTCGTCGTAGGCGAGACCGGCGTCGGCTGCCGCTTGGACCAGGTCGGGCCAGAAGCTGGCTCCCCGCTCGGCGAGGTGATCTCGCAGCGCGACGTGATGGGGCTCGGCCGGGGGGTCGTCGTTTGTCGTCGGTATGAGCACGCCGGCCTGATCACGAAACACCAAGCGGACCCGCCCATCGCTCACCCCGAGCGTGCCGGCACCGACCCACACCACCAACCCCGAAGTGCAGAGTTCGTCCAGATCGCTACGGCGGTAGCTCGACATACGTGCGGGCAAAATGTCGTTCTCCAATACCGACATCGGCAATGGCGCCCCCTGCAACGTCGACAGCACTTCGGCGAGACCTTCCGGGCCACGGCGCGGCACCCCGACGCCTTGCCATGCGGGCAAGAACTTGGCGAGAGCCACCTGCTCGACGGGTTCCACCTCGCGCCGGAGGGCGGCAAGTGAACGTCGCCGCAACTGGCGCAGGACCCCGTCGTCGCACCATTCGCGCTCGACCCCGTCGGGCCGGAACTCACCCCGGACCAGCGTTCCGGTTTGGGTGAAGCGGTCGAGCACGTTGCGCACCCGATCGACCGGGGCGCCATAGCGGTGGGCGACCTGTTGGGGGAGGAAAGGTCCGTGGGTGCGCGCGAACCGCAGCACCAGATCACCCAGTGGGTCCTCCACGGAGTCGGTGAAGACGGCTGGCAAGCCGATGGGGATCGCCACACCGAGCGCATCGCGCAGCCGCCCTGCATCGTCGGTCGCGGCATACCGAGGCTCACCGGCGATGGCTATCTCCATCACCCGGCGATCATCGAGGAGCTGGGCGAGCCACGGACCGCAGTCGCCTTCGACGCGTGCGTCGAGCTCGTAACGGCTGAGCGGCCCGAGCAGCCGCAGCAGGTCGTGCAACTCGTCTCCATCACGAGCGCGTCGACCATCGACGAGCCGCTGGAGCTCCAGCTCGAGGTCGGCGAGCACTCCGGCGTCGAGCAGCTCGCGCAGCTCTTCAGCGCCGAGGAGATCGCGCAGGAGGTCGCGGTCGAGCGCGAGCGCTGCGGCCCGCCGCTCGGCGAGCGGTGCGTCGCCTTCGTACATGTAGACGGCGATCCAGCCGAACAGTAGCGAGCCGGCAAACGGCGATGCCTTCGGGGTCTCGACCCCGACCATACGCACCTTGCGACTGATCAGATCGGCGTGCAGTTCGCGCAGCGCGGGAAGATCAAAGACGTCGTTGATGCACTCGCGAGTGGTTTCCAACAGGATCGGAAAGCTCGGGTATTTGGACGCCACGCTCAGGAGATCGGCAGCTCGCTGGCGTTGCTGCCACAAGGGCGTCCGCTGGTCGGGACGGCGCCTCGGCAAGAGCAGGGCTCGGGCGGCGCACTCCCGGAACCGAGCTGCGAACATGGCCGTATTCGGCAACTGACCAATGACGATGTCGCTGATCTCGTCGGGATCGAAGATCAGCTCGTCGAGCGGTAGGTCGTCGATCGCCTCGGGCAATCGCAACACGATCCCATCGTCGGACCAGACCATCTCGACGTCGACGCCCCACTCGGTACCGAGCCGTTGCTGCAGTGCCATGGCCCACGGGGCGTGCACCTGCGCCCCGAACGGCGACAGCACGCACACCCGCCAGTCGCCGATTTCGTCGCGGAACTTCTCGACGACGATGGTCCGATCGTCGGGGATGACCCCGGTCGCCTCGGCCTGCTCGTCGAGATAGGCCACCAGATTGTTGGCCGCTCGCTCGTCGAGTCCATGCTCTTCGCGAAGTTGCCGCAACGCTGCCGGATCTGGGTTTCCATCGGCATCGCTGCGCGGCAGCGTGCGAACGAACTCGCCGAGCGCGCGACCGAGTTCGAGTGGGCGGCCGGGTCCATCGCCGTGCCAGAACGGCATCTTGCCGGGCTGCCCCGGAGCCGGGGTGACGATGACCCGCTCGAACGTGATCTCTTCGATCCGCCAGGTCGTGGCCCCGAGCAGGAAGGTCTCGCCCGGTCGACTTTCGTACACCATCTCTTCGTCGAGTTCGCCGACTCGGGTGCCATCGGGCAAGAACACGCCGTACAGCCCGCGGTCCGGGATGGTCCCGCCACTGACGACGGCGAGGCGCTGCGCCCCTTTGCGACCGCGAATCGACCCGTCGATTCGGTCCCACACGATCCGGGGCCGAAGGCCGGCGAACTCCTCGGACGGATACCGTCCGGCCAACAGATCGAGCACGCTCTCGAGCACTTCGGTGGACAGGTCGGCGAAGTTCGCGGAGCCGCGAACGACCTCGGCCACATCCTCGATCGCCCAGTCGTCGAGCGCGGACATCGCCACGATCTGCTGGGCCAGAACATCGAGCGGGTTGCGGGGGTAGGACATGTGCTCGATCAGGCCCGCCTGCATACGTTGCACGACCACGGCGGCCTCGACCAGATCGGCTCGGTGTTTCGGAAACACCTTGCCCCGACTGGCCTCGCCGACCTGGTGGCCGGCCCGACCGACTCGCTGCAATCCGCGCGAGACCGCACCCGGCGACTCGACCTGGATGACCAGGTCGACCGCACCCATGTCGATGCCCAGCTCCAACGAACTCGTGGCCACCAGACCTTTGAGTTGCCCCGATTTGAGCTGATCCTCGATCTCGAGCCGCTTCTCGCGCGACAGCGAACCGTGGTGGGCCTTGACCAACTCGGCGGGTGCGCTGCCATCGGCGGCATCGGCCGGCACCACCGGAGGTCGGCCCGTCGCCTCGTTGCCACCTGAGATGCCGTCGATCGCCAACTCGTTCAGCCGGGTGGCCAACCGTTCGGCTGACCGCCGGGCGTTGACGAACACCAGCGTCGACCGGTGTTCTTGAATGAGCTCCAGTAGTCGCGGATGCATCGCCGGCCAGATACTGCGGCGCGTGCTTCCGTCATCCGGGGAAGATGGTGCGTCGGCCGGAAGCGGTGCACCGAGGTCGGACATGTCGTCGACCGGCACGATGACCTCGACCTCCATCTCCTTCTGTACGCCGGCGTCGACGATCGTGACCGGGCGGGCCTGGGTCGACGTGCCCTCACCGGACTCGCCCTGCTGCGACGAGAAGCCGCCCAGGAATCGGGCGATCTCGTCGAGCGGGCGTTGCGTGGCCGAAAGCCCGATGCGTTGCGGCGAATGTCCGGTGCGGAGGCCTTCCTCGACACCGAAGTTCTGACAGAGATGCTCGAGACGCTCGAGCGAGACCGAAAGGTGTGCGCCACGCTTTGTGGCGGCCAGCGCGTGGATCTCGTCGATGACGACGTACTGCACATTCGTGAGCGTCTCTCGGGCCTTCGACGTGAGCATTAGGTAGAGCGATTCCGGCGTCGTGATGAGCACGTCGGGCGGATTGCGCACGAGCTGTCGGCGTTCGTCGGCGGGCGTATCGCCGGAGCGGATACCCACGGTTGGTCGATGCACCTCGGTACCGAGTCGCTGCGCCGCGAGGTCGATGCCCATCAGCGGCGAGCGGAGGTTCTTCTCGACATCGACCGCCAGTGCCCGCAACGGCGAGATGTAGAGCAATCGAGTGCGTTGCTGCTTCTCGGGAACCGGTGACGTGGCCAGCTGGTCGATGCCCCAGAGGAACGCCGAGAGGGTCTTCCCCGAACCGGTCGGCGCCAGAATCAGCGTGTGGTCGCCGGCGGCGATCGCCGGCCAGCCCATGGCTTGGGCCTTTGTCGGCGCGGGAAAGCTGGTGTCGAACCACTCCCTTACGGGCGGAGAGAACTGCTCCGTTGCCACCCGATGCAGGCTACCGCCGGCGCCCGGATCGACAAGGCTGCAACGGCGGTTTACTCGCGCTGGTTGGTGGTTCAGGCTTGCAGAACGGCGGGGAGCGGTTGCTCGTGCACGATGGCGATGCGCTTTGTCGAACGGGTGAGCGCCACGTACAGCGACCGCATGCCCTGGGGTTCTTCCGAAAGTACCTGCGCCGGCTCGACGACGATTGCGAAGTCGACTTCGAGCCCCTTGACCAAACCGACCGGCACCACCGTGAGTTGCCGGTCGAGGCCGGACCGGTTCGCGCGTCCGGTATCGAACCCGGCTCCGATCAGGCGTTCTGCGACCGTGTCGGCCATCGAGTTGGGCACGATGACCGACACGTTTCCGGTGCCGATTTCGGCCAACGCCGAGCCGACGACGTCGACCACTTGGGAGACGAGTTGGCCGGGTTCGGCGTGGACGTATGTCGGCGGCTCGCCATCGTCTCGGATCGCCTTGGGCGGCGAAAGGCCGGGTGCCGCTTCGCGAAGAACTCGGCCGGCGACTTCCATGAGGGGCGCCGGAATCCGGTAGCCGATCGTGAGCTCGGCCCGACGCGGTTCGCGCTTTTGGGGCAGGTGCTCGAGAATTGAGGCCCAGGAGTCGTGTGCCCACGCGCTGGTCGATTGTGCGATGTCGCCGACGATGGTCATCGATCCGTTCAGCGACCGGCGCTCCAACATTCGCAGTTCCATCGGCGAGAGGTCTTGTGCCTCGTCGACGACGATGTGGCCGTACGTGCGAACGTCGTCTTCTTCGCGACGGCCGGGGCGGGCGCCGAGACGCTCGCGCGCCTCGTCGAGCACCGGCGCGTCGGCGAGGGTCCACGTGACGTCGTCGGCGCGGGTTCTCGGCCGAAACAACAGGTCCATGCGCTCGCTCGCGACGTCGTCGCCCCCGGATGCCCGCAACATTGCCTTGGAGCCGTACAGGTCGTGCAGCAACTGCGCCGGGGTCAGTACCGGCCACATCCACTCGAGGGTTTCGCGCAGCTCGATCGTTGATCGCAGCCGCTCGCGTACGACGACCCAGTCGAGCTCGTCATCTCGCGAACTGTTCGCCAAGACCTCGAAGACCGACCGAGCGACGAATTTGCGGGCTGCATTGTGCGTGACGAATCGTCGTCGCGCCTCGCTGATGATGTGCTCGGAGTCGCCGATGGTGAGGCGGAGTCGTTCAAGACCGAAGCCGACAACCAGATCGTCCCGCAGCGCGTTCTGGCGCATCCGAACCGCCCGTCGAATCACCTTTGGCATCACGAGATCGCCCTTGAGACGAGCGGCCGCCTCGTTGTCGGGTCCGGTGATACGGACCGACGGCACCAGCAGATCGCCCAGTATCGCGAGCTTGATACCCGCTTCGCCAAGCGAGGGCAGCACCTGCTCGATATACGCCAAAAACAGGCGGTTTGGCCCGACCACGAGCACACCCTGGCCCTCGAGCGGAAAACGATTGGTGTACAGCAGGTAGGCAGCACGGTGCAGCGCAACCACGGTCTTGCCGGTTCCCGGGCCACCCTGCACGACCAATACGCCGGGCAGCGGTGCACGGATGATCTCGTCCTGCTCCCCCTGAATCGTGGCGACGATGTCGCCGAGACGACCGGTGCGTGAGGATTCGAGCGCGGCGATGAGTGCGCCCTCGCCTTGGATCCGTCGACCGTTGCCGTCGACCGGCGCCCCGTCGGCGCCTCGATCGAGACGGCTGAGATCGCCGAACAACTCGTCGTCGATGCCGAGAAGGGTTCGCCCGCGCGTCGCAAAGTGTCGGCGGCGCTCGAGACCCATGGGTTCGACCCCGGTGGCGCGATAGAACGCCTCGGCGATCGGCGCGCGCCAGTCGACGACGGCGGGCTCTTGCTCGCTGTCCCACACGCCGAGCCGGCCGATGTAGTACGACTCGTCCTTCCGCGACCCATCCAGATCGATCCGACCGAACACCAAGCTGGCGGAGCCCAACTCGAGTTGTCTCAATCGAGCGGCGACCTGTTCGGAGATGACGTCACGCTCGAAGCGCGCCTGATTGGTGCCACCGGCACCACTTTCGACCATCGACGTGAGGCGGGTCGCAGACGTTCGGGCCGCCTCCAGACATGCGTAGGCATGGTCGATCGCACGTTGTTCGGCTTCGAGTTCGGGATCTATGGGGGTTCCTCCGCAGCCAGGAGCCGCAATATGGGACCTATCAGCGTATCGTCGCTGCATGGTTTCGATCGGACTGGTTCTTGGCGCCGGAGGCGTGACGGGCGGAGCATTTCATGCGGGGGTGCTCGCTGCCCTGGCCGACACGACCGGATGGGATGCCCGCGCGGCCGACATCATCGTCGGCACGTCCGCCGGGTCACTCACCGCATCGGCGTTGCGAGCGGGCCTCGCTCCTGCCGACCTGCACCGCAGAAACCTCGGCGAAGACTTGAGTGCCGAGGGTCAGACCTTGGTCGCCAGGGTGACCACCCCCTGGCACATGGGAAAACCGGTTCGAAACAGCCGGCGCCCTGCTTCTCCGCTGCTCATCGCTCGAGGCCTCCTCCGGCCCGGTCCGGTTCGACCGGTCGTTTCCCTCGCCGGGGCGTTGCCGCGCGGCACGCTGAATGCCGACGCAATGGCTCAGCGAACCCAGGAGATGCGCGACGGTGACCCCTGGCCGACCCGGCCCACCTGGATTGCAGCGGCCCGACTCAACGACGGAGCGCGCGTCGTCTTCGGACGAGACGATGTCGACGTCCCGAACATCGGTGTCGCCGTCCAGGCATCGTGCGCGGTCCCGAGCGTGTTCGAACCGGTTTCGATCGCCGGCACCGAATACGTCGACGGCGGGATCGTGTCGCCGACCAACGCCGAGCTCGTCGCTCCCCTGCGGTTGGACTTGGTGATCATCTCATCGCCGATGTCCGCGATCGGCGCCTCGTTTCCCTCGTCGGGCCTGAGCCGGTCGTGGCATCACCGCACCCTGCAACGCGAGGTCCGCGCCATTCGAGGTTCCGGCACGCCGGTGCTCGTCATCGAACCCGACCGATCGGTGCTCGATGCCGCCGGACCCGACAACATGGACGGCACCCGCAACCCTGCGGTCGGCCAGGCGGCCTGGGCCGCGACCCGTCGGGCGATGACGCAAGAGACGGCCACCGATGCCGTCGACCTGTTGCGCGAGGCGTAGTCGGCAAACGCCGCACTTCGGAAACGTTCGCCAACCAGGCGCGTGCATCCAAAATCGTTCTCCAGCCGTCCACCAGTTGCGTGACACGAAGCTCGGTTTCATTTCCGCATGGGCGGGTGCATGGGCCGGGTCGCCCGCTTACTCCTCCGCGTCGTCGGTCGCCGGCGCGGCGGCTGATTCGGCGACCTCTTCCCCGGCGTCGACAAAGCACAACACCTTTCGGTCGCCGGCCTCCCAGCTGGCTTCGCTCGGATACAGGAATCGGTAGAGCAGGTCCGAGTCGGCGAACGTTTGGCCGGTGTAGCGCTCGAACTCCTCGAAACACACACCGTCGGCCAGGTTGTCGAGCGTTTCGACGGTCGGGAACGCGCCGTTGGGCAGATCGATCGCGCCGTACAACTCGAACTGGTGGGGCATTTCACAGGCAACGACAGGAACGATTGGCGCGACCAGCAACGCATCGTCGGCGAAGCAGTCCCCCGGTGCCAGCAGGAACGAAAACACCTGACCGTCCGGCAACTGGGTTTCGTCATCGTCGAAGTCGGCGATCGGCCGTTGCTCTGGATCGGCAAAGGTCACGACGCACAACACCGCACGGTCACCCTCATCCCACGAGGCTTCGGTGGGAAACACCGGCGCGAGCGACAGCGGGCTCGACCGGAACTCGATTCCGAGTTCCTCCGTGAAGGCTTCGATGCACAGCTGGTCCGCTCGCTGCGACACCAGGCCGACCCCAGGAAATCCCGACGCCGCATCGAGCGCGACGATACCGACCACCTCGCCCATGTGGTCCTCGGAGCAGTCGACGGTCTCGGCAGCCACAAACGGCGTTTCGACGTCGACGAATCCGTTCGGCAAGCAGTCGCCGACGGCCAGCCCGGGTGGAGCGCCCGGTACACCGGTTCGCCCGGGCACGCTGCTCGGCAGCATCGACGACGACGGAATGCCGGAGGTGGAGGTAGTGCTGGTGGCGGACGTGGTGGTTGGCAGCGACGACACGGAACTGGCCACGCTGGCCTTGGTGCTCGTGGCGGCCGCGGTGTTGGACGATGCCGCCGCACCGAGGGCCGAGCTCACATCTCCGTCGCTGCACGCCGCGCCGAAGGTCACGAAGAGCGCCACGCCGCAGGCAAACCACCATCGATGTGCTTCCCTTGCGGCCATTGTGCAGTTCTCCCCTGATCGCACCCGCAACGTCCGCCGGGGATTCGCGAAATGGTAGTGCTCGCCTCGGGTCTCGTCGCGAAGGGTCGCTACCGTGGGCCCGTGCCAACCGATCTTTCCAACTCCGCATTTCTCGCTGCGTGCCGCGGTGAGGCCGGGCACCGCGTGCCCGTCTGGTTCATGCGACAAGCGGGTCGTTCCCTTCCGGAATACAAGGCGATTCGCGGCGACGGCAGCATTCTCGACGCGATCGTCCAACCCGACCTGTCGGCCGAAATCACCCTCCAGCCGGTGCGCCGCTACGGCGTCGACGCGGCGATTCTCTACAGCGACATCGTGGTTCCGCTCCACGCCATCGGCTTCGGCGTCGACGTGGTTCCCGGCGTCGGTCCGGTCATCGAACAACCCTTCGCCTCCGCGGCAGATCTCGACCGCCTGCGGCCGCTGGAACCCGAATCCGATACCCCTTATGTGCTCGAGACGGTACACACCCTGGTCGCCGAACTCGACGTGCCACTCATCGGCTTTGCCGGCGCGCCGTTCACCGTCGCCAGCTACGCCATCGAAGGCGCACCCTCGCGGACCTACGCCAAGACCAAAGCCATGATGTTGGGCGCCCCCGATGTCTTCGCGCAGTTGCTCGACAAACTCGCCGATCTCGCCATCGAATCGGTCCGGTCGCAGGTCGAAGCCGGAGCATCGGCGATGCAGTTGTTCGACTCGTGGGCCGGAGCCCTCTCACCAGAGCAGTACCGCACCCACGTGATGCCGCACACCGCCAAAGTGTTCAGCGCGCTGGCCGAGCTCGACGTGCCTCGCATTCACTTCGGCGTCGGCACCGGCGAGTTGTTGGCCGACATGTCGCGGTCCGGTTGCTCGGTCATGGGCGTCGACTGGCGGGTACCTCTCGACGAGGCTCGCCGACGTATCCCCGCAGGCATGCCGGTGCAGGGCAACCTCGACCCGGCCATCTGCACCGCAGACTGGACCGTCGTGCAAGCCGAAACCCGCAACGTGCTCGCCAGCAACGGCGGGGCGCCGGGACACATCTTCAACCTCGGCCATGGTGTCACCCCCGACCTCGACCCGGCCATCCTCGAGCAGGTCGTCGCCCTGGTGCATGACGAGGGCCGCACCGACGGCACGGTTTCGAGCCAGTGAACCCATGACCCGGCACATCGTGGTGGTCGGCGGCGGCATTTCCGGCCTGGCCACGGCGTTCGAGATCGAACGGTGCGGGGGCACCGTCACGTTGCTCGAGGCGGCATCGACGTTGGGCGGAAAGCTCCAGACCTCGCCGGTCGACGGCATCATGGTGAACGAGGGCGCCGACGCATTTCTGGCGCGGGTACCCGACGCCATCGAGCTCTGCCACGAGGTCGGACTCGGCGACGAGTTGGTCGAGCCGGCCCAGCGCTCGGCGTACCTCTACGTGAACGGATCGCTACGCCGCATCCCTCAGCCGATGATCCTCGGCGTGCCACTGTCCGTCGGACCGCTCGTGGCGTCGGGCGTCGTCACCGCCGACGAGGCCCGAGCGGTCGCAGCCGATCTCAACCGCACCGACCCGGCCCCTGACCACGGCGACTCCGTTGGCCGCCTCATTCGCACTCGCATGGGCGACGCCGTCGCCGATCGACTGGTGGGGCCACTCCTGGGTGGCATCAACGCCGGCGACGTCGATCGCCTTTCCCTGGCCGCCGGAGCGCCCCAGCTCGCCGCTGCGGCCGCGGCATCGCCGAGCCTGTCGACCGCGTTGATCGAGCAGCGAGCCACCAGCGGCGCCGACCCCGGCGCGCCGATCTTCTTCACCGTTCCGGGCGGACTGCGCCGTCTCATCGATGCGGTGGCAGATCATCTCGTCGGTGAGGTGGTCGTCGACGCCCCGGCCACCGAGCTTCTGCGAGGCGTCGACGGATCATGGACGGTCACCACCCCGGACCGATCGTACGAAGCCGACGCGGTCGTGCTTGCCACTCCGGCGCCCGTGACCGAGTGCCTCATTCGCCCCATCACCGGTGCGACCCCGTTGGCCGATATCGACTACGCCAGCGTGGCCGTGGCCACCATGGTCTATGACCCGGCCGACATCTCGATCGACCTCGACGCCAGCGGCTTTCTCGTTCCGCACAGCGAAGGGCTACTGATGACGGCGGCCACCTGGGCGTCGTCCAAATGGCCGCACCTCGCCGGCGGGCCCGTGATCATTCGGGTCAGCTCCGGTCGCTACGGCGACGACCGCCCGAGCGCGATGACCGACGACGAACTCGTCGTCGCGCTCCGAGCAGATCTTCAGACCACGATGGGCATCACCCAACCGCCGACGGCCACACGGGTGAGCCGGTGGGTCGACTCGTTCCCGCAATACACCCCCGGACACCTCGACCGCATCGCCGCCATCGAGGCGATCGTCGCACAACGATGCCCGGACGTCTTCCTCACCGGAGCGACCTATCGAGGTATCGGCATTCCAGCCTGTATCCGCCAGGGGCGAGCGTCGGGCCGGGCCGCGGTCAAAGGGCGGTAGCAAGCCCGGTTCGCGAACACCCGTATGTGTGCCACCGGGAGGATTCGAACCCCTTGCTGCGCAACTGGTGCGCAGGCCGCTTCGCCGTACCTCGGCTGGCAGGGAGGCGGCGAACAAGCCCATGATTTCCGCAACCTCGTTGCGAAAATCATCGGCCTGGTGAGCTCGGCCATTAATGCGAATGTCGAGGGCGGTCCTACCCCGATCGCCCCAATCGCTCTACGGCTGACCGGCCTGCGATTCTGAATGCCTGCTCGTCCTTGCGGGCCGCGTACTCACGACTGCTCGGAAGCACGGCGACGACGGGTTTGTCGGCGCGAACCCACGGAACGACCTCTCGGCGCAGTTGCGCCCGATGTACGCGGCCGAGGGCCGGTCCGCCCGAGTCCGGAATCATGGCCGAGATGACAATGACCAGGTCATACGCATCCGCCTCGACCAGGTCGACGCTGTTCGGCGAGTGCACCGCGCCATCCAGATGCGCATCGCCATCGAGCGATACCGGACCCACCGCGAACGGCACCGCTGCCGAGGCGCGCACGATCTGCTGCGAGTCGGCGGCGTCGACGAATCGGTGGACAACCCGCTGGCCAAGCGGTTTCGTCACGGTCACCGCATACGCCTGGGGATGGTGCGGTGGCGTCGACGAACGATAGGCGGGTTGGGGGCGCCCGCTCGGAGCGATTGCTGCCACGACGCGCCCGCCCGCCCGGCGCACTGCGGTAACGGGTCGATCGCCGAGCCGCCCTCGATAGTCGGCACCATTGGCGAGGTCACGAAGCGCGCCGAATTGCGACGCCGTGCACGGCACCGGCCCGGCCGGGACTTCGGCCGCAACAAAACCGCCCGCGGAGGTCGAAACGATGCGTTCGGCGGCCTCGGGCGACCAGCCGGTGCGAGCATGCAACTCATCGAGCGCGGCACGGAGAAAGGCGCCGCCGGTGTGGCCGCCGGCTCCAAGCACGAGACCGACGCGGTGGTTCTCGCTGCCGGTCATGCGCTACTCGTCGGAGTTTCGGCCGAGTCGGGCCGCTCCATGGCGAATCGGTGACGTCGATACCTCGTACAGCGCGCCGACCACCTGCGCCGGCAATCGGGCGGCGTCGACCAGGCTGCTCCCCAACGACACCGAAGCACGACGGGCCGAGGGCAAACGAATCCACCCAACCGCTGCGAACACCCCAAGAGATCCGGCTGCCACTGCCGCCATCAGACCGACGGCCAGCATCCAGCCGTTGTCGTTGTCAGCAGCGGGCAGGTTGACGAAGTTCATCCCGAAGACGCCGGCGATGAGCGACAACGGCAACATGATCGCGGCGTACACCGTGAGAACCTTGGTGACTTCGGTGGCTTGCCGCGCTTCGGCTCCCTGGTAGGCGCCGAGCGCCTCGGACGTCGCCGTACGAGCGGATTCGAACTCGAGTACCGCACGCTCGGCCACGTCGTAGACGTCCGAAAATCGCCGCTTCCCGGCATCGGTCAGCACGGGGGACAGACTCTGGCGGAGTTGATCGAGCACCTCGCGCTGCGGTCGCAGCACGCCGCGGGTGTCTGCGACCTGATGGCGGACGACGGTCAGATGTTCCAGAAATGTTGCGTCGGCCCGGAGCGCCATCTCTGTCAGTCGCTCGATCTCCAGATCGAGCTGGTCGGCCAGGGCCAGGAACCGTCGACCCATCACGTCGGCCAAACGGCCGAGGAGTTCATCTGGCCCGCCGGCCGCCAGATCGGGATTGCGACACACATGGGTGGCGAACGCGTCGATCGACGGCGACAACGCGGTGTGGACCGTAATCAGGGTGTCGGTGGTGAGGAAGCAGTCGATCTCGTAGGTTTCGACGCCGAACTCGGAGATGCCGTGCAACACCACGAGGAGGTGATCGTCGAAATCATCGAGTTTCGGCAGGTCGAAGTCGGCAACCGCATCGTGGATGGCCAATGGATCGAGCCCGAGACCATCCAAAACGACGTCGAGGTCGTCACCCGTGTCCTCGGGTTCGAGTTCGATGTCGACCCAGGTCCAGGATCGATCGACGGTCGAGTCGATGGGAAAATCGACGGCCCTGGCCGCCTGGCCTGCGTGGGCCGCGAGGGCCTTTGTCTTCATTGGTTCACCACAGCTCCAAGACTACGCAGCTGCGGGCGGTTGTCGGCGAGACCCCGTCGGTTCGGGGTCGGCAAGTTCGGGGCGTGGCTAGTTGTCGGCGGAGCTCGGCTTGCCGGAAGCCGCCTTCTCCGGTCTGACGTCTATGGACGACGGGTCCTTCGGCTGGCTCCGTCCAGGTGGCACAGAGATCTTTGGCGCACTGGCCTTTTTGACCGGGACGCCGTCGGTGGCACCCGACCCGTTGGTCGTCGATTCGACGCCAGCGGTACGCAACGGCGGCACGGTGATGACCTGTCGGGCGGGAGCGTCGGGGACATCGTCGCGACTTGCGTACTGATCGACATAGCGTTGCCCGGACAGTTGGGCAATCTCGAACATCACGGCGTCGGTGAATCGACGCAACACCCGGGGATCGCCGGGATCACCGAATTCGCTCGGCCGCATGGGGGCGCCAAAGCGTACCGTTACCGATTTTCCCGGCTTCATGGTGAACGTGTCGGGCGGCTGGACGTCGACGGTGCCCTGATGACCGACCGGAATCACGGGAGCATCGCAGCGGGCGGCCAATCGAGCGGCACCGGTCCGGCCCTTGTGGAGGTTGCCGCTCCGAGACCGCGTGCCCTCGGGGTAGATCATGAACAACAAACCGGCATCGAGCACTCGCGCCGCGGTGTCGAGCGCGGCCTGGGCAGCATCACCACCCGACCGGTCGACGGGAATCATTCCGAAGGCCGGAAAGAGGTGTTTGGTTTTCCAGCTGTCCATATATTCGCCCTTGCCGATGGCCCAACTCCGTCGCGGCAGCGCGCAGGGCACAAACACGGAGTCACAGAACGACAGATGGTTCGGCGTGATGATGCCGGGTCCATCGAGCGGCACATTCTCGATGCCCTCGACCGTGACATCCCACAGACGAAAGATCAGCGACCGCACCGTGGCGAGGCCGTATTTGCTCACGCGGTCCGACCCCGGCAGGTCCGGAGCCGGCTCGAAACGGAAGTGGTCGGGCTTGCTCATCAGCGAAGCTCCCGGCGCAGCTTCTTGCCGGTCTGTGAAAGCGGGAGCTCGTCGACGAAGCGAAACTCGGTCGGGCATTTGTACCGACTCAGCCGAGCCCGGCAATGCTCATCGAGTTCCTCGGCAGTCGCCGAACCCGACACGTGGGCAATGACTCGCTCACCGTCGATGTCGTCGCGAGCGCCGACCACGATTGCGCCACTCACGCCGGGGTGCTCGATCAGCACGTCCTCGACCTCGGCCGGGTACACGTTGAAGCCGCGCACGATGACGATGTCCTTGATGCGGTCGACGAGGTACAGGTAGCCGTCGGTATCGAACACACCCATGTCGCCGGTCCAGAACCAGCCGTCTTCGGTGAGCACCGAATCGGTCAGGTCCTTCGAGCGGAGATAGCCCTTGAAGACGCCTGGACTCCTGACCACGATCTCGCCGGTGTCGCCGTCCTCGACCGGCGTTCCGTCGGGTTCTACCAAGGCCACTTCGACGCCCGGCATCGGGCGACCAACCGACCCGGGTTTGGTCTTCATGCCCCGACTCCAGGTGACGACGGGTGAGGTTTCGGTGAGACCGTAACCCTCGGTGAGCTCGATGCCGAAACGGTCGAGTACACCGTTGAATACCTCGATCGGGAGGGCGGCTGCCCCCGACGCGGCGTTGCGCACATCCGAAAGTGCGTCGTCGGGTGCGTTGGATGCGAGGAAGCGCTGCCACATGGTCGGCGCACCACTGATGTTGGTGACCCCGTGCTCTTTGATCAGCGCAAAGCTCACGTCGACATCGAACTTCTCTTGCAGCACGACCGTGGCCCCGGCACGAAGCGAAGAGAACAGCACGACGTTGAGTCCGAAGATGTGCGTGAGCGGCAGCACCGCCAACGAGACCGCCGCGGGATTCGTGCCGCTGACCGGATCTTCGGTGATCGAGCGTTGCATCCAGTCGAGGTTGCCGTGGCTGAGCATCGCGACCTTCGAGTTGCTCGTCACGCCGCTGGTCAGCAACAGGAATGCCAAATCGTCGTCGCTGCGCTCGACGATCGGCACGGGGGCGAGGTCGGTCATCGCCTGCAGTTCGTCCATCCTGACGAAGGTGGGGCAGAGAAGATCTTCTTGATGTGGCTGCAACCATGCAGCCGTCGCGCACAACAACGCCATGTCCGGCTCGACGGCGTCGACCTTGCGTTGCACCTCGGGCAGCGGGTTACGCGAACGAATCGGGGCGACGACCGCGCCGGCCCCGAGCGCAGCGAGCGCGCCGACGACGAAGTCGATTTCGTTCTCGCCGATCAGCATGATCGACTGGCCCGGCTGCAGCCCGGCATGGACCAACCCGGCCCGTGCCGTCGCGACCAGCGTTCGAAGCTCGCCGTACGTGATCTTGTTGCCTTGCGCGATCAGCGCGATCGACGCGGCGTCGACCGAGTCGATGATGCGCGCAATGTTGCTCTGCGCATCTTTCTCGGCACTGCTTGAAGTCACTGGCGCCTCACTCGTTCACTAGACGTGACACTGGTCATATCATGGGCTGGGGGCGTTCGCGGTGTCCAGCTCCCCGAGGTAGGCGATCGCGCCGAGGGCGCGGCCGACGAGTTCGGTGAAATCGGCGGTGCCGTCGGTGGCGACCCACTGGCGTGACGCTATTCGAATTGCCGACATCGAGGCTCCGGCGATGATCTCGGGCCGCGGATCGACGAGCGGGTCGACGGCGAGACGCTGGGCGATTGCCGCCGTGATATCGCGTTCCCACGCCAACTGCACGGTGGCCCGGAAGTAGGCCGATACCGAAGGGTACGCTGCCGCGAGCCGAGCCTGAAGTAATCGACCCTCTCGGTGCCGTTCGAAGTCGTCGGCGAGGGCAGCGAACGCGCTGCGCAACGAGACGAGGACCGGTTCGTCGTGGGGGCGGCCCGCCAAGGCCGACCGCAACTCACCCTGCGCGGCCTCCATGTCGCCGTAGAGCAAGGCCTCCTTTGAGGGGAAGTAGCGAAACAACGTACGTTGGGACACATCGGCGCTGTCGGCGATGTCCTGGGTCGTCGTTTCATCGAACCCTCGGGTGGCGAACAGCTGGTTGCCGGCTTCGCGCAAGGCCTCTCGTGTCTTTGACTTCTTGCGCTCCCGTCGATCCGGAGCCGGGGCAAACACTACGGTCATTCACCAATCCTACCGGGAAAGGCACCGTTTGTCAGCAACTGCCTTTTGGCAGCGCCGGACTTCTGGCAGTTATTGACTTGTGGCAGTGACTGACATATTGTGATCCCATGCCTGCAACCGCCGCCATCTTTGACCTCGATCGGACGCTCATCGCCGGATCCTCTTCGGTCGTCGTGCAACGTCATCTCGCCGAGGCGGGTATCACGACCGCCCACGACATCCCCTTCGCCGACGCGTTCGCCTCGTTCTACGAACGGTTCGGCGAAAACTGGTTGATGATGCAGCCCGCCAAGTTTGCTGGACGAGCAGCCGCCGGCTGGAGCGTCGACCTGGTGCGCGATGCCTGCACCGCCGCGGCCGCCGAACTTCTCGAGCAGGTCCAACCCTTCGCACACCAGGTGATCGAGGAACACCGCAAGGCCGGTGACAAACTCGTCCTCGCCACCACCTCGCCCGAGCCGTTCGTGCGGCCGATCATGGAGGCGCTCGAATTCGACGACGTCGTCTGCACCCGTTGGCAAAGCAGCGTCGGACTGTTCACCGGAGAGCTCGAGGGCGACTTCATCTGGGGTCGAAAGAAGGCCGATGCCGTCGCCGCCTGGGCCAAGGACAACAACGTCGACCTCAGCCGCAGCCACGCCTACTCCGACAGCTACTTCGACGCTCCGCTCCTCGACCTCGTCGGTCACCCCGTCGCGGTCAACGCCGATCTCCAGCTGTCGGCCACCGCCCGGCTCAACGGCTGGAAGACCCGCCATTTCGATGTCTCCGATGGCGTCGCGAAGGTTGCCGGCAAAGAGCTGCAGGACTGGGGTCGCGCGCTCATGCGACCCGGCCTCGTCGCCCCCAACGCCGATATCGAGTTCGAGGGAATCGAGAACATCCCCGCCGAGGGGCCGGCACTCATCGTGTTCAACCACCGCTCCTACTTCGACCCGACCGTCATGGGCCTGGTGATCGCCCAAGCCGGCCGCCAGGTACGCGGACTCGGCAAGAAAGAGGTCTTCGACGTTCCCCTCGTCGGCCGCCTGGTCAAGGCCTTCGGCGGCATTCGTGTCGAGCGGGCGTCCGGATCGGACGAACCGCTGCAACACGCTGCCTCCGCCCTCCGCGGCGGTGAATGCGTGATGATGGCACCGCAGGGCACGATCCCGCGTGGACCCGCGTTCTTCGACCCGCAGCTGACCGGGCGATGGGGCGCCGCGAAGCTCGCTGCTCAGACCGGCGCGCCGGTGATTCCGGTCGGCCTCTGGGGCACCGAAAAGGTATGGCCGCGCAGTGCGCGACTTCCACGCATGTCCCTCACCAATCGCCCGAAGGTGACCGTCACCGTGGGTCAGCCGATCTCGGTCACCACCGACGATCCAGAGGCCGGTACCGCCCAGATCATGCAAGCGATCATGGCGCTCTTGCCGCCTGAATCCCACGAACACCCCCCGCCGACTCCCGAAGAACTCGCCCGAACGTACCCGCCGGGGTACAAGGGAGACCCCGAGGCCGAACTCGACCGCCGTCCCGGCACCAACACCTGAAGGCAGCCATGACCGAACGCGATTACGAACTGGCCGACCGCATGACCGAGCACGAAGCGCTCATGTGGAACATCGAGAAAGATCCGTGGCTCAATCCGAGTGGCGCATCTCTCGCCATTCTCGACCAGCCGGTCGACATGGACTACTTCCATCGGCAGGTCCGGTTCGGCGTGGCCAAGATGCCGCGTCTCTACCAACGAGTCGTACCGGGTTTCGGACGTCTATCGACGCCGGCCTGGGTCCCCGACACCGAGTTCGATCTCGCCTATCACGTGCGCCAGATCGACCTACCCGAACCCGGCACCGACGAACAGCTCTTCGACCTCGCTGCGGCGCTGTACGCCGAACCGCTCGACCGCACCCGTCCACTGTGGAGATTCGTCGCCATCGGCGGACTCGCCGACGGACGCGGCGCCATATGGGCCATCTTCCACCACGCCATCAGCGACGGCATCGGACAGCTGCGCATGGCCGAGCTCTATCAGCAGGTGAAACGTAACGAGCCGCCGGCCGCCGAGGTCGACATCGAGTCGATCATCGCCGAAGCAGCGGCCGCACGAGACCCGAAGGAACTCGGCGCAGACTACGGCGCCAATCTGTGGGCGACGGCCACGACGAGCCTCGGCCACGTCGCCCGCCGCAACATCGGCATCGGCAAACGAGTCCTCGGTCAGGCGGCGATCGTTCCGGCTGACCCGCAGCGAGCCGTCGAAGCGGCCGGCCACCTCGGTGCGGCGGCCCGAGCAACGGTCGAGCAACTGACCGGCTCGGCCAACGACACCAAGGGAGGCTCCGAGCTGTGGTCACAACGCTCGCGCCATCGCCACCTCGAGCATGTCAAGGTGCCCCTCGACGAACTCAAGACGGCGGCACATGCGCTGGGCGGCAGCGTGAACGATGCGTTCATGGTCGGCCTCACGGAGGCAGCGGTGCGTTACCACGCCGAGCGAGACGCACCCGTCGAAGCGTTCAACACCAGCTTCGTGGTGTCCACGCGCACCGACAACAAGGTCGGAGGCAATTCGTTCACGCCGGTTCCCGTCCAGATTCCCGGCGGCGTGAAGACCTTCCGGGACCGGATGGCCGATGTCCGCCGAGTGAGCGACTCGGCCAAAGCGCGCGCCCAATCCGGTGGAAGCATTGGCAATCTTTCCGCGATCGTGAACCTGTTGCCCACGTCGGTCGTCACGCGAACCGCCCGCTCCCAAGCGGCAAAACTCGACTTCGCCACCTCCAACCTGCGGGGCGCTCCCTTCCAATTGTTCTGCGCCGGCGCCGAGGTGCTCAGCACCGTGCCGATGGGCCCCCTGGCGGGCACGCCGGCCAACATCACCGCGCTGTCGTACAACGGCATGGTCGATCTGGGCATCTTCGTCGATCCCGTCGCCATCGAGGATCCGGCCGCCTACCGTAATCACATCGAGGCGGCGTTCGCCGACCTGCTCGCCGAACACGCAACGAAGCCCAAAGCGGCCGCGAAACCCGCGACCAAGCGTCGGACCAAAGCCAAGACCGGCGCCACGAAGACCAAAGCCAAGTCCCGCAAACCCGCAACCAAGACCAGCACCACCAAGGGCAGCACCACCAAAGAGCGGGCCTGACATGCAACAGCTCACCTGCGGCGTCGAGCTCGTCCCGGATCTCTGGAATATCGCCGAGTACTGCATCGACGAGATCACCGTGTTGGCGAAAGAGCTCAAGGTCAAACTCGCCACGTGAACATCTCCGACGAGAGTCGCTTCGCGTCGCTGCAGGAGCCGGTCTTTCGTCGGCTCGTCGTCGGTGGCACATTCACCTTCCTCGCCATGCAGATGTCGACCATCGCGCGCGGCTGGTTGGCGTTTGATCTCACCGGCACCAATACCGCCCTCGGCGGGGTGCTCATCGGCTTCGGCCTGTCGAGCATCGTCGCGATACCGACCGGTGGCGTGCTGGCCGATCGGTTCCCGAAACGAAGGGTCCTGATCGCCGCCGGTACCGTCCAGACACTGGTATCGCTGGTGCTGGCCATCGCCGTCGCAACCGGTTCGATCGCCTACTGGATGCTGGTCGCCGCGAGCGTCGTCCAGGGCGCCACGGTGTCACTCCTCGGGCCGGCCCGTCTGGCGTTCATCGCCGAGGCGGTGGAACGAGAACGGATGACCAACGCCATTCTGCTCTCGCAGTCGAGCCTGCAGTTCACCCGAGTGTTCGGGCCCGCCCTCGCGGGTGCCCTGATCGGGGTTTCGGCCGTCGGCGTGGACGGCGTGTACTTCATCTCGGCGGCCGCGGCCGGAGCCGGCCTGATCGCCACGTTCGGACTGCCCGAGGGCAAACCGCAGTTCGTGTCCACCAGATCGCCACGCGAGGACCTGATCGACGGCTTCCGGTACGTCCGGGGCAATCCCCGACTCGCGCACCTGCTTCTCCTGTCGTTCGGCGTCGTGCTCGTCGGGTTCCCTCACGTCGCGTTCCTTCCGACGCTGGCCGAGGACGTTTTCGATGCCGGATCCTCGGGCTATGGGTTGCTCACCACCGCTGCAGCCATCGGCGCACTGTCGGCGACGCTGCTACTCGCCGGCGTCGCGACCAACCGGCTTCGGCGAATCCAGGCGCTTTCTGCGGTGGCTTTCGGCATCACGTTGACCCTGTTCGGGGCCTCGCCGACGTTCATCCTTGCGCTCCTCGTCATGATCCTGGTCGGCGCGTCGTCAGCTGCGTTTCAGGGCCTCAACAACTCGTTGATACTGACCTTGGCGCCGGTGGAATATCACGGCCGAGTCCAAAGCCTGTTGATGTTGAGCTTCGCCGGCTACGGCCTGGCGGCCCTTCCGCTCGGCATCATCGCCGATGCCACCGGCCTGCGCCCGACGCTGACCGCCATGGGCCTCGTCGTCGTGGCGATGTCCCTGATTTCGATGGCGATCGACCACCGCCGCGACCAAACGACGCCTGAAGGATTCGAGCTATGAGTGATGCCGCACAACAACCATCAGCAGACCAAGTGGTTCGCCGCTACTGGGACCATGTCTGGATCAAGCGCGACCTCTCGGTGCTCGGCGAGCTGTACACCGATCCCACGATCCGTCACACCGAAAGCGGATCGCGCACGGTGACGATTGCGCAACTCAAGGACAATCTGGGCGAATCCCTTCGCGCGCATCGTGGCGAGTCGTTCAGCATCGAAAACCTCGACCTCGTCGGCGATCGGGCGTGGCTTCGGCTCACGTTGCACGGCGTCAGCCTCGCCTCGATGACGCCCATGACGATCGAATGGATCGGCCAGTACCGGCTGGAGAACGGCAAGATCGCCGAAACATGGGCGCTGCATCAATCCGGGCTCGACTGGTCGCAGTAGCAGCGCGCCCGCCCGCCATCATGCGGGGAACGGGGCTGGGGTGAGGTCAGGTCGGTCGGGTCAGACGAGCGTGTTTGCGAAGATCTGCCAGGCGAGCACGCTCTTCGCGGTGAGGCTCAACCAGATGTACACGGTCTCGCCATGCACATAGTCGCTCCACTTTCCGATGCGGCGGTACTGCAGCCACTGATTCAGGGCGAAGGTATTGAAGAACAGGAACAGGCTGAAGATGATGCCGTACACGAACCCGGGCGGGCCCTGACCGCCATCGCTCGAGATGTTGACCGCCAAGTAGGTGGCGATGGCGACCCACGGCCCGATGCCCGCGACGCAACCGAACCAGAATGGCGTCCACCAGGTTCGCTCATCCGGAGCGTTGACCATCTCCATGATCCAACCGAACAGGATCATCGCGACGTTGACGAACCCGAGGGCAAGGAGCGCGGCCAGATCGGTGATACCCGTCACGAGAGCGATGAGCAGGATCATCAGCGTCGAGGACAGGGCGTACTCCACCCATCGGAAGCGGTTGCGGCCGCGGCGCAACTCGGAGCTGTAGGCCGAGAAGCCCACGGTGCCGATGATGAAATGGAACAACGCGGACAACAGCAGGAACGAGGCCGTCGCCCACGCCAGCGGCACACCCAACACCCCGTTCACCGTGCCGTCGGCCAGCGGCGTTCCGGGCGGACCGTTCAGCGCAAACGCGCTGACGTCGAGCTCGAAGTCGTTTCCGAGCACGATCATGAGTGCGCCCGAGACGAGGTGAATGACACCCATCACCAAGTTGAACCGGCGGAGGCGATGAAGACGCTCGCTCGGAACGTCGACGGTTTGTCGCTGGAAGTCGATCATGCCCCGAGTGTGGCATCGGGCAGCTCGCACCGATGGCTCGGACCAGTAGAATTTTGGCGCCGTCGCTTTCCCGGAAGGAATCCCCAGATGGAACTACTCGAGATCGAAACCGAACGCCGCGCGCAACGCGAAGAGCTCGCCGGATGGCTGCACGAGCTGGCCGACTCCCTCGCCCGCCACAACGAGCTGTCATTCAAACGCGAGGGCCTCCAATACCGGGTGAAGGTGCCAGACGAGGTCGGGGTCGAAGTAGAGCTCGAGATCGAGGACGACGGCACGAAGCTCGAGATCGAGATCTCCTGGTAGCGGTGGTCCCAGCACCTCCGGATCACGAGAAGTCCGATTACGAGAAGTCAAAGCCGGCGTACCCCGCGGCAACAACCGCATCGCAGTGCTCGATGTAGCGATTGAGGCCGCCGGCATAGGGCAGGAACACCCTCGGCTTCCCCGGCACGTTGTCGCCGAGGTACCACGAGTTGCAGTTGGGAGCGGTGAACATCGTGTTGGCCGCAATCCCGTTCACCTGCGTAACCCACTCCTCCTGCGCCATTTCCTCCGGTTCCACGCTCGTGTAGCCGGCGGAACGCATGTGATCGATGCACGCACCGATCCACTCGACGTGATGTTCGGTGCCCACCACCATGTTGGCGAGCACCGACGGACTGCCCGGCCCGGTGATGGTGAACAGATTCGGGAAGCCGGCGATCTGGATGCCGAGCAGGGCTCCGACGCCATCCGCCCACACGTCGCGTAGGCGGCGACCGTCGCGACCGCTGATGTCGATGCGGTTCAACGCGCCGGTCATCGCATCGAAGCCGGTGGCGTAGACGATTGCGTCGAGCGCAACATGGCCCTGTTCGGTCTGGATGCCGGTGGCCGTGACCCGCTCGATTGCCCCCTTCCGAAGATCGACGACGGAGACGTTCGGCAAGTTGAACGATTCGAAATAGTCGACGCAGAACACGGGGCGTTTGCAGCCGATCGGGATGTCCCCGGGCGACAGCGCTTCGGCGACGTCAGGGTCGTGCACCGTTCGCCGAATCATTTCGCGATACAACTCCATGCCGGCCGCGTTGGCCTCCAGATCGGACGACACATCGATCCAGTCGCGAGCCGCACTCCATCCCTTCTCGTCGACCTTCGCCATACGTTCCTCGAGTGACGCCTCGAGGATCCGTTCGGGCGATGGCGCCGACAGGCCCAGCAAGCCTTGGAATCGGCCGACGCCGCCATAGGACGCGCGGGCCAGTCGACGAATTTCTGCGTACTCGGCCTTGGCCTTTGCTGCGACCTCCGGTTCGATCGGTCCCCGCGGGGCGGGCCAGGCCACCGCGGCACTTCGCTGAAACACGTACAGATGCCCGGCAATCGATGCGAGCTCCGGGGTGATCTGCACGCCCGAGGAACCGGTACCGATGACCCCGATGCGTTTGCCGGCGAGGTCGGGCGCCTCGTCCGGCCAGGTGTTGGTGGCGAGGCTGATGCCCTCGAAGCTGTCGCGGCCGGCGATGTTGGGCGTGATCGGCACCGACAGACAGCCGGTGGCCATCACACAGAACGTGGCGGACACGCGCTGCCCCTGATCGGTGTCGATGAGCCAGCGGTGCTGCCCCTCGTCATAGGTGGCGGACATGACTCGCGTTTCGAGCATGATGTCCCGCCGTAGATCGAAGCGATCGGCGACGTGATTGAGGTACCGCTCGATCTCCTCTTGGGCCGGCATGATGTCGGACCACTCCCACTCCTGCTGGAGTTCGTCGGAGAAGCTGTAGGAGTACTCGATACTCGGCACGTCACAGCGGGCCCCGGGATACCGGTTCCAGAACCAGGTGCCGCCAACACCCCGGCCGGCTTCGAAGACCCGGACGGTGAGACCCTTCTCCCGAAGGTGGTGCAGCGCATACAGGCCGGCAAATCCGGCGCCTACCACGACCACATCGACGGAGTCGTCTCCGATACTGACCTCGACCGCGTCAGGCTCGCCCATAGTGCCCATCGTGCCCGGCCTCCGACGCCGACGTCCATTCTCGACTCCCCGCGACATTGGGAAGAAACCACGCTGCGTGCGGGTTCAGCAACGCATGGACGTCCAGGTGACAGACGAAGCAATTGCGGCGATCAAGGCCAAGGGCGGCATGGTGGCGGTCGATTTCATCCCACCGGTTGGTTGAGGAAAGAAGTTTTATGAGGTGTCGGTCGACACCTCCTGCAAGGGCAAGAACCTCACCCCGTACCGCACGGTCCGCAAAGAGGGCGTCAAAATCCTCGTCGCGCCCAATCTGATCGGGTTCGCCGACTCGATCGTTCTCGACGTCAAGGGCAAGTTTCTTCGACGCGTCAAAGCCGAGATCAGTCGCGACGGCGACGCCTGCAGTATCTGACCCGTGACCTGACCCGCGCCCGCGTCAGGGTGCCGAGGCGGGGCATGACAGAATCGCTCGGCCATGGACCACACTCCCACTGCTCCCGCGCCGAGACGAAGGCGTCTGCAGACCTCGTTGCTGAGCGTGACCGCCGGCCTCCTCATCGCCGCGGCGCTTCCGCCGTGGGGCTGGTGGCCCTGCGTGTTCGTCGGCTTCGCGATCGTCGACCACTTGCTCGCGAACTCCACGTGGAGGCAACGCTTCCGCCGGATGGGCCTGGTGACGGTCGCCTGGCTGGCCCCGGGGTTGCTGTGGATGCTCGACCTCACTCCCCCCGGCTATGTCATCGCCGTCGGCCTGTACGCCGTGTTGTTCGGCCTCGCCGCTGCGGTCACGCCGCCCGACCGCTGGCGCCGGCTGGCCTTTCCTGCCGCGATGACCGTCGCGACCCTCATCATGTGGCGGGTGCCCTTTGGTGGCACTCCCCTCGCGACATTGCCGATGACCCAGGCCCAATCCCCGCTGCTTCCGATCGCCCGGATTGCGGGATCGATCGGTCTCGTCGCCGTGGTTGTCGCCGTTGGCTTCGGCATCGCTGCGATTGCCGAACGGCACTACCTCTCGGCCGTCGCAAGCGGCGTATTCGTCGCTACGTTCTCGTTGCTCGCCGCACTCGCGCCCACCGGAGGCGACCCGATCGGAACCCTCGACATCGCGGTTGTGCAGGGCGGCGGGATACAACGCACCAGGGCATCGCCGGAGGGGGCACAGGTGGTTTTCGATCGCCACGTCGAAGCCTCTGCGATGGTGAACCCGGGCGTCGATCTCGTCCTCTGGCCCGAAAACGTCGTGAACCCCACCAGTATCGACGAGGGCAACAACCCGATCGATCGGCTTCTGTACCGCGAGGAAGCGAAGGCCGAGTTGGCCGCACTGGCGGCCCGACTCGACGCGCCGCTCTTGGCGGGCTGGTTCGAAGCCATCTCCCCCACCGAAACCGCCAACTACACCGACGTCCTGTTGCCTGACGGAACGGTCGTCGACCACTACGACAAGGTGCAGATCGTGCCCTTCGGTGAGTTCGTGCCGCTGCGTCCGCTGCTCAACATCTTCGCCGAGGACGTCCTCCCGCCACGCGATGTCGTGCGCGGCACCGGGCCGGCGGTTCTCGAAACGCCGGTCGGAACGCTGGGCATCAGCATCTCGTGGGAGATCTTCTTCGAGCGTCGAGCGCGCGACGCCATCACCAATGGCGGTCAGATCCTCCTGAACCCGACGAACGGCTCGTCGTACTGGTTGACGATTCTGCAGACCCAGCAATTGGCATCGTCCCGACTGCGCGCGGTCGAGACCGGCAGATTTGTCGTGCAGGCTGCGCCGACCGGGTTCAGCGGAATCATCTCCCCCGAGGGCGAGGTGCTCACGCGCACCGACATCGGCGAACAAGCCGTCGTTCACGGCACCGTTGAACTTCGCGACGAGCTGACCTGGGCCATGCGCGTCGGCCCGCTGCCCGTGTTGTTGGTGGCGCTTGCGGCGTTCAGCGCCGGCGCAGCCGGGCACGCGAGAAGCCGGGCTAGATCTCGATCGACAGCGTGATCGGCCCGTCGTTGACCAGCGCAACCGCCATATCCGCCCGGAATCTGCCCGTCTCCACCCGCGCTCCCAGCTGCCGAAGTTCATCGACAACCGCCTGCACCAACGGTTCAGCCACCTCGGGCTTCGCCGCCGCGCTGTAACCGGGGCGTCGGCCCTTGCGGGTGTCGCCGTACAGCGTGAATTGACTGATGACCAGCAACGCGCCCTCGACGTCGGCGACCGACCGATTCATGACGCCTTCGTCGTCGTCGAAGATGCGAAGGCCAAACAGCTTCGTGGCCAACTTCGCGGCGTGCGCCGGCGAGTCGTCGTGCGTGACCCCCACCAGCACACAGAGCCCCGTATCGATCGACCCGACCACCTCGTCGTTCACCGTGACCGACGCCCGGGTGACCCGTTGCACCAACGCTCGCATCGACGCAACGTACCCCGCAGCGGGCGGGCTGCGCATCCACACTGCATGGTGGGACGGAATAACCGGGCCGAACGCGTCGTTGCATTGGTTCGATAACGTTCATTACTGAACGTGCGAAACGCGGCTCGGGCTGCGGCTGAACTCGACCCAACGCAACGGCGCGGTGGTGTGAAAGTCGGCACGCTATTTGACCCCAACGCCGCCTGCAATGAAGGCTTACTCCTTATGTCTCAAGTCCATCGCCCCCTGCGGATTGCTCTTCTCGCGTACCGAGGCAAGCCCCACGTCGGCGGGCAAGGCGTCTACGTCCGCCACCTCGCCAAGGCACTGACCGACTTGGGCCACTACGTCGAGGTGTTCGGCGGCCAGCCCTATCCGGTTCTCGACGAACGGGTCCCGCTCACCAAGCTGCCCAGCCTCGACCTGTACAACGACGTCTATCCCATGCGCAAGCCTCGGCTCTGGGAGCTCAACGACGTCCCCGACTTCCTCGAGGCCATGTCGTTCAGCACCGGCAACTTCTCCGAACCGATGGCGTTCAGCTGGCGGGCGTACAAGGCATTGAAGGATCGGGCCGACGAGTTCGACGTCGTGCACGACAACCAAACCCTCGGATGGGGGCTCCTGGCCATCCAGGACCGCCTCGGGCTGCCCGTGCTGTCCACCATTCATCACCCGATCACCGTCGATCGCGTGCTCGAGATCGAACACGCGCCGAACCTCTGGAAGCAATTCGGCAAACGCCGTTGGTACTCGTTCACCAAGATGCAGACGCAGGTCGCAAAGCGTATGCATCGCGTCATGTGCGTCTCCGAGAACTCGAAGAACGACATCAGCCGCGACCACAAGGTCCCCTTGGACCGCATCCACGTCGTGCCGGTTGGCGTCGACCCGGAACTGTTCAAGCCGGTACCGGGTGTCGAGCGCATCCCCGGAAAGCTCGTCACCACAGCCAGCGCCGACGTCGCCATGAAAGGCCTCGTGTACCTCATCGAGGCGGTGGCCAAACTTCGTACCGAACGCGACGTCACCCTCACGGTGATCGGCCGTCCAAAGGAAGGCCAGAGCCTCGACAAGATCCGCGAACTCGGGTTGGAAGACGCCATCGACTGGGTGTCGGGCGTTCCGGATGAACGCATCGTCGAGCTGTACTCCGAAGCCGAACTCGCGGTCGTGCCATCGCTCTACGAGGGCTTCTCCCTGCCGGCGATCGAGGCCATGGCGTCGGGCGTCTGTCTCGTCGCCACGACGGGTGGCGCCTTGCCCGAGGTCACCGGCACCCACGGCGAAACCTGCCTCCAGGTCCCGCCCGGCGACAGCGAAGCGCTGGCCAACCAGATCGGCGAGGCGCTCGGCGACGCGGCACTACGCGAACGCATCGGCAAAGCCGGCCGCGACCGGGTGATCAACCGGTGGAGCTGGCTGCACACCGCACAGAAGACCGTGCTCGAGTACGAAGCGCTGCTCGACGATTTCGCGGCAGGCAAGAAGGCTGACGCGTAATGCTCACCGTCGACTACGACCGACTCGGCCTGCACGCTGGCGACACCCTGCTCGACCTCGGCTGCGGCTTCGGCCGCCACGGTTTCGAGGCGCTACGGCGCGGCGCCGACGTCGTGGCCTGCGACATGGCGCACCACGAACTGACCGAGGTCATCAAAATCGTCGAGGTCATGCGCGACGACAACGAGGTTCCCGAGGGAACGACGGTGACCTGCGTCAACGGTGACGCCACCAAATTGCCGTTCGCCGACAACCACTTCGACAAGATCATCGCCTCCGAAGTGCTCGAGCACGTCCCCGACGACATCGCCGCCTACCGCGAGCTCGCCCGGGTCCTCAAGCCCGGCGGAACCATCGCGGTCACCATCCCGTCCTGGTTCCCCGAGCAGGTGTGCTGGCGACTCAGCGACGAGTACTACGCACCCAAGTCCCCTGGCGGTCACGTGCGCATCTACAAGCTCGCCGAAGTGCGCCAACGCCTGGCCGACCAAGGCCTCAGCCCGTCCGACTCGCATCGAGCCCACGCACTCCACAGCCCCTACTGGTGGCTGCGGTGCATCGTTGGACCCCACGAGCCGGTAGAGGCCAACAAGCTCGTCAGTCTGTACAACCGCTTCCTCACCTGGGACATCTTCGAGGCGCCCATGGTCACCCGCGCCGCCGATAAGGTCCTCAATCCCGTCCTAGGCAAGAGCTTGGTCGTGTATGCCACCAAGCCTGTCACCGCCACCAAAGCCCACCCGGAGTCCGCTGATGTCGCAGCTTGAGGTCCCAGGCATTCTGAGCCACGCCGATGTCGTCGCCACCGCGCAGAGCATCGCCGACTGGCAACTACCAACCGGCATGATTCCCTGGTTCCCGGGTGGCCACGCCGACCCGTGGAATCACGTCGAAGCGGCGATGGCCCTCGACGTCGCCGGTCTGGAACAGGAAGCGCTGGCCGCGTACCAGTGGCTGGTCGACATCCAACGCCACGACGGCTCCTGGCACCAGTACTACCTGGCCGACGAGGTCGAGCAGGACAAACTCGATGCCAATGTCATCGCCTACATCGCGACCGGGGTGTGGCATCACTTCCTCCTCACGCGCGATCGCGGCTTCCTCGAGTCGATGTGGAGCGTGGTCGAACCCGCGATCGAATTCGTTCTCGAGTTGCAGCAACCCCGCGGCGAGATCCTCTGGGCCCGTCACACCGACGGCACCCCTTGGTCCTTCGCTCTGCTCACGGGGTCATCGAGTATCTGCCACAGTCTTCGTTGTGCCGTGTCGATCGCCGAAACACTCGGTCGGGAGCGGCCCGATTGGGAACTCTCGCTCGGCCGTCTGGCCCACGTTATTCGCTCGGTACCAGAGGCCTTTGCTCCCAAGCACCGCTGGGCGATGGACTGGTACTACCCCGTCTTGTCCGGTGCGATCACCGGCGACGCGGCCCGCGAACATCTTGCGGCGCGACGCGACACCTTCATCGAAGAGGGCAAGGGCGTACGTTGCGTGAGCGATCGGCCGTGGTACACGGCCGCCGAAACCACCGAGTGCATGTTCGCGTACCTGTTGGTCGGCGAGCGTGCGTTCGCCACCGACTTGTTCCGCTGGGCTCAGAGCGTCCGCGACACCGATGGCAAGTATTTCACCGGCCTCGTGTACCCCGATCTTGTGCACTTCCCCACCGACGAACGAAGCACGTATACGTCTGCCGCCATCGTCCTGGGTGCCGACGCACTGTCGGGTGCCACGTCGGCCTCGGGCATTTTCACCGACGAATCGTTGGTGGCGCCGATCATGGACGTCAGCGCCGAGCAGCGCGATCCCTCGCTCGACTAGTACTTCGACGCCGGGCGCGACCGAACGAGCCGAAGGACTCCCTCTCGAAGGTCGTCAGGCGGTGGGGTCACGAAACTCAATCGCGACGACGAAGCGAGCTCACGCTCGACCGCGAAGGCGGCCCCTGGCACGAAACAGACGAGGTGTTCGAGCGCGGCATTGAGCCACGTCGCGGTGTCCACGTCGCCGCCGAATTCGGCCCAGACGAACATGCCGCCGGCTGGGGTTTCGAATCGCACGCCGTCGCCGAACGCATCGTGCAGGGCGGCGACGAGGACGTCGCGCTTGTGGCCGTACGTGCGCCGTAGCGCATCGAGGTGCTCAGCGAGCCACGGCGAGCGTAACGCCTCGGCAACGATGGCTTGGGTGACGGTGCTCGTGTGAAGGTCCGCCGACTGCTTCGCTGTCACAACGGCCTCTCGTAGCCATGCCGGACCCGTCAGCGAACCGATGCGAAGTCCGGGGGCGAGCACCTTTGATGTGCTGCGAAATCGCACGGTGAGATCGGGGTCGCCGACACGTTCTTCGGGCCGTTCGCCGTCGTAGTACAACTCTCGGTACGGGTCATCCTCGATCACCACGAAGCCGTACTTCGATGAGAGCTCGTGGAGGTGGGCTCGTCGTTCCGTGCTCATGGTCGCGCCGGTCGGATTGTGAAAGTGCGGGACGATGTAGCACGCCTTCGGCCGAAGACCGCCCTCCAATCGATCGGCGAGCACGGCGGTGTCGAGGCCGTCGCCGTCGATGGGAATCGGGTGGACTGCGGCATTCACGCTGCGCAAGATCTGCAGCACACCGAGGTATTCCGGGTCACCGGTCACCACGACGTCGCCGGGGTCGAGGAGCACCCTCGCGACAAGGTCGAGTCCCTGCTGCGAACCGGTCGTGACGACGAGATCGTCGGGATCAGGATGGCCGGTATCTGGATGGTCGGGATCAGCGCCATCGAAAAGTGGATCGCCGTACAACGTGGCCAGCGCCGCTCGCGCCGACTCCTCCCCTCTGGTCACGCCGTACTGCAACACCCGCGCTCCGTCGCGCGCAATCACCTCGCCCGCGATCGTGGCGAGGGCATCAACCGGGAACATCGAAGCATCGGGCAAGCCGCCGGCCAATGAGATCATGCCGGGACGGCGCGCTTGATCGAGTAGATCGCGAATCGCCGATGAGTGCGCTCCTGCGGCGCGCCGGTTCAGCAAGTGGGACGAGGCCATGTACCCAGGATGCCCCCCAACGGGGCCGAACAGAAGACCCGGCCAATGGTGGTACCACCAGTGCTAGGATGAGGGAGCGATGGACCGTTCGATTGGCGAGTTTCTGCGAACGAGGCGAGAGCGGTTACGGCCCGAGGATGTGGGCCTGCCAACCGGGTCGCATCGGCGGACGAAAGGGCTGCGGCGTGAGGAAGTCGCCGTGCTGGCCGGTGTCGGCGTGTCGTGGCTGACGCGCCTCGAGCAGGCCAAGGCCAACGCGGTGTCCGCCGACGTCCTCCACGGCCTCGCCGGTGCACTTCGCCTCAGCAGCACCGAGCGAGCCCACCTGTTCAGCATGGCCGGCGTGCATCTACCTCCGGCGGCCTCGCAGGCCTCGATCAATGACGCGCACCGGCGCCTCGTCGCCGGCCTCGATCCGAACCCCGCGTATCTGCTCGATCATCACTGGGATCTCGTCACCTGGAACTCGGCCGAAGCGCGCTTGTTTCCGCTGCTCACCGACGCCGGAGCGCACCCGAACCTGCTCCGCCTCTTTCTCGAACACGAAGAGTTGCGTGACTTCATCGACGATTGGCCGCTCGAGGTCGAGCGGCTGACCCGTCAGTTCCATGCCCACATCGCCGCCTACCCCAGCGATTCACTCCACGCGTTGGCCGTGGAATTGCGCGCCGAACATCAGGCGTTCAACACCGCATGGGAACGCCACGACGTCGCGCCGCTGGCTCCACACGTCCGGGTGATCAACCACCCGTCGGGGCAACTGCGATTCGACCAACATCGCCTGGCCCTGCCCGATCACCCCGGGTGGCAACTCGTCCTGTTCCTCCCCATCTGATACCTCCCCATGCAAGATTTGTGAGGGTTTCGCGGGTCCCCGGCCCCGGAATCCCTCACAAATCTTGACTACGAGGGTGGGGTGACCGTGTCGCGGACCCAGTTGCCGTGGAAACCGTTCGGCACGCGCACGGGCAACTCGACCCGAGCCACCTCTTCGGTGATGTTCGCCGCATCGAGGATGACGAGATCGCTGGTGTTCTTCGCGGCGTCGTACACCATCGTCAGGATCCAGCCATCGTCTTCGGCCGTGGCGCCGGAACGACCGACAAAAACCGGTTCGCCGGCTTCCCTGCCGTCACCGTGCACGTGCGACTCGGAGGTCGCATGCTCGAAGTCGTGCTTGTGGGTATCGCCGAATCCCTCGCCACCCTCGCTCCAGAGTCCCGTCGTGTAGCCAAAGCGGTGCGGGACGTTCGCAACCGACCCCGCGATCCGGGGAAACTCCTGGGGCCGATCGTCGACGGTTTCGCGAGAGACGCGCCCGGCGACCGGATCGACGGTCCAACGCGCCAGCCGAGGGAGCGCATCGCGGAATGGGCCGTTGCGATCCGCATCGAAAATTCGGTCGAATTCGCAGATGTCGATGACGACCTTGCCGTCGGCGGTGTCGTACGCATTCAGGGGGTGAAACGCGAAGCACGGATCGATCTCGCACCAGATGATGTCGGCCTCGGAATCTGCAGTCCGCGGCAACAGCCCGAGCCGGGCGTCGTAGTCGTCGAACCACCGAAACGGCAGCTGACTCCCAGCCATCGCCAGTTCGAAGTCGACGGCGACCGGAAGGTCCATCACGACCGCGTACGTCTGCGTCAGCGGCATGTCGTGCACCATGGGCATGGTCGGTGCGGTGATCCCGATCGTCTTCGTCATGGACCCGTCCGGACCGACGACCACGTACTGCAGCTGATCCACCAAGTCGGGCCAGTGGTAGCACAGCGCATGCATCTCGCCGGTCGACGGGTCGTACTTCGGATGTGCGGTGTATCCGTTGAGGAGGCTGTCATTGAAACCGTTGGTCCGGACCGTTTCGAGCTCGTACGTGAGCTCGACCGGTTTGATCCCCGCCTCGACAATGGCGTAGGTCTTGCCGGCGTGACCGATCACGTTGGTGTTCGGGCCAATGGCTCCGTCGACCGGTCCGGAGCCACCCGTGCCGAGCAATTCGAGCGTTCGCTGCGACCCGACGAAGCGATTTCGGTACCACTCGGCCTTGCCGTCGCGGAGGCGAATACCGTGGACCATGCCGTCGCCGACGAACCAGTGATGCGTCGCCAAGTCGATGTCGCCGATCGGGTTGGGACCGTTGCGGAGCAGCCGGCCTTCGAGCTCCGCCGGAATGTGACCGGTGACCGGAAGGTCGGTGACGGTGTGCTCTTCGGTCACCGGTGCGTTGTTCCCGGCGATATAGACGCCAGCATCGAGATCGGTCATGGCTTGGCTCCTGGCGTTGCGGCGACGACGCCGTCGTGGTCGTCGTGGGCCAACCTACCGGCCCCCGTGGTCGCGCGCCGGACGGTCCCGGGAGGGTCCGAGCTGATGAGACGCTGGCGGTGCCCACCGGTACGCTTTGCCGGATGCCCGCCGCTCGATTTCCGTCCGTACGTCGCCTGTCCACGGGCGCGGTGTTGGGCGCCCTTCTGTTCGCCTCAGCTTGCGGAACCGACGTGCCGTCCGGAGAGCCATCCCGGACAACAGCAACGCCCACGACATCGATTGACGCGACCGGATCTTCGTCGGCCGACGGCACCACACCGGCCGATGACGCAGCGGCCGCCATGGTCGAAGATCTCCGTATTCGCCTCGTCCAGGACGGAGGATGCTCAACCGAACCCATCGATCCGGGCATCGTGACGCAGGGGCTCGCCGGGTTCGGCGCCGACGCGCAGGCGGCGGGCGAAGCGGCCTGGGACCAGTTGGCTGCGGTGGCACCGAGTTGTGACGCCGACCGAGCCGCTTGGGCCCAAGGCATCGCCACAACCGTGAAGTCGTTGAGCGATCTCGAGCAAGTCCTCGGTACGTCGGACCAGCCGCTGGACATCCCCACCTTCGCCGGCGACGCCGACATCCGGGACGTCTCAGCGCTCGCGGTCGCCCAGTTCGACCGGCTGCACCAGATCATCGTCGACCCTGCACCGGCGCAGGCATCACCACACTGGCTCGGCGCGGGCGAAGCGGTCGTCGTGAAGGGCCTCCGCCAAAAGGCAAGTACGGGCGAGGCCATCGACGTCGTCATCATCGGCGACTCACTGGCCAAGCACGGCATCGACGTCCCGGTGCTCAGAAACAGCGGTATCGACGTGTTCAATGCGGCGGTTGCGGCGGCATCTGAGACTGCTCAGGTTCAACTGCTCGACACCAGTCGGCGACTTCTTCCGCAGGTCTCGACGATCGTCTGGGAGCTCCACACCCACCGCATGTTCATTCCGTGCGGCGGTCCCGACCCTCGTTTCAACACGGTGCTCGCAGCGCGGGACTCCGTGTTCATGGAGGTATCCGAGGCGGTCGACGTCGACCCCTACGAACTCATCCTCGGGTCCGACCCGATGAACCCACAACGGTCCTTGGCGGGGTACAACCTCACTTCCGAGAATGACTCCGGCAACGGCGGCGCACTCGAGGGTCGCGACGCCGAGAGGATCGAGCTACAGCTCCGGACAGACCCCATTCGGTACGACAACCCGACCGTTTGCCAAGAACGCATCAACGATGTCGGCGACAACGTCGCCGCACTTGTTGCCGATGGTCTACGGGTCGTCATCGTCGTCGCTCCGCAGTCGCAACAACTCGCCGACCTGCACCCGGAAGGCCGAGCCGCCCACGCAGCAGTCGTCGCCGACATGCAGGCCGTGGTCACGGACAACGGTGGCGAGCTGCTCGACCTGTCGACTGCGGTCGACGACAGCGACTTCTACGATCTCACGCACGTCAACGCCGCCGGCCGCGTGATCTTCACGCAAGAGGTGGCGGCGGCGCTGCAGGCCGACTGAATCTTCGAACGAAGGGTCAGACCCGGGTGAGGACCCGCAACGATCCGACCGCTCGTGATTCCACGAACCCGCCCGACTCGAGAGCCCGCACGTAGATCTCATCGTGAGGGGCCTGGCCGCCGTCGACCGGATTGGCGAACACGTCGTGGATACACAGCACGCCGCCCTTCACCACGTGGGGCGTCCATGATTCGTAGTCGAGGCGCGCCGGCTCTGCACCGTGCCCGCCGTCGATGAACAAGAAGGCCAGGTCGATCGACCAAACCGGACCCAACGTGGGCGAATCGGCGACGATCGCGATGACGGTGCCCTCGAGGCCCGCATCATGCACGGTCTTGCGGAAGAACGGCAAGGTATCCATCTTGCCAACTGCGGGATCGACGAGATCTGGCTCGTGCCACTCCCAACCCGGCTGGTTTTCCTCGGAGCCGCGATGGTGATCGACGGTGAAGAGCACCCGACCGAGCTGCTGGGCTGCGGCACCGACGTACACCGATGATTTTCCGCAATACGTTCCCACCTCGAGCAGCGGTCCGTCGACGGAAACCGAGGCAGCGGCCTCGTACAGGGCGAGACCCTCGTCAGGCGGCATGAAACCGCGCGCCGCTTCCGCGTGGGCCAAGAGGTCGGGTGGCATCGTCGGCTGCGGTGTCATGGGCCTCAGGCGAACTCATCGATGCAATCGGGAAAAGCGGGGCCGGTCTCGTCATCGGCCCAGACGATGTGTTCGAACACCAAGTAGCGCAGCGCCCACACGCCGAGGAACGCGGTGATGTTTGCCAGGTAGACGACGTAGAACCCGTCGAAACGTCGATCGGACCAACCGACGAGCGCCGTGGAAAAGAAGAGGCCCATGAACGCCAACGCCCAGAACGGCACGACCTCGGTGCCGAAGTCGCTCTTCCCGTCCTGTTCCCAAACCCAGATTCGGGCCATGAAGTAGGCGGGAATCGTATTGATGGCCACTGCGGCGAAGTTTGCCCGAGCGCCATTCCAGCCCAGGCCGTCATGAAAGATGACGAGCAACGACAGCCCAAAGATGGTGTTCAGTATGCTGACACCGCAATAGCGCAACAGTTTCACACCGTGCTCATCGAGCACGCGGTACAGACCTTTTGACACAGGACAGTACGCTATCGGCAATCCGGTCCAGCACGAGCCGGAGCGCGATCGGGCCAGCCCAGCCACGTTCCAGTCGCCCCCCGCCGGCGCAGCTCCGTAAGCTCCTGGCATGCAGGATGCGCTCGATGCCGTGATGGCCCTACTCGACCTCGAAGTGATCGAGGTGAACATCTTCCGTGGGCTCAGCCCCGACGAGGACCGCCAACGGACCTTCGGGGGCCAGGTGGCAGGGCAGGCGCTGGTCGCAGCCGCCCGGACGGTCGACGACATCGCGGTGCACTCGATGCACGCGTACTTTCTCCGACCCGGCGATCCGAAGGCGCCGATCCTCTACGAGGTCGACCGCATCCGGGATGGTCGCTCCTTCATCACCCGACGAGTCGTTGCCATCCAGCACGGTCGCGCCATCTTTCACATGTCCGCATCGTTTCATCGCGACGAGCCCGGCTACGACCATCAGACCGAAATGCCCGAGGTCCCGGCGCCGGAAACACTGCTGACCTTCGAGGAACGCATCGCCAACAACCCGCAGGTCCCCCAGGAATGGAGAGACCGGCCGCGGCCGATCGACATGCGGTTCATCACCGCTGCACCCATGGAGCGCAACGAACCCCAACCGCCGCGCCAGCAGGTATGGATGAAGGCCAACGGCGTCCTCGGCAACGACCGCGTCCTCCACAACTGCCTGCTCACCTACGCTTCCGACATGACCCTTCTCGATGCTTCCCTGCTCCCCCACGGGCGCGGCGACGGCGAAATCATGCTCGCCAGCCTGGATCACGCGATGTGGTTCCACCGCCCCTTCCGGGCCGACGAGTGGCTGTTGTACGACCAGGACACGCCGTCGGCGTCGGGAGCGCGGGGCCTCGCCCGTGGACACGTATTCAAACAAGATGGGACCCTGGTGGCGAGCGTCATGCAGGAAGGGCTCATTCGGAAGCTCGATCGGTGACGAGACTCCGCCGGTTGGCAACAATCGCCTCGATCCTGCTGCTCGCCGCCGGCTGCTCCGACGACGGGCCCGGCCGCACGGGATCGGGGCCCGTCGGAACCGTGTTCTCGGCCGGCGTCGGCGAGCCGCCACCCACGCTTGCTGATCCCATCGAATCAACCGAGGCACCTGCCGGATCCTATGCCGACGTCTCCGTCGCACTCGAGGTCGTCACCACGGCCGCACAGCCAATGGCCCTGGTTCAGCAACCGGGCACCGACCTGATCCTCGTCGCCGAACGGGAAGGGACCGTGCGACCGCTGCTCGACGGCGAACTCGGTCCACCCGCGGTCGACATCAGCGATGACGTGCTCGCGAACGCCGAACGAGGTCTCCTGAGCATGGCGTTCTCCCCCGATGGCACCCGGCTCTATCTCAGCTTCAGCGACCTTCGGGGTTCGACGCGCGTCGACGAGTTCGAGGTGAACGGCGAGGTGGTCAATCCGTTTGTGCGCCGCACGATATTCGAGCTCGATCAGCCGGCCGGAAATCACAACGGCGGCCACATCGTCTTCGGGCCGGACGAGTACCTGTATCTCGGTCTCGGTGACGGCGGCGGCTCAGGCGATACCTACGACACGGGCCAAGACCCGCTGACCCCACTCGGGTCGATCTTACGGATCGATCCAACCAGCGACGCCGCCGGCAACTACGGCGCCTACGGCATTCCGGCCAACAACCCGTTCGCCGTGGACGGGGGCACACCCGAGATCTATGTGTGGGGACTACGCAACCCATGGCGCTTCTCGTTTGACTTCGATGACGGAGCGCTGTGGGTGGCCGACGTCGGACAAGACGTCTGGGAGGAGATCAACCGACTCCCGGCCCGCGGTTCGAGTGGTGCGAACCTGGGGTGGCCCCTGCAAGAAGGACGGCACGATCTTCGCGGCGGCATTCCCGACAACTACGTCCCGCCAATCGCCGAGTACCACCACGACTTCGGCTGTTCGATCACCGGCGGATACGTGTATCGCGGTGACGCAATCCCGGATCTCGAAGGCGCCTACGTCTTCGGTGACTACTGCACAGCCCAGCTGTGGGCGCTGCCGCCCGATCTCGACGCCGCGCAAGGCATCGATGCGCTCGGCGTCGAGTTCGACGACAACCTCGTGTCATTCGCGGTCGACAATGACGGCGAGCTGTACGCACTCACCACCGTGAGTATCTCCAAGCTGGTGCGGGGGTAGCCGACCACAGCCCTTCTAGACTTGCCGCTCGATGAGTGCTACTTCCCCACGAACCGCCGACACGACCGCGCCAGAAGGTGCATTCGCCCTGCTCGGCCGTGCATTCTTCGGCCCTACATTCTTTGGCCGTGCATTCTTGCGCCCGGCGTTGTTGGTACTTGCGGTGGTGGGAACAGCGGTGTTGGCCAGCGGGTGCGGAACCGGCACCGACAGCGTCTCGATCTCGTCGACCACGAGAGCGCCCGAGACCGCGGCTCCCACCAGCCCTGTTTCCAGCAGCCCTGTTTCCACCAGCCCTGTTTCCACCAGCGAGGGGCGCACCTCCCCAACATTTCCGACGGCAACCTCGGACGATCCGATCAGCCGGTCGGCCGACGGGCGGTTCGTTCCGGCCGTGCCGGATTCCGGGGGCGACGTGGCAACCGCGATCGAGCGGACCGAGGCTGCGTTGCGCGACCCGACGACCGATCCCGCTGCACTTCCCGACATCGGACACGAGCAACAGGTCTTGTACCGCCACCTCGGCCGACACCCCGAGTGGGATGCGGACGTCCTCGCCGCCGTCCCACCCGAGCTGACCGAAATCGTCCGACTCCAGCTCGCTGCCCGCCGAGCGTTCTACGCACTCCACACCGGCTACGCCGATCGCCTCCCCTCCTGGCGCATCGTCGCGCCGGAACCCGCCAGCCGACTCCTCGAGTACTACCGAGAGGGCGAGGAGCTGTACGGCATCGAGTGGGAGTACCTCGCGGCGATCAATCTGGTCGAGACCGGCATGGGCCGCATCGCCGGGTTGTCCACCGCCGGGGCGCAGGGGCCGATGCAGTTCATTCCGGCGACCTGGGCCGACTACGGCGAGGGCGATGTCAACGATCCCCACGATGCGATCATTGCTGCCGCCCGCTACCTCAACGCCCGCGGTGGCCCCGACGACATGGACGCGGCGCTCTTTGGCTACAACAACCACAACGCGTACGTGGAGGGTGTCTCCAACTACGCCGAGATCATGCGTCGCGACCCCGACGCGTTCACCGGGTTCTACCACTGGGAAATCCATTTTGCTTCCCACATCGGCGACCTCTGGCTGCCCGTTGGCTTCGAAGAAGCCGAACGCGTGCTCATCACCGCCTACGTCCGTGAGCACCCCGAATCGGCACCCCCCGAAAACGGCTGGGTGCCGAATAGTTGACGCAATCGCACGTTCGGCGCTGAGGCGCCTCTGCGTGCTCTGCTGCCAGAGGAGCGCCAGCGACGAAGCCGCGATAGCGTAAAAAAATGACCACGCTGGATTCAATTTTTGTAGGTGGCGATTGGGTGAAGGCCCAATCCACGAACCGTATCGAGGTCGAGTCGCCTGCGACCGAACAGATCATTGGCTCGGTGCCCGATGCGGGACCGGCCGACATGGACGCTGCAGTTGCTTCCTCCAAAGCGGCCTTCCATGGCGAATGGCGCAAGGCCACAGCCGACGAGCGCGTCGAAACGCTGTCTCGCTTCTCCCAGGCCATGCAGGCCAAGGCGCAGGACTTCGCCGATGTCATCAGCGCCGAGGTCGGCACGCCCAATGCACAGGCCCTCATGATGCAGGTGTTCGCGGCAACGATGGTGCTCGACAACTACGTGAACGCGGCCAAGAACTTTCCGTGGGTCGAGCAGCGCCAGGGCTCGCTCGGACAAAACGTCCAGGTGCATCGCCACCCGGTTGGGGTCTGCGCCGGCATCGTCCCCTGGAACGTGCCGCTGTTCATCGCGTGTATGAAACTCGGCCCGGTCCTCGCCACCGGTTCCACCATGGTGCTCAAGGCCTCCCCGGAGACCCCCCTGCACACGCAGCTCCTCGCCGAGTGCCTCAACGATGCCGGCGTGCCTCCGGGCGTGGTCAACATCGTC
>RCMY010000415.1_pt1 | contig 39640 bp, 38 predicted proteins | sample 2041341 | NCBI WGS metagenome assembly RCMY01 (sample SAMN09708234, study PRJNA481090) | Marine sediment metagenome, whole genome shotgun sequencing project. | reverse complement strand
GCAGATGCTCAAGACCGCGTGATGGAACGTTTGGAGCGTGCCAACGTCATACCAACCGCTTTCACCATGACGATGCCCACTGTCGTCGGCGACGTGGTCGGTGAGGTCAACGGTCAGGTGAGCGCGCTCCTGTGGGGGGTGAAGGGCGACAATCTCCAGGTCGCAGGGGAGGACTGGCAAAACGGACTCACCATGAGGTGGACTTTCGCTGGTGAAACGATCGATGCCGATACGGGAGCCCAGTCGATGATTCAGGGCCTTACGGACATCAACCGCTTTGCCTGCTCGGGTGACGAATTGGTCCTGCAGTCGAAGAGCGGACCGCCGCTGAGCCTGAAACGGATGACGGTGGTCGACTAACCAGCATTTGCCGCGGTGCGCGCTGCTGGCCGGGTCGCTCTGCCTACCGGCAGGCTACGGCAGGCACCCGACGGAGGCGAGCGCGGCACGCAGCAGCGCTCCTCGGCCACCCTCCATTTCGCGGGAGAGCTCGTCGGTCACAGCCTCCTGGGGCGAAAGCCACGTGACTTCAAGTGCGTCCTGCCGCGGCTCGCATGTGCCCGTCACCGGTACGACGTAGGCGAGGGAAACCGCATGCTGCCGATCATCCGTGAACGCGGTGATTCCCGGCATGGGAAAGTACTCGGCGACAGAGAACGGCACGGGGCTGAGCGGCATTTGCGGGAATGCCATGGGCCCAAGATCCTTCTCGAGGTGCCGGAAGAGCGCTTCGCGCAGCGTCTCGCCGTACATGACCCGACCGGAGACGAGCGTGCGCGTCATTTCGCCGGTCGGCGAACCCCGAAGCAACACTCCGACTTCGAACACCTTGCCGAGGCTGTCGATGCGCACAGGAACGGCTTCAACGTAAAGCAACGGCAAGCGCATCCGAATGCTCATCAGTTCGTCATCGGACAGCCATCCGGAATTCGGGTCTGGTGTTCCCACGGAGCTCATGCTCCATTGTCACCCATGCGTCACTCGGTGGGAGGATTAACGAAACTCACGAGGGGAATTCATGCGGATCGACTTTGATGCCGTTATGTGGTCTGCGCCTCAACGCGAAAGGTCAGGCAGGCCGCTTCTCGCGATGCTGCACGGTTTCGGGTCGAACGAGGGCGACATGTTTTCGTTCGCGCGGTCGCTGCCTTTGGAGCCTGTGATCGCCTCCGTGCGGGCCCCGTTGCGGGCCGGACTCGGTTACACCTGGTTTCCGCCGGATGATGCCAGCTCCGGTGAACGATTTGATTCCATCGCGGAGGTCATGGATGCGCTTCTTGACTGGGTCGACTCGACAACATCCACGGGAGTCGGCCTTCTCGGTCTCTCACAGGGTGGCGCAATGTCGCTTGAGTTGTTGCGTGAGCAGCCGGATCGTTTTGACTATGTCGTTCAGTTGAGCGGATTTGTGTTGCCGTCCGAGCGGCCAGGCGATGCACGCCTCGCCGAGCGTCAACCACCGGTGTTCTGGGGCCGCGGCACCGCTGACCAGACCATTCCTCGCTCGCTCATCGATCACACTCAGCGGTGGTTGCCGCGGCATTCCACCCTGACGGAAGGAATTTACGAGGGTCTCGGGCACGCGGTGTCCGAGATCGAGCTGAGCGAACTAAGCGCGTTCATCCGCTCACACCTGTGAATACTGCCAGCGGGTCGCCTGCTCGCGGGTAGGGTGGCGTGGTGAAAAAGTTCGTGAAAGGCGTGCTGCTGCTCGCGGCCCTGATCGTTGCGGTTACCCTGACTGTGACATATTTTCCCGAGGCGTTCACGTCGCCAAGCGAGGATGCGACCACCAGCGGAACGACGAACTCCAGTAATGGCAGCAATACGGCCGAGCCGCCCCAGAGCTTCGAGGTTCTCGCCCGACCCGCTGGCGCAACGCGCTCCGTTATTGCTTACGTTCACGACGGCGACACCCTGTACTTGCAGCCCGAGGGCACGCACTCGCGGGACGACCAGATCAAGGTGCGCCTCATCGGTCTTGACACCCCAGAGATTAACCCCCAAGTGGAGTGTTTCGGTGTGGAGGCGCGCGACTACCTCCGCAGGCTTGTACCCCAAGGCACCGACGTGTGGATCATGTCTGACCGGGAAGAATTCGATCAGTTCGGCCGAAGCCTCCTCTACGTGTGGACGACGGATGACCGATCCGTGAACCTCGACCTCGTTGAGAATGGTTACGCGACGGCTCTCAACATTGCACCAAGCAACTCGTATTGGCAGCAGTTCGATGCGGCAGAAACTGCTGCCCGGAACGCTAAAGTGGGCCTCTGGGGTTCCTGCTAACTGGTGGTTTTAGCGCGCCCGGCCAGCGCGATGTTCACTACGCTTCGCGCGTGATCTCCACCGTGACGAACAGCGTTGATGCGTGCTGCCCCGCATACACGCCTCGCAGTGGGGCGACATCGTTGTAGTCGCGGCCGCGACCGATCGCGACGTGGCGGTCGCCGATGTCGATCAGGTTGGTCGGGTCGAATCCACGCCAGTCCCCGCAAAACCACTCCACCCACGCGTGGGATTCGCCGACGACAGTCTGGCCGAGCGCGGCATCCGGGTCGGGATGCAGGTAGCCGCTCACATAGCGAGCCGGGATTCCGACCGACCGCAAGGCACCAATCGCCAAGTGGGCGATGTCCTGGCAGACGCCCTTCTTCTGGGACCATGCTTCTGCCGCGGTCGTGTGAACGCCGGTGGAGCCTGGAACGTATTCGATTTGTTCGCCGATCGCGGTGCAGATCGCGAGTGCAGCATCACACGGGCTGTTCGCCGAGAGGGCGTCGCGTGCGAGCGCCATGACGCTTTCCGGCGGTAGGGTCGGCGGAGTCTGCACGAGTTGCTCCACAAATGAGGTGGCGCGTTCAATCTCTGTGCTGAGCGCATCCCATCCGAGCAGTCGCTCGTGATGGTCGCGCGGCCGCACCTCGACGAGGCTGGTTGCGGTGAGCGACAGTTCGTCGTGCGGCGTGAGAATCTCGAACGAGGACACGCGCGTGCCCCAGTAGTCGACGTAGTTGTGGTTGAGCGAGTTCGGGTGCACCTCAAGGTTCGCATACAACACGAGCTGACCCTCCGAGGTCACGGGGAGCATCCGCGCTTCGTTGTAGGAGGCGGTGACGTCGCCATCGTAACGAAATCCGGTCACATGCCTGATTCGGAGCCGATTCATGTTCGCTCACCCACCCACTGGGATACGTCGTTCGCGGGGAAGTACCGCCCACGGATGGCTTCACTTGCCGCGCTGGTGGCCGCCTGAACGTCATCCATGTGTTCGGGGAGATCGGCGATGATGTCGGCGATCGGTCGGTATTCAAGCTCGCTTCTAATTTGCCCGAGCAGGCGCTGCGCCGTGTCGCTCACACCAACGCGGTCGGAGCGCGGTTCCAGTTCCCGCATGTATTCCTCAGCGCGAGACAGGGAAAAGATGATGCTGCGCGGGAACAACCGGTCAAGGAGTAGGAACTCGGCCGCGTTCGTCGCACTCGGCATTCCCCGATACGTGCGGAGGTACGACTCATACGCTCCCACGGACCGCAAAATAGTCGTCCAGGACGGTCCGGATGCTTCCGTGAGCGAGCGTGTCGCCAGCAACCGCGCGGTCATGTCGGCTCGCTCCAGGGCTCGACCCAGGTTGAAGAAGCGCCACGCCTCGTCTCGGCTTGCCGACGACTCGAGGATGCCGACCGCGAGCGCGCTGCGCTCCCGCACCCAGGAAAAGAATTCGTGCACTTTGTCGCTCGCAACGCGGTGAGGCATCCGCGCTCGCGTCGTGTTGAGCGCTTCCCACAATTCGGTACTAACGACCTCGCGCGCGCGTCTGGCGTTTTCGCGAGCCGCGTTCAGCGAGAAGGCGATGGATGCCGGCTCGTCACGGTCGAGCGCGAGGATCGCAAGAACGTCACCTCTCGTGACCTCGGTGTCTTCGGCCGCTTCGGTCCCCATCACACTCAAGAGCGAGCGACAGGCGGTGTCTTCGTCAATCCAGGGGTCTTCAAGCAAGAGCTGAAGGTGCACATCGAGGATGCGCGCTGTCCCGTCGCTGCGCTCAATGTAGCGACCGATCCAAAACAGGGATTCGGCGATGCGGCTCAGCACGGTTCGCTCCCCTCATCGAGGAGGTCGGAGACGCGCGTTCCGACAGATCCAGCCTCGGCAAGTGCGGGGCCATCCTGTTGCTGTTGTTGAGGCTGGTCGCGACGGGGCACATCGGCGACCACTTGGTCGCGGATGCGTTTACGCTCGCGTTCGCGCTCGAGGTCTTCGGGTCGGATGATCGTGATGGCCTCAGTGACCGTCGCCTGGTCCTCAACGAGGCTTGGCACGTCATGGTAGGCGGTGCGCAGTGGTTCGTGCCCGACCACCCAGGTGTCTTTCGATCCGCCACCTTGTGAACTGTTGACCACGAGTTGGCCCTCGGGCATGGCCACCCGCGTGAGACCACCTGGCAACACCCACACGTCGTTTCCGTCGTTCACGGCGAACGGGCGCAGGTCGGCATGCCGTGGCCGCATCCCGTCGTCGACAAGAGTAGGAATCGTTGAGAGCTGCACGACGGGCTGGGCGATCCATCCGCGCGGGTCTGCGCGGAGTTGCGCCGCGAGAGTGTCGAGTTCGGCACGCGTGGCATCCGGTCCGACGACGAGACCTTTGCCGCCTGAGCCGTCCACGGGTTTCACGACGAGCTCGTCGAGGCGGTCAAGCACCTCTTCGAGGGCACCGGGATCTTCGAGCCGCCACGTGTCGACGTTCGGAAGGATGGGCTCTTCCGACAGGTAGTAGCGGATGAGGTCCGGCAGGTAGGTGTACACGAGTTTGTCATCGGCAACTCCGTTGCCCACGGCGTTGGCAATTGTCACATTGCCGAGGCGTGCCGCCTGCATGAGCCCAGGTGAGCCGAGCATGGAGTCCGCGCGGAACTGCAGCGGATCGATAAACTCGTCGTCGACGCGCTTGTAGATGACATCGACGCGGCTTGGACCGGATGTTGTGCGCATGTAGACGCGCCCGCCCGCGCAGAACAAGTCGCGCCCCTCCACGAGCTCGACGCCCATGAGCCGAGCGAGCAGAGCGTGCTCGAAGTATGCGGAATTGTAGACACCCGGGGTGAGCACAACGGCCACGGGGTCTTCAATGCCAGCTGGCGCAGCCGCACGCAGAGCGTTGAGAAGCTTCTGCGGGTAGTCGCCGACCGGACGCACTCGCATGGAAGTGAACAGTTCGGGGAGCGTCTGCGCCATGACCCTGCGGTTGGAGATGACATAGCTGACGCCGGAGGGCACCCGCACGTTGTCCTCGAGCACGCGCCAAGCGCCACGCTCGTCGCGAATGAGGTCGATGCCGGACACCTGGATGCGAACACCATTGGCGCTGACAACACCCGCTGCCTGCCGGTGGAAGTGACTCGAAGAGCTAATCAAACGCGCCGGGATGACGCCGTCCGCTACCGCGCGCTGTTCACCGTAGACATCCGCCAGAAATTTTTCGAGAGCGAGAACACGCTGCTGTACGCCCGACTCAACCTCGGCCCACTCGGCCTGGGGGATCACTCGCGGCACGGCGTCGAGCGGGAACGGTCGTTCTTCTCCGGCGAAGTCGAACGTCACGCCCTGGGCCAGATAACTGCTCGCGAGGGCGTCGGTGCGGCCGCGCAGTTCTTCCTGCGTCATTTGCGCGAGCGCGGTATGAATCTCTCGATACGGGGATCGAACCTGGCTTCCGTGTGGCGACATGATGTCGCCGAACATTTCGTCCCACGGTTCTGCCCGATGGCGTGTTCGAGTTGCGGAGCCGTAACCGTCAAAGATGTCCGCCATGTGCAGAGCATAGTGGCTCGCACTGAGTGCCACTCAAGAGTACGAACCTAGACGATGCGGTGGACCCCGTGGTGCCTCCCAGCGCCGACTAGGGCGCTCGTCGGTTAAGCGGCGACAGTTTCAGCCGGCTCTGCGGCAGGAATCGTCGTGATAAGCACCGCGTCAAGCACCTCAGTGGTGCCTTCGTCGTCCAGCTTCAAGGCAAGGGCAAGCTCGGAGACCAGGATCTGCTTAGCCTTGAACAGCATCCGCTTCTCTCCCGCGGAGACGCCGGCGCCTTGTTCGCGGCGCCAGAGGTCGCGCACAACCTCGGCGATGCGCAGCACGTTGCCGCTACCCATCTTCTCGGCGTTGGCCTTGAACCGCCTGGACCAGTTGCCCGTCTCCTCTTCGACTTCGCCGCGCAAAACTTCGTAAACAGCCTCGACACCGTCCATGTCGATGACGTCGCGCAATCCAACAAGGTCGGCGTTTTCGATCGGCAGTTCGATCGTGAGCTCGGACTGGTGAATGTTCAAGGTGATGTACTTCTTGTCATCACCCTTGATCTTGCGGTTCTTCACGGCCGTGATCGTGGCGGCTCCGTGGTGTGGGTAGACGACTGTCTCTCCGACTTCGAAAATCATTTAGCACATTCCCTTAATCTGAGGTTGCATCCAGACTTGTAGCCTGGCGCTGTGGTGCAGCGTTGTGCTGCACCGGTTGAGGACGACGACACGGTTCACTGGATGGCATGGGACCGCGCGAACGGTTCCAAATCCGGGCGTGCGTCACGCATTCCAGCGAAGTCGTACGGGGCTTACTCTTCGCATTATCTCATGATCCCCTGTGAGAGTGGTGAGCGCGTTACCTGCCACCCTTTGTCTCTAGTTCCGTTGCGAACGATCACCGAAGGAATTCAGGATCGCTTGCGCCTCATCCGATTCGAGCCGCTCCCTGAACACTGTGATCTCGCGATCGATGACGGCGAGGATTTCGTCGCGGTCACTGTGCAGAAGTCGGTGGGCTGCACGGAGGGCTTTGGGCGGAAGCTCACCGAAGCGAGCCGCCATATCGAGTGCGGTGGGCAGCGCCTCGCCGTCGGCGACCACTCGATTGACCATCCCCGCTCGTTCCGCGACATCCGCCGTGAACGGGTCGCCAAAGAGGAGGAGCTCTGCGGCGAGCTTCGGCCCAGCGGCTCTGGGCAAAAGGTACGACGAGCCACCCTCGGGGGTGAGACCAAGCGGCACGAAAGGCATGCGGAACGTAGCAGAGCGTGCGGCAACGACGAGATCGCAGTGAAGAAGCATGGTGGCGCCGATTCCGATGGCGACGCCCTCCACTGCGGCGATCAGCGGAGTCTCGACGAGCACAAGGGCTCGCAAGAGGCTGAGGGCCGGAGACGGATCGCTGCGGCGGCGAAAGTCTGCGAGATCGTTCCCACTGGTGAATGCGCCTTGCGCTCCCGTGAGGATGATCGCCTGCACGCTCTCATCCGCGTCGGCGGCCTGAATGCCAGCGCTCAACGCTGAATACGATTCGATGTCGAGCGCATTCTTCTTGGCCGGACGATCCATCGTCAGCTGACGCACGCCCGCATGCGGCTCGGTGATCGTGATGCTCATCCGCGCTTCCTTAACAGTCTCGCGAGAACGCCCGGTCACTATTGAAGAGTGACCAAAAAATTGGCGGAGACGGAGGGATTTGAACCCTCGGTACCCTTACGGGTACTCCACCTTAGCAGGGTGGTGCACTAGGCCGGACTATGCGACGTCTCCAGTTGTTCGTCAGCAAGCATACCGGTTCAACGCTGTTCGAATCGACCGCGGGCGCACTGCTGCAGGCGAGTTCGGATCCGCTAGTTGGCGTTCGAACAGGTGTAGTCGGCCGCACTTTGCCCCTTGACGCCGTCGAGCACTTCAACACCCTCACTCGACGATCCGGGCACATCCGTTGGCGCATTCGGATCCGCGACCGAACCGCTTCCGGTGTTGCCCGCCGCAAGAGTGAACGGCTCATCCGCGTGAATTTTCGCGAACAACGCATCCGCCGCGTACTTAATCGGCGCAACCTTGCCTGAGTACACGCCCGGCTGGCCCGTCGTTCCTGGATACTGCACGAACATCACGCGATCGAGCGGAAGCTTCTTCAACACTTGCGCCATCGAGATCATGGTGTTGACGTTCTTGAGACTGTTCGACACCGTGAGGTTTTGGCTCGCAACTGTCGCAATGTTGTACAAGCTGCCGAAGTCGTTCAATACGCCATCCGCTTTCAAGGTACGCACGAGCGCAGACATGAACACTTGCTGGTTGCTGATGCGGCCGAGGTCGCTTCCGTCACCAACACCGTGACGAGTGCGAAGGAACGCGAGGGCCTCCCAGCCGTCAAGCGTGTACTCACCGGCTTCCGGAAGGTTGATTCCTGAATACGGGTCGACGACGGGGCCGTTCACGCACACCTTCACGCCACCGATAGCACTCGAAATCCTGGCGACTCCAGAGAAGGTCACCTCGGCAGCGAACTGGATGTCGAGGCCGGTCAATGCCGACACGGTCAACACGGTGCACGGCAGACCGCCGTAGAAGAGAGTGACGTTGATGGGCTGGGCACTCATCGAATAAGAACTACTGCCGTCCGGCTGGGGGCACGACGGAATCGGCACCACGAGGTCGCGAGGGAAGCTCACCGCGACAGCGTTGCTTTGGTCCTGCGAAACGTGCAACAGGATGGTCACGTCATTGAGTTCGGCTTCCCGATCCTTGCAACCGTTCGGGTCCTCGCAACGGTCGCTTCCCACGAGAAGGATATTGAATCCACCCTCGTAGGCGCCAAGCTCCGGCGGTGGTCCCTCAGTTTCGCCAACAATGGTGACGGTCTTGATGCTGCTCTCGAGCTTCCACACCGCATAACCGGCAACCGCAGAACCGCTCACAAGCACCACGGCCATCGCCGCACCCAGAAATTTGAGCACAACCAGCCACGGATTAGGGCGGCGTAAGCGACCGTGTCTCGCCACCGACGGCAGTCCGCTCGCACGGCGGCCTCTCGGTCTAAGTTCGGTCATTTTTACTCCTGGTCAATAATCGTGTGGCGCAGCGCGGAGGGCGTGGGATTCGAACCCACGAGACATTTCTGCCCACCAGTTTTCAAGACTGGCTCCATCGGCCACTCGGACAGCCCTCCTGAGCGTTCTCACGCCGCTCAAGATTCTAACCGACGGATGACTTAGCGGGGGCTGTGTGCCGAATCGGGCAGACCTGCGAGCGCTGCGACGAGGCCATCGTCAAGCACAGATCCCGTCACCTCGGTCGCCGCCGCTTTCACTTCGTCGGGTGCCTGACCCATCGCGACGGCTCTACCGCCCTGGCCCGCCCACTCGAACATTTCGATGTCGTTGCGGCCGTCGCCAACGACGAGTACGCGCTCCATCGGAATGTCGTGAATGGCGCGCACGCGCTCAGTTGCGGTGCCCTTGTCCACACCTTCCGGGGCAATATCCATCCACGCGGTCCAGCCGATGAAGTAGCTCACCTGGTGCAAACCGAGCGACTCGATAACGTCCTGGAACTCCGCGGGCTCCTGTCCTGGGGATACGACAACAACGCGCGTGACGGGCACCTTCGCGAGCTCGTCGAAATCTACCTTCGTCGCATTGTCGAGATTCCACTCCTGCATGCCCTCGGTGTACAAGCGATGACCGGTGGCGTCTTCCACGAGGAACCTGCCCTCCGGCAGACCACCGCGAATTCGCGATAGCACGGGGCCGGGGTCGAACGTCTCCACGAGGTCGCGGCGATAGTTGCCCTCCACCTCGGTGTCGCGCCGCATCGTGACGGCGCCATTCGCGCACACGACATACTCGGGGGTGAGTTCGAGCTTCTCCAGAATGTACTGGGTCGACTCCCACGAGCGCCCGGTCGCAAGCGTCACAATGTGGCCGGCGTCGCGCGCGGCATGCACGGCCTTCAGCACGGCATCCGTGAGCGTTTCGTCTTCGTGGATGATCGTTCCATCAACGTCGAGGGCGACAAGCCACGGGGCGCTCTTCTGCGCCAAAGTGTTCTGCTCAACCATTCAGCGCACCGGCTCCATAACTTCGAGGCCGCCAAGATAAGGGCGCAATGCCGCAGGAACTCGCACAGAACCATCCTTTTGTTGGTGAGTTTCGAGAATCGCAACAAGCCACCGCGTGGTCGCGAGAGTGCCGTTGAGGGTTGCGACCGGCGACGTCTTACCCGACTCGGTGCGATACCTGGTGTCGAGCCGTCTCGCCTGATACGTCGTGCAATTACTCGTGCTCGTGAGCTCGCGGTAGGTGCCTTGCGTGGGGACCCACGCTTCGATGTCGTACTTGCGGGCGGCGCTCGAGCCGAGGTCGCCAGCGGCAACATCGATCACGCGATAGCTGAGCTCGCACGCTTTGAGCATGCGCTCCTGGAATGCCACGAGCCGATCATGTTCGGCTTCGGCATCCTCCGGCAGTACATAGCTGAACATCTCCAATTTGTTGAACTGGTGCACGCGCAGGATGCCGCGGTTGTCTTTGCCCGCGGAGCCAGCCTCCCGCCGATAGCACGTCGACCATCCGGCGTAACGGAGTGGTCCCGCACTCATGTCGAGGATTTCATCAGCGTGGAACCCCGCGAGCGCGACCTCGCTCGTGCCCGTCAAGTAGAGGTCGTCGGCGGGGAGGTAATACACCTCATCAGTGTGCTCGCCCAGAAAACCCGTGCCCTTCATGATCTCCGGCCTCACGAGGGTCGGCGTGATGAGCGGAGTGAACCCGTCGCCGAGCGCCTGATCGAGAGCCATCATCATGAGGGCAATCTCGAGCCGCGCCCCAATTCCAGTGAGGAAGTAGAAACGACTGCCGGAAACTTTTGCGCCCCGAGCAATGTCGAGGGCTTTCAGCCCTTCGCCAAGTTCGACGTGATCGCGCGGCTCGAAGTCGAAACGCGCCTTCTCTCCCACTTCCCGCAACGTCGTGAAGTTCTCTTCGCCTCCGGCTGGCACGCCGTCGATGATGGGATTGGCGATCGCGCCGACGATGCGGTCGAACTCGCTTTCCGCTTCAGTGACGGCCTGGTTTGCTTCCTTGACGCGGCCAGCGAGCGCCTGCGCTTGCGCCACGAGAGCCTGCTTTTCATCCTTGGGCGCGGTCGCGACCGTTTTGCCGAAAACGTTCTGTTCCGCGCGCAACGATTCGAAGGTGTTGATCGCCGTGCGGCGAGCCTGATCGGCGGCGAGTGCGGCATCCACAAGGTCCACGGAGTCGCCGCGAGCTCGCTGGGATTCCCGAACGGCATCCGGTGTTTCGCGCAATATTTGGGGATCTATCACCCGACCAGTCTATTCAACGCTCCTGTGACGTACGGTTGAGTCGTGGCGACCGAAGCTGAATCGGGAGCGGGCCGTACCTCGCAAAGCAACAAGCATGCCGCCGTCGTGTACAACCCAATCAAGGTTGACTTGCGAAAGCTTCGCCGCATTGTCGACGAGTCGGCGGAGCGTCACGGCTGGGAGCGAACCCGGTGGTATGCCACGAGCAAAACGGATGCTGGTCAGGACGTCACGCGCGAAGCTGTAGAACGTGGCGCTGCCGTTGTGCTGGCAGCCGGCGGTGATGGCACGGTGCGCGCCGTCGCCGAAGGCCTTCGCGACGTTGACATACCGATCGCGCTGCTGCCGTCCGGAACGGGCAACATCCTTGCCCGGAACCTCGAACTTGATCTGGCCCATATGGAAACCAGCGTGGAGTCGGCCTTCTCCGGCCGCGAGCGCGCAATAGATCTCGGCATCGCAAAGATCACACGGACAGATAATTCGACGGAAGAGCACGTGTTCCTCGTCATGGCCGGCATCGGACTCGACGCCAAAATGATCGCGAAAACGAACCCAAAACTCAAAAAGGCCGTGGGGTGGCTTGCCTATGTCAATGCCGGTGTGCGCGCGCTGCCGGAACTCACTCCCGTGAAGCTCCGCTACCGGATCGACGACAAGGCGGAGCGCTCACTCACCGTCCACACCCTCATCGTGGGCAATTGCGGTTCCCTGCCTGGCGGCATCCTGCTACTCCCTGACGCCCAACCGGATGACGGCATCCTCGACATCGCCGCACTCAAACCGCGTGGGCGTTTCGGCTGGCTTCGCGTGTGGAACAAGATCGCGTGGGAAAACGGTGTGCTGCGTAAAAGCGCTGCCGGGCGCAAAATCATCGACCTCACCGCCGACGTGCGCGACGTTCTCTACCTCCGCGGCGCACAGCTGCACGCGACGCTCGACGGCCCGCAGGAGTTTCAGCTCGACGGTGACGAGTTCGGTACGATCACCTCGATCGAGTGCACGACGGATGCCGGTGCGCTCACCGTGAAGATCCCCGCCTAGCCCACGCTCTTCCGGCGGGCATGATTTCTGGCGTGCAGGAACAGCAGTCCGCCGATGGTTGCGAATCCAACGAGGAGGGCCGGGTGCGCCAGCGTGTCGGCCAGTCGCTGTAGGGCCCCCGGCTGGAAGCGCCGGTCGAAACGAGGGTCGAACTCGTCAGTCGTGATCCGGCTCCCCGGTGATCAGCCCCCGAAGCCAGTCACGTGCGTCGGCGAAAACCTCATTGTTGTATCGGCCGCTCACGTGCGTGCGCACTTTGTCGGCGCGCGGATACGAGCCGAGAAAAATGACGTTCGGGCTGAACCGTTTGAGACCGAGCAGGGCATCCGCAACCCGCTCGTCAAGGATGTGCCCGTCGAGGTCGATGACAAAACGATACCGGCCGAGCTTGTCACCAATGGGCCGCGACTGAATCAGGCTCAAATTCACCCCTCGAGTGGCGAACTGTTCAAGCATGTCGAGCAGCGCGCCTGGCGCATCGGAAGGCAACTCGACGATGACGCTTGTCTTGTCCGCCCCCGTTGCCGCGGGAATCGACTCGGCGCGACCCACGAGCACGAAGCGCGTGACCGCGTTCGGGTTGTCACCTATGTCGGTGGCAAGAACGTCCAGTTGGTGGTGGTCGGTGATCCCGGGAGGGGCAATCGCAGCATCCGCGCCATCCGCCGAACCGTCGAGCAGGCTTGAGGCGGCAGAAACGTTAGAGGTCGCGGGAAGGTGACCGTGGTGCGGCAACGTGCGCTCGAGCCAACGGTGGCATTGCGCGTAGGCCACCGGATGGGCGTTGATCACGTTGACGTCCGCCAGTGCGGTGCCCGGCCGCGCAACGAGTACAAAATTCACGGGAACGAGGTATTCGCCGAAGATGCGAAGTCCGTGCCCGTTGGCGAGGGCGTCCTGCGCAGCGCTCACGCCGCCATCGACGGAATTCTCGATCGCAATCATCGCGGCAGCGCTTCGCCCCGACACGACATCATCGAGCGCTTCGCCCACGTTGTTGACAGCGCGCCACGGCTTTCCTGCGGCTTCCGGCACTTGCGAAAGCGCCGCCCACGTGAAAGTGCCGGCGGGGCCGAGATAACTGTAGGTGTCGGCAGGAATCGGATCAGGCATGCAAGTGAGTCTATTGATGCGGGCAGGAGTTGAACGGCGAATTAGTCAGGGGGCGTAGTTGGGAGCTGGCGGCAACCCGAAGAATTCTTCCAGAGTGAGGATTCCCGTGTTGTGCATTTCGGTGGAAAGCTCGACACCCACGTAGCGGATGTGCCACGGCTCGTAGACGTAGCCCGTGACATCCATTTTTCCCTGCGGGTAGCGGATGACGAAACCGAATCGCCACGCGTTTGCTGCCAACCATTTCCCTTGCACAGTGTCGCCAAAGCACTCCTGGATGTCGCAATAGCTCGGGTACGAAGCGACATCTGCAGTCCAGCCGGTCTGATGTTCACTGTGTCCAGGGCGAGCCGTCTGCGTATCCGCAACCGCTTGTCCGTATGTGGCAACACCACGATTATAAATTCGCGTTTGGGACGCGAAGGATCTGTAGGAGTTCTGTACCTGCAAGGTGCCACCGCCCTCCGCCTCGGCCGCGGCGAACATTTCGACGATGGCGGCGGCTGCTGGAGGTCGCATGAGCGGCTCGTAAACATAGCGAACCTGCGCAACGACCATGTCCGGCGGAATGTAGTCGATCGGGTTGAGCGGGCGAAGCTTGTCATTGACCACCCACAGGCTTAGGGGGTCATCGATGGAGAATTTCGCCTTGTCAAAGAACGACTTCTCCTTCGGCACGGGCGCAGGAAGCGGTGCCGCCTCGGTCACGGTCGGTGTCGGGGTGGGCACCGGCATGCGTTCGGGGGCGCATGCGCCGAGCCCAAGAATCACGGATGCTGCGAGCGCGCCAGCGGTGATCGTGCGGAAGACTACAGCAGGCATCTGTCGATCCTAACTCTGCACTTGGTACTCTTCGGTGCATGAACCGCTCCTCACCACGCCCCTTCCCCGAGGGCTTTCTTTTCGGGGTGGCAACCGCGGCGTATCAGATTGAGGGTGCCGCGCACGAGGACGGCAGGACCGATTCGATTTGGGATGCTTTTTGCCGAGTACCCGGCGCTGTCGTCGGTGGCGACAGCGGAGACGTCGCGTGCGACCACTACCACCGTTACGCCTCCGATGTCTCCCTCATGGCGGGGCTCGGCATTCAGACCTATCGTTTCTCCACGTCGTGGGCGCGAGTGTGCCCTGATGGGGGCCCCGCGAATCCGAAAGGCCTCGACTTTTACTCTCGCCTTGTGGACGAGCTTCTCGAACACAACATCACGCCGTGGCTGACGCTCTATCACTGGGATCTCCCACAGGCTCTCGAAAAGAACGGCGGATGGGCGAACCGCGACACTGCCCACCGATTCGTCGACTACGCGGGAGTCGTTCACGATGCCCTCGGCGACCGCGTCAAGGCGTGGACCTCGCTCAACGAACCGTGGTGCTCCTCCTTCTTGAGCTACATCGGGGGAGAGCACGCGCCCGGAAGGCAGGATGTCGCTGCCGGGCTCGCCGCAGCTCACCACTTGCTGCTCGCGCACGGACTTGCCACGCGAGAACTTCGCGCGCGCGATGACAACCTTCAACTCGGCATCACTCTGAATCTCACGGTCGCCGACCCGGTCAATCCGGCGAGCGCAGGAGACATTGATGCGGCCAGACGCATCGACGGGCAGTTCAACCGGTTCTTTCTTGACCCCATCTTTCGCGGCCAGTATCCGGATGACGTGCTGAGCGACCTGGAGGGCATCGGGGCCCGTTCCGCTTTCGACCGTCTCGTGCAGCCGGGCGACCTCGAGATCATTTCCACCCCGATCGACGCTCTCGGCGTCAACTATTACCACGGTGATTTCGTCGGTGCAGAACCCACAACGGCAGAGATGACGACCGCGGCACCGTCCGAGCGCGCCAAGCGCTCGCCGTTCCCGGCTGCGGACGGCGTGCACTGGCATCCGCGTGCGCTCCCCGAGACGGCGATGGGCTGGGAGGTGCAGCCTGAAGGGCTCACTCGATTGTTAACGCGCATTCACGAGGAATACACGTCTCCCACGGGAGTGGCGATCGCTGTCACCGAGAACGGCGCAGCCTACGACGACGTTGTCGAAGCCGACGGCGCTGTGCACGATGTCGACCGTAAGGAATTTCTTCGGATGCACCTCGCCGCTGTTCTCGATGCCATCGACCTCGGCGTGCCGGTGGGCGCCTATTTTTATTGGTCACTCATGGACAACTTCGAGTGGGCGTGGGGCTACGACAAGCGCTTCGGTTTGGTGCGCGTTGACTACGGCACCCAGAAACGCACGCCGAAATCCAGTGCACTCGAATACCGCAGGATCATCAGCGATCGGGCGTTGTGACTCCCAAGAAAGGGATGCCCGCTGCACTCAGGCGCGCCCGAATGACCCCGATCGCTTCAGCGCTCTCGTCCGCGAGAACAAAGCGTCGGCCAAGCGCCCCCGCAACAGCCCCCGTCGTGCCACTTCCCGCAAAAAAGTCGAGCACCCAGTCTCCTTCGCGACTTGACGCCTGGATGATGCGGCGCAAAATGCCTTCCGGCTTCTGCGTCGGGTAACCGGTTTTCTCCTTGCCTGTGGGCGAGACGATGGTGTGCCACCAGACATCCGTAGGAAGTTTGCCGCGAGCGACCTTCTCCGGCGTGACGAGCCCTGGCGCCATATACGGCTCCCGATCCACTGTCTCCGAATCGAAGTAGTAACCCTTCGGGTTCTTCACATAGACGAGGATCGTGTCGTGTTTTGTGGGCCACCGCTTCTTGGACTTTCCGCCGTAGTCGTAGGCCCAAATGATTTCGTTGAGAAAGCAGTCCCGACCAAAGAGCGCGTCGAGCAGCACTTTCGCGTAGTGCGCTTCCCGGTAATCCAGGTGCAGGTACAGCGTGCCGTCATCGGCAAGGAGGCGCCACGCTTCGGCGATCCTCGGCTCAAGAAACGACCAGTAGTCGTCAAACTCGTCGTCATAGGCCATGAGATCCCCGCGGATGCGCTCGTAGCGTTGCCCCTTGAACCCGATCACGCTGCCGGATTCGCTGCGCACGCTTGTTGTCGATTGCCGCGTTTGCGAGCGCCCCGTATTGAACGGCGGGTCAAGGTACACGACCGTGAATGCGGCATCCGGCAATGATGCCGTGGCCGCTAAGTTGTCGCCGTGGATGAGGAGGTTGTCGCCATCCGGAGCCCAGGTCATGGTGTTGGCATCCCGTGAACTCGACGACTCATCACGGCACCCGATGCAACCACTCCGGGGTCGAGAACTTTTCCGTCACAAGTTGCTCCGCGCGAGCGAGCTCTTCGGCAGTGATGTCGCTCTCCACAAGCCCGTAGAGGCCTTTGAAGGTCGCGATCATTTTGGCAATGATCTCTGGGCGGCTGAGCCCGGTTTGACTGCGCAGCGGGTCGACGCGCTTCGCCGCGCTCTTCGTACCCTTGTCGCTCATCTTCTCACGGCCGATGCGAAGAACCTCCACCATTCGTGCGCCATCCATGTCGTAGCTCATCGTCGCGTGATGCAACACTGCCCCCGTGCCAAGTCGCTTCTGTGCGGCACCGCCGATCTTGCCTTTCGCGCTCGTGATGTCGTTGAGCGGTTGGTAGAACGCGTCAACACCGAGGCTCTTAAGCGCGGTGATGACCCACTCGTCGAGGAAGGCGTACGAGTCGGCGAACGACATCCCCTGCACGAGGTCGCTCGGCGCGTAAATCGAGTAGGTGATGACGGAGCCGGCCTCCATGAACATGGCGCCGCCGCCACTGATACGCCTGACCACCTGCATTCCGTACTTTTCCGCGTTCTCAAGGTCGACTTCGTTCTTCACCGACTGGAAGCTGCCGATCACCACTCCGGGTTCGTTCCACTCCCAAATCCGCAGAGTGGGCTTGCGTCGGCCAGCACCGACCTCTTCGGAGAGCACTTGATCGAGTGCCATCTGCAGCACGGGCGGGTAGGCGGTGCCGTGGATCAACTGCCAGTCGTAGTCCGTCCAGCTTCGCGCGCTCGAAAGCGAACGACGGATGGCGATTGCCACGGCTTCTGGACTAAACCCGAGCAAAAGGGCGTCATCTGGCAGCGCGCTCGTGACCGCCGCGGCGATCCACGCGGAATTGCTGTCTGCAGGAAGCCCATTCACCGCCTCGTTGATGGCCTCAAGCGCGCTGTCTGGTTCAAGGAAGAAGTCGCCAGAGAGGCGAAAGTTTGCGAGGCGATCGTCAACGACATCAAGGTCGACGACGACGAGTTTTCCGCCAGGGACTTTGTATTCTCCGTGCATTAGTGTCCTTCTCAATGTTCAGCGCGACGAGCCCGGGCGATCGGGCGTGGGTTGCGCATCCAGCCTATTCCTCCGCTGGAACGTATTGCTCCCAGCCGTGTGCGCGCATCCGGGCTCTGAGCCGCACGGCCGCGGCCTGAAGATCAACCGACTCGGCCGTGCGATCAATTCCAGAGGGATGGAACTCTCGCGGCGACCACGACGGCCACACGTGAATGTGCAAGTGGGGCACCATGTAGCCCTCAATCATGAGGCCCGCGCGGTCGGATCCCCACTCTTCGCGCTGCGCCAGGCCGATGCGGTGGGCGACGACCATGAGTTCGGCAATGAGAGTGTCAGGAGCGTCAAGCCAACGATCGACTTCGAGTCTCGGCACCACGAGCGTATGGCCGGGTTGACGCGGCTCGATCGTGAGGAAGGCGACACACAGTTCGTCTTTCCAGATGAACCTGGCTGGCTCCTCGCCGTGGATGATGCGGGTAAAAAGGGTGCTCATGCCACCCGATCACCCAACCAGGCCAGAGTGTCTGCGACGACCTCCGCCTTGTTGATTTCGTTGAAGATCTCATGCTGCGCATCCGTGTACACGATGAGTTCGACATCGCTGAGGGCACTGCGCGTCAGGTACGACTGCGCGAGAAGTTCGTTGCTCTTCACACCACCGACGACATCTTTGCTGCCCACCTGAATGAGCACGGGGATGTCGTGCTCGATCCTCTTGGCTGGCTTGCCCAGCAGCCGGAGGCTGTCAACGACTCCAAACAGAGGTAAGGCTTTCGCAATGAACATGAGCGGATCTGCAGCCGCAGCCGCCACGGTGTCTTTATCTCTGCTCAACCATTCGTATCCGGTCGAACCGAGGTGCTTGTATTTCGCGTTCAAGTCGCCGCTGTTCATGTGGGCGAACGTGCGATACGCCGAGCCGCTCAGGATCACGGCATCGTAATCGGCCGAATACTTGTTGATGAGCATCTGGGCGATGAACGAGCCCCAACTGTGCCCGAGAAGCACGAGAGGCAGTCCCGGGTTTTCCGCGCGGATCATCCCGGTCAGCTTGTGAATCGCCTCCACTGTCGCGGGCATTCCGCCGGGCCCGAGCTTGCCGAGCTTCGCGTCGTCGCCTCCCGTCTGGCCGAGTCCCGTCTGGCCGTGGCCGCGGTGATCGTCGGCGTAGACCGTGTAACCGGCAGAAGTGAGTTGTCCGGCAAGCCACTCGTAGCGCGCGGCATGCTCGCCGAGGCCGTGCGCGAGCTGGATGATAGCGCGGGGTTTTGGCGCCGCCCACACGTAGTAGTGGATCGTGATGCCTTCGGCATCCTGGAACGTACGATCCTCGCGCTTGGGTGTTGACACGGCCACAGTGCCTCCATTTTTCCGGGTGCTTGCTTTCTCCACAGTGTATTGCCGAGGCGACTTTCGCGCCCGCCACCGAATTCATTAGCCCAGCTAATTTGCTAGGCTAAGCAATTATGGATCGAGAGAGTAACCAACAACTGCGGCTGGCGATCCAGCGTCTCGCTCGTCGGATTAGGTCAAATGCCGCCGACGATGACATCCCCGAGAGCCAGCGCTCCGTGCTCTTCACCCTCAACTTTCACGGCAGGCAATCACTCGGCTCGCTGAGCGAACACGAACGCGTGACCCCACCGAGCATGAACCGCACAGTGAATGCCCTTGTCACCTCCGGGCTTGTCACGCGCGTGACAGACGAAGAGGACGCGCGGCGAATCCACATCGACCTCTCGGAGGCTGGTCACGCCTTCGTCGATGAGACCAGACGGCGACGAGACGCCTGGTTCACGCAGCACCTTTCCACGCTTACCGCTGAGCAACGCCGATTGCTCGAGCGGGCAATCCCGATCCTCAAGGAGCTCGCCGAGAAGTGACGTCGACTTTCCGCTCCCTCAGGGAGCACAACTATCTGGTCTGGTTCATCGGAGGACTCACCTCCAACATCGGAACGTGGATGCAACGCACCGCGCAGGACTGGATCGTGCTCACCGAACTCACAGACCACGATGCCGCCGCCGTGGGAATCACGATGGCTCTTCAGCTTGGGCCCGTTCTCGTGCTCATGCCGTGGGCTGGGCTCATCGCCGACCGCGTCAATGTGAGAAAGATGCTCATTGCCACGCAAGCCGCGATGGGGTCGCTTGCCATGGGTCTCGGAATCATCGTCGTCACGGGCATTGCGCAGTTGTGGCACGTCTACTTGTTCGCTCTTCTCCTGGGAATCGTCGCGGCCGTCGACGCACCCGTCCGTCAGATTTTTGTCGCCGAACTCGTAGAGAAAAAGGACCTCACCAATGCGGTGTCGCTGAACTCCGTATCGTTCAATGCCGCTCGACTGCTTGGCCCAGCCGCTGCCGGCCTGCTCACCGTTGTCGTCGGCGCCGGATGGGTGTTCGTCATCAACGCGGGAACATTCCTCGCGACGATCGCTGCCCTCATGTTGATCCGCGTTTACGAACTGCGCCATCAGCCTCGCGCCCCGAGAGCTCGCGGCCAGATCGTGGCCGGATTCCGCTACGTACTCAAAAAGCCGGCCATCATCGTCGTGCTCATCATGATCGGCGTCATCGGAACGTTTGGAATGAACTTTTCGATCTACACGTCCACCATGGCGACGATTGTCTTCCACAAAGGCGCGGCGGAGTTTGGGATGCTCAGCTCCGTGATGGCAATCGGCTCCATCACCGGTGCGCTGTTTTCGGCCAGGCAGGAAAGGCCAAGAATGCGCACGCTCTTCATCTCATCCGCAATGTTCGGACTCGCGAGCGCCCTCTCGGCATTTATGCCCACGTTCGAGCTGTTCGCGGTGTCGCTCGCGCTCATCGGATTTGCCGCGCTCATGTTCATGACCACGGCCAACTCGATGGTGCAGACCACGGTGAGACCGAGCATGCGCGGCCGAGTCATGGCGCTCTACATGGCCATCTTCGTGGGTGGAACACCCATCGGCGCACCGTTCGTCGGATGGGTCGTGAACCAATTCGGTCCGCGATGGGGGCTCGGAGTCGCCGCTATATCCGGACTTCTCGCGGCGACCGTGTGCCTCTATTGGCTCATGCGATACAAGAGGGTGCGCGTGCACTATGTGAAAACCTGGCCGCGCTTCAACATTGGTTACGCGGCTGACGGCCGCGCTCACGAGATCGCCACCCAGGAGATCGCGATCATCGAGGCCGAGGCGCAAAAGAGCTAGCGCTAACGGCTCGCGCCTCCCTGCTCTCGTTGGCTGTCAGTGCCGGTCGAGAATCGCTGTCAGGTTCGCGCCGGTCGGCAGTGACCCCCACAGCGCAGCTCGGTCATCACCGAGTCTCGCCGCAATGAACGTCTCCGCAGCCGCGGGTGGCGCAAACCGGATCATGAGCGAGCCTTGCAGGGTAAGCGCCAATCGCTCCGTGAGTCTGCGCGCCTGGGCGGCATCCGGAGCGCCCATCAGCAGGCTTCGCGTGTCAGCAAGGTAGGCGTCGAACACCGGATGCGCGCCGTCAGCGAGCGACACCTCGGCGAGGAACGCATCGACCGTTTCGGGCTCCCGCGTGATCGCGCGCAACACGTCGAGAGCAATCACGTTTCCGGATCCCTCCCAAATGGCCAAGACCGGCTGTTCGCGGTAGCGGCGTGCGAGCGGAAAGTCTTCAATGTACCCGTTGCCGCCAAGACACTCCATGGCTTCGAACGCGTGATCTGGGCCGCGTTTGCACACCCAGTACTTCGACACTGCCGTGGCTAGGCGACGGAACGCGCGCTCCTGATCGTCTGCATCGTCGTCGTGGGCGCGCGCGAGCCGGAGCCCCGTCAGCGTCGCGGCCTCCGATTCGAGAGCGAGGTCGGCGACAACTGCCGTCATTGCCGGCTGGTCGATGAGTTTCGCGCCAAACGCGCTGCGGTGCCGCACCAGCCACAGTGCTTCCGCAACAGATTGGCGCATACCCGCCGCGGTTCCCAGTACGCAATCCAGGCGCGTGCGAGCAACCATTTCAATGATCGTGGCGACGCCCCTGCCTTCCTCGCCAACGAGGAACGCGGTTGTCCCATCAAACTCAACCTCGCTTGACGCGTTCGAACGGTTCCCCAGCTTGTCCTTGAGCCGCTGGATGGCAAAAACATTTCGCGTCCCGTCGTCGAGCACTCGCGGCAAAAGGAAGCAACTGATGCCGGCTGGCGTTTGCGCGAGCGCGAGAAAGGCATCCGACATGGGCGCGCTGCAGAACCATTTGTGACCCGTGAGCCGGTAGCTTCCGTCTCCTGCATCGACCGCCGCCGTCGTGTTCGCGCGCACGTCGGAGCCACCCTGCTTCTCCGTCATCGCCATCCCGAACAAGGCGGAAGGTTTGTTCGCGGAAAGCTCGCCGTCATACTTGCGGCTGAGGATGCGAGGTAACCAGGCCGCCGTCAACGACTCGGATGCCCCGAGCGCCGGCACCGCCGCGTGCGTCATCGAGATGGGGCACGCGTGCCCAGGCTCAACCTGCGCGAACAGCATGAACGCAGCGGCCCTCGCCACATTCGCTCCAGGTCGCGGATCAGCCCACGCGCTCGTGTGGGCGCCGTTGGCGACGGCGGCGGAAATGATGCGATGGTACGACTCGTCGTAGTCGACCTCGTCGACGCGGTTGCCGTACTTGTCGTGACTGCGCAAAACGGGTTCGCGCGTGTTCGCTTTCTCGGCGTCGCGCTGAAATGCGTCGCTTCCGACGTGCAGCCCGACGTTGCGCAGGTCGCCAAGCGCCCACTCCGCATCAAACTTTGCGACACCGTCGACAAGCGGCCGATTGGTGCCGAACTCGTCGACATCGGCGCGCGGTGGCGCCTGATTGATCACCTCGTGCGTAGCCATACCCCCACGCTAGCCGTGAGGCGGCGTGACGGGCCAGAGGTGAGCTCGCCCACGCGGTGTGCGTTAGCGGTGCGTTAGCGGCGCAACTCCAGCGTGCAGCACTTCACTCCGCCGCCGCCGAGCAGTAACTCGGAAAGGTCGACGCCAATGGGGTTGTATCCACGATCGCGCAATTGCTTCTCGAAGCCCGTCGCGCGCGACGCAATAACTACGTTGTAGCCGTCGGAGTAGGAGTTCAGCCCGAGGACGGAAGCATCCTCTTCGCTCACGAGAATCGCATCCGGGTAGCGTTCGCGCAGAACGGCCAGGCCCTTCTCATTGAAGGCGGAAGGCAAGTAGGCGATGTTCGCGTGCTCTCCGGGAGCCGGAGCAGGGTCGAGCACGGCAATGGCGGTGTCGACGTGGTAAAAACTCGGGTTGACAAGTTCAAGCGAAATCACTTCGCGCCCGAAAATGTCGGCAACCTCGCGGTGGCTTTCGACGTCGGTGCGGAATCCTGTGCCACCCAAAATGACATCGCCCACCAGGAGAAAGTCACCTTCCCCCTCGTTGGTGTGCTCAGGAACGCGCACGTCGTAGCCGTTCTCTCGGAACCAGTCCATGTAGGCGGGGCCCTCGGCCTGGCGCTGGGAGTACGTGAACTTCGCGCCGTAGGCGATGTTGTCGAGAACGAAACCACCGTTCGCGGCGTACACCATATCCGGCAGGCCAGCGATCGGGTCGACGAGCTGCACGTCGAAGCCGAGGTCAAGGTAAATGCGGTACAACTCATTCCACTGCGTCACCGAGAGCGACGTGTCCGTGGGGTTCTCCGGATGCATCCACGGGTTGATTTGGTAGCTCACGGTGAAAAATTCGGGGCGGCACATGAGTACCGACCTCTTCGACACCTTGCGGTGCGGCGTTTCAGTCTGATTTTGGGCGTGCGTTTGGGTCATGTCATCCTCCGGTTCGTTGGCGGACACTGTCACTCACGTGAGCCCCTTGACGGGACGCCACTACCAGTCTGACACGGCAGTATCGAACACTTCGCGTCGAAATGCGCACCTATCCTGCGTGGTAAGTACCTTCGACACAAAAATTCACCGTAGTGTGGTCACATGGACAGCCTTGACTACGGGATCATCGACCTTCTTCGACAAAATGCCCGCGCAGGCTACGGCGATATCGGCGAGGTCATCGGGCTTTCAGCATCCGCCGTTAAGCGACGCGTGGATCGACTTGTTGCCGACAAAGTGATTCTTGGGTTCACAATTCAAGTGGACCCCAATGTCGACGGACTGGCGACAGAGGCCTACGTTGAACTCTTTTGCCGCGGAACCGTCGCGCCCGAAGACTTGCGACGAATTCTTGCCGCCGTCCCCGAGGTGGTGGATGCCGGAACCGTCAGCGGCAGCGCGGATGCCATCGTGCACATGCGCTCTCGGGACATTGCGAGCCTTGAGGTCGCGCTCGAACGGCTGCGACTGGCCCCGAACGTTGACCACACCCGCTCGGCGATAGTTCTCTCGAAGCTCATTCAACGCAACTACGACGTCTAGCCGGCGCCCTCGGTCGTCAATCCCACTCGCTCGGCGCTGGTTGTTTCGTCGACGGCAACGACGACTGTTTCGTCCAATCGGTAAGCCACTGTTGAGGCGTGGACGAGACTGGATCGACGCCCCACAGCGCAGCCAACTCGTCGATGGGCGCTCGGCCGCCGGATCGTGCCAAAAATCGGATCCGTACAAAAAGTTGCGCGTAGATTTCCCCGCGCACCACAAAACGCTGTTCTGCGTAAATGTCACTGCCGTCGAGACCGCTGAGGCGCGTTTCGATCTGGTATTTCTGCCAGAGCCCAAGTGACTTGCGGTAGTTGATAGTCGTTCCCGCGACGATTGGGTACCAACCTTTCGCTTGCAAGTCCGTCCAGATCCCTCGACGGCGGATCATCTCGAACCGCGCGAGATCCGCGATCGACATGTATCGGCCGTTGTTCATGTGGCGGTACAGATCAATGTCGGTGGGAAGCACTCGGAACGACGTGGTTGTCACGTCGTAAGGTCCAGCCGGATCCTTCCGCGGAAAGAGAAAAGTCAGGAGGGTGCGCCAGAGCAAATTCATCTGGGCAGGTTAGCGGGTTTCGAATTCCTTGCCTACCCTGCGGCTCTGACGCCCCTCCACCTCACGCAATAACAGCCATCGTTGAGCGGGATGGGTTCACACGAGAGCCGGCTCAGGCTCCTCGACGAGAAAGCGGGCGTAGGCGGGGAGGGTGAGGAACGTCGGGTACTCGTCCATCAAGGCAACCTCGCGGAAAACCTCTGCCGCATCGTCGAAGCGGTCATCTTCAGTTCTTGGGAGCGTGCCAAGCAAATCCTCGAGCATTCCCTCGATGAGGTCACGAGTGATGTGCGTGCCCTCTTGCGTGACGACATCCTGGTGAATCCACTGCCACACTTGTGATCTGCTGATTTCTGCCGTTGCGGCATCCTCCATGAGGTCGTCGATCGCCACGGCGCCGATGCCTCGCAGCCACGACTCAATGTAGCGAACCGCAACGGCGACGTTTCCGCACACCCCGGCATACGTGATGGCACCATTGACGGACCGGATGTCGAGCAGCTGGTCTGCGGTCACGCGCACGTCGTCACGCAAGCGGCCCAGTTGGTTCGACTCTCCACCGAGCACGGCATCGAATTCTGCGCGGGCGGTGTCGATGAGGTCGGGGTGCGCGACCCACGTTCCATCAAAGCCGTCGCCAGCTTCGCGGCGCTTATCTGCGGCAACCTTCTCGAGCGCCATCGCCGTCACCTTCGGGTTGCGTCGGTTGGGAATGAACGCACTCATGCCGCCGATCGCGTATGCACCACGACGATGGCACGTGCTCACGAGCAGCTCGGTGTACGCGCGCATGAACGGAACGGTCATGGTGATTTCGTTGCGGTCGGGCAGAACGAAGCTCTGGCCGCGGCCCCGGTAGTTCTTGATGATGCTGAAGATGTAGTCCCAGCGCCCTGCATTGAGCCCAGCGCAGTGGTCGCGCAATTCGTACAGGATCTCTTCCATCTCGAAAGCGGCACCAATCGTTTCGATGAGGACCGTGGCGCGGATCGTGCCGTGCGGCAGGCCAAGGCGTTCCTCCGAGAAGGAGAACACGTCGTTCCACAGTCGCGCTTCGCCATGGCTTTCGATTTTCGGCAAGTAGAAGTACGGGCCGTGGCCGTTGGCGATGAGCTGCGCGGCGTTGTGGAACAAGTGCAGTCCAAAGTCCACGAGCGAACCGGATGCCGGCATGCTCCGCCCAGCGTTGTCGGTGTGGAACAAGTGGCGCTCCACGAGGTGCCAGCCACGCGGTCGCACCACAATCGTGGGGGTCTCGCCCGTCACGGTGTAATGCTTGCCCTCATCGCTCGTGTATTCGAGGCGGTGCCGGGCTGCATCGAGCAGGGTGAGCTGTCCTTCGATCACGTTCGCCCAGGTCGGACTCGTGGCATCCTCCTGATCGGCGAGCCACACGTTGGCGCCGGAGTTGAGCGCATTGATCGCCATCTTGCGGTCCGTCGGCCCCGTGATTTCCACACGGCGGTCCTCGAGACCTGGTCCGGCACCCGCCACGCGCCACTCGAGATCTTCCCGAATGTGGGCGGTCTCGGGCAGGAAGCGCAGATTGCGGCCGTTTCCAAGGTCGTAACGGACGCGCATCCTGGCGGCGAGCTGGTCGTGGCGTCGGCCGGCGAACCGGTCGTGGAGTTCGGTGAGGAAGCCGAGAGCATCTGGAGTGAGGATCTCGTCATAGCGTTCGCGAAGTGGTCCGCGGATGTCGATGGTAGTCATTGGTCTTCTCCTGAGTGAGTAAGTGGTTGCGGTTAGAACTGCGCGGTTTCGGTTGATCCGACCAGCGCCAGGGTTTGGCTGCCCGGGTTCAGGGCAGTGGCGATCCGGTCGAAGTAGCCGGTGCCCACTTCGCGCTGGTGGCGCGTGGCCGTGTATCCGTCGGCCTCGGAGGCGAATTCCGCCTCTTGCAGTTCGACGTAAGCGCTCATCTGGCGCTCCTGGTAGCCGCGAGCGAGCGTGAACATGGAGTGGTTGAGTGCGTGGAAGCCGGCCAAAGTGATGAACTGGAACGCGTAACCCATCGACGCGAGCTCCCGCTGGAACGTCGCGATCGTTGCATCATCGAGGTGGCTCTTCCAGTTGAACGACGGCGAGCAGTTGTACGCGAGCTTCTTGCCAGGGAACTCCTTGTGGATGCTCTCCGCAAACGTGCGGGCCAACTCGAGGTCTGGTTCTGCGCTTTCCACCCACAGCAGGTCAGCGTAGGGGGCGTAGGCGTGGCCGCGAGCGAGCACGGTTTCGATGCCGGGGGTTGTCTCGTAGAAACCCTCCGGCGTGCGGTTGCCGTTAATAAACGGCTGGTCGCGCTCGTCGATGTCGCTCGTGATGAGAGTGGCGGCGAGCGAGTCAGTGCGCGCGATGATGAGCGATGGCACTCCTGAAACGTCGGCGGCCAATCGCGCGGCGTTCAGGGTGCGGATGTGCTGGCCAGTAGGGATGAGCACTTTGCCGCCCATGTGCCCGCACTTCTTCTCGCTTGCAAGCTGGTCTTCCCAGTGCACGCCCGCCGCTCCCGCCTCAATCATCGAGTGCATGAGCTCGTACGCGTTGAGCGGGCCACCGAAGCCAGCTTCGGCATCCGCGACGATGGGCGCGACCCAGTCGATGTCGTCGCCCTCAATCTGTCCAGCGCGAATAAGTGCGTTGTTGATGCGGCGCACAACGGCAGGCACCGAGTTTGCCGGGTACAGGCTCTGGTCTGGGTAGGTCTGCCCAGCGAGGTTCGCGTCGGCGGCCACTTGCCAGCCGGAAAGATAAATGGCCTTGAGGCCGGCGCGCACTTGCTGCACGGCCTGATTGCCGGTGAGGGCACCAAGTGCGTAGACCCACTCCTCGGAGTGGATGAGGTCCCACAGGTTTTCCGCTCCACGACGGGCGAGCGTGCGGTCTTCGCGCACGTTGCCGCGAATGGCGATGACGTCTTCAGCGCTGTAATCGCGAGCAATGCCGTTCCAGCGAGCATCGGTCTTCCACTCGGTTTCGAGTTCGGCTGCGGTCTGGCGCTGGTCTCCCGGCCTGGCCGGTCGAGTCGTGTTGTTCATGATGCCTCCTGGCAAACGGTGTTGGTCGTGCTGTGTTTCCACTGTGGGGTGAAGTACTCGCACCTGTTCCGAGTTCGAGTGCAGAACTTGGCAAAGACTTCTGGAATCCAAAAAAAAGACATTCTGCCGAGCGCAATGTGGCGGAAACCACAATGGAATGACGGAACCATGGGAGTGATTGAGAAAAAGTGTGATATTTCTGAGATTGGCAAGAACCGCGGTTGGTGGCACCTGGCGACCGACTCAGCGCGTTCATGGGTCAGGGAAGATGGAGAAATGGCAGACGCGCTCACGATCGGCAAACGCATCCGGAGCCTGCGCACGGAACGCGGGATGACGCTAGAAGCGCTCGGCGGGGCCATCGGTCGCGCCGCCTCCCAAGTAAGCGTTCTGGAGAACGGCAAACGCGAACCGCGCTTGCGCGACTTGCAGTCGGTGGCCGACGCGCTTGACGTGGAGCTGCAGACGCTGCTCGAAGACTCACCACCCGATCGGCGATCCGAACTTGAGATCGCGCTCGAACGCGCACAAAGGGGACCCCTGTATTCGTCGCTCGGGTTACCTGCCCTTCCCGTGCGCAAAACCCTGAGCGACGAGGCAATCGAGACCATTCTCGGCCTGCACTCCGAACTTGAGCGCCTCCACCGCGAGCGCGCGGCCACGCCGGAGGAAGCCAGGCGAGCGAACGCTGAACTTCGCCGCCAAATGCGCGCACAAAACAACTACTTTCCCGCGCTCGAGGCGGAGGCAGCCAGGCTGCTCGCTGCCGTTGGGCACGAAGGTGGACCGCTCTCTCAGCGCTCGGCATCCGATCTTGCGACACACCTTGGCTTCGCGCTGCACTACGTCACGGATCTCCCCGACTCCACTCGATCGGTGAGCGATCTTGCACATCGCCGAATTTACCTCCCCACCAGCGCGGGAGGCGACCCTCGCGGAGCGCTTCTTAGGGCACTTGCGGCCCAGGTTCTCGGGGCCAGGGAACCCAAGGATTATCGGGGATTCCTGCTCCAGCGCGTCGAAACCAACTACCTCGCGGCTGCACTCATGATCCCGGAAGCGGATGCAGTTGGCTTTCTCACACGCGCTCGAGACAACCGCGAACTCTCCGTGGATGATTTGCGTGACGCCTACGCCGTCACGTATGAGACGGCGGGGCACCGGTTCACGAACCTCGCCACGCAACACCTCGGTATCCCCGTGCATTTTCTCAAGACCCACGTGACCGGCACGATCCTTAAGGCGTACGAGAACGATGACGCAAAGTTCCCGACGGATGTGCTCGGCGCCGTCGAAGGGCAGCTCGTGTGCAGGGAATGGAGTGCGCGGCAAGTATTCACTATCGACGACCAATTCAGCGCCTACCACCAGTACACCGACAAACCCAATGGCACCTATTGGTGTTCGTCGAGCATCCAGTCAACCTCGAGCGGCGACTATTCGGTGAGCGTTGGAACGCCATTCGCTTTCGTGAAGTGGTTCCGTGGCCGCGACACCACACACCGACGCGCATCAGGCTGCCCCGACCCGTCATGCTGCCGGCAGCCACCGGCCGAACTCACGGCGCGTTGGGCTGGCATGACGTACCCGAGCCCGCGGTTGCAGTCGTCGCTGCTTGCGGCGCTACCGTCCGACTCCTTCACCGGGGTGGACAGTTCCGCCGTATTCGCGTTCCTTGAGAGGCACGCACCGGCGAAAGGTCTCGAATCCGCGCCTACGGGTTAACGGTTAGCTCCACGCGCTCGGCGCGATCGACTTTGATGACGGCAAAACGGAATCTTTTCCCCAGGCGCTGAGCCACTCGGGTACATCAAAAGTCACGGGCTGATCGCCAAGCAATTTCATGAGTTTGTCCATGGGCGCGTGACCCCCCGTCTTTTGCAGGAATCGTCCCCTGATAAACATTCGCGCGTAGATTTCGCCGCTGACGACAAATCTCTGCTCCAGGTACACGTCGCGCTCATCGACACCCAGGAATCGGCTTTCAATCTCGTATCGCTGCCACGGCTCAAGGGACTTTCGATAGGTGATCGTGGAACTTGCGACCACCGGATACCACCCGCGCTTGCGCATTTCGGGCCACAATCCGCTGCGGCGAAGCAAGTCGAAACGGCCAAGGTCCGAGATTGAGAGATAGCGACCGTTATTCATGTGCCCGTAAGCATCGAGGTCGGTCGGCAGCACGCGAAACGGCGTTGAGACTACGTCGAGTGGTCCGGAATCTACGCGCGCCGGTCTAAGGAAAGAAAGAAGAGTACGCCACCAGAGGTTCACTCCCGCAGACTATCTCTTGAGGTTGTGCGAAGACCGCACGAGCCGTCGACACCGAAATGCACGGCGGATACCGCCGTTAGCTGCTGATTTCGTGGCAATCTGCGTGGTTCTCTACGAATATCGTTGCAGTTACCGGCTTTTTCCGATTGAATTCACATTACTCGCAATGTCGGGGGTATATCGGAAAGGGACGCTACGACGTGACCACTGTGACCGAAAAGTCAGCGGGGATGGGCTCCGGATCCGACCCGAGCGATCGGGATGAACCTACGGGATCCGTTGTGCTCGAAGGCGTCACCAAACGGTTCGGAACCGCAACCGCGGTGGACGCCATCGACCTCCACGTGCAGCCTGGGGAGTTCCTTTCCCTTCTTGGGCCTTCCGGTTGTGGCAAAACGACGACGCTTCGAATGCTGGCCGGGTTCGAGCAACCGGATGCCGGTTCGATCCGCATTTCGGGCAAAGATGTGCTCGGCATCCCGCCGTACAAACGCAATGTGAACACTGTCTTTCAGGCGTACGCGCTGTTCCCGCACATGACGATCGCCGAGAATGTCGCTTACGGTCTTCAGCAAACCAAGGTGCCCAAATCGGAGATCCGCACGCGCGTTGCCGACGCGCTCGACATGGTGCGCATGAGGACCTTCGCCGACCGCAAACCTCAGCAGCTCTCCGGCGGCCAGCAACAGCGCATTGCTCTCGCGAGGGCGCTCGTGAACCGGCCATCCGTGCTGCTGCTCGATGAGCCGCTCGGTGCGCTCGACCGCCAGTTGCGCGAAGAAATGCAATTGGAACTCAAACTTTTGCAATCACGCGTCGGCATCACGTTCATTTTTGTCACCCACGACCAGCACGAAGCGCTCTCCATGAGCGACCGCATCGCCATCATGCGGGAAGGCCGCATCGAACAACTCGCGGATGCCGACACCATTTACGCCGCGCCCGCAAACTCGTACGTCGCGGGTTTCATCGGACAGCAGAACTTTCTTGACGCGACAGCAAGCGCGGATGGCAGTGCTGACACCCCGGTAGGAAAGGTCACCACTTCTGTGAAGAACTCGCAGATTCAGTCGGGGGACAAGATCACCGTCGCAGTGCGCCCCGAATTCGTGCAACTCCAGTTGGCCGGAAGCGCGGTCGGTGACAACGTCAACCGACTTGATGGCACGATTCTCAGCACGTCGCACCTCGGCGAAACCGTGCAGTACCTCATCGACCTCGGCGCTGGGCTCACGATGCAGTCCAGGTTGCCAACACCCACGGCGCCAAGACTGCGCGAAGGCGATGCCGCAATCGTGACCTTCGAGCCCGACAGCGTCCAGTTCTTCCCGTTCGACACACGCACGAACTAACGATCCCGTCACACAGCCACACAGCCACACAATAAGGAGAAACCCCAACATGAGTGAAGAGCCGATCCGCATCCTCGCATCCCGCGCTGCTGTACCGATCATCAAGCGCGAACTTTCCCGCCGCAACTTTCTGGCGTTTTCCGCGGCAGCGGCCTCCGTCGCCACGCTAGCGGCGTGCACGCCGGCTGGCACGCAAACCGGTGGGGATGTTGCCGCTAGCGGCGGTCCCCTTGAGTCAGGTCTCAACATCTACTCGTGGGGCGACTACGACGACCCGGGCGTCGTTCAGGCATTCACGGACGAGCTTGGCCCAAAGGTCACGTTCGACTCGTACGGCTCCAACGAGGAGATGATCTCCAAGCTCATCGCCGCGAAGGGCACGAGTGGCTACGACATCGTGGTTCCGACCGGCGTTTTCGTCACCCAACTTGCCGCAGAGGGACTCCTCGTCGAGTTGAATCACGACTTGCTCCCCAACCTCAAGCACATGGACCCTGCATTCCTCAAGCAGGAGTGGGACCCAGAGAACAAATGGTCTGTCTGCAAGGCGTGGGGCACGACCGGGTTCGTGTACGACAAGAACATCATCACGCGCGACCTGCAGACCTGGGATGACTTCATTGACGCCGCCCAGAACGAGGCAAGCGGCAAGACGTCGGTGCTCGACGACCCAGCAGAACTCACGGGAATGTACTTCTGGGCGAACGGCATCGACTGGAACACGACGAACACGGCAGACCTGGATGCCGCAGAGGAGTTCCTCGTCAACGAGCTCGCTCCCCACATCTCCGCGTTCGACTCGTACCCCGGCGGAGTCGCCATCCCCGAGGGCACACAAGTGCTCATGCAGGCGTGGAACGGTGACGCACGCCTTGGCATCATCAACGGTGGAGAGCCTGAGCGCTGGGCATGGCGCCTCGGTGCACCGGCCACGGAGCTGTGGATGGACAACTGGTCCATTGCGAAGGGTGCCAAGAACCCGGAAGCCGCTCACGCGTTCATCAACTACACGATGGTGCCGGAGACTCAACTCATCCAACTCGACTACATCGGCTACCACACGGGTGCTGCCGGAATCGAAGAAGCAGCTGAAGCTGAGGGACTCGAAATGCTCGACCTCGTCTTCTTCACGCCGGAGCAGCTCTCCACCATGAAGAACGGTGAGCTGAACGAGAACCAGGACCGCGTGGTCGCCATCTGGAACACCATGAAGGCCGCTGCGGGTGCCTAAGCTGCGGTTGCCAAAAGCCACCCTCGCGCTTCCCGCGTGGGTGTGGCTTTTGGCCTTCTTCGCAGCTCCCGTCGGACTGGTTGTTTGGTACAGCTTCGGCTACAAACCAAGTATTTTCGGCACGCACTCCAACGACATCCTGTCGTTCGACCGTTACGCAGAAGCCCTCTCGCCGACGTTCTTCACGACCTTCTCGAACACGCTGTGGGTGGGCGTCGTCGGCACGCTTATTTGCCTCGTCATCGGCATGCCGGTGGCGTACTGGATGGCGGTGAAGGTGCCTGTCGCCAAGCGTGGCTTGCTCATCGCCGCCATCATGATCCCGTTCTGGACGAACTTCCTCGTGCGCACGATCGGTTGGCAGATCATCCTGTCGCCACAGGGTTGGCTATCGCAGGGGTTGCAGGCCGTTGGCATCATCGACGGGCCTCTGGAGATTCTTTACACGCGCACGGCCGTGCTCATTGGTGTCGTCTACAACTACCTGCCCCTCATGATTTTGCCGTTGTTTGTCGCGTTCGACCGGGTTGGTGAGCCTCTGCGCGAGGCTTCAAAGGACCTTGGAGCCGGACGCATTCAAACGTTCCTTCGCGTCACGATCCCCCTCGCCCGGCCCGGCATCATCGCGGGCCTTCTGCTCGTGTACATTCCGCTCATGGGTGACTACATCACGGCAACCGTGCTCGGTGGAGCCAAGGGCAACATGGCGGGGCAGATGGTGGCCAGCCAGTTCCAAACTGCCCAGAACTGGGCTCTCGGTTCGGCGATGGCGGTCGTGCTCATTCTCACCATATTGATCAGTGCCGCTGCGCTCGGTTTCATCATCTGGCTCTCAACTGTGCCGTTCCGATCGCGCAATCGACTTCGGCTGGGGGAATCATCGTGAGCGACTCAGCAACCAAACGCATTGCGCTGGCCCGCGAGCCAGAGAGCTCAGACTCGGCGAAAGCCGTGAAGCCAAGGCGCACCTTCTCTGACCGGATATTCGGCATTTGGGGCGTGCTCGTCATGCTGTTCCTGTTCGCGCCCATCATCGTGATTCTTGTGTACTCGTTCAACACGGGCCGTTTGCTGATCTCGTTTGACGGGTTCGGGATTGACCCGTATCTCACGATCCTGAACAAACCTGCGATCCAAAACGCAGTGTGGGTGTCGATCAGATCCGGCGTGCTCTCCGCCTTGTTCGCAACCGCAATCGGCACTTTGGCCGGCGTCGCGATGGCGCGCAAACCCGGCAAGTGGGTGGTGTGGTTTCTCGTGCTCCTCGTGCTCGTGACGGTGACACCGGAAATTGTCGACGCGATCTCACTGCTGCCCTGGGTGGTGTTCCTCGGCCAGGACCTCGGTCTCACGATTTTCAATGACGGAATCTTCCGTCTCGTCGTCGGAAACTCGCTGTTTTCCATCGCCGTGGTCAGCTACATTGTGCGCGCGCGGCTTGTGGGAATCAGCGAACACCTGGAGGAAGCATCCGCAGACCTCTACGCGCCGCCACTTCGCACGTTCTGGCGCATCACCCTGCCCCTCGCGATGCCTGCGGTTCTTGCCGGCGGACTTTTGTCGTTCACGCTGAGCCTTGACAACACGATCATTGCGTCATTCGTGCAGGTTTCGGGCACGACGCCGTGGCCCGTGTATGTGCTGAGTGCTGTGCGCAGCGGTTTGAGACCGGAGATTGCCTCGGTGTCGACGCTCATGCTCATCGTGACCCTGCTTTCGCTCGTGTTGGTGGCGTGGGTGTTGAAGCGCTCGGGCGACTCAGCTTCTCAAATCGCCAAGACTATGACCGGCGGCTAATCGCTCAGGAGGGCAAGGCATGCACGCAGCAGACACGGTTTTCACCGGAGGAACGGTTTTCACCGCGAACACTGTTCGCTCCACCGCGAGCGCCGTCGCGGTTCGCGATGGGCGTATCGTCGCCGTCGGTCACGACGAAGTGCGCGACCTCATTGGACCGAAGACCGATGTAGTTGATTTGACCGGGCGGATGCTTGTCCCCGGGTTCCAGGACGCCCACGTGCATCCGGTGTGGGGCGGTCTGGACATGCTGCGCTGCGACCTTGGCGACTTACTCACGCGCCCCGACTACCTCGCACGCATTGGCGAGTACGCGAATGCGAATCCCGACCTCGAGTGGGTGCTCGGCGGCGGTTGGTCGATGAGCGGATTCCCGGGCGGAACGCCGCTGGCGAGCGACCTCGATTCGGTCGTGCCGGATCGCCCAGCGTTTCTCCCTAACCGCGACGGTCACGGCGCGTGGGTGAACTCTCGCGCCCTTGAGCTCGCTGGCGTGACGAAAGACACTCCTGATCCCGCCGATGGCCGTATCGAACGCGATGCGAGCGGCAACCCAACGGGAACACTGCACGAAGGTGCGATGTCTCTCGTGAATCATCTGCTTCCCCGCACCGACGACGCGACCCTCGTTGAAGCGTTGCAGGTGGCCCAGTCCTACCTGCACTCTTTTGGAATCACCGGTTGGCAGGATGCCATCATCGGCTTCTATGGTGACGCAGGGGATGCCGGACCCGCGTATCGAACGCTGAGCGAGCAAGGGTTGCTCACGAGCCGTGTCGTCGGGGCAATCTGGTGGGATCGCGCGCGCGGGTTGGAGCAAATCCCCGACCTTGTCGCCAAGCGGGATGCCTACAGTCACGCAGGCTTCAACGCCACGAGCATCAAGATTATGCAGGACGGCGTGGCCGAGAACTTCACCGCCGCGATGATCGAGCCGTATTTGGACGGGCACGGACATCCGACCATCAACGATGGGATGTCGTTCGTTCCACCTGACGTGCTCGCCGAAGCCGCTCCTGCGCTTGACGCGCTTGGCTTTCAGCTGCACTTTCACGCGATTGGCGACCGTGCCGTGCGCGAATGCCTCGATGCCGTTGAAGCGGCGATCGCCGCAAACGGCCGCAACGACCTTCGCCACCACATCGCCCACATTCAGGTCGTACACCCTGAAGATGTTCCGCGTTTTCGCGAACTCGGTGTTGTGGCCAATATGCAGTCGCTGTGGGCCGCACTTGAGCCGCAAATGGTAGAACTCACGATGCCGTTCCTCGGAGAACCTCGCAGCTCGTGGCAGTATCCGTTCGGCGACTTGCTGCGCACCGGGGCAACACTCGCCGCCGGCAGCGACTGGTCGGTGAGCACGCCGGACCCGATGGCTGCTATCCACGTCGCCGTGAACCGCAAGGCGACTCGGGAGCACGCCGAAGGCGACTACGAGGCGTTCCTGCCCGAGCAGAGCATCGACCTGGGAACATCCATCACGGCCTACACGGCGGGTTCCGCGTACGTGAACCACCTCGACGAGTGCGGCACGATCGAAGTCGGCAAACTCGCTGACCTCGCGGTTCTCGATCGCGACCCGTTCGCTCATCCTGCAGACGAGATTGGCGAAACTCGAACGCTGCAAACCTTCGTCGGTGGCAAGCGCGTCTTCTCGCGGTAACCGCTCCTCTCGCCGGGTCCCGCCGCGCTTTGTTCCCAAATGAAGGCATTTCGATTTTTCAGCTCGAAGATACCGGGCACTTTGCCGCTACTCGGTCGAAATGCCTTCATTTGGCTGGCAACGCTGAGGAGGGCGCGCCGTGTCATCGACAGCGCCGCAATTGACGGTTGACCACCCATTTTTGTATTGCTACATTGGTACAAATGTCAAACAATTCAGTTGTGTCGATCGAGGATTCGTTTCTCATCGTCTTTCTCGGCGCCGCCGCTCTCGTCAGCATCTTTTTCTTCGCCCGCACGTTCCGTGAAGAAAGTATCGCGGCAATGGTGAACAGGCTGGAAAGAACAGTTGGCCTCGCCATCCCTGATGAGCTGCGACCCGCCATCGGTCGAAACATCGTGCGCCGGCAACGCATCAAGCTCGCGTCTACCGTGGTCGCTGCCGCGGCGATGTCGATTGTGGCGTTCACCGTGACCTTTCCGGATGCCAACTATCGCGGCATTGTTGTTGTCGGAAGTGTGCTCGCGGGGAGTCTCGTCGGGGTCGCAATCGGATCTTTGCAGTGGCCAGCTCAACGTCACGATGACGGCCTCCGTGTGGCAAAAGCAGGCGCCGTCAGCCTGCGCGACTACGTCCCTCGCTGGGAACTTCGAGGCGCACGGATCCTTGTAGCGCTTTCGGCCACCATCTTCTTCGGTTCCGTCCTCGCCACGGCGACAGGTCTTGCCACGGTCTCTGCCCTGCCGATGGCGAGGACGAGCGCATACTTTACGGGCATCGCCGTGCTTTCCCTCATCTTCTTTGAAGTCGTCGGCAGGCGAATCGTGGGGCGAGCTCAGCCGAACGGGTCCGAAATGGAGTTGGTCTGGGATGACGCGCTTCGTGCAGTTGACCTTCGCGCGCTGGCCAGCACGCCGCTCACCATCGGCCTCCTCGGCGTCTTCTTCGGCGCTTCCGATCTGGCCCTGAGTCTTCCCGACCTCCAGGCGAACCCCGGCCTCCTCACAACGCTCACTGTTGCAGGCTGGGTTGTTGTCGCTGGAGTTTTTGCGATGGCTTTCGCTACCCTCACATCCCGGCCCGAGCGATTCTTCCTGTTGCGCTTGTGGCCGGCCTACGCGCCTGAAACTTTCATTGAACCCGGAGTCGTGACGAGTCAGTCGGTCGCCGCCGAGCGCAGGGAATCCGGGTCATGATCCTCACGATTGACCCGAAATCGGCGACGCCGCCGTTTGAGCAATTGCGAACGCAAGTCCGGGACCTGGTCGCGAGCGGCGAACTCGTGCCCGGGGCGCGCTTGCCCACAGTGCGGCGTCTTGCGGGAGATCTCGACCTCGCGCCGAACACAGTGGCCCGGGCCTATCGCGAACTCGAAACCGACGGCGTCATCGAAACCCGCGGGCGCAACGGCTCGTTCGTTTCAAGCCACGGAGATCCCACTGAGAGACACGCGCAAGAGGCCGCTGCGGCTTTTGCCCAGCGCATCCGCACTCTGGGGTTCGATCACGATGACGCAATCAAGCTGGTCGCCGCAGCGTTACGTTCCGGGCGTGCGGGCTAAGGGGCAGGTTTTTCGCTCTCTGCCGGCGGTGCCACTTGCGGCATCGCGATCGTTCCCGTGAGCTCGCCGTCCGCACTGCGGGAAAGGAAACAGTAGTAGGAGCGGTTGCCGTCAAACCAGTCCTGCTCGGAGAGCGCGTAGCTCGCCTCGAACTGGATGTCCGTGTACGCATTCGCTTTTGCGTAATCCACGACGGCGGGCGCCGTGCACAGGAGATTGACTTGCGACTGCAGCGCTTCCAACCCGGGGTAGGCAGTCTCGCCATCCAATGCCGCGAAAGTGCCCCGTGTCACCAATTGCGCGGGGTGCGGATCTTCGCAGTCCACGACCGTGTACTCGATTTCCCACGGACCGACATACGGGTCAACGCACTCACCACCCAGGAGTTCATCCCACAGGTATACGCCGGGCTCCACCGGCCCAAGCAGTGCCACTGTGGGTGTCGGGGTCGGGGTGGGCGTCGCAGTTGGAGTGACAAGCGCACCAGGTGCTGGGCCAAGAATCGCGGGAAGTTTAGTTCCAAGAAGGAACAGCGCAACGAGCGCGAGCACGGCGACAAGCGATCCCGCGATCCACAACAATACGGTGTGCCACTTCTTCCCACCCTCGGGGGTTTGCGGTTCGCTCTCCTCCGGCGCGGATTCAGCAACTGGACGCCTCACGAAAGGGTTCTCCGATGCGGCCGGGCCCTCCTCGTATTCGAGGAACTTCGTCTCCCCGAACAGATCGTCGATGCCGGATGCGCCAGACACGTCGGCAAATGCTTCAGTGGGGGGAGGCGGGAACTCGGCCGCGGCAGGAATTCCCTCCAGTTCTTCCGTCATGGGTGGCGGCGCCGAATGTTCAGGCGGCAGTTCGCCGAAGCTGACAGAGGCGGGCGCATTCGGCGGGGGCGGCTCCGAGGCAGGCGGCAAAGCTACGGGGGGCCACAGCGCTTCCGTGGGCGCCTCGGGGGCCGGTGGCGGCTCAAGAGGCGGCGGCTGCGTTGCAGGCGGCGCAGAAGTTGGCGGCTCCGCGGCGGTAGGTGCGGGTGGCTCGGTTGCCGGCGGGGCCGCTGGCTCGGGTGCAGGCGGCTCGGATGCAGGCGGTTCAGGTGAAGGCGGCTCCGTTGCAGGCGGTTCAGGTGCAGGCGGCTCGGGAGGCGCCGCTGGAACATCCGGTTCCGAGCCCGCAGCGGGCTCAGAGGGCGGGGGCGGAAAGTGCGCGGCAAGCCACGCATCCAGGCCGTCGCCCGCATCCTCGCCAGCGTCGCCCGAACCCGGCTTGCGGTCGTCGTTCATGATTCCAGGCCAAAGTCAGAAAGCTCGAGTGCGGCAAGATACGGGTACCCCGCCGCTTCAATAGTCTCTTTCGCACCGGTGTCGCGATCGACAACAACCGCGACAGCGGCAATCACCGCTCCGACTTTCTCCAGAGCGGCAATCGCGGCGAGGGGAGAACCTCCCGTCGTCGATGTGTCCTCCACGACGATGACCCGTTTGCCCTCGAGGTCTGGTCCTTCAACCTGCCGGCCACGACCGTGGTCCTTTGGCTCCTTGCGCACGACGAACGCGTCATACGCGAGCCCTCTTGCTGCGCCCTGATGCATGATCGCTGCGGCAATCGGATCTGCGCCCATCGTCAACCCGCCGACAGCGACGACATCCGGCACGTCCGCAATCACGTCGAGCATTACTGAGCCGATGAGAGGTGCCACCCGGTGGTCAAGGCTCACCCTCCTGAGGTCGAAATAGAAACTGGCTTTCAGACCACTCGAGAGGGTGAAGTCGCCGTGGAACACTGCATCCGAAGAGATGTAGTCGATGAGCTGGCGGCGGGCGTCGTTCACGGAGTCAACTCTATTCATCATTCGCGGATGGTGTGCGCGCTCACCGATATCGTTGAAGCATGCGTATCGCGAGCTGGAACGTCAATTCGATCCGAGCCCGAGCCGGTCGCGTCGTCGACTGGTTGGTTCGCGAAGACGTGGATGTGCTTGCCATGCAGGAGATTAAATGCCGCCCAGACCAGTTCCCGATGGAGGAGTTTGAGGCCGCGGGGTACGACGTCATCGCTCACGGATTGAACCAGTGGAACGGCGTAGCCTTCGCGAGCCGCCTCCCCATGACGGATGTTGAAACGAGTTTCACCGGCCAGCCCGGCTTTCTCAAAGGCGCAGAAGGCCCAGACCAACCTCTCGAAGCCCGCGCCATGGGGATCACGGTGGACGGCATCCGGATGTGGAGCCTCTACGTTCCGAACGGACGCGCTCTCGACGACCCGCACTACGACTA
>RCMY010000414.1_pt1 | contig 39672 bp, 21 predicted proteins | sample 2041341 | NCBI WGS metagenome assembly RCMY01 (sample SAMN09708234, study PRJNA481090) | Marine sediment metagenome, whole genome shotgun sequencing project. | reverse complement strand
AGGCGATCGCGCAGACGCGCCGCCTGCTCGAACTCGAGGCTGGTCGCCGCCAGCTTCATGTCCGATTCGAGGCGGTTGACGATCTCGTCCGTGTCACCGTCGAGGAACTGGCACAGCTCGGTGACGAGTTGGCGGTAGGGCATCTCGTCGATTTCGCCGACGCAGGGCCCGGAGCACTTCTCGATGTGGAACAGCAGACAGGGCCGACCGAGACGTTCGTGTTCGTTGAACTTGCCCTGTGTGCACGTCCGCACCGGAAAGCTCCGCAGCAACAGGTCGAGCGTGTCACGGATCGCGTAGGCATGCGCGTACGGTCCGAAATACCGAGTCCCCTGACGTTTGTGGCCCCGCATCACCTGAGCCCGCGGCCATTGCTCACCAGTGGTCACGGCGAGGAACGGGTAGCTCTTGTCGTCACGCAGACGGACGTTGAATCGCGGGTCGTGCTGCTTGATGAGGCTGTACTCCAGCATCAACGCTTCGACTTCGTTGGCCACGATGGTCCACTCGACCGACTCGGCCGTGCGGACCATCTGCGCTGTCCGAGCATGCAGGTTGCGCGGGTTCTGGAAGTAGTTCGACAGGCGCTGGCGGAGGTTGGAGGCCTTGCCGACGTAGATCACCCGTCCCGTCCGATCTTTGAACTGGTACGAACCGGGAGCTTCCGGAATCGTGCCTGCTGGCGGGCGCTTGATCACTCAGCCATTGTGCCCCGCCGACCCGCTCGACGCGCACGCCATCCAGCAACGGGTCGTCGCGTCAGCCGGGCAGCATCATCGATGACCGGTTCTTGACGAGGACGATCGAGCGATGCCGGGGCGCCTCCGCTCTGGGCGGGTACCGTGGTCTGCGATGTCCGACTACTTCCAAGCGATGTTCCGCCGCCGCCCGAATGACGGCTGGTTCCGAGCCGGCAAGTACGACATGACTACAACGGACATCTTGTGCTCGCTCGGCATCTTTACGATGTTTCTGTGGGCCGCCAGCCAGAGTGCCTTCTTCAAGCTGGTGTTCTTCGCCCCCGAGGTGAGGAGCGGCGAGGTGTGGCGCATCATCACCTGGCCGATCGCTGAGCCCCCGGACTTCTTCGCGCTGCTCGGCATCGTGTTCTTCTGGGTCTTCGGGCAGCAGCTCGAGGCACTGTTCGGACGCAACCGATTCCTGATGTGGGTGGTTGCCACCGCCATCATCCCCGCGGTGTCGATGACGCTGCTCGGCATCGTCAACAACGAATTCGACTTCTCGAGCGCTGACCTCGGACTCGGCACCCTCTTCCTCTGCGGCATCTGGGTCTACGCAGCCACCTACCCTGGCGTGAAGTGGTTCGAAGTCGTGCCGCTGTGGGCCGTCGCCGGCGTCTTCACACTCCTTCGCCTCCTCCAGTTCACCGGGAGCCGCGCTGGCGGAGCGGTGCTGTTCATGCTGATTGCGATAGCTGCGTCGCTGTTCGCCGGCCGCTCCCTCGGCCTTGCAACCGGTTGGCCGATCCCACACGTCGATCTGTCCAGTCTCGGCACGGGTTCCGGCGGTTCGACCAAGCGTCGCAAGGCTCCGAAGCAGAAGCGATCGAAGTCGTCCGGCCGTGCACAGGTCGTCGATGGTCCGTGGAAGAACGCCCCCGCCCCGACCGCTCCCCCGGTCGGCCCCTCTCCGGCGGATCAAGCCGAACTCGACGGCCTGCTCGACAAGATCGGTGCGAGTGGCATGGACTCACTGAGCGCTGGCGAGAAGAAGCGTCTCAACGAGCTCAGCAAACGCCTCCGCAACCCCTGACCACTCCTGACGGCCTCGACGCTGTCCAAGTAGCGACCCCGAGCCACCCAGCCATTCCACCTCACTCCAGATCGGCCCGGTAGCGCCGACGAAGACCCGCTCCGCGAGCGATGTTCGTCGGCCCGAGCAACCAGCGGGTTCCCACGCCGAGACATGCCCCCGAAAGACGGGGTGTTCATCGGCTGACCACTTGGCCGACGAGCCGGTAGCGTCGTCCCACCGGCTCCCTCCCCAACTCACGTTCGTGATTCAGGGAGACACCATGACCTACCTTCCAGCCGCTGCACATCGGCTCTTCGCCAGGCAGCACGGCGCCGCCTCGCTCGACCAACTTCTTGCAACCGGGCTGAGCGGCCGCCAGATCGAGACGCTGCGATCCCACGGTGCTCTCGATCAGAACATCCGTGGCGCGTATCAATCGGCGAGCGCTCCGGTGACCGAGGAGATGCGATGCGTCGAGATCTGTCTCGCCCATCCCGGCGCTGTGATCGGAGGACCGACGGCAGGACGGCTGCACGGCTTTCGTCAGCTTCCCGACGACCGACGGATCCACATCACTGCGCCTCGGCACGCTCACCCGATCACGACGCAGCCCGGGGTGGTGACGTTCAGCTCCGACGCACTTCGCCTCGCCGACATCGTGAACCGTCCCGACGGGATCAGACTCATGGCGCCCGGCCGCACCGCGATGGACCTCGCTCGGTTCCTCTCCGGCGACCCGTTGCGATCAGTGATCGAACAAGCGATGCACGACGCTCGACTGAGTGAATCAGACCTCCTCCTCGCCGGTGCCGACTTCGTCCGACGGCGAAGCTGGGTCCGATTGTTCATGGAGACGATCGGTTCGAGAATCGCCGGAGGACCTGCCGAATCCCATGCTGAAGTCGTCGTCGGCACCGAACTGGTCGGGCGCGGCGTCATCGATCTCGTCCGACAGCATCAGCTCGTGGCCGACAAGTGCCGCATGCGGTTCGATCTCGCCGTGCCGGAGCTGCAGTGGGCAATAGAGGTCGACGTCTTCCCGACCCACCAGGAGACTGCGGGGGTCTTCGCCGACCGCCAACGAGACGCTGCTGCACGCCATCACGGCTGGCGGGTGACCCGCATCAGTCGTCACGACTACGAGCATCGCCTCGACAAACGCCTCGACGAAATCGGCGAACTGCACCAGAAGCTGCGCCGACGAACACCAGCGGGAGCGGTGACCTTCGTGGGCTGAGGTGGCACTGGATGCTCGAGCCGCTGAACACCACCCGCAGCAGGGACCTTCGTCGGCGCAGGTGGTCGGCGTAGGTTGCGGCGGGTCAGGCGGTCGGCGGTGGATGTCGGGCTGGTCAGGCCGCTGCGAGGGCTCGGTCGCGGGCGGCAGTGACCCAGGCGTAGATCAGCAGGCAGCCGGCGAGGACCGCGGCGGCGTTCGCCAGGAGATGGAAGCCGAAGGACTGCTTCACGAACCCCGAGCTGAACGCAGCGAGCGCACCACACAGGCTCATCGTGAGATCGGACGTGCCCTGCACCTCGACCTTGGACTCGGCAGGCACCGACGTGGTGAGCAGCGTCGAGCCGGCGATCAGACCGACGTTCCAGCCCAACCCGAGGAAGAACAGACCGATGAACATCATCGCGGGGACATAACCGGCCATCACGGTCGACACGGTGCCGAGGCCGAGGACGACGGCGCCGACCTGGATCGACCGGACGCGGCCCACCCGCTCGACCGCTCGACCGACGAACGGTGCGAGGCCGTACATGCCGACGATGTGCACGGCGATGACGAACGCCGAGAGGTCGGCATGGTCGTGATCTTTCATGTGCGGCGGCGTCATCGTCATCACCCCGACCATCACCGCTTGCGAGATCGCCATGGCCGCGAAGCCGAGCTTGGCACCCGACGACTGGGCGATGACGCCGATCGAGGCCCGCACCTGCTTGATCGGCCGGGTGCGTTCGGCATTCGGATCGATGCCGCCGGCGACCTCGAGCGGATCGGGTCGCAGACGGACCCAGACGACCGCTGCAGCGATCAGGAACATGAAGGTCGCGAACACGAACGGGCCGACCAGTTCGTCGAGGCCGACACGCCCGGCCACTGCCCTTTCGAAGGGGGTCAGTAGTGGACCGAAGATCGCGCCGAGGGCGCCGATCCACACGATCGCGGCAATGGCCGTTGCCTGGTGGGCGGGCTCGGCCAGGTCAGCAGCGACGTACCTCCCCTGCAGCGTGGATGCCTGGCCGGCACCGAACAGGATCATCCCGGCGACGAACAGCGGGAAGAACCGGAGCTGGCCGCCGGTGGCTGCGATCGCCGAGCCTGCTGCACCGATCAGGAGTGCGCCCGTCATACCCGGACGTCGTCCTCGACGACGCATGAACGCCGCGAGCGGCACCATCGTGAGCGCTGCACCGAGCGTGAACGAGGCACTGCCGACACCGGCCAACCGGTCCGAGCCGAGCAGATCGCTGGCCAGCAGCGTGACGACGGCGACCATGCCGGCCACCGCGGCCTGACCAGGCACCTGCGCCAGGCGCAGCGACGTCAACGTTCTCCGTTGGAGGGCTGCTCGATCCTGGAGCCCTGTCTCGATCACATCGGTCACCGGCGAAGATTGCCACACGAACCCGCTGCAACGAGCACCCGGATCGACGGCGGGAAGTGCTCAGGTCAGGCGGATGACGATGGCCACGATTGCAACCGCCGCCGCTGTGACAGCCAGGACGATGACGACAGGTCCGCGAGAGCGTGCGGCCACGGGTGCCGTGGTGGCGTCGACCTGCGGACGCAGCGACGCACGCATCGGCCGCACGACCGTGTCCTCGCCGGCCGCTGCTGCACGCTCATCGGCAGAGTCCCACGGCGACCAGCCCTCCGGCCACAGCGATGGATTCGACCGAGACGACACTTGCGCACCGCTCGCTCCTCGCGCCTCGTCGACATCGGCGGCAACCGCTTTGCGATCATCCGAAGCGCCCGCTGCGGCGACTGCATCGCCAGGCCGCCCGACGGTCTGGGCAGCCGCGGCACCCTCGACGCTCGGCGGCGGGTCACTGACGTGCCGCTGCGGAATCGGTGTTCGATCGAGGCCCAACTCCGCTTCGACGGCGCGCAGTGCGTCGACCAGATCCGCAGCACTGGCCGGCCGGTCTGCCGGCGACTTCGCCAGGCAGTCCCGAAGTACTGCGTTCAACGAGGGCGGCACATCGGCCCGCTTCAGCTCCGGTGCGGGCGCCGTCATGATCTTGGTCAGCGTCGCTTCAAGACGTGGCGAGGCGAACGGCGGCTCACCTTCCAGCAGGTGGAAGAGCGTGGCGGCGAGCGAATAGATGTCCGAAGCTCGCGTCGCCCGTCGACCGTCGAGTGCCTCGGGCGAGGCGTACGCCAACGACAGACCGCTCGCTGCCGACACGCTGCGCTCGACGTCGATGACCGAGATCCCGAAGTCGCTCAGCGCCGGCTCGCCGTAGTCGGACAGCAAGATGTTGTGCGGCTTGACATCTCGGTGCAGTACTCCGGCGTCGTGGGCGACCTGAAGCGCCGAGCCGATCTTCACGCCGAGCCGCAACACCTCGTCGACCGGACGCCTCCCACTGCGCGTCAACTGCTCGCGCACCGTCCCGCGGTAGAGCTCCATCACGATGCATCGCCGGCCGTCGGCGGCGACGGCGTCGTGGTACACGGTGACGATGTTCGGGTGCCTCGACAACAAGCCGAGCGCACGACACTCACGCTCGAAGGTCGCCTGTTCCTGTTCGGAATCCAGTTCGGCGTGCAGCACTTTCACTGCGACCTGCCGGCCGAGCGTGCTCTGCTCGGCCCGGTAGACCGACGAGAATCCGCCCGTCCCGATCCGAGCAAATCGCTCATATCCGTCGACTCTGATCGACGGTGATGCGTCCGCAGCCATCAGCCAGTTCTACAGGAGTGGCTTGAGGAACTGTCCCGTGAAGCTCGCCGAGATCTTCGCGATGTCCTCCGGCGTGCCCTCGCCGACGATCTGTCCGCCGCCGTTGCCGCCGTTCGGGCCGAGGTCGATGATCCAGTCGGCAGTCTTGATGACATCGAGGTTGTGCTCGATCACCAGCACGGTGTTGCCCTGGTCGACCAGGCGCTGCAGCACGGTCAAGAGTCGGCCGACGTCTTCGAAGTGCAGGCCGGTCGTCGGCTCGTCGAGCAGGTAGATCGTGTGCCCGGTCGAACGCTTTGCGAGTTCGGTTGCGAGCTTGACGCGCTGAGCCTCACCACCGGACAGTGTCGGGGCGGATTGGCCCAGCCGGACGTAGCCGAGGCCGACGTCCATCAGGGTCTCCATGTACCGACCGATGCTCGGCTGGTTGGCGAAGAACTCAACAGCTTCAGCGACCGGCATGTCGAGGATCTCGGCGATGTTCTTGCCCTTGAACTCGATGTCGAGTGTGTCCCGGTTGAAGCGAGCACCGTGGCACACCTCGCACGGCACGTACACGTCCGGCAGGAAGTTCATCTCGATCTTGATCGTGCCGTCACCCGAGCACGACTCGCAGCGCCCCCCCTTGACGTTGAAGCTGAACCGGCCGGGCTGATAGCCGCGCACCTTCGCCTCGTTCGTCTGAGCGAACAACTTGCGGATCTTGTCGAACACACCCGTGTAGGTCGCCGGGTTCGAGCGCGGCGTCCGACCGATCGGCGACTGGTCCATGTCGATGACCTTGTCGAGATGCTCGATCCCGGTGATCTTCTTGTGCTTGCCGGACGGGTTCTTCGACTTGTAGATCTTCTGCATCAGGACGGGCAGGAAGATGTCACGGATCAACGACGACTTGCCGGAACCGGACACGCCGGTGACCGCGACGAAGTTGCCGAGGGGGATCTTGACGTCGATGTTCGCCAGGTTGTGTTCGCGAGCGCCGAAGATCTCGACCTCGGTGGCGCCGCGTGGCCGGCGGACTTCGGGGACGGGGATCTTCTTCTTGCCGGTCAGGTACTGGCCGGTGATCGAGTTCTTTGCCTTGCCGATGCCCTTGACCGGGCCGGAATAGACGACTTCGCCGCCGTGCTCGCCGGCGCCCGGACCGATGTCGATGATCCAATCCGCTTCGTTGATCGTGTCCTCGTCGTGTTCGACGACGATCACGGTGTTGCCCAGATCGCGCAGTCGGAGCAGGGTGTCGATCAGGCGTCGGTTGTCGCGCTGGTGGAGACCGATCGACGGCTCGTCGAGGACGTACAACGTGCCGACCAGGCCGGAGCCGATCTGGGAAGCGAGGCGGATGCGTTGCGCTTCACCACCGGCCAACGTGCCCGCCGGACGCGAAAGTGTCAGGTAGTCGAGGCCGACGTCGAGCAGGAAGCCGAGCCGCTCGTTGATCTGCTTCATCACCCGTTCGGCGATCATGCTGTCGCGGTCGCTGAGGACCAGTGATCCGAGGAAGGTCGCCGAATCCTCGATCGACATGTCGGCGACTTCGGAGATGTTCTTGTCGTTGATCGTGACGGCCAACGACGCCGGCTTCAGCCGGGCGCCCCCGCACTTGGAGCAGGCGACGAGACGCATGTAGCCCTCGTACTGCTCGCGGGCCCACTCACTGTCGCTGCCCTGGTGACGGCGACGGATCCAGGGGATCACGCCTTCGTACTCCGTCGAATAGGAACGCGAGCGGCCGTACCGGTTCTTGTACTTGACGGTCATCTTGCCCTTGACGCCGTGCAGGATCAGCTTCTGCTGCTTGGCGGTGAGCGTGTGCCACGGTGCGTTCAGATCGATGTCGTTGACGTTGGCGACCGACTCCAACATCCGGGTGAAGTACTGGGTGTGGGCGCTCCGCCATGGGGCGATCGCGCCGTCGGCCAGCGAGGCGTCGACGTCGGGGATGACCAGTTCGGGGTCGACTTCGTACGTGGTGCCCAGCCCGTCACACGTCGCGCAGGCGCCGTACGGAGAGTTGAACGAGAAGTTGCGATCCGCCGGCTCGTCATACGAGGTCCCGCACACGTCGCATGCCAGATGTTGGCTGAACGTGATCATCTCCGGCTCGGCGGCTGTCTTCGCTCCCGGTTCCTGGCGAGGCACGATCTCGATCTCGGCGACACCCTCGGCCAGGTTCAGCGCCTGCTCCAAGGACTCGGTGAGACGACGGTCGATGCCTTCTTTGAGGACGAGGCGGTCGACGACGATCTCGATCTTGTGGTTCTCGTACTTCGCGAGGCGTTCGTCGCGCTTGAGGAACTCGTCGATCTCGACGGTCTCACCGTCGATACGAGCACGGACGTAACCCTGGCCGGACAGGTCTTCGAGCAACGTGTCGTACTCGCCTTTGCGACCGCGCACGACGGGGGCGAGCACCTGGAAGCGCAGGCCTTCCTCCATCGCCATGATGCGATCGACGATTTGCTGTGGCGTCTGACGTTGCAGCCGAGTCCCGTCGTTCGGGCAGTGCTGGATCCCGATTCGGGCGTAGAGCAGACGGAGTGCGTTGTAGACCTCGGTGATCGTTCCCACGGTCGAGCGCGGGTTGCGCGAACCCGACTTCTGGTCGATCGAGATGGCTGGTGACAGGCCTTCGATCATGTCGACGTCGGGCGGATCCATCTGGCCCAAGAACTGCCGGGCGTAGGCACTCAGCGATTCGACGTAGCGGCGCTGCCCCTCGGCGTAGATCGTGTCGAACGCGAGCGACGACTTGCCCGAGCCCGACAGGCCGGTGAACACGACGAGCTTGTCGCGCGGCATCTCGACGTTGACGTTCTTCAGGTTGTGCTCGCGAGCTCCGCGAACGATGATCTTCGGCTCGTCACGGGCACTCGTCCGCTTGCGAGGAGCAGTCGACGACTTCTTCGCTGCCGTCTTCTTCGCGAGCTGCTTGGCGGGGGCGGTGGTACTTGCGGCCATGAGCAGACGACTCTATCGTCCGCCGATCCGAAGGCGAACAGGTGTTCAGGTCACCCCTGGAAGCACTGCGGTCGACTCTCGACGACACTGGAGCGTTGGCCGAGTACGACGAGCTTCCAACACGGGGTATCGACGACCGCCACGTCGGCGACGACCGGGCTCGTCGAGCCCGACACCCGCTCGACGGACGATTCGCCGACCGACACGATCTCGTAGCTCACGGCCCCGTTGACCGGCGTGAACGAGACGACCGCGTTGCCACTGTCGTCGGCACCCACTCGAATGTCCGTCGGGACGACGAGCGGAATCAGGAAGTCCGAGTCGTCAGCAATGGGGCGGACCGCCGTGGTCGATGCAGCCACCGGTTCGTCGCCGCCCCTCCCACCGAGCCCCATCGCCAACACGATGACGGCGCCGACGGTCAGTACACCGAGCGCCAGCGCCAGGCGACGGCGCTGCGGGGACGGCTCGAGTTGCTCCTCATCGGGTTTCGCTCGGCGAGCCGGTTCCTCCGGGACGGCTCGGCGGGCTCGACGGATCGTCTGCTCCCCCGCTTCCGACTCGGTGACGAGTCTGACGTCGGTGGAACCAGCTGCCGCCGATCGCTGCTTCTCCGGGACGACTGCAGGGCGTTCGGACCGCTCGCGGGACGACGAACTCGGCGATTCGCTCACGGGCTCACTCACTGAGCGCCGTGTCCGACGGACCGTTCGCTCGGAGTCGGATCCCGACGGTTCATCGATGCGACCACCATCTCCGCCACCATCTCCGCCACCATCCGACGAGCGGGGCAACGGCATCGGCGTTCGATCGAAACCCAGGGCAGCCTGCACGGAGCGCAGCGCCTCACCGAGGGCGCGGGCCGACACGTACCGATCGGCCGGGTCCTTCGCGAGCGCCCGCTGCAGCACCTGGGACAGTTCACCCGACGCATCGCCGCGAGCCAGCGGGGCCGGACGCTCGGTGAGAATGCGCCGTACCGTCGTACGCATCTGCTTCGACGCGAACGGCGCCGTGCCTTCGACGAGGTGGTAGAGGGTGGCAGCCAGCGAATACACGTCGGACGCCACTGTTGCTGCTGCGTCTTCGAGCACCTCGGGCGCGGCATAGGCGACGGACAGACCGCTCGCTGCCGAGATGCTGCGCTCGTCGTCGACGGTCGAGATGCCGAAGTCACCGAGCGCAGGTTCGCCGTAGCTGGACAGGAAGATGTTGTGCGGCTTGAGGTCGCGGTGCAGAACGCCGTCCAGATGCGCGGCGTGCAACGCACCTGCCATCTTCACGCCGAGGGCGAGAACCTCGTCGGTCGACAGTGGGCCGGACTCGTCGAGCCGCTCGCGGTAGTTCCGGCCGTACAGCTCCATGACGATGCAGGGTCGGCCGTCACTCGTGAAGGCCTCGTTGTAGATCGTGACGATGTTGGGGTGGTGCGAGACGAGGCCGAGCGCCTGACATTCACGTTCGAAGGCGCGCCGATCCGAGGGCGACGAGACGTCTGCGGTCAGGACCTTGACGGCGACCTGGCGACCCAGACTGGTCTGGCGAGCCGAGTACACCGCCGAAAACCCTCCCGAGCCGATGCGCTCGAACCCGACGTATCCGTCGACCCTGAGACCGGCCCCGACCGTGGGACCGGAGAACGTGGGACCGGAGGACGTGGGACCGGAGGCCGAGTCCCCGGAGAACGGCGGAGAGGTCACGACGGAGATCCGAGCCGGATTCGGGGAACCATGGTGACCGAATTGTAGAGCGGCAGGGGTCGTGATGTCCGGAACATTGCGGGGAGTGCTCCCCTCGCCTCACCAACGATCCCCCACTACGGTGTGCTGTGGGAGTTCGCTCCTTCACTCTGTGTCACACACGAGTGACCACCGGCGACAGGGATGCATGCGAGCACCAGGGCGAACCCTTCGAGAACTCGGCGTCGTCGGCATCGTTCTCGCCCTGGTCGTCGGCATCGTCGTTGCTGCGGTCCAAGCCGAAGGCGAACGCACCATCAGGCCCGAGACCAACGACGGCGGAGCCTGGCTCATCAACCGGTCCGAAGGCGCTGTCGGCCACATCAACCGCACCGCCGGGGAGGTCACCGGCGCAGCCCGCGTCGCCACACCCGGCGACGTGATCGACACCGAGCAATCCGACGCCGGGATCCTGGTCCTCAACCGATCGACCGATGAACTGACCCTCGTCGACCCACGAACGTTCCAGGACTACAACACGGTCTCGGTGCCCGCAGACCTCGAGATGCGGGTGAACGGTGAGCAGGCCACGCTGTGGACGACCAGCCCCCTGCGGGTGTGGAGCATCAGCCTGGAGACGCTCAGTCAGATCCAAGTCCTCGCCGACGAGCCAGCGACGCTCACGGACGACGGGCCCGGCCTCGCCGAAGTGACCCGCTTCGGCAGCGTCCTCGCCGTCGCCACCGAGTCGGGCCTCCTCAGTCGCCTGAGCCCGACCGGTGTCGTCATCGCTCCGCTCGAGCTGGGAGCCGTTGGCGGCGATGTCGTGGCACTCAGTGCTTCCGGCGACACCGCTGCGCTGCTGACCACTGCCGGCGGGTTGTACCTCATCGAGCCCGACGACGACACGATGAGTGACCCGTTGGCATTCGGTGCCGTCGTCGCGCTGGGCCAGCCCGGGTTGCCCGGCGAACCGATCATTGCGGTCACCGATGACGGAACGCTGCTCTCGACCGTCGGCGGCGACGACCCCGCTGTGGTCTCCATCGGTGCGGTCGACGGCACCGATCCTCTGCCTCCGCTGTTTCACCGTGACTGCGTCTTCGTCGTCACGACGAGCCCTGCAGCACTGACTCGAACCTGTGCCGGCGATCCCGATCGCGTGATCACTGGCCCGCAACCCCTGCCCGGGACGAGTGCCGAGTCGCTTCGTCTCCGCCTGGTCAACGGATGGGTGTGGATCAACGATCTCAGCACCGGAACTGCATGGGTCATCAACGAGTCCGCACCCCTCGATCGCATCGACGACTGGGGGGCAGCACTCGGCAACGACCAGGGCGAAGGTGAGGAATCCGAAGACCTGTCCGAGGGTGAAGTCGAGCAACGGGAGAACCCGGACGCCGCCGACGCCGAACTGATTCGCGCGGACGAGATCGACGAGGACGGCCTGAACGACCCGCCAGTCGCCCGCCCCGACTTCGCGACCACGCGTGTCGACCTGCCCGTGATCGTCGATGCTCTCCGCAACGACGAGGACGCAGATGGCGACGTCATCCTCATCACCCGCGTCGAAGGGGCGCCGAGTGGTGCCCTCGTCGACATCACCGGCGATCGCCGCGGGGTCCAGGTCATTCCGCAGGCTGGTTTCGTCGGAGAACTCACGATGACGTACACGATCAGCGACGGACGCGGCGGTACCGACTCCGACCTCATCACCGTCACCGTCATCCCCGCCGAGAACGCAGACAACCGTGCCCCGATCGCGGTCACCGACATCGTCGAGGCACGCGCCGGTTCCTCGGCAGCACTCAACGTGCTCGACAACGACAGCGACCCCGACGGCGACTCGATCGTGCTCGACGACGTCATCGCTCCGACCGGCTCGGTCACCTTCGACGGGGGCGGTCAGGTCACCTACGTCCCCGATGCCTCCACCTCGGACCGCTCGATCGATCTGGAGTACCGGATCCGCGACTCGTTCGGCGCCACCGCCAACGGTCTGATCCGAGTGACGATCAGGCTCGAGGACTCCAACAACGAACCCGATGCTCGCAACGACTCCGCCGTCACGGTCGCCGGACGGCCGGTCAGCATCAATGTCCTCGCCAACGACACCGACCCCGATGGCGACGCGATCAGCGTTGCTGCTCCGCCGATCCTGCTCGCGCCGGTGTCGAACGACGGGTCCGACGACGGGATCCAGATGTCACTGTCGGGCGACGGTCAGTTCTTCTTCGTCGCCGAGCGACCGGGCGAATACCTGTACTCGTACTCGATCATCGACGGCAGCGAACGCGACATCGCGTTGATCCGCGTCGATGTCACACCAGCCGATGTCAACCGGCCGCCGATCGCTGTTCGCGACGACGCCACCATTGCACGGGGCGCTTCGTCGACCGTCTTCGTCCTCGCCAACGACACCGACCCCGACGGCGACGTCGTGGCGATCGAGAACGTGTACCCCAGCGACTTTCTCTCCGTCGAGTCGTTCCGAGGCATCGGCTTCATCGTCACCGTTCTCCCCGAAGCGCCGGCGCAGGTCTCCTTCCAGTACACCATCACCGACGGCGTCGCCGAGCCGGTGCCGGGGACCGTCGTCGTCGCGGTCACCGACACCGCCAGCGTCGACCAACCGCCCGTCGTCTCACCCGATGTCATCGAGGCACGACCGGGAGCGACCACCACAGCCCGCGTGCTGTTGAACGACTTCGACCCCGAAGGCGGCGCGCTGCGCGTCGATCGGGTCTCGTCGGTCGACGACGTCGTGATCCGCGTCGGTCAGAACGGCCAAGAGATCCTCGTGACACTCTCGGAGAGCGCAGTGAACGGCTTCTCGTTCAGCTACGACGCCGTCGACGTCGGTCAGAATCGCAGCGCCGGCATCGTCGACGTTCGCATCGTTCCCGACGACGGCACCAACCGGCCACCCATTGCTCGCGCCGACACCTCCCGCACCCGAAGTGGCATCCCGGTCACGATTGCCGTGCGCGACAACGACAGTGACCCGGACGGCGACCCCATTCGCCTCGAATCGGTCGTCGCACAACCATCCGCAGGCATCGCCGTCCCGAACGAGGACGGCACCGTCACGTACACACCCGACGCCGGCTTCAAGGGCACCGACCGATTCAGTTACGTGATCGCGGACCAGTTCGGCGATCGCGCGATCGGCGACGTCCTCGTCGGCGTGATCCCCGAGACCGACGAGAACCGGCCACCGACGGCGATCGACGACGAGTTCACACTGGTCGCCGGCACCGACCCGGTCGCGCTACCCGTCACCGCAAACGACTACGACCCCGACGGCGACACGCTCCGCATCACCCGGTTCACCCAGGCCGACTCCGTCCGCCTCGACGATGCTGCGACCTCACTCGTCTTCAGTCCCCCGGTGGCGATCGAGGCGGACTCCGTCCAGGTCACGATGACCTATCGGATCGACGACGGCCGTGGTGGCAGCGCCGATGGCGTCGTCACCGTCACCGTCATGAAGTCCCTCGAACCCGAGCAGCCGATTCCCGAAGCCGACATCGTCGGCCCGATCCGGCCGGGCGAATCCATCGAAGTGCGCGTGCTGGACAACGACGTCGACCCGGACGGCCGACGCGAAGCATTGACCGTTCGCAGCCTCGACGGAGCGGGACGCCCCGGCGCAACCACTGGCACGCTCACCTTCACCGCCGGTGACATCACGTCGACCCATCCGTATTCCGTCACCGACGCCACTGGGCTCACGGGTCGATCCACCGTCACGATCCTGGTCACCGAGAACGTCGCCCCCGACGTGGCTGCACTGACCGCCACCACTCCCTACGAGACGCCCGTGTCGCTGGCGCTCGGAGCACAGGTGACCGATCGAGATGGCGATCCGCTGTTCTTCGCCTGCTGCGATGCCGCACGAAACGGTACGGCCAGGGTCACTGCGTCCAGCCTCGGCACGCTTGCCGTCGTCTTCACTCCTGATCCGGGCTACTCCGGTCCGGCAGGTTTCTCGTACAGCGTCGATGACCAGCAGGGTCACATCGTCGCATCCACCGTGACGATCACCGTCGAAGCGAAGGAGAACTCTGCTCCCACCGCCGCCGACATCGTCGCGGACGTCGAAGCAGGCACCACCGGGTCGATCACGCTGTCGGCGAGCGCTGCCGATGTCGATCTGGTGACCGGCGATCAGCTTCGCTACGCGATCAACGGTGCACCGTCGTCGGTGGCCCGGACCAGTGACACCGTCGCCGTCACTGCGCCGATCGGGGCCGCCGGCAACACGTTCAGCTTCCGGTACACGGTCACCGACCTCGACGGCGAGACCGCCACCGCAGCCGTCGGAGTCACCGTCACCGAGTCCCGCGTCAACCCGCCCCGTGCCGTCAACGACGTCGGTCGCACCACCCAAGGTTTCCCGGTCACGGTGAACGTGGTGAGCAACGACCTCGACGAACTCGGAGGCGGGCTGCGGCTCGTCGCCGCCGGATCGACCACGTCGAACGGCCAACTCGTCGTCAACGAGTCAGCCGGAACCATCACGTTCACGCCGAACCCCAGCTTCTTCGGCGACACCAAGGTCAACTACACGATCGAAGACGCCCGGGCGACCTCCGGTGGCCGAGCAGTCGGCGTGCTCACGATCAGCGTCATCGGTTTCCCGGGCGTCCCTTCGACGCCGCGGGCCGTCGCCGACAACGCCACGGCAACGATCACCTGGACCCAGCCTGCTGCGAACGGTGCTCCGATCGAAGAATTCGAACTCCGGAGCGATCAGGGCCAGACCGTCCTCTCACAACCTGCGAGCAGCCACACCTTCAACAACTTGACCAACGGCCGGGCCCACACCTTCCAGGTCCGAGCTCGCAACGAAGCCGGTTGGGGAGACTGGTCTACCCCCTCGCTTCCTGTCACCCCCGACACCGAACCACAGCGGCCCGGTGCGCCCACCATCACCTTCGGCGACCAGGAACTCCTCGTCCGATGGACCGCACCGGGCAACGACGGCAGTGCGATCACCGGCTACGTGCTCGAGATCGGCGGGTCGAACGATCCGCCGATCGAGCTCGGCGCGATCACCCAGTACCGCTGGCGCAACCTCACCAACGGCACCAACTACCAATTCCGGGTCACTGCCGTCAACGCATCCGGCAACTCCGACACGTCCGCCTGGTCAGCTGCGGAACACCCCCTGCGCGAACCCGACGCAGCGAACGCTCCCACCGTCGCCCAAGGCAACCGGTACCTCGACCTCGATTGGAACGCTCCGGTCACCAACGGCGACCCGGTGATCGAGTATCAGGTCGAGATGGAGTCTGCGATCGGCAGCCCCCGGACCCGAACCGTCACCGACTACCGGTGGACCGACCTCCAGAACGGCGAATTCCAGCGCTATCGCGTGAGGGCACGCAACCGCGACGCGGACTGGTCGGTCTGGAGCCCGTGGTCGGTTCCCGCCCGCGCCTGCGGAGCGCCGTTCGCAGCCGCATCAGTGTCCGCAGTCTTCGGTGACCGCGGCGCGACGGTCAACTGGACACCGGCCGACAACAACGGTTGTGAGCTCACCGGATACACGATCCGGGCCGTCGGCACGTCGCTCTCGCAGAGCGCGAACGGCGGAGCGTCCAGCCACCCCTTCACCGGACTCACGAACGGCCAGAGCTACACGTTCCAGGTCACCGCCACCAACGAAGTCGGCACCGGAACCACGAGCACTGCATCGAACGCAGTGATTCCTGCCGGGCCTCCCTTTCCACCAGGCCCGGTCAGCGTCAACCGGTCGACCAGCGACCCCGGAACGATCGACATCGCAATGACGGGCGCCGCGAACAACGGCCGTGGCCTGACGGCGTATCAAGTCTCGGTCAACGACGGGGCATGGGGGAACGCCTCGATGACCTCATCGCTGTCGAGCAGCCCGGCGGCCGCACGCGTCTCCGGACTGGCCCCGACGACCGACTATCGCATCAAGGTGCGGGCCTGCAACGAGATCGGGTGCGGCGTTGCGACTCCGAACACCTCATTCCGGACCTGGGGGCCGCCGGCGCCGCCTGCGAACTTCACCGCCTACGCAAGTCCGGGCCGGATGAATGCATCATGGTCGCCTGTCGCCGAAGAGGGTCCCGGGTTCATCTACCGGTACGCCTTCCCCGACGGCACCGGTTTCCACGTCCAGGGGTCCACCCGCAACACCTCGACCTACGCAGGTGCCGCCGCCGGCCGCGAGCACTACGCCGAGCTCAGAGCCTGCAACGACTTCGGCTGCAGCGCCCGACAGCGAATCGGGCCGTACGTGCCGACCGAGGAACTGCGGCTGTACGCCGGCAAGTCCGGAGATTCCGCCGTCGGTCAGCCCGGCTGCTCTGCTCCGTCGTGTGAATGGATCAGGATGGGCGCCTTCGGTCTCCAGCCGAACACGACGTACACGGTCGAGTGCCGAGACTCGGGCGGCGCCTTCACGAGCCGGCCGCGCACCTCGTCATCGGGCGGGACCATCGACGTGAACACCTGCTACTACGGCTTCCCAGGCCGGGGTGTCTTCGTCCGGATCGTCGGCCAGATCGACTCCAACACCATCGTCTGGTGACCGCCACCTGATCATCGCGTCCGCCGCACGTACGCATCGCCACCGACCTGCCCACGAACGACCAGAATCGACTCCCATGGACACCGCCACCGATCAACACGCCGAATGGTTCAGCTACTGGTTCAACACCGTGCTCGACAACGTCGAACTCGTCATCAAGGGCAAGCGCAACGAGATCGCGACGGCGCTCGTGTGCGTCTTCTCCGAAGGGCACCTCCTGCTCGAAGATGTCCCCGGCACGGGTAAGACGACCCTTGCCAAGGCCATCGCCCGATCGATGGGTTCCGAGTGGCAGCGCATCCAGTTCACACCGGATCTCCTCCCGTCAGACGTGACCGGAGGGCAGATCTTCAACCAGGCGACCACCGACTTCGAATTCCGCCGGGGGCCGGTCTTCGCGAACGTCGTGCTGGCCGACGAGATCAACCGTGCATCGCCCAAGACCCAGGCAGCGCTTCTCGAGGTCATGGAGGAGCGCCAGGTGACCGTCGACAGCGTCACCCACCCGGTCCCTCGGCCCTTCGTCGTCATCGGTACTCAGAACCCGATCGAGCAGGAGGGCACCTACCGTCTGCCTGAAGCTCAACTGGACCGTTTCCTGCTCCGGACGAGCATCGGCTACCCCTCCCTCGACGACGAGATCGCCGCCGTGCGCTCCGTCACGAGCGGTGTTCGCCCCGAACAACTCGAGTCGGTGATCGAACTGACCGACATCGAGCGCATGATCGACGTCGCCGCCGCCGTCCACGTCGACGACGCGCTCATCGACTACGCCGTGCGGCTCGTCGTGGCATCCCGTGAAATTCCGCAGCTCCGACTCGGCGTCTCCACCCGCGGCGCGTTGGCGATCGTTCGGGCGGCACGCACCCTCGCGGTCACCCAGGGGCGCCCGTTCGTGATCGTCGATGACATGAAGGCTGTTGCCCCGGCGGCACTCGCCCACCGAATGCTGCTGTCTCCCGAGTCCGAGCTCCGTGGAGCGAACTCCAACGACCTCGTCGGCGAGCTGATCGAATCGGTCGAAGCACCACTGCCGGTGCGGTCCGAACGCTGAGTCGACGGAAGCAACGAGCCGATGGATTCTGAGCGCACCGGCAGACGATTTCGACCGTCACTCGGATCGGGCCCGGTCACCACCGTCGGCGCGGCGACGGCAACGCTCGGCACCGCGTCCTACATCGCTGGTTGGCAACTGGGTTGGATCGAGCTGCTCGTGGTGGCGGCAGCCTGTCTCGCAGCACTACTCATCGCGCTCCCGTTCATCGTGGGACGCTCGAGCGTCGAGATCGACCGTGTCCTCGAGCACGATCGAATCTCCGTGGGTGAGCACGTCGACGTACGGCTCGTCGCATCGAACCCGGGTCGCACACCCAATCGCCGACTCGATGTCGAAGAGCGGGTCGGCAGCGGAACACTCGACTTCGTCGTGCCGACACTCGGACCCGGCAAACGCCACGAGATCCCGTACCGGCTCACGCCACCCCGTCGCACGAGACTGGTGCTGGGTCCTGCGGTCCTGTCACGTTCCGATCCGCTCGGGCTGTTGCGGCGGTCCGTCCCGCAGAGCTCGACCGATGTGTGCTGGGTGTACCCCCGGACCGAGTTCCTGGCTCCTCTCCCCGTCGGGTTCGCCAAGGACCTGGAGGGGCCGACGTCTGATGCCTCACCGGCCGGTGACGTGGCGTTCCATGCCGTGCGCCCCTACACGACAGGTGATGATCGCCGCCACATCCACTGGTTGTCCACCGCGAAGACCGGCGAGTTGATGGTCCGCCACTACGTCGACAATCGGCGCCCTCACCTGGCGGTTTTCCTCGACGTCGCCGACCACGAGCACGACGACGCCACGTTCGAGACCTCAGTCTCCTGTGCTGCTTCGTTGGCGGCCTCGATGCTCGACCAGCGGCTCCCGGTCTCGCTCCGACTCGGTCCGACCACCGTGATGGGAGCCCGCCGACCCGGCGACCGCCACACCGCGCTGGAAGCCCTCACCGAGTGTTCGGTGGAGCGGTCCCCGGCAGACGAGCTCGCACTCGAGGTCGCCGAGTTCGTCCGGCTCGAGCGCAGCACCTCCGCCGTCGCCATCGTGACCGCCCGCCGTTCAGCCGTCGACCTGCTCGCCACGGTGGTGCACGCACGCCGCCATGCACGAGTGATCATCGTCTCCACCGCGCCCGACGGCGAGGGAATCGTCGCGCTTCCCGGTGCTCGGGTCATCCAGGCTCCTGACCTCTCGACCTTCGCACACGGATGGGCGGCGATGGTCGGATGACTGTTTCCCGCACGCCGTACACGGAGGGCTTCGGCCAGTGGCACATCGCACTGCTCGGGGCGGTCGCGCTGGCCTCGATCGCTGCCGTTGCCGGATTCCGCGCAGTCCTCGCCGACTGGTCGTTCATGGTCGCTGCCGTCATCGCCGGTGTGACCGCAGCGACCATCATCGGTGCGGCGTGGTCCCGACGCCTGCTGATCGGCGAAACCGTCGCAGTGGCTGCGATCGCGATGATCATCATCGGCACCATCGCGACGAACGGCATCCCCACACCTGACGCCTTTCGTTCGTTCTTCGACGGCCTCATCAACGGGTGGGCTGACGTCCTGTCCCAGACGCCACCACTCGACGTCACCGCTGAACGGCGAGTCCTCCCGTTCTCGCTCGCCTGGATCGGTACCGTCATCGGTGGCGAACTCGTGCGGCGTACAGGTGCACCGGTCCTGTCGACGATCGGACCGTTGACGGCGCTGGCCGTGAGCGTCCTCGTGACCGCCGAGGATCGTCGAGTCGGCGTCGTGCAAGGAATGGTCATCGCCGTGGTCGCTCTCGGGGTCGGTTTCGCTCAATCCCGGACCACTGCCGATCGTGAGCGGCAAGCTGCAGCGCTTGCTGCGGACGACGCCGCTCCGGACACCGACGACGACGAGTCGTCGGCGGTACGTGGCCGCCGCCGACTGGTGCGGGCGGGCGTCTCCCTGATGATCATCGCGGTCGTCGCACCGCTCGCCGGGCCACGTCTGCCGTTCGCCTCTGCGAACGAACGCTTCGACCTCCGCGATCGCAACGAGCCGCCGTGGGACCCGCTGCTGATTCCCAGCCCACTCGTCGGTCTCAAGGCCGCTCTCAAGGACGGTGTGCGCGACGACGTGGTCTTCACGGTGCAGTCCGAGACGACCATCGAACGCTTCGATCTGGCCGTCCTCGGCGCATACAACGGTGTCGTCTGGACCGTCGGCAGCACCAATGCTGCCGATCCTCGTCTCGAGTTCCGGCCCGTCGGGTCACAGCTCCCTCCGGCGCCTTCGGAGCTGACGGTGCCCATCGACGAACGCTCGGCGACCATCACCATCGAGGCGCTCGACGGTCCCTGGCTCCCGACGCTCGGCTGGCCGACCGCAGTCAGCTTCCCCGACCGCGCCGACACCGGTGCCGAGCTGCGGATGAATCTCGCGACCGGCACCCTGGCAGTGCCATCGGGGATCGACATGGGCCTGACCTACGAGCTCGAAGCCGACCTCGAACGACGCCCAGCGGACACCGCACTGGCCGACCTCGCCGTTGCGGCGCAGGTCGACATCGATGACGACGACAACGTGGTGATCCCTGGGGCGATCCGAAACATCGCCGCCGACGTCCTCGAAGGTGCCGACCGGGGCTGGGAGCAGCTGCAGTCGCTCGAGAACAAGTTCGTCACCGACGGGTTCTACGACACTTCACCCGAATCGCGGCCCGGGCACTCCTACTACCGCCTGGCGCAGTTTCTCGCCGAGTCCGATCGCCTCGTCGGGTTCGAAGAGCAGTACGTCGCTGCTGCTGCCACCATCAGCCAGTTGGCGCAACTGCCCACGCGGGTCGTCGTCGGCTACCTCGTGCCTGCATCGCGCTACGACGCCGACGGTGTTGCCGAAGTGTTGTCCAGCGACATCTCGGCATGGATCGAGGTCGATTTCGGCACCAGCGGATGGATCACCGTCGACGTGACCCCCGACCGCAGTCGCGAGCCGGTCGCCGAAGCGGTGGGCAAGACCATCGAGGACGTCGCCGTCCCGAGTCCTCCCCCGCCGCCCCAGATTCCACCCGACCCGGAAGTGTTCTCCAACGAGGAGGAGCCCGAGGAAGCGGAGAAAGATGACGACGAAGACGAAGAACAAGACGATGATGCCGCCGGCTCCACATCGACCCGGATCGCTGGACTCGTCGCTGGCAGCACCCTGATCGTCCTCGTGGCGCTGCTCGCGATCATCGCCGCCTGGAAGATCCTCCGTCGACGCCGCCGCCGCAACACCCCGGTTGCAGCGGCGAGCATCGGCTGGGCCTGGCGCGAAACACTCGACCGTTACGACGAGGCCGGCATTTCATTGCCGAAGACAGCCACGCCGCAGGAAGCCCTCCGGGTGTTCCTTGCGAGCGAGCCCGCCGCCACGGCAGCCGAGACCGATCTGCGCTCGATGGTGTCGGTCGTCCAGCGGTCGGCCTATCACTCCCAACCACCCGATGCCTCGGCCGGCGATCAGGCCTGGACCTACTATGACGGTGTGAGTCTGGCGCTTCGGGAGCAACGCAGCTTTCCTCGACGCGCTCGAATGCTCTGCGACCCGCGAGCGCTCCGACGGGGAGGATGGAATGACGCTGTCAGGGTGGCGGCCAAGACGGTCGTCGTGCCTGCTGTATCGAACGACCGCTCGGCTTCTCCGAGCGCGGACACACCATGATCCCCTCCCGCCCCGATGCCTTCGACACCACCACCACCACCACTCCTGGTTCTGAGATGACCGACAGCCCACAGTCCGACGATCCAACCAACCGCGACGGTGTCGACCTGACAGCCGACGAGGCGACGAGTGCCGCCGATGCCGACTGGCTGGCTGAACTCCGCGCGACTGCTCGACACCGCAACACCACACTCGCTGACGTCGTCACGGACATCGAGGACGACGATGACGGCAACGGCAACGGCAACGGCAACGATCGAGTGGATGCGCCAGCTGACGAAGTGACGACGGGGTCCCCGGCTGCGCTCGACGAGATCCGTCGCTTTGCCCGCGAGGAACGCGAACGGACGACGGCCACGCCCGCACCCACGCCGTCACCCGCACCCGACCAAGCGCCAGCACCCACACCGGCACCGGCCCGCACCGACCGCGAACTGCCTGCGACGAGAGTTGCACCGCCGGCTCCCGAGATGCCGCCGGAGATTCGGCCGACCGCTCCTCGTCTCGGAGGCAACGCCACTCGCGGTGCGGTCCCCCGCTGGGAAGCTCCTCCTCGCCTCGAGGCTGCCGCAGCAGCCGAGGCCCCGGGTGCCCTGGGGCGCGCTCGCGCGACATCCGGCACGGATTGGCGTCTCACTGTCCTCGCCGTCGCCGTGGCACTCCTGCTCGGTGTCGTGATCACGTTGCTGTTCCTTCGCGACGGTGCCACCGAGCCGATCGAGGAGAACCCCGACGACACGACCCTGGTCGACGGATCGCCCGTCCCCGCCGCTCCGGCTGACCCGGCTGACCCGCAGGCGGGTGGGTGATGGCAGTGATCCGAGATGACGAGAACACCCTTTCGAAGGGGGTCCTGGCGCAGCTCGGTCTGTCACCCACGGCCCACTCCGTGCTCGTGCGCGATGTTGGTGGCGCCTCGGTACAGGGCCGACGTCGACGCCGAAACGAAGACGCATGGGGATTTCGAGGAGCCAATGCGTTCGTGGTCGCAGACGGCATGGGTGGTCGACCCGGAGGTGACCGAGCAGCTCACACCGCCGTCGACACGCTGCTCGACGAGCTCACCGGCCCGGTCACCGACTGGCGCCTGCCGGTCGAGCGCGCGAACGCCGCCGTGCAAGCATCCCGGACGCGAGACGAGGACCACGGCGGCGCCGTGATCGTCGCATTCCGCTGCGTCGACGATCGTGCATCGATCCTCCACGTCGGGGACGCCCGCGCCTCTCGCCTGCGACGTCGTCGCTTCGAGGCGCTGACACGAGACCACTCGGTCGCCGAGGCCGTCAACGACGCCGGCCTCCGACGATCCCAATCCGGTCTACAGCCACGGCAACTCGCCGCGGTCACGAGCTTCCTCGGACACGACGATGCGTGGCGTGAGTACACCGTGCGCGAACTCACCGTCCGGCCCGGCGACAGGATCGTGCTCACGACCGACGGCGTCCACGACCACCTCCCGAGTTCTGCGTGGGCAATGGCCGCCGACATCGAAGCATCGGGCGACGCTGCCGAGTTCCTCGTGAGTACGGCTCAGGCAGCCGGATCCAATGACGACGCCACCGCCGTGGTGATCGACCTCGACTTCCGGCCCGGCATCGACGAAGGTCTCCGCTGATCATGTCAACTTCGCTCGAGTTTCAAGCCACGCTGCTGGTCGCCCCCGGCTCCGGTCGCCTCCTCCGGCGGGCTGGCGCGTGCCTGTTCGTTCCTGCGCCGTGCAACGATCATGTCGCTGCGTTGATCAGCCACGTACTCGGCATCGATGGCGATCTCGTCGAGACGCTCAGTGACTACATCGTCGCCCACGACGACACACCGCCGTTCGTTCTGGTCACCTGGCCGACCGATCGAGTCGACGAAGGGATCCAACTGGTCCTCCGAGGCGACGCCGAGGCGACCACCGACATGGCATCGGTTCCCTCGTTGTCCGGTCTCGGGTCGACCACCTGGGTGGAGCACCGCATACGACGCACTCCCGCTCGTGCATCGATTCACTCGGCCGATCCGGGCGCGCCCGGCACGTCATTGACGTCCGGCGTGGTCCCCGCCGGAGGATTCAGTCTGCACCTCGCCGATCCAGACCTCACTGCCGATGCCCCGAGGAGCGACGCCGAGCCGCCCACGTCGACATGCATCGCGGCCGAACCCGACGCCACCCCGATACCACCCGCACCCGCACCCGCACCCGCACCCGCACCGAGTGAACCCACGGCTGCGCCGCCGACGCCTGCACCTGCACCTGCACCTCCCATCTCGGTCGGACTCGCTGCACTCCGCGCCGCCACCGGTCGAATCGAACCCGACCCTGCGCCGGCTGCCGAACTCGCCGCCGCGCAGACCAGTGCGGACCACGCTGCCAGCGCGGCGCAGAAACAGACTCCGATCGACGACACGACCGTTGGTCCACCTGCCTTTCCCGGGACGTTCGACAACGACGACCCCGAGGTCACGCTCGGACCTGACGATCGGGACCCCGTACCAACGGCTCCGGTGCAGCGACTCGTCCAGGCCACGATGTGTGCGGCGGGTCATTCGAACCCACCACACCAGACCCGCTGTCGAGTCTGTGATCTCGAACTCGACGACGACACGACCGTCACCGTCGATCAGCCGATTCTCGCCGTCGCCGAGCTCCCGGGCGGTCGAACGATCGCCATCGACGGCGACGTCGTCCTCGGGCGTAATCCGAGTGCAGTCGCCGCTCGGCTCGACAACGACCATCAACTCGTTGCCTTCGATGCACCCGGATCGGTCTCGCGCACCCACGCCATTCTCAGCGCTGCAGGATGGAGCATCACCGTCACCGATTGCGGCTCCCAGGGTGGATCGGCGCTGGTGCCGGCGGGTTCCGACGAACCGATCGAACTGACCGCCTGGGTACCCCACGAACTCAACGGCGGTGACGTCGTCTACCTCGGCGGCCCGACGCCGGTCAGGATTCTCGATGTCCCAGGCTGACCACACCGAACTCCGGATCGAATACTGCGGCGAGGAGTATTCGGCAACACCCGGCACCGCACTCACCTTCGGCCGCTCTGCCGACATCGTCATCGACGACAACCGCTTCCTGCATCGCGTCCTCGGTGAATTCAGATCCGGGAACGGACTGTGGTGGGTGGCGAACGTCGGCAGCTCGATCGCGATCACGTTGCAGGACGATGCGGGCCCCTCGATGGCGCGCCTCGCACCAGGCGTCTCGATGCCGTTGACGTTCGACGCTGCGACGCTGCGCTTCGACGCCGGCGGGACCTCGTACGAGATGAACATCGACACCCTCGGATCAGGCGGGCCCGACGCCGTCGCCGATCTCGAGCGCGATGATGATCTCGACCCGGACGACGAAGACCAGGACGACGATGGCGCACTGTCGGAGACGACGACGACCACGACGAGCTTGCCGCTCACCGACGACCAGTTCGCGGTGCTCCTCGCTCTGGCCACGCCGACGCTACGCGGCGAGGGTGCACTGCCGACCAATCGGCAACTCGCAAGCGACCTCGGCTGGACGGTGACCAAGTACAACCGCAAGCTCGACGGTCTGTGCTCCAAGTTCGCCAAGGCCGGTGTCTCCGGCTTGCACGGCAGCGCAGACCAGCTGGCCAAGGACCGCCGCACTCGGCTCGCCGAACATGTGGTGCACGCCGGCATCGTGCGCGTCGAACATCTCGACTGAACGCCTGTTGTCGGGCAGACAGCCCGGCCCCGACCGAACCGACGTCAGGTGCCGAATGCCACCTGCACGACCGTCGGCACACGATCGACGACCAGGACGCCTCGGCCCGGCGTCATCCGCTGCCCAGGCCGGATCGGTGCCTTCACACCTGACGCCTGCAGGACGTCGGTTGGATCATCGGGCGCCAGGATGAGGAGCCGCCGCGCGCGTCGAAGATTCGTCAGCATCGGGTTCGTCGTGTACCCCGACAGCGAACGCCCCTCGACGGTTGCGATGACACGGAGCTCGTCGAGTTTCGCGAGTCGCTCGAACTCGGTGTTCAACGACATGTCGTCGAACAGGTCCAGATCGTCGAACAACAACACGATCGGCTTGTCGGCCGGCCCCATCTCCATCATGTTCACCAGTCGGTCGATCGCCGGAACGATCACGTCTGCACGCCCGAATGCTTCTTCGTCGAGCAGCGAACGGTCGAGCATCGATGACGCCGGGCCCATGCCCCAGAGCTGATGTGTTCCGGCGAGCCCGGCAGCACAGGTCGACAGGGTCGTCGAGCGGCCCGAGCGCGGGCCGCCGGCGACGAGCATGCTGGACCACGTCATGTCGATCATCGCCGCCTCGCCCGTGCGATCCGACACGCCCAGCGGGAAGGTCAATCGGGCCGAGGGTGGCGCCACGGCACGCAGCGCTGACAGTGATGCCACCTCCGGGAGTGCGGTGCTCGCCAGTGACGAAACGTGGTCGGTCGGGAACGACTCCGCGAACCGATGAATCATCTCGCTCTGCGCCTTGCCGACCGGATCGACCGACACCGACGCGAGCTGGACGACCGAATCTGCTTGCCACAGGCCCCGACCTGGTTCGAGATCGAGACCTTTGGAGCGAGCAGCAGGGACACCGTGTTCGCCATACCCGTGCTCGTCGGCATGGCGGAGCACCAGCTTGTTCGCCACGGCCGAATGGACGCGTGACGGCACGGCATTGCGCCGGTCGCTCGTCATGACCACGTGGATGCCGACCTGACGACCTTCGACGATGATGTCTTGCATCATGTCGAACCAGCGATCCATCGGGATCGCGACGCTCATCGCCCCGCCGCCACTGGTCAGGAATTGGGCCGAGAGCGCCCCGAACCCGTCGATCAACACGAGGACTCTCGACAACGGCTCATGGCGCTGGTTGTATGCCGTGAGGTGCTCGGCATGAGCGGCGGCCAGTAACTCTCGACGCCTGACCAGCTCGAAGCTGAGGGTCAGGATGTGGCGCGTGACGGCTTCGAGATCGTCACCGGACGCGACGTCGATCACGTGAGGCAATGGAAGCAGCGACGCGAGGCCCCGCGAGGCGAAGTCGAAACCGAAGATCTCGACCTGGTCAGGGCGGCCGGTCGCGGCGGCTGACACCGCCAGCGTCCGCAACGCCGTGGTCTTGCCGGAGCCGCCCGAGCCGAAGATCAGCCAGCCACCACCCTCCTCGAGATCGACCAGCGCGGGCGACTGGTCTTGGCGTTCCGGTGCATCGATCATGCCCATGGCGATGACTCTGCCGGGAGCGTCGAGCGCCGGCCTGGCCCGAGGGTCTTCGAGAACGTCGGTCAACATCACGAGGTCAGGGAGCACTTCTCGCCAGGGCTGACGCGGTTCAGCGATGGCCAATGTGGTGAATGCCCCACGCACCGCATCGAGGACCGCATCGAGATGTGTTCCCGTGGGCGTCCCGCCAGCACCGGTCCCGGCGCCGGCGGCCGACTTCGGTGAATCATTGGTACGAACGAACGATGCGGTCAGGATCGGCGTGGCGATCTCCGACGTCGTCAACGGTGCCCCGCAATAGGCACTCTGGAACGCAGCCAGGTGCCGCGGACCGAGGCGAGCGTAAGCCCGACCCTTGAGCGGTACGGGGATGTCGCCTGCTTCGGGGCTGTTGATCACCGACATCGACTCGCTGCGATCGAGCATGCGCAGCGAGATTCGCAGGTTCGTGTTGGCCAGGATGTTTTCGTTGACCGAACCCGACGGTCGCTGCGTCGCCAGGATCAGATGGATGCCGAGGCTGCGTCCACGCTGCGCGATGTCGACGACACCGGCCACGAATTCCGGTACTTCCTTGACCAGCGTCGCGAACTCGTCGACGACGATCACCAACGAAGCCGGAGCGTCCTCGGGGTACAGGTCGAGCATCTCCTCCAGATCCTTGGCCTTGCCCTCCATGACCTGCATCCGCCGGTTCAGTTCGGCTCGAAGCGACGTGAGTGCCCGGATCGACAGCTCTGCGCTGAGGTTCGTCACGTAGCCGACAGTGTGCGGCAGTATCCCGAACACGTTCGACGAGGCACCGCCCTTGTAGTCGACGAACAGGAAGTTGAGGCGGTTCGGCGGATGGTGGACCGCCAAGGAACTCACGATCGACTGCATCAGCTCGCTCTTGCCGGCGCCGGAGGTTCCGCCGATCAACGTGTGCGGCCCGTCCTCGACCAGGTCGAGCACCAGCGGACCGTCGGCGCCCATGCCGATCGGGAACGGCAATCCGTACCCCGACTGCGATGTCCACTTCTCTGCGACCCACTCCGCGGTCGGATGCCCGACTTCGAGCACATCGAGCAGCGGTGCCACACGTGGAATCGAACTGGCGAGTGACGCCGTCGACGCGTCGCGAATCGGTGCGAGCGCACGGGCGACTCGGTCGGCGATCTCGATGCGGACCTGCTCGACTTCGAGCGTCCGTTCCTCGACCTCCGGGTCCGTCGACCACAACGTTCCGATCAGTGCCGCACCCGGCCCGTGATCGGCAACGAGTACCTCGGCTGCCTGTCGCGGCACTTCAGCGGCGGAGTTCGCCAGCCAGACGACGCTGATTCCAGCGGCAGGGCAGAGGTCCAACAGCCGAGCCACATCAGCCGGATCAGGCCGCAGGTCGACATCGATGACCGCGAGAATCCACGGCCACCGCTTGTCGACGTCGCGCTCCTGCTTGTCGGTCCGGAATTCAGCGACCTCCAGCAGAACTCCGAGCAGTTCTGCCACCTCGTCCGTCGTCGCTGCGATGTGATTCCCTCCGATCGGCGACGACACCGAGCGCATGTGGGGCAGCCACTTGAGCCAGTCGTTCATCCCGCGCTCCGGACTCACCGCGGCAACCAGCGTCAAGTCTTCGGGGCTGTGCAACGTCGTTGCCTGCATCACCATCGACGAGGCAGTCCCTGTGACCAGTTCGACCGGGCCATGGATTCCGACGGCGCCGTGCTCGGCAAGATCGGTCGTGACCGGCACGTCGTGCAAGCTGTCGGTCCCGATCAGCACGGCTTCGGCGTCCCGCCGGAGGTCGTCCTCGCCTCCCGTCGGCACCTCGGGTTCGATACTCGACTCCGCCGTCCCGAGCCCGACACGCAGCCGCAAGAAGTCCGGTGCATCACGCCCTCGTGCCCAGAGGTCCACGGTGCGCAGTTCGGCACGTCGAGCCAGGTCGGCCAGGTCAGGCGCGGCCCGCAGCCGCTCGACTCGCTCGCGAGCGAGCACATCGTCGATCTCGCCACGCCATTCGACGAGGCGTGCGGCGAACTTCTCCGAATCGTCTTCGAATTTTCGACGACCGGTCCGCTTGTCCTCGAAGTAGTTCGCGACCGCCACGATCGGCGACATCGCCGTCAGGACGAGGAACTGCGGCTGCCTCGAAAAGGCAAAGAATGCAAGGCCTGCTGCCAACGGCGCCAGCACCGAGAGCAACTGGAAGCGACGTCCTTCACGTTGTTCCGGGATCTTGCCCAACTCCGGAGCATCTCGCTCACTGATCACCGGCGGCCGGTAGGGCGTGCGTTGGAATTCGATCTGTCCGAGCTGATCGCGTCGTTGATCATCGGCCCGGACGAAACGTCGAAAAGCCAGCCGGGTCCCGCCGAGTCCGACGACGTCGTGGTCGATCACGACGGTGTCGTCGGCGACCACCGAGTCGTTCACCGTGACCTCGTTCGAGACGGCCTCGCTCTGGCGTACCGTCACCGTCCAGTCGTCGTCGACCGTCACCGTCAGATGCGAACGGGACACCGTGGGGTCGTCGAGCACGATGTCGGACGAGCGACTCCGACCGATCGTGTACCTTCCCGGCAGCATGGTGACGCTCACACCTGCATCAGGCCCGGCCAGCACGTCGACACTGACCGCATGCTTCGGGACCGCCTGAACCGCTGGCATGTTCAGCGATCGACCGATCACGAGTTCATCGCCGGACACGATTCCCGATGCCCCGATCTCCGAATTCGGATCGAGCGTGGCGCCCGTTCGGCTGACCGTCACCACCGAGGACCGGTCGCGCAGCCCGAGCTCGACTGCCAGCGCCCGAGTCAGTTCGGACACGAGGTGAGTCGTGTCGAGATCGACCACCACGTCGGAACAAGCCCCGTCGGTCGACCGCGCGCGAAGAATCAGTTCCATCTGACCGTCTGTGTGCGTCGGTCGCAGCCTGCTAGAAATTTGCTGTGGTTCATACGGAGAGTTCGGGCATCGTCGTCGGCGTCATCACGGTCGTCGATGACACGCCAACAGGATGCCACCGGATTGCCAGCGACGACCGGATGCCGGCATGAGCGTCACCGACGACCCCAGGGTCACTGTGCTGCGATCCAGCCGGGGACAGATGATGGTCGGCCAAGTCGCCATGGGCTTGAATGCGGTGTTTTTCGGCGCCGTGGGTGTCGTCGGCCTCCTCGTCGGCCCTGCCTGGATCGCCTTGATGTTTCTGCCGGTGTCGCTCTTCGCAATCGTCGGGGTCCGTCAGATCAGGCGACGGGCGTACCTGATCACCCACACGTCGATCTGCGAACGCACTGGGTTTCTCCTGCGCGAGACGCCGCCGGTGCGATTGGACGACGTGGTGGCGATCACGTGGCACCGTCCGCGGCTCCCGAACCGTTCGCCGCAAGGCTGTGTGTTGTGGGCCACCGTCGGTGGACACCGCCGAGGTCTGCACAAGATGGCGATCAATCAGGTGACCACCCCGGAGGTCCGTGCGTTGCAGACACGATTGGAGCAGGTGACTGGGCCGTTGGGAGCAATGCTGGTCAACCACTCGGTGCTCTCCATCGACGACAGCGCAATCGTGATCAGCTGGCTCCGCAGGCATGGATTCTCCCCGGTGCCCGTCGACACCGAGCAAGGCCGCGGCATGGTGTCCTACCCGGCCGGTGTCGACCCGCTGGCATCGTGACACCGTGACACCTCCTCGGGGGACGGCGCTGCATTCAGCGGGGTCCGCCGATCGGAGCGCCTTCTGCGATGGTCGTGCCGTCTGCCACGACCATGACCGACGTCGGCGCATTCGCGGATCCAGCTGCTTCGGTGACCGATGTGGCACCGGCACCTCTGGCCTCGGCAACGCCGCTCTCGATGTCGGGAATCACTCGGGACTGGTTCTCGGTGACGGTGAGGCCGCCACCTTCGACTGACGGGGTTCCTGCAGGCCGGACCTCGATGTACCGGTGCGAGCCATCACTCATGGTCACGTGGTGATCGATCGTCGTTCTCGTGCCATCGGCGCCGACGACGGTGACATTGCGGTGGTTCATGCTGGTGACCGTCAGTTCCGCCGGGGCGGTCTCGATGGTGCCCGACGACTGCCCGCCGCCCGATGAACTGCTCGGAGTGATCTCGACGCTGACCTCGCTGACCTCGCTGACGTCAGGGTCCGCCACGTGTTGCGGCGTTCCACCGCCACCGTCGCCGGCCGAGACACCACGGCTCACGCGGAGGTCGTACATGCCTCCTCCACTGCCTGACACCGTTGCGGTGACGACGTTTGCAACCGAGAAGTTCGGGTCGCTGTCGAGCAATTGGCTGATGGTCTCCGCTCCACCATCGGCACCACCGCCGTACAACGCTGCCTGCGTGTAGGTCGTGGCGTTGACTCGTGTCCCGATCCCGGCGGTGGCCATGCTCAGCCCACCCGACAGGAAGATGTCGGAGACGTCGTACCCGTTGCCGTTGATCGTCTGCTCACCGAACTTCTGTGTCACGCCGATACCACCGTTGGCAGCGATGAACGTCGTGGCGCCGATCCGCCCGGTGGTCAACAGGTTGCCTGCACCAAACGAGGCGCCGCCGATGATGCCGTTGAGCGCCGCTTGTCGAGGGTCGAACTCTCCGGTCATCAGGCCGCCGACGACCGTGGCACCGACGCCGACCATCAAGCCGAGTCCGATGGCCTGCCCCCCGGGCACGAACATCAGCGCAGCACCGGCAGCGAAGACACCGACCATGGCCAGCGTGCCCTTCCAGTCGCTGGCGACCGCCTCCCAGACTGCACCGACGGTGCCCTGTTCCTCACGTTTGATCACCGCGTCGTACGCCTCGACCGAGATCGGCTCGAGTCCGGTCGGATCCACGAAGTTCACGGGGTCCTGCCAGGCGTAGGTGTACGCGCTGGCACTGCCTGCGCTGCCGGGCACCGTGAACAGCGGATCGGGTGACAGGAACTGATGTGTGGCGGGGTCGAAGGTGCGGTGTCCGATGATGCGGACCGGACCCACTTCGATCCCGTCGGCACCGCGGGCCGGATCGCGTTCCCAGCTTGCACTCGAACTGTTCCAGCGGAGGCTGCCCGCCCGGGTGAACTCGGTCTCGCCCATCGCTGCAGGTCGCCCGGTGATCGGGTCGTACCCGACTGGCGTGCCGTCGATTCGGCCCGGTCGACCGAGCCCGTCGAGGGCGATCTCGATCGACGTCGAGCTCCCGTCGGCGCTCAGGCTGTCGACACCGATCAACTGGTCGAGCGCCGACCAGCGGTAGTGCACCGAGGCGCCGTCGGACGCGCGCTCGAACACTCGCCGCCCGGCGTCGTCGTACTCGATGCGTGTCGTACTGGCATCGTCGACCTGGATGGTCTCGACCCGTCCGGCTGCGTCGTAGCCGAACCGACGAACCATTCCATTGCGGTTCTCGCTGGCGATCAGGCCATCGTCTCCATACACGAAGGAGGCCACCCCGAAGCCGGGTTCGCTGCGTTCGATCAGACGTCCCGCTGCGTCGTAGCGGTAGACCGAACCGTCCGGCCCGGCCAGGAGACGGCCTGCCGGATCGTATTCCCGAGTCGGGTTGCCCTCGACGATGTCGTCGATCGTGCCACCGAGCGCTCCGACGATCGCCCCCGCTGCATCACGGATGTAGCGAATGTCGCCGGAGCGCGCCCGCTCCACGCCGGTGAGTGCGCCATCGGCGTCTCGACTGAAGGTCGTGGCACCCGTCCCGTCGACACCGCCCGTGATTCGACCATGGTCGTCCCACAGGAACTCGATGCCGAGGCCATCGCTCTGGCTCGACGCCATCGTGACTCGCCCGACAGCGTCGTAGCCGAACGTCCGATCCACTGACCCGTCGGGGCTCGTCCGTTCGACTTCGCGGCCCGCTGGGTCGAACCCTCGACTCCATTCGACCGGGCCGCGGCGGTATCCCTCGATGCGACCGTTGGCATTTCGGTCGACCGCGGTGACGACTCCCGCTGGGTCTGTGAATCCCTTCATGCGGCCATCGAGACCGAACTCCCAAGTGGTCGTCCTGCCCCCCGGTGCGGTCTGAGCAGCAAGGCGGCCCCGCTGATCTCGCTCGTACCTGGTCACGCCTCCTGCTGCGTCGATCGCGGTCGAGAGCAACCCTCGGGCGTCGTAGGTGAATCGCTGCTCGACGCCCGTGGCGTCGGTGACTGCGTTGACCCGTCCGCCGGCATCGCGTGTATAGGTCGTGGTTCCCGCGCTCGCCGACGTGACGGTCGAAAGGCGCCGCTGGTCATCCCAGGTGGCAGTCTCGACAGCTCCAGAGCCGTCGGTCACTGCGACGACGAGGCCACGCTCGTCGCGGTCGTACCGCACGACCGAACCGTCCGTGCGCGTGAGCGTCCGGAGGTCACCGCGCTCGTCATACCCACAGCGCTCGGTCCGTCCAGCCGGCGTGGTTCGAGTGAGGAGCCGGCCGGCCGGCGTGTAGGTCTTCGTCGATCGGGCGCCCGTTGGGTCGATTGCGGCGATCACGCGGCCAAGCTCGTCGACGTCGAATGTCCAGCGCCGACCGTCGGCCCGCGTGACCGAGGCGACCTCACCGATCGGATGGTACGTGTAGCCCGTCGTGGCACCGTCCGCGGCGATCATCTCGACCGTTCGACCGAACGCATCGACGGTTCGTCGTGTCCGGTTGCCCACCGGGTCGACGACTTCGACGACGCGTCCCGCCCGGTCGTGGACGACTCGCCCGGTGGCGCCACTGGGGTCACTCACGGCGACGAGGCGCCCGACCGAATCGAACTCCTGGCGATATGACTCGCCAGTGCCCGTGCGCACCTGCGTCACATGGCCGTGGGTGTCGTACTCGAACGCCGTCGTCGCGTCGGCTCCATCACGGAACCAATCGATTCCACCGTGCGGCCCATACTGGGCGCTCCACGGAAGGTCGCCTGCGAGCTGTCCAGATGTGGCCCGGCCCGCTGCGGTGTACCCGTAGCCGACGACACTCGATGCGAGTGCCACCTCGACCAACCGGCCCGCTTCGTCATGGAACATGGACGTCAGCACACCGGCTTCGTCGATGATCCCGACCAATCGTCCGGCCTGGTCATAGGTGTGTTCGACGGTGTTGCCGAGCGCGTCGGTCGTGGTGACCAACTGACCATCGACGTCGTAGGCATATCGGACGACGACTGCGTCAGCATCGGTGACGACGATCGGAAGGCCGTGGTCATCGAGTTCAGCGGTGGTGATCGCTCCGTTGGGCGCCGTGATCTTGGTGGGGGTGCGGTGAGCACCCGTGTATTCGTAGTGAATCACCGCGCCGCTGCGCCATGTGTGGTCGATGACTCGACCCTGGGCGTCCCACGACCACCGCTCGCCGTGCCCATCGGGATCGATCCGACGGCTGATCCGGTCCGTTGGACCGTCGAACTCGTTGATCGTGACGTTTCCGAGCTGGTCGACCACCCTGGTCATGCGATCCAGAGCGTCGTAGGTGTACCGACTGGCCGAGCCGTCGACGTCGATGATCGACGTGAGGTTGCCCCGCTTGTCGTGGACCATTGCCTGCCGGACCCCCGCTTCATCGGTGATCACGGTCGCCCCTGGCATCTGGTAGCGATAGGTGGTCACCCGTCCGAACGGCGAGGTCTGTTCGACGACGCGACCATTCGGCTCGTAGGCATTGACGAACTCCGCGACGCCATCTGCATCGGTCGACGTCGTCATCAGACCATCGGTGTACTCATAGTCCGTGTTCGCCCAGGCTGATCGAGCCACGAGCAGGCGCCCCTCGTCGTCGTAGTCGTACGAAACGGATCGGCCGTCGTCGGTGACCAAACCGACAATCCGATCCGCAGCCCATTCGAACGTCGCCGACCGATCCGACGCCCCCGACACGAGGCGAATGATTCTCGATCCAGCACGCTCGACCTTCACCTCCGAGCGATCGATGTTCCAGCCCGTCAACGTGCCGTCGTCGGCAAACCGCCACTGCTCGAAGCGGTCGCCCTCGCAGCACAGTTCCCACCCGTCGGCGCAGCGTGCGAGGCGGAGACGCCGTCGATCGTGGCTGCGCCAGTTGTCTGACGCGTCGCGTCGAAACTGCACACGACCGCCGTCTGCCAGTGCAACGGTCGCCTCGTCGGTGGATTCGATGTCGAGGCACACGTCGAGCCCCGACGACCACCCGGCGCCGAAGGCACCCCTGCGCTCCGTGTCCATCGAGTTGTAGACACGAGTGAGTCCGAGCGCTGTCGACAGCCCGACGAACTCGATGTCGACATGCAGGAGCACGAAGTTGCCATTGGCTGCGCAGATCGGGTCGTCGACATAGCCACTGTTCGCAGGCAGGCCGATCATCGCGACCTCGGGCATCACGTACTCGACTGGATCGGTCGCGTAGTTCCCTGTTGCGAGCAGGCTCATGACTGTCGCGTCATCGATCGTCGCGACATCATCGAGTCGATCGGCATCGAGGAGCGCGTCACGAACTGCGCGGACGAACTCCTCGTTGCTGACCATGTTCTGCATCAGCGTCTGAGCGAGCGGAAGCATCGTCCCCTGGACGCCGTGCGAAGTGCTGGCGGCGCTGACCGACCCCTGCTGCGTGATTGCTGCTGCGATCTTGCTCGTCGTTGCACTCCTCGGCTCGGTGGTGCCGTCGATGTAGATCTTCAGATTGTCGGGGTTCCCCGAAGTGGTACTCACGATGTCCCCATCTCGATGTCCAGCCCAGGTTCGACCCGAGCTCCGGTTTCAGTAGTTCGCGAACCTGCGGGTCGCGATGAAGTACGGGGCCGCCGGTGTGTCGGCTTCGCGTGGGCGACCGGGCAGGTCGTCGTGCCCGGTGAAGTGCCCGACGAATCGGCTGCCCAGCGACCTGTTGTCGCGAACCCGGTCACACTCACGCGCCCAGCGGTTGTTGTTCTCCTGATCCATGGCGTACTTCCACTGCGTCGCCCACGCAGCGGCCTCGCTCTGCAGCAGGCCGGCCACCTCGGTCGCCGACTGGAATTCGGTGCCCTTTCGAGTCAGGAAGTCATCGGCGAAGAGGCCGAGCCACCCGTCCAGAGCAGTGTCTGCCTTGCTGGATCGGGCATCTCGGAGATCATTGATCTCGCCACCCAATCGATGGAGCTCGAAGGCCAAGGCGAGTGAACCTTCGAAATCGAAGTGAACGGCGTCGGCATATCCCATGGTGCGGATTCTCCTGGATCAAAGTGGCGAGAGGATGTGCTCGGCCCGTTCTCACCGAGCAGCGGGATCGTTCGGACCGAACTGCTCACACGTCGCTGGTGCGGACGTTGTTGACCTGCGTCGTGATGTAGGTGTTGATCTGCTTGTTGGCCTCGGTGCACTGCTCCATAGCGCTCGTCGTCAGCTTGCCCACTTCGCCGACAGCGCGATCTTTGGACGTTCCGGTCCAATCGGTGCTGCCAAGCGTCGTCTGGTGCGTGCCGAGCTGGTCGGTCACGGCCTTGAACTGGGAGTTCACGACCTCCTGCAGCGCTTCGAGCGCCGGCAAGTTGACCTGGACGGTGCCGGAATCGGCCTTCTGACCCTCGGTGGGAGTGACGGCCTTTGCAGCCACAGTGACCGAGACGTTGCGTCCGCCGAGCGAATTGCTCACCGCCGTTGTCGCGGCGTTGACCGAATTGGTCATGGCGACCATGTTCTTGTGAATGCCGTCGGCGAACTTGATCGAGAGGTCGCCACACTGGCGCTTGAAGGCCTCGGCATTCTCTCCCTGATAGTTCACGTGGGCAATGGCGTCCACGAGGACCTGCAGGGCTCCCTGCACCCCACCGAAGCACTCAGTGGCGACGTCGCCGTAGCGGTCGATCGAATCGGCGTTGACCCTGATGTCTGACATGATCTCTCCTGAGTTCAGTTGTGCCGATCCCTGTGATCGTACGACTGCAACTGTAGAGACATCGTTTTGCGAAGTCTGCGGGGACCACTCCCCACACCTGGCAGAGTGACTGCGTGAGCGCGTCATCTTCGTCCGTACCGGACCCGACACTCGACGGCGCCACCCGGACCAACTTTCCCACGGGCGTCACCATGCTCCGCGCCGTCGCCGTCGCTCGATGGCTGACCTGGCTGTGGATGGTCGGTGTCGTTGCGGTCGCCTCGACCCGTGACGTCGAGAACCCGTTGGACGGTGACCCCTCCGGTCCTGGGACAGCATTCCGGCACCCGGCGATCGCCGTCGCGTGCGTGGTTGCCGTGTTCGTGATGTGCGTCGTCGCCACCGTCGGAGTCCGGCGGTCACCACAACGGCTGATGCGGCCCGGTTTCGCCATTGCCGAGGGGTCATTGGCACTCGGCGTCAGCGTGCTCGACGGCTGGGTCTTCGACCCGGGCCACGTCTTCGAGACCTCGCAGAGCCTCGCCACGCAGTACCCGCTCATCGCGATGGCGACCCTCGGCCTCACGTTCGGGCCGTGGGTCGCAGCCGCCGTCGGCGCACTCGTCGGGCCGGCTGAACTCTGGGCAACTCAGCTCAATGAGTTCACCGGTTGGTCGCTTCGCCACACGTTCTCGATCATCGCCACCTCGATCTTCTTTGCTGCAGCCGGCGCTGTGTTCGGCTGGCTGGGCTCGCTCCTCCGACGAGTCGAGTCCGAGATCGCTGACCGCCGGGCAAAAGACGAGATCGGACGTGTCATGCACGACACGGTGTTGCAGACGCTCGCTCTCGTCGAGCAACGAACGCTCGTCACCGACCCCGAGTTGGCCGCGGTGGCTCGGGCCGCCGATCGCGATGTCCGCCGCTTCCTCTTCGGCGCGACCAGCCGCGAGCACCACACCCTTGAATCACGGATCCGATCCACCGTCGAGCGGGTGTCGATCAACCATGATGTCGACGTGACGATCAATGTGCTCGACGACGGCTGCTTGGCGTCGGCATCCGTGCAGAACGCACTCGCCGGCGCAGTGGGCGAAGCGGTGACCAATGCGATCAAGCACGCGGTCGCATCGACCATCGTCGTCTTCGTCGAGACCGATGACGAGGGCGAGGTCTTCGCGTCAGTGCGTGACGACGGGATGGGATTCGACACCACGCGCATCGACTACGGCGAAGGACTGACCGGCTCCATCCAGGAACGGATGACCGACGTCGGCGGCCGGTCCGAGATCGACAGCACCGTCGGCAACGGCACCGAGATCCGCATCTGGACCGCTGGAGGAACGAGATGAACGACGCGCCCGATCCAAGGGGCGTCGAACCGATCCGGATCGTCCTCGCCGATGATCATGCGATCGTGCGGGCAGGGATGCGCAGCGAGTTGAGCGACCGGTTCGAGGTCGTCGGAGAAGCCGATGATGCCGAGGGCGCCATCGACGTCATCACCGCACGACAGCCGGACCTCGTCGTCTCCGACCTGCACATGCCACGCGGCGGCGGACTCGCCGTCGTCCAGGCGTGCGCCACGATCTGCCCCATCGTGATCCTGACGGTGAGCGAGGCCGAACGCGACCTTCTCGATGCTGTTGCCGCCGGCGCTGCCGGCTACCTGCTCAAGACGACCCAGATCGCCGACGTCGAGATCGCGCTGATCGCCGCCGCACGCGGCGAACCGGTCTTCTCACCATCGTTGGCTGCACTCGTGCTCGGCGAGTTCCGGCGGATGGCCAAGGCGACCGACGCCAATCCGCTCACCGACCGCGAACGCCAAGTCCTCCAGTTGGTCGCACGTGGCCACACATACAAAGAGATCGGTGTCGAACTCACGATCTCACCGAAGACCGCCGAGAACCACGTCCGCAACATCTTGGGCAAGCTGCACCTCAGTCGGCGGGCCGACCTCGTTCGGTACGCCGTCCAACACGGCCTCGACTGAGCAACAGCGGACGACTTGGTGCCAGGCACCAAGTCGTCCAGGCACCAAGTCGTCCGGCATCGTGTCGACTCCCCAGGCCGGCGTGAGGGGTTTGCCCGATATCGCCACATCGGTGGGCTGTGGACGATGGGACCATGAACTCGTCGCCGGTCTTCCCTCCCCCTTCGGCCCCCTCGCCGGGCGCTCGGCCACCGCTGCCACCGCTACCACCGCTGCCTTTGTCGCCGTCACTGCCGTCAGCACCACCGACACCGCCAGGGCGCACGCGGTGGGCTGCGTTGCCACGCCTGTCGGCTGCCGGCTGGTTGGCCACGACCGGTGCCGCGCTCCTCCTGCTCGCCTCGGTCGTCGTCGTCGCCGGGCGGTGGACCTCGATCACGCCGGAGATGCGCTTCGCCGGTCTCGTGGCATCGCTGCTGGCGGTGTACTTCACGGCCGAGACACTTCGGCAGCGTCTCGGCACCACCGCCGCTGCGTTGGCGGTGCTCGCGGCCACGATCACCGCACCCGTCGGCATCGCGGCAGCTGCGACGCTCGAACAACCGTGGCCGGTGTGCGTGCTCGTCGGCGGGATCCTCGCCTTCGTCGCCACCGAGGTGCAATCGCGGCGCTGGTCGATCCCGACACTGCATGCAGCGACCGTCGTCGCCACCGGCCTGGCCGCGAGTGGCATTGCTGCGCTCACCGATGTTCCCGTGGCGCTGGCGGGCGCCGTTGCCTCGGCAGCTGCACTCGCGCTGGGTGCTCAGCGACGCAGTGTGGTCCTCGCCGCTGCGTCGGGAGCGGTGCCATTCCTGGTCATTCTCGCCGACTCCGGTGTCGGTGCCGGCACGCTCGAGCGGATCGGGGCCACCGGCGCGTCGCTCGGCTGGAGCGCTCCCGCAGCGTCGGTGATCGCGGCCATCGTGATCGCCGTCTCAGCCCATCGTCGCTCCAGCCTGGCTCTGGTCGGTTTGGCGGCGTCGACGTTGAGCATTGGCGCCACCATCGGACTGTTCCGCGTCGAACCGGTCGCAGCGGTCTGGTGGTCGATCCCCGCACTGATCGTGTTGATGCTGCAGGCGCTTGCGGCCACCA
>RCMY010000861.1_pt1 | contig 39693 bp, 34 predicted proteins | sample 2041341 | NCBI WGS metagenome assembly RCMY01 (sample SAMN09708234, study PRJNA481090) | Marine sediment metagenome, whole genome shotgun sequencing project. | reverse complement strand
CAAAGAAACTACTTTTTTCGGGATATTTCAAACTTAAAATAGTAAAAGCTGTAATTGCTTTTTGATACTTTTTTTGTTCTAAATAAACATGTGCTAATGTCTCCGTCATCAAGTGCTCGTTTTCTAAAACACTTTCAGAAGACACATCGCTGTTAATAAGTGTTTTAGATGGCTTTAGTTTTGGATTTTTAGCAATAAACTTCTCAATTAAATCAAAATTTCTAGTACTCGATATACCTGATTTTTCAGTATTTTCTGAAGATGAAATTTGATTTGATTCTGTAGTTTTCGCTCTTTCAATTGGCTTTATACTAGTTATTTGTAGCCATTCGTTAAAAGAATGTGTCTCTGAAACGTCGAATTGCAATGGTTTTCCTAAAGAAAGTATCTCTTCTGAAGATTTTTCTTTCGGTATTTCTATGGTTTCCTTTTCTGAAATTGCAAGATTGGAGCCCTCAGATTTATCTTCTATATCGATTGGATTAGCTTCAGGTGCAACTTCCAAACCTTGTTCGAAATTAAAAGCGTTGGAAGTTATAAAATCAAATAAAACATTTCTATCGCTGGTATAAGCGGCAGTTTTTTTTAAGGCATTATTGTATTTAAAACTTTGTTGCGCTTTGAGTCCGTTTAAGTATAAAAAATGGGCTGCTTGAAAAAATGGGAATTCCTCTAAGATATTCTCTAGCTGAATGGTTTGTTCCGCAGAAATATCTCTTGGATGTTTTAAGGTATTTGTGAATTCAATTATATTCATATGTTACCATTTTGCCACGGAAGCATTAAAAATATCTTGTGTGATTCTTTCAAAAATTTCTTCATAAGCAGCTTCCAAAGTGCTGCCGGTTAAGGATAAGTTTGCATCAAAATCACTATAAAATGAAAAAGTTTGTTCAAAATTATCTTCTTCTACCAAACGGTTAAAAAAACGAACTCTAACCCCAACAGTCAGACGGTTTTGGGCAGCAGTTTGGTCGGCTGTTGCCGCAATTGGAATAACACGATATTCTGTGATTTCACCTTCAAAATGCAAATCACCACCTGAATTTGTCAAACTTAAATTGGTTTGTCGTAAAAATAAATCTTGTAATGCTAAGGTAAATTCCTGACTCAAACTTGGCTCAACTAAACTTGCATTATTCGGAAAATAATCTATCTGAATTGTTTTTGCATCACCAGTACTTCCTCCGGTAAACGAATAAATACCACAACTTTGCGTGAAAAAAAAAGAAATTAAGAATAGAAAAAATAAAGGTTTTCTCATGATATTTTTTATGTTTTGCTATTGCTTATAGCGCGAGATGTGCAGAGCAATAATTTTGCTCTAGACTGTTCTAAATAGCGCTTCAAAATAACGATTAAAGCCTAAGAATTACAAATTATATTGATTTATTTTTCTATATAGAGTTCGCTCTGAGATTCCTAATTCTTTGGCAGCAAGCTTACGTTTGCCATTATTGCGCTCTAACGCATGCTTTATCATTTCAACTTCTTTTTCTTGTAATGAAATCGTTTCTTCCACGGTTTCTGCATCGTCATACGCATCTAAATCTTCATTATTTTGAAAAGATTCATTTTTTGGACTAGCGATTATTTCAAAAGAATTGCTGCTTTTTTCTTCCTGAAGGTTTTCTTCTAAGTCCTCTTTACCATAAATTTTATCAATCAAAACCTGCGTACTTTTTTGAGGCTGATTTCCATGAATATCTTTAATTAACTCGTGGGTTAATTTTTTAAGATCGGTAATATCATTTCTCATATCAAACAAAACCTTGTACAATATTTCACGTTCATTTTTAAAGTCACTACTTGAAGTTTTTTCAGAAACTACGGCAGGTAAATTATGACCACTATCCGGCAAATAATTTTTTAAAGTTTGAGCGGTAATATTTCTATTTTGCTCAATTACGGATATTTGCTCTGTTAAATTCCGCAATTGACGAATATTTCCTTTCCAGGGATAAGAAAGCAAAATGTTAACTGCATTATCTTCCAATCGAATAGTTGGCATTTTATATTTCTGTGCAAAGTCAGATGCAAATTTTCGAAACAATAAATGAATGTCATCTTCTCGATCTCTTAATGGTGGAATATGGATTTCAACGGTACTTAATCGATAAAATAAGTCTTCACGAAACTTGCCTTTTTTAATGGCATCCATCATATTGATGTTTGTAGCTGCTACGATACGAACGTCTGTTTTTTGAACAGCGGAAGAACCCACTTTTAAAAACTCTCCATTTTCTAAGACACGTAATAAACGAACTTGCGTTGTAAGTGGTAATTCACCAACTTCATCTAAAAATATGGTTCCGCCATCGGCAACTTCAAAATAACCATTTCGCGCTTGGGTTGCTCCGGTAAACGATCCCTTCTCATGTCCGAAAAGCTCACTGTCAATAGTTCCTTCCGGGATTGCACCGCAATTTACCGCGATATATTTCCCATGTTTTCTATGCGATAAGCTATGAATTATTTTAGGAATAGCCTCTTTACCAACACCACTTTCACCGGTAACTAAAACAGAAATATCTGTCGGAGCAACGCGAATGGCTTTTTGAAGCGCATTATTTAGCTGATTATTGTTGCCAATAATGCCAAATCGTTGTTTTATGTTTTGTAAGGATTCCAAAATATATTTATTTAAAGTTAATCCGCTTTTTTTAAGTCATTATACTCTTTCGCCAAGAAGTGTTGCCGAGGTGCAATCTAAAATTTTCACCTGTACCAAATCGCCTATTTTTTCATTTCCTTTTGGAAAAACTGCAACGGCATTTTGAGAATTTCTTCCCATCCAATGAGCATCCGATTTTTTTGAGTTTCCTTCAATTAAAATCTCTACCGTTTTACCAACAAATTGTTCCATGTGATAGAGACTATGTTTTTGTTGTACAACGATAATTTCTGCTAATCTTCGTTTTTTGATCTCTAACGGAACGTCGTCCTCCATGTTTTTGGCGGCTGGAGTTCCAGGTCTTTCCGAATAAGCAAACATAAATCCAAAGTCATATTTCACATATTCCATTAAAGACAAAGTATCTTGGTGATCTTCTTCTGTTTCACCGCAAAATCCGGTAATCATATCTTGAGAAATAGCACAATTTGGAATGATTTTTTTAACATTGTCAATTAATGCCATATATTCTTCACGCGTATGTTGACGATTCATTCGCTGTAACATTCGGGTGCTACCTGACTGTACCGGTAAATGAATATAATTGCAAATATTGTCATATTTTGCCATAGTATGCAACACATCTAAATGCATATCTTGTGGATTACTAGTCGAAAATCGAATTCTCATTTTTGGTAAAGCAAGAGCAACAATTTCCATTAAATTTGCAAAATCTACAGCCGTAGCTTGCGCAATAGTAGAGGCATTTTTAAAATCTTTTTTCAATCCACCACCATACCATAAATACGAATCAACATTTTGTCCCAATAAGGTTATTTCTTTAAATCCGGTATCCCAAAGTTGTTGAGCTTCTTTTAAAATACTTTCCGGATCTCTACTGCGCTCTCTCCCTCGAGTAAACGGAACCACACAAAAAGTACACATATTATCGCAACCTCTGGTAATTGAAATAAATGCAGAAACTCCATTAGTGTTTAAACGCACCGGTGCAACATCGCCATAGGTTTCTTCTTTAGAAAGAATGACATTAATAGCATCTCTTCCGCTTTCTACTTCCTTAATTAAATTGGGTAAATCACGATATGCATCTGGACCAACAACTAAATCCACCATTTTTTCTTCTTCCAAGAATTTGGTCTTCAAGCGTTCTGCCATACATCCTAAAACACCAATTTTCATGTTTGGATTTATACGTCTTACACGATTATATTTTTGTAATCTTTTTCGGATTGTTTGTTCTGCTTTTTCACGAATAGAACAGGTATTTACCAAAACCAGATCTGCTTCTTCTAAATTTGGAGTAGTATCAAAACCTTCGTTTGCTAAAATGGACGCAACAATCTCACTGTCGCTTAAATTCATTTGACAACCATAACTTTCTATAAAAAGCTTCTTTGTATTTCCTACTTTACTTTCTGTAATTAAGGCTTCTCCTTGTTTTTTTTCGTCGATAATATTTTCGCTCGCCATATTTCTAATTTGGTTTGCAAAGATACAATCTTAAATGACTTCTCCTGACATTTTGACATAAAAAAAGTGTTAAAAAGAAGGTGTTTTCTTGCTTATAATTCGAATATTTATCTAATTAATTAATAATGATTTTTTTAAAAAACCGATTAAAAATTTGGATTTAAAAAATTCTATATACTTTTGCAGTCTGAAAAATGTTATGGCTATATGCAATTGAATAACTTTTGCAACACACCATAAATATATTAATAGAAAAAGAATGGCGAAGAATTTAGTTATCGTAGAGTCCCCTGCAAAGGCAAAAACAATTGAGAAATTTTTGGGAAAAGATTTTGTTGTAGAATCTAGTTTTGGTCACATTGCTGATTTACCTTCTAAAGAACTTGGAGTAAATGTTGATGGAGACTTTATGCCAAATTACAGTGTTTCTGATGATAAGAAGGCAGTGGTGAAAAAACTAAAATCTTTAGCAAAAAAAGCTGACATGGTTTGGTTGGCAAGTGATGAAGATCGTGAAGGAGAGGCAATTGCATGGCATTTAGCTGAACAATTAAATTTAAAAGATGAAAAGACAAAGCGTATTGTTTTTCATGAGATTACTAAAAAAGCAATTTTAAATGCCGTTGAGCATCCAAGAAGTATTGATTATAATTTAGTAAATGCACAACAAGCTCGACGAGTTTTAGATCGATTAGTTGGTTATGAATTGTCACCAGTATTGTGGCGTAAAGTTAAAGGAGGTCTTTCTGCCGGTAGAGTGCAATCTGTAGCGGTACGATTGATTGTGGAGCGAGAAAGAGAAATTGAAAGTTTTCAGCCGGTTGCATCTTATAAAGTAACGGCGGAATTCACAACAAATGAAGATAAAAAGTTTAAAGCGCAATTGCCAAAGAATTTTGAAACGCACAAACAGGCTGAGAAATTTTTAAACACTTGTATTGCGGCAGAATTTAAGGTTGATGATTTAGCTACAAAACCTGCGAAAAAAACTCCAGCAGCACCATTTACCACTTCAACTTTACAGCAAGAAGCATCGAGAAAATTATATTTTCCGGTGGCGAAAACTATGCAAGTAGCGCAGCGTTTGTACGAGGCTGGTTTGATAACTTATATGAGAACAGATAGCGTTAATTTATCTGAAGACGCAAAAAAAGAGGCAAAAGAAGAAATTACGTCATTATTCGGTCGGGATTTTAGTCATCCAAGAAATTTTACAAATAAATCAAAAGGTGCACAAGAGGCGCACGAAGCTATTCGTCCGACAGATATGAGCATGCGTACCGTTTCAGTGAATTATGATCAAGACCGATTATATGATTTAATCTGGAAAAGAACTTTGGCATCTCAAATGAGTGACGCGAAATTAGAGCGTACCAATGTAAGAATCAAAAATAATAAGAATAAAAATGTGTTCACTGCAAATGGAGAAGTAATCAAATTTGAGGGCTTTTTAAAAGTATATTTGGAAGGAACGGATTTTGAAGAGGAAGAACAAGAAGGAATGTTACCGGCCTTAAAAGTTGGTGAAATTTTAGAGAATAACTATATAACTGCAACCGAGCGCTATACAAAAGCACCTTATCGTTTTACAGAAGCTTCTTTGGTTAAGCAGTTAGAAGAATTGGGCATTGGTAGACCATCTACCTATGCGCCAACAATTTCTACCATTCAAAAAAGAGATTATGTTGCAAAAGGAGTGGTTGAAGGTGCAGAAAGAGAGTATACCCAAATCGCACTTGAAAATAATAAGGTAGAAACTAAAACCCTAACGGAGAAAGTAGGAGCAGATAAAGGAAAGTTAATTCCGACAGATATTGGTAGAATTGTAAATGATTTCTTGGTAGAGAATTTTTCTAATATTTTAGACTTTAGTTTTACTGCAAAAGTTGAAAAAGAATTTGATGACATCGCCGAAGGGAATGGAGATTGGATCCAAATGATTAAAGAGTTTTATGGTGATTTTCATCATACAGTAGAAGATGTCGCAGCAAATGCTGATCGTGCGAAAGGAGAAAGATTACTAGGAATAGATCCTGAAAGTGGTAAAAATGTTTATGCTCGCTTAGGTCGATTTGGTGCTATGGTTCAAATTGGTGAAGCAACCGATGAAGAAAAACCAAAATTCGCAAGTCTGCAAAACGATCAAAATATTGAGAGCATAACCTATGAGGAAGCGATGGATTTATTCCAATTGCCAAAAACTTTGGGTGAATATGAAGGGGAAGAAGTTGTTGTTTCAAATGGAAGGTTTGGTCCGTACATTCGTTTTGACGCAATGTTTGTTTCCTTAGATAGAGATGAAAACCCAATGGATGTAACATTGAAAAGAGCCATCCAATTAATTGAAGAAAAGAAAGAAGCAGATGCTCCTATCGCTAGTTATGAAAATTTACCGGTACAAAAAGGAGTTGGAAGATTTGGTCCCTTTTTAAAATGGAATAGCATGTTCATTAATGTGAACAAGAAATACGATTTTGATAACTTGTCTTTTGATGACATTGTCGAATTAATTGAGGCTAAAAAGCAAAAAGAAATTGATAAGGTTGTTCACAACTGGAAAGAAGAAGGAATTCGAGTTGAAAAAGCGCGATGGGGCAGACATCATATTTTGCAAGGAAAAATAAAAGTGGAAATTCCGAAAACGGTTGATGCACCAAGTTTGACCTTAGAAGAAGTTAAGGCGATTATTGAAAAAAATGCACCTAAAAAGAAAGTGGCTAAAAAGAAAGTAACTAAGAAGCCTACAGCAAAAAGAAAAAGCGTAAAAAAATAAACTTTTTGTGCTAACTTTGCGTCTAATTAAGAAACTATTTAAATTTTGCTTAGGATGGATTAAGTTCTCAAACTATGCAATATCTTAACCCAAAACCTTTGGCAAATTATGGAGAAGGGAAGTAGAATAGGGGCTTAAATTCAGAAATAAACAAAGTATAAATTTAATAAACTTCCAATTAGAATCACTCGTTTGTATGAGTTTAGAACTTCTTTTACCAGTTGAAGACATTGCTGCAGCATACCCTGCTTTATTATCCGATTTATCGCTTGGTAAGACCATGAAAATTCATACCAAAAAAAATGGTCTTCCTGAATTAGATAATGTTCAGATTGCTATTCTTGGAGTTCTTGAAGGGAGAAACGCCGTTGATAATATTGGTACAGGCAAGGGTTTAGAGCATATTCGAAAGTTTTTATACCAAATGTTTCCAGGAAATTGGAATACCACAATCGCCGATCTCGGAAATGTGCCTCAAGGAAAAGAAGTTACCGATACTTATTTTTTACTGCAAGAAGTACTTGCAATACTCCTTAAAAAAAATATTATACCTATTATTATAGGTGGAAGCCAAGATTTGACTTATGCCAATTATAGAGCCTACGATAAATTAGAGCAAACCGTAAATTTGGCGGTCGTTGATAATAAATTTGATTTAGGAGAACTGGAAGATACCATAACATCACATAATTATTTACATAAGATAGTGATGGAAAATCCCAATAATTTATTTAATTATAGCAATATTGGTTTTCAAACATTTTTTAACTCTCAAGAGGAAATTGATTTGATTGAAAAATTACATTTTGATGCCTATCGTTTGGGAGAAGTCACTAAAGACCTTACTATTGTTGAACCTATTTTACGTGATGCGGATATGGTGAGTGTCGATTTAGGAGCAGTTCGTATTAGTGATGCTCCTGGTAATAGTAACGGTGTGCCAAATGGTTTTTATGGAGATCAGATATGCTCTATTGCGCGCTATGCAGGCATTAGTAAAAAAGTATCTTCATTTGGAATTTATGAATTCAATGCTAAATTTGACGAGCGCGGACAAACAGCTCATTTAATAGCGCAAATAATTTGGTATTTTATGGAGGGCTTTAACTATCGTATCTCAGAATATCCTTTTGAATCAAAAAAGAAATATAAAAAATATATTGTATTGATTGAAAATGAATCCATTAACTTTTATAAAAGCAATAAAAGTGAACGTTGGTGGATGGAGATTACTTACCGCAATAATAAATCAAATAAAACCACGTTAATACCTTGTACGTACCAAGATTATTTAACAGCAAATAATCAGGTATATCCCGAAAGGTGGTTAAAAACTTTCAGAAAATTAAGTTAATACACACTAAAGAAGTTTTTTTATCGTTCTTAGGGAACAAAGTATGAATTCTTTGCTATTTCTTGTGGTATAAATTCGCAAAAAAAAGCAGCAAATAAATCTTAATAAAATTAATTTAACAACAATTACCTAGTCTTGTTAGAAAAAGTAAAAATTATGAAAAAGTTAAACCTAATTCTGCTTCTCGTTACGATTGCATTATTATCTAGTTGTAAATCAGGTAATGATAGAGGGCAATTGACAGGAGTAAATTCCAACAAAAAATTCTTTCCTGAAAAGCCTTTCGGAATGGTTTTAATTCCTGGTGGTGCATTTACCATGGGAAAAGGTGATGAAGATGTCGCTGGTTCTTTTAGTGCTCCTTCAAGAACAGTAACTGTTAGACCATATTATATGGATGAGACAGAAATTACCAATAGTGAATATCGCGAATTTGTTTTTAGAGTAAGAGATTCTATACTAAGAACAAAATTAGCTATTCTTGCTGAAGAGGCTAATATTGGTGGAGGCGCTCCGATTGAGCAAAAGAAAGGGGATATGAGTGGTATCTCAAAATATAAGTTTAAAGAACAAGACAGTACCGATAATGCATATTACAAATATATGATGGATAACTACGGAAGTTTAGGGGATATCAATTCTCCAACAGAAGGACGTTTTTTAAATTGGGATGTGGATTTAGTTTGGAATACCAGTGAGTTTCCAGATGAATATTATGCAGAAGCAATGGATAGTTTGTATTTACCTATTGATGAGTCCATGGACAGAAAGAGAAGAATTGATACTAAAAAATTAGTTTATACTTATGTTTCTTTTGATAGAGAAGGGGCTGCACGTACCGATGGTGGCACGAAAGAGTTTTTGAAAAAAACAGAAGTACAAATATATCCGGACACAGCAGTGTGGGTAAAAGATTTTAACTATTCTTATAATGATCCGATGCATCAAGATTATTTCTGGCATCAAGCGTATAATGACTATCCGGTAGTAGGTGTTACTTGGGAGCAAGCAAAAGCATTTTGTAATTTCCGTACCGATAAAAGAAATAACTATTTGGCAACTCAAAAAAAGAGTTCTGGTAGAGAACCACGTTTTAGACTTCCAACAGAAGCCGAGTGGGAGTATGCTGCTCGAGGAGGTTTGGAATATGCAAAATACCCTTGGGGTGGGCCTTATACCACAACTGATAGAGGTTGTTTCTTAGCAAACTTTAAACCAGAAAGAGGGAATTATGCGGCAGATGGAGCTTTGTATACTTTAGAAGCAAAATCGTATAACCCAAATGATTATGGTTTATACAATATGGCTGGTAATGTTGCAGAATGGACAAATACAGCATACAACCCATCTTCTTACTACTTAGGTTCAACAATCAATCCAAATGTGGAAGATAATTCGAACAAGAGAAAAGTAATTCGTGGTGGATCTTGGAAAGATGTAGCATACTTCTTAGAAGTAGGTACACGTGATTACGAATACGGTGATTCAGCCAGAAGTTATATTGGCTTTAGAACAGTACAAGATTTCATGGGAACAAAAATGAAAGGAAATAAATAATAATATAGTAGCTTAATTTATCAATAATAATAATCTAAAAAACTAAAAGAATTATGGCACAATCAAAAAAAACAAAGAAGATTTTTAACATGGCGTACGGTCTCGGAGCCGCAGTAGTAATTTTAGGAGCACTTTTCAAAATTGTGCACTGGCCGGGTGGTACCGAAATGTTAATATTAGGAATGATGGTAGAAGCAGCGGTTTTTGCACTTTCAGCTTTTGAACCTGTTGAAGACGATTTGGATTGGGCCAAAGTTTACCCAGAACTAACAGGTGGAGAAGGTAACGAACCAGGTTCCAAAGATGCCGAAGGTTTATTGTCTCAAAAATTAGATGATATGTTGCAACAAGCAAACTTAGACTCTGATAAAATGGCAAGATTAGCAACAAGTATTCAAAGTTTTGCAGGTGCTGCTGAGAATATCGCACCGGCTGCAGATTCAATAACTGCAACTACGCGTTACAGCGAGCAATTAACGGTTGCCGCAAGTCAAATGGAATCTTTAAACAGTTTATATAAAGTTCAAATGAATAGCGCTCAACGTCAGTCAGAATTGAATGACGAAACCATTGAAAATGCCGAACGTTTGAAAGAACAAATGCAATCTTTAGCAACGAACTTATCTTCTTTAAATGGCGTATATGGTGGAATGTTATCTGCAATGTCAAATACAAGATCTTAATTAGTTAAGGCTTTAACAATTAATAATTAATTAACCCTAAAAAAAACTATTAAGAATGGCAGGATTATCACCAAGGCAGAAAATGATTAACTTGATGTATTTAATTTTTATCGCAATGTTAGCGTTAAATATGTCTAAGGAAGTCTTACAAGCCTTTGGTTTAATGGATGAGAAATTAACAGCATCCAACGAAGCAGCTGATTTAAGAAATACGAATTCGTATGCTAATTTAGCAAATAAGGCTTCAGAGCAAAAAGAAAAGTACGGTGATGAAGCAATCAAAGCCGATAAAATAAAAGAACTATCACAAGACTTTTTCGTCTATATCGATAGCTTAAAAAGTGAAATGAAAGCCACCGTGGAAGATCCAAAAGATTATACAACGATGGATAAAGAAAAATTCTTGGATGATCATTTCTTTAAAGGGGATGACGGTGATTATAAAGCAGACGGTCAAGAGTTTTTAGATAAAATTAACAACTATAGAACTCAGGTTAGCACGATTCTTGGTAAAGATTTTAATGAAATTGGCCAAAGTGTTGATGAACGTTTTTCTACAGAAAAGGTTTTAGATCGTGAAGAAAAAGAACGTTTTTGGTTAGATTATAACTATAAAGGATTTCCTTTAGTTGCTTCTTTGACAAAATTAACGCAAATTCAAGCTGATATTAAAACAACAGAAACGGAAGTTTTATCGGCAATGTTACAAGGTCAGTTAGAAAGTGATGTTTCCATGACAAATTATCAAGCAATTTTAATTGCAGATAACCCTGCAACTTTACAAGGTGCCAATTTTAAAGGTAAAATTGTTTTAGGTCGTTATGATGCATCCTTAAAGCCAGATAAAGTAGTTGTAAATGGTAAAGTGATCACAAATATTCAAGGTGGTGGAGCAGTTTTAGACTTTCCTTCAGGAAATGTTGGTGAAAATGAAATCGTAGGAGAATTTATCTTTAAAGAAAAAGGAGAATCTGTTTCTATTCCAATTAAATCTAGCTATGCTGTAGTTGCAAAACCAAATAGCGCAGTTATTTCTGCAGATAAGATGAATGTTGTTTATCGTGGTGTTGACAACCCAATTACAGTTTCTGTTCCAGGTGTGCCAGATAATGCTGTTCAAGCGAGCGCTCCAGGGTTGAAAAAAGTAAGTGGTATCGGAAAATATAGTATGAGTCCGGGTCAAGGTAGAGAAGTAAAAATTACTGTAAATGCTAAATTACCTGACGGAACTCCAATATCTTCTAGTCAAACATTTAGAATTAAAGATATTCCAGCTCCAAATGCTGCGGTAAGAGGAGAATATGGTATGGTTAAAATGCCAAAATCAACTTTGCAAAAAGCAACGATAAGTTCAGTATTACCTGATTTCGTATTTGATCTTACGATTCAAACAAGTGGATTTAGCGTTAAAGTACCAGGTCAACCAACAGTAAAAGTTAGAGGTGATAAATTTGATGCAGCAGCGATTAGAGTGCTGAACAAAGCAAGATCTGGAGATGTGGTTATCATATTTGATATCCAACAAAAATTGCAAGGCAACTCAGGATATTACTTGAAAAATGCAAGTCCTGTGAATATTGAAATAACAAATTAAAAAATTGAAGTTATGAAAATTAAAAGTTTAATTGTAGCAGTCGTAGCAATACTTTCTACAGGTTTTGTAAGTGCTCAAGCTAACTTGCTAAATGCGAAAATTCCCGAACAAATAGGAATGAAAACGCCAGAGCAATTAGCAGCCGACAATGACAGACCTCTGCCTTATGGCTATATTGATGATAGAGATATTTTATGGTCAAAAGTTGTTTGGGAGTATGTAGATTTGAATGAGAAAATTAATATGCCTTTCTATTATCCTATAGATACTAGTAATATTAGTTCGAACAGAAGATCGTTATACGATACCTTTATTAGAGGAATTAGAACTGGTGAAATTATTGATATTTATGATGATTCGTATTTCGAAGATAAACTTACCATGAAAGATATTCAATCTCGTTTATCGCGAGTTGATACTTCTGATGCTGGATTTGAAAGACTAAATGCTGGAGAAGTTTTAACCGATGAATACATTGATAAAAGAGATATAACTTCTGGCGATATAGCTGGTTTCAGAGTCAAAGGAGTTTGGTATTTTGACAAACGTCAAGGCGAATTAAAATATAGATTACTTGGTGTAGCTCCTGTGGCTCCCGATGTGAACTTTATTGATAATGCTTCTGGTCAAGATGAATTAGTTGAATTATTTTGGGTTTGGTATCCAGGTGCAAGATATACAACACATGATATGAAAGTGTTTAACCAAAAAAATTCAGCATATCCGTTGTCTTATGACCACTTGTTGAATGCAAGACGTTTTAACGCTATTATTTATCGTGAAGAAAATATTTATGGTAACCGTGATGTTGCCGAGTATATAAAAGGGAATTCTTTGTTCCAAGTTCTAGAATCTGATAAGCTGAAAGAAGATATCAGAGACAAAGAACTCGATATGTGGAATTATTAGTTTTTGAGAGTTTAAGTTAGAAGAGCTCCTATTGAAAAATAGGAGTTTTTTTGTGCTTAAAAATGAATATAGCATATCTTTGAACCTATGAATACAGATTATATTATTGTTGGTTTGGGTTTAGCAGGTATCGCTTTCGCGGAAGAGCTTCGAGAACGAAACAAATCATTTGTTGTCTTTGAAGATAGTTCTCAAAACTCCTCTTTGGTGGCCGGCGGAATGTATAATCCAGTAATTTTAAAAAGATTCACTCCAGTTTGGAATGCCGATGAACAGCTTGCAATTGCACTTCCGTTTTACGAAAAAATAGAAAAAAGATTTGGCAAAAAATACGATTATAAAGTGCCAATTTATAGGGTATTCAAAAGTATCGAAGAACAAAATAATTGGTTCGCTGCTTGTGATGAAATATTATTACAAGACTATATGGTTCCGAGAATAATAAAAAACGAAAATAACCATATCCAAGCTCCATTTCATTTGGGTAAATTAGTGCAAACCGGTCGTATTGATGTGAATAGTTTGGCAAAAGATTACCGACAAGATTTGGTGCAAAAAGACCTATTGAGAAACGAAAAATTCAACTATGATTTGATTGAATTTGAAGGGAATTTTGTTTCTTATAAAGATATTCAAGCCAATAAAATTGTTTTTTGTGAAGGCTTTGGCTTAAAAGCAAATCCTTATTTTAATTACTTGCCATTGCAAGAAGCAAAAGGAGAATTACTAACCATTCATGCCCCCGATTTAAAATTGGACGGACTGATTAAAGCAGCTGTATTTGTTCTGCCTATTGGCGATGAGTTATATAAAGTTGGTGCAACATTCAACTGGGTCGATAAGACAAAAGAGCCAACGCTGAAAGGAAAAGAAGAATTAATTAAAAAATTAGAAACAGTAATCAATTGTTCCTATACCGTCGTAGATCATGTAGCGGGAATTCGACCAACAACGAAAGATAGAAGACCATTTATAGGAGTTCACCCAAAAAGAAAACAACTTGCAATACTTAATGGTTTAGGAACTCGAGGAGTTATGATTGCTCCAATATCCGCACAAAAATTAGCAAATCATTTAGAGAACGGAATTGTAATCGAAAAAGACGTTTCTATCGAAAGATTTTTAATACCGAATTAGTTTTTTGTAAAAGTTTAGCTATTCTGACTATCAACTGTCTTCTCTTTTTCATTATTTAAATACTTTTTCTCAAAATGTACAAACATATTGATGTACAATATTCGTGAAATGCGCATTAAAATCGGTGTCATTAGAATTAATGTAATCACAATAGCAATAAAACTGGTAACCAAACTTAAACCTAGCAAATAACAAATAATAAAAACTGCAATGGCAATAGCAACCGTAAGCCCATAAGAAACATACATAGCACCATAAAAAAAGGAAGGTTCAATCATATATTTCAAACCACAATTAGAACATCTTTCATGTAACTTTAAATTGTTTTTCCAAGAAAAAAGTCCGGAATGAACGAAGAATTTTCCTTGTTGGCATCTCGGACATTTGTTATGAAAAATGCTGTAAAATTTAGTTCCAATTTTAAACATTGTCAATTTAATTTTTAGGTTACTTTTGCAAAGATAAATTTTTAAATTCTAAAATCAGATAGCAAATGCTTAATGCACACAATATAACCGTTTCATTTGGGGGCGAAGATTTATTTTCGGGAATAACTTTCAAATTAAATGCAGGAGATAGAATAGGATTGGTAGGAAAAAACGGAGCAGGTAAATCAACCCTGCTAAAAGTTATTGCCGGTGAACAAGAATACAACGATGGTTCTTTAGCTTTTGATAAAGATATTAGTTTAGGATTTTTAAAGCAAGACATTGATTTTAAGGAGGGTAATACAGTTTTAGACGAGGCTTATGGGGCTTTTGAAGAAATCAGAAGTATCGAAAAAAAATTAGAAAATGTCAATACGGAGCTAGCTGAAAGAACGGATTACGAGAGTGAATATTACCACAATTTAATGCATGATTTGGATGAGTTATCGCATCGTTATGAGTTAATTGGTGGCTATAATTACCAGGGAGATACCGAAAAAATACTATTAGGTTTAGGTTTTTCGCAAGAAGATTTTAACAAACAAACTGATACTTTTTCTGGTGGTTGGCGAATGCGAATTGAGCTTGCCAAGCTGCTTTTGCAAAATCATGATATCTTATTACTCGATGAGCCGACGAATCATTTAGACATTGAATCGATTATTTGGTTTGAGAACTTTTTAAAAGGATTTAATGGTGGAATCATGATGGTTTCGCATGATAAAATGTTTTTAGATAATGTTACGAATAGAACGATTGAAATTTCTTTAGGAAGGATTTACGATTTCAAAAAGCACTATTCTGCTTACTTGTTACTACGAAATGAGATCAAAGAAAAGCAGTTGCAAGCCCAGAAAAATCAGGAAAAAGAAATCAAACAAACAGAACAGCTGATCGAAAAATTTAGAGCCAAAGCAAATAAAGCTTCCATGGCGCAATCCTTAATCAAAAAATTGAACCGAGTTGATCGTATTGAAGTTGACGAAGAAGACAATGCAGTGATGAATGTTCGATTTCCAGTTTCTATTGTTCCCGGTAAAATTGTGATAGAGGCTGAAAATATTTCTAAAACTTACGGAGACAACAATGTTTTGGATAACATTGATTTATTGATTGAAAGAAATGCTAAGATTGCATTTGTTGGTCAAAACGGACAAGGAAAATCTACTTTAGCAAAAATTATTGTGGATGAGATTTCTTATGAAGGAAAACTAAAATTGGGGCATAATGTACAGCTGGGTTATTTTGCACAAAATCAATCGGAGTATTTAGATGGCGAAATTACAGTACTTCAAACCATGGAAGAAGCTGCAAATGATTCCAATCGAATTAAAGTACGCGATATGTTGGGATCGTTTTTATTTCGCGGTGATGAGGTAGAAAAAAAGGTTAAAGTTCTTTCGGGTGGTGAACGAAATCGATTGGCTTTATGTAAGATGCTGTTGAGCCCTTTTAATGTGTTGATTTTAGATGAGCCAACAAATCATTTAGACATTGCTTCAAAAAATGTACTAAAAAGAGCTTTGCAGCAGTTTGAAGGAACTATGATTGTTGTTTCTCATGACCGGGATTTTTTAGTTGGATTAACCCAAAAAGTATATTCGTTCAAAGAAGAAAAAATCAAAGAATATTTGGGTGATATCAATTACTTTTTAGAGCAACACGATTTAGAAGATATGCGAGAAGTAGAAAAACGCACGAAAAAAGAAGTTGAAAAAAAGTCTGTTGCAGATCAAGAAAGTAGCAAAAAATCGTTGCAAAATTCCAAACAAAAAAAGCAATTTCAAAATAAATTGAGCAAAGTAGAAACCGAAATTTCGAAGCTTGAAAATGAAATAAAACAAGCCGATGTCAAAATTTCTGAGGATTTTGAAAAATTGAGAACTGATGATAATTTCTTCAAAAACTATCAATCTAAAAAAGATAAATTAGATCTTTTGATGGAAGAATGGGAAGAAATTACCGAAAAATTGGAAGGCTAATAATTTTGTTGCTTTTAAAACCTTCATAACAAAAAACCTCGATAGAATTATAATTATCTACCGAGGTTTTTTTATATGTTATAATTTTATTTTTTCTACTCCTCTAAAGAAGGTGGGTAAACAGTCATTATTTGTGCAACAAACTCATTGATTCTAGCTTCTTTTTTAACGACATTTTTTGAAGACGATAAAACTCCTGAACCAACACCTTGCCATACCAATTCTTTTTTATTTGCATCAATCAAGTCAATAAACAAGGTTCCTTCGGTTGATTTGTAAACATTGTTATAACCAAAACCCATTCCTGGGCCATATCTACCACCGTAATAGCCATAGCCATAATACCACGGATACCATCCGTAATAGTTATTATTATAAACGTCAATTTTTTCGCGGGATTTTGTAAAAATACTCACCAATAAATCAGGCTCTTCTGATTTTGTAAATCCTTTAGCTTCCATTTGTGCTTCGACAGCACGTAAAATTCTTCTTTTATCCAAATCAGAAATTTCCACCTTGTCAATTCCTTTTTTATAAAAAGCATAGGTTTTGAATTGCGAAAAATCTGTTGCTTTATTGTAATCGGAAGAAACATTTACCGATGCGCAAGAAGTAATTAAAAAAAGTACTGCAACCGGAAGTAATTTTAAGATTTTCATAAGTTTAAAATTTAAAATAAATTTTCGAGTAAATCGAAATCAACACTATTTGGTAAGGTAACTGTTAAATTCATCTCTTTTTTCATCGCTCTTTTTGCCGCAAAAACTGCACCTTCATTTCGAGCCCAACTTCTTCTAGAAATACCATTATTAACATCCCAAAAAAGCATGGATTGTAACCGTTTACTCGCTTCTTCACTACCATCAAGAACCATACCAAAACCGCCATTTATTACTTCACCCCATCCAACGCCACCGCCATTATGAATAGAAACCCAAGTTGCTCCTCTAAAACTATCGCCAATCACATTTTGAATCGCCATATCTGCCGTGAATTGAGAGCCATCATAAATATTAGAAGTTTCTCGAAATGGGGAATCGGTGCCAGAAACATCATGATGATCTCTTCCTAAAACAATTGGAGCTGAAATTAACCCATTTTTTATCGCTTGATTGAATGCTTCTGCAATTTTAGTTCGACCTTCGGCATCAGCGTATAATATTCTTGCTTGCGAGCCAACTACCAATTTATTTTCTTGAGCCCCTTTTATCCATTGCATATTGTCCTCCATTTGTTGTTGAATTTCAGCAGGAGATTCTAGCTTTAATTTTGATAAAATCTCTAAAGCAATGGCATCGGTCTTTTCTAAATCTGTTGCTTTCGCGGAAGTGCATACCCAACGAAAAGGTCCAAAACCAAAGTCAAAACACATGGGCCCCATAATATCTTCTACATAAGATGCATAGGCAAATTCTCGTACGCCAATCGCACCTCTCGATTTTGGCGGATTTTTTCTTTTTTGAAAAGTAGGGGAATCCAGATAAATATCCGCACCAGCGCGAGACGCTTCCAATAAGAAAGCATTTCCATAATCAAAAAAATAAGTGCCTTTTTCAGTATGTTTATTAATATATTTAGTTTGCAATCGCAAAGATTCTTGTACTTTTTCCTTAAACTTATCTGGATTTTCTGCCATCATTTTATTGCTCTCCTCAAAACTTAATCCAACCGGATAATAACCACCGGCCCAAGGATTATGAAGTGATGTTTGATCGCTACCCAAATCAATAAATACAGAAGCTTCATCAAATTTTTGCCATACATCAACGATATTACCTGTATAAGCAATCGAAACCACTTCTTTTTTTTCTTTTGCTTTCTGAACTCTTTTTACCAAATTGTCTAAATTGGTGATAACTTCATCTATCCAATTTTGACTGTGACGAGTTGCAACAACTTTCGGATTGATTTCAGCGCAAACTGTAATGCAGCCGGCAATATTTCCAGCTTTTGGTTGCGCTCCGCTCATTCCACCTAATCCAGAAGTCACAAACAATTTTCCTGCAAGATTTTCTCCATGCTTTGCAATTTTTCTACCTGCATTTAAAACAGTGATTGTTGTGCCGTGAACAATGCCTTGTGGACCGATATACATATAACTACCAGCAGTCATTTGTCCGTATTGTGTTACGCCAAGCGCATTGTATTTTTCCCAATCATCAGGTTTTGAGTAATTTGGAATCATCATTCCGTTGGTGACCACAACTCTTGGGGCATTTTTATTTGATGGAAATATTCCCATTGGATGTCCCGAGTAGATCGCTAAGGTTTGCTCATCTGTCATTTGAGCCAAATAAGACATGGTCAAAAGATATTGTGCCCAATTTTGAAAAACCGAACCATTACCGCCATAGGTAATCAGCTCATGTGGGTGTTGCGCTACAGCTTTATTCAAATTGTTTTGAATCATATGCATGATGGCTTTGGTTTGCTCATTTTTTCCTGGATATTCTTGAATCGGACGAGCGTACATTTCATAATCCGGTCGAAATCGATGCATGTAAATTCGTCCGTACTCTTTCAATTCTTGTGCAAATTCTTTGGCTAAAATTTTGTGATGTTTTTTGTCAAAATAGCGCAAGGCATTTCGAATTGCTAATTTTTTTTCATCCAAAGAAAGAATGTCTTTTCGCTTGGGCGCGTGATTAATTTCTACTTCGTATTCTTTTGGTTGTGGTAATTTTTCAGGAATTCCTTGTAAAATTTGTTGTTGAAATGTGTTCATGAAATTATTTTTAATAATTTTCTTTTGCAGGATTGTATCCGTAAGGGCAATGACGGCAATTATTTTTACAGCAATAGCCCCGTTTTAAATGGTATTTCTCGGTAAAAACCTTAAAACCTTGATCGCTCAAATAAAAATCTTCAGGCAATAATTCTTCTTGTTTGAAACTCATAATGCAAAAATAAATTTTTGAATTGATTTTCGTACTTTTCGGACATGTTAATCTTTTCAAAAATATTTCTAGCACCGAAATTTAATGCCATAACTATTTGGCCATTTATCATTTTGAAAGATAGGTTTTTAAAAAATAATAAAACCTTGCTGCATCATGAAAAAATTCATTTGCGGCAACAAATTGAAATGTTGGTACTTCCTTTTTTTGTTTGGTATTTGTTAGAATTTTTAATTCGATTAGTCATAAGCAGAAATTGGATGCGCGCATATTTTAACATTAGTTTTGAAAAAGAAGCGTATAAAAATGAGAAAAATCTTACTTATCTTCGCGACAGAAAATTTTGGAGTTTTTTAAACTATTTATAACAAGCAATTCTGAAGAAAAAAATTAAAAATAGCGCCATTCGATTAAATGAAATTGAAGATTCGGGTGTTTCACTTTTCCTCAAAAGAGAAGATAGTATCCATCCTTTTATTTCGGGAAATAAATATAGAAAATTAAAGTATAATATTTTAAAGGCGAAAGAAGAATCGCATAATACATTACTTACTTTTGGTGGTGCATTTTCAAATCATATCGCAGCAGTTGCCTTTGCGGGTAAAGAATACGGATTTAAAACTATTGGCGTAATTAGAGGAGATGAATTGGAAGAAAATTTTTCCGAAACCATTCGAAATAATCCTACTTTAAGAATTGCACATAAGCACGGCATGATTTTTAAATTTGTTACCAGAACTGATTATCGTTTAAAAAACATAGAACAGTTTAAAGAAAAAATCACAAAAGAATTTGGTGATTTTTATCTGATTCCGGAAGGAGGAACCAATAGTTTGGCAGTTAAAGGTTGTGAAGAAATATTACAATCGGAAGATGCAATGTTTGATGTAGTTTGTGTTTCTATAGGAACCGGAGGTACCATTGCTGGGATTATAAATTCTTTAAAATCAAACCAGAGGGTAATTGGTTTTCCTGCTTTAAAAGGTGATTTTTTAAAAAAGGAAATTGAGAAATACACAATACCAAATGTTAAATGGAGTTTAAATATAGACTATCATTTTGGGGGCTTTGCTAAAATCAATGAAGAATTGATTAATTTTAACAACAATTTTAAAGAGGAAACAGGTATTTCTCTGGATCCGATTTATACCGGTAAAATGATGTTTGGAATAATAGATCTTATCAAGAAAGGTTATTTTGAAAAAGGCACGAAAATTCTGGCAATTCACACCGGTGGCTTGCAAGGAATTTCAGGAATGAATACAAGATTAAATCAAAAACAATTACCATTACTTCAATAATGCGAAAAATAAATATAATCATAGTAATTTTATCAGGTCTCTTTTTAACAAGTTGTAGCTCATCTAAAAGAAGCACACAAATATCTACTAAAAGTAAAAGGGCAAATCAAGAAATAGAGCGGAAAGAGAATATAATTTACGCCCAAAGTGATGCTATTTATAGGGATTTTAAAGAAAAAAATTCCAATTTGAATGGTTATACTTTGGCATATATTTCTGATTACAAGAATATTGCCATTGAAAAAATGATGGAATATAAAATTCCGGCGAGTATCACATTGGCACAAGGGATTTTAGAATCAGGAAACGGTAGAAGCGAACTTACTAGAAAAGCAAATAATCATTTTGGTATTAAATGTCATAGTGATTGGAAAGGTAAAAAAGTGTATCACGACGATGATAAACGTGGGGAATGTTTTCGAAAATATGATAATCCGGTAGGGTCTTTTAACGACCATTCACTTTTCTTGACAACAAGAAGTCGTTACGATTTTTTATTTGATTTGAAAAAGGATAATTACAAGGCATGGGCCAAAGGGTTAAAAAAAGCTGGCTATGCTACAGATAGGAAATATCCTACAAAATTGATCAATCTTATTGAAGATTATAAATTGTATGCATATGACGATTTGGTAATTGACAACAAAGGTTATAAAAGAAGCGAGCGATTTGAATTAGAAGCTGAAAGCAGTGATATAGACAGCGACATCGCAGAGAAAGGCAAATTTATAATTGTAACAAAAGGGGATACGTTATACTCTATTGCAAGAAATAATAGTACGACCGTAACTTTTTTGAAAGAAATTAACGACTTGACTTCAAATGAAATTAATATTGGTCAGAAATTATATGTTACGAAAGAATAAAAAAAGCATCTGCTTACGGCAAATGCTTTTAAATAAATGTAAACTTACTAAACTAATTATTAATCAATTATCTATTTCCTTGGAAATTTTGATTCTTGTTTCCTCCTTTTCTTCCGCTTTTCATGCCAAGTCCTTTTCTATTTTTTTGTTGCATGGTTTTCCAATCTTCATATTGTTTTTCATTCAATATTTTTTTCATTTCTGTTTGGTGCTTCAATTGCGCATCTAACTTGGCATTTTTCATTTCAAACTTTTGATCGGAGGTCATAGAAGTTCCATTTTTTTGAGTACCTCGGTATTTGGTTCGCATGGCATCGCGATCAACAGCTATTTTTTTGTTCAATGCCAAAACCTGAGTTTGTTGCTTTTCTGTTAAATCAAGGGCTAATGTCATATGTTTTGTTTGAGTAATAGCTTGTTGCTCAGGTGTCATTTGAGTTTTGTTTCCTTTTTTAGGCGAGGTGTTTTGTGCAAAGGCAACCATCGTAAATCCTATTAAAATAATGCTAAATAATTTTTTCATGATATATATATTTTATATTTCTTGTTATGTTTCTAAGACGATATATTTATAAAATAGTTTAATCGTTAAGAAAAATTTAACGTAAAAGTGATATCACTTTTGCTATCGAAAAATCAATATCGGTTAAAAGTCTCTTTTTTTACAGTATTTTTGCAGCATGGAAAAAACGTATCAACTTTCGGATTGGTTGCCAACTACTAACAAAGAAGTTAAAATTAGAGGTTGGGAAGAACTGGATGTAATCATCTTTAGCGGAGATGCGTATGTTGATCATGCGGCTTTTGGTCCGGCAGTTTTAGGTCGAATTTTAGAGAGTTTTGGTTTGCGGGTTGCGATTATTCCGCAGCCAAGCGTTCATGATAATTTACAAGATTTTACTAAAATGGGAGCTCCGAAAATGTTTTTTGCAGTTACTGCAGGTGCAATGGATTCCATGGTGAGTAATTATACTGCCAGTAAACGCCGAAGAGACAAAGATGCCTATACTCCAAATGGGGATAAAGGTTTTCGACCGGATTATGCAGCCACCGTTTATTCTCAAATTTTAAAGGAAAAATTTCCGGATGTTCCTGTTGTAGTTGGTGGAATTGAAGCCTCTTTGCGAAGAGTAACACATTACGATTATTGGAGCGATACTTTAAAACCCAATATTTTAACCGATTCAAAAGCTGATTTGTTAGTGTACGGTATGGGCGAACAACCTTTGCGGGAAATAGTTGAATTATTACAAAAAGGAGTGCCTTTTTCGTCTTTAAAAACCATTAAACAAACTGCTTTTTTAATCGATACTAATGAAGAAATCCCTAAAAATAAAAACTGGGAAGACATAGAAATCAATTCTCATGAAGCCTGTTTACAGGATAAGAAAACGTTTGCATCTAATTTTAAGGTCATTGAGCAAGAATCAAATAAAATTTTCGGAAGAAGGATTTTGCAAAAAGTAAAAGGGAAAACATTGGTTATTAATCCGGTTTTTCAAACAATGACAGAGCAAGAAATAGATGCGTCTTATGACTTACCGTATACTAGATTACCGCATCCGAAATACAATAACCGCGGACCGATTCCGGCATACGAAATGATAAAATTCTCTATTAATATTCATAGAGGTTGTTTTGGTGGGTGTAGTTTTTGTACCATATCTGCCCATCAAGGTAAGTTTATTGCAAGCAGAAGTAAAGAATCTATTTTAAAAGAAGTAGACAAGGTTACACAAATGCCTGATTTTAAAGGAAACTTGTCCGATATCGGTGGACCTTCTGCGAATATGTATCAAATGAAGGGTAAAATTCAAAGTATTTGTGACAAGTGTGTTGCACCGTCGTGTATTTCACCGGTTATTTGTCATAATTTAGACACTTCGCATAAACCACTAACAGAAATTTATCAGGCAGTGGATGCTCATCCGAAAGTCAAAAAATCTTATATAGGTAGTGGAATTCGATATGATATGTTGGTGCCTGAGTTTAATAAAAATGCTGATCCAAAAGAGTTAGATGAATATACCGAAGAGGTGATTACCAATCATGTTTCGGGAAGATTAAAGGTTGCTCCGGAACATACTTCTGATGCAGTTTTAAAGTTAATGCGAAAACCATCTTTTTCTTATTTTCATAAGTTTAAAGAGAATTTTGACAAAATTAATATTCGTAAAAAATTAAACTTACAATTAATACCTTATTTTATCTCAAATCATCCGGCTTGTGAGGTGGAAGATATGGCAAATTTGGCAGTTGAGACTAAAGATATGGGTTTTCAATTGGAGCAGGTTCAGGGTTTTACACCAACACCTATGACGGTTGCTACTGTTATCTATTATAGTGGATACCATCCATATACCATGAAAGAGGTTTTTACACCTAAAACTAAAAAGGAAAAAGAAGAACAGCATCGTTTTTTCTTTTGGTACAAAAAAGAAAATCAAGCTTGGATCAGAAACACCTTGCAAAAAGTAGGTAGAAATGATTTGGTAGAAAAACTATTATTTACAAAGAATAAAAAAGAGTTTGGAAATTCTGCTAAAACTAAAAAAAATAAGAAAAAAAATGACAGTTTTGTTAGCGTTATGGATAAATCATCAAGAAAAAGAAAGCGGGTTTAATATCTTATTATTATGCTAGTAACAGTAAGATTTTATATTTATTTTTGTGCAAAATTTTCAATTTTATGATGAAAAAGTTTCTGATTTTATTTTTATTCGTTTTTGGGTTTACTTATGGTCAAAAAAATGTTTCTGTTGACTTAAGCAATCCGAATGCAACCTTATATACACATATTTATTTCTTGCAACCTGATAGTTATGACGAGGCGAAAGCTGCGACTACTATATTTGATTTACCGCAAGAGGATGCAATTGATAAAGTAAAGAAGATAAAAAAGGTTCTAGACGGTAAAGGATTGATTCTAGACTTTGGGAAAATACCTAGTGATCCAAATTATTCGGATACTATTTTGAAACTTCAGCTTAATGTAGAAAGAGCTAAAAACAGATATGTTCCATTTCCAACCAGAATGCCTCAAATTTATGTTGAAAAAATAAATGATAATTGGTATTATTCTTATGAAACAATAAGCAAAATAGATCAACTTTATAACAATACATTTGCTTGGGAAATTTCATGGGTGCAATCGAAATTTCCAAAATTGGAGCATCGAAAACTTTTGGGTGTTGAGATATGGAAATTGTTGGGCTTTTTAATTTTAATTGGAGCTTGTGTTCTGTTGTATTTTATTTTAATACCAATAGTTTTCTTTTTATTAAAGAAGATACAAAAAATCATTGTTCACGAAATTAATAGAAATTCGTATGATCTATTGCATCAATTGGCACGTCCTATCGTTTTTATTTTAATTATACGTTTTATAAAAAGAATATTACCAAGTTTACAACTGGTTGATTTTAATGCTTTTCTTTTTTTAGGTTTAAACATTGCAGAAACTGTATTTTGGGTTTTTTCATTTTTAGTTGTGATTAAATTGTTATTCTTATTATATCAAAATTATGTACAAACGACTCCTTCAAAATTGGATGAACAATTAGCTCCTATTTTAAATAAGATATTTAGGGTACTTGTAATGTTGGTTGGATTTTTGCATGTTCTAACATTATTTGGGGTTCATCCAACCACTGTTTTAGCAGGTGCTTCTATTGGTGGTTTAGCATTGGCATTCGCTGCACAAGATTCGGTTAAAAATTTAATCGGAACTGTAGTTATATTTTTGGATAAACCATTTCATATTGGAGACTGGGTTGAAATTGGAAGTGTTGTTGGTACTGTTGAAAATGTTGGTTTGCGTTCGACAAGAGTTCGAGCAGCAGACACTTCATTATATCAAATTCCGAACAGTAAAGTTTCCGAAGCAGAAATAAATAATAAAGGTTTGCGTATTTATAGAAGATACCGAACGGAATTGGGCATTCGATATGACACACCACCGGAACTGATTCAGGCTTTTGTGACCGGTGTTCGGGAATTGATAATTGCACATCCAGAAACATTGAGCGAATCTTATAATGTTGAGTTTACTGGTTTTGGAGATTCTTCTCTTCTCATCATGATAAATCTTTATTTTAAAGAATTGGACTGGGGTATTGAGCAATCCTCCAAACATCGATTTCACATGGCAATTGTAAAATTGGCAGCTGCTTTGGGAGTTCAATTTGCATTCCCAAGTTCAACGGTCATGATTGAACAGTTTCCAGATAAGAATAGTATTTCTATGAAATATGACACCAATGGTGCAAATATTTCTAGTAAAATAGAAGAAATTTTAACAAATTTTAAAAGTGACGATACTAAAAAAGACCCAAACGTTTCTAAAGAATCTAGCTAAGAATTACTTATATTTTTCAATATAAGCGTCAATTTCTTTTTTCATATTGATACCTTTCCAATGTTCTAACAATTCAAAATATTCGACAGATAATTTGGACTCTTGTCTTTTTAAAGTACCGTTAGCAAAGGATCGTTGCAAAATATCTTCAACAATAAAATCTAAAGGGTCGCTTTCAGGATGGTATTCACTTTTCAATGATAGTTTGAATAAACTTGCGGTAGAATTATACCAAAAAGCGTTCCAGCCGCTTCGATACTCTTTGATTAAATCATACATGGTTTCTCCAGTTTGCCGGTCGACTAATTTTATTAAAATGCGACCTTCTGTGCGGGTTAAAGTTTTTAAAGAATCTGTAAACTCTCCTTCCATGAATTTTTGAATCTCTTTAATATGTTTTTTTCTTTTTCTATTCGAAGTTATTTTTTCTAAATCCTTATTGATTTCGGTTAATCTTTCAGAAGCTAATTTAGCAAATGGATAGGCTTTATGAACTTTTTTATAATACCAATAATAGTATTTTTTTTCTGAGTTCGATTTAAAATTTCTGTTTTTAAAAAGCACAATTTCATCCAAAGCCATCGTCATGCTGTCATTTCTAATAATGAGCATGTCGTTAATAATGGTGTCCGTTTTCATCTCTTGCGAAAATCCAGATAATGAAACCAAAACAAATAGAATAAATAAAGTATTTCTCATGAAAAATTATAGGTATCAAAAACGATTCCAAAATTAAGAATATGTCAGTTGATTCTCCCATTATTTCTGTGATTATTCTTACTTTTATATAAATTTTAAGAACTATGGCTAAACAAGAATTACTGACTAAAAATTCAATGAAATTTTTAGAAAAATATTTAAATAATGCTTCACCAACAGGATACGAATCAGAAGGACAAAAAATCTGGATGGAGTATTTAAAACCTTATGTAGACACCTTTATCACAGATAGTTATGGTACTGCCGTTGGGATTATTAATCCGGATGCAGAATTTAAAGTTGTCATCGAAGGGCATGCAGATGAAATTTCTTGGTATGTTAATTATATTACAGATGAGGGCTTGATTTATGTAATTAGAAATGGAGGAAGTGACCATATTATTGCTCCTTCAAAAAGAGTAAATATTCATACAAAAAAGGGAATTGTAAAAGGAATTTTTGGATGGCCTGCAATTCATACTCGATTGAAAGACAAAGAGGAAGCTCCGAAATTGGATAATATTTTTATCGATGTTGGATGTAAAAACAAGAAAGAAGTGGGTGAATTAGGTGTTCATGTGGGTTGCGTTATTACCTATCCGGATGAGTTCATGATTCTTAATAAAAACAATTTTGTTTGTCGTGCTTTAGATAATCGAATGGGTGGTTTTATGATCGCTGAAGTTGCAAGATTATTAAAAGAAAATAAGAAAAAATTACCTTTTGGCTTATATATAACCAATTCAGTTCAGGAAGAAATAGGCTTACGAGGTGCTGAAATGATTACACATACCATTCAACCAAATCTTGCTATTATTACCGATGTTTGTCATGATACAACTACACCGATGATTGATAAAAAGAAAGAGGGAGAAACAAAATCGGGTGACGGCCCTGTTATTACATATGCTCCTGCGGTTCAAAATAATTTACGGGAACTTGTTTTGGAAACAGCGGAAAAGAATAAGATTCCGTTTCAACGTTTGGCATCTTCCCGTGCAACTGGAACAGATACCGATGCTTTTGCTTATTCGAATGGAGGAGTTCCGTCAGCATTAATTTCTTTAGCCTTACGTTATATGCATACAACGGTTGAAATGGTGCACAAAGACGATGTAGAGAACGTGATTAAGCTAATTTATGAATCATTATTGGTAATTGATCCTAAAAAAGGTTTTAGCTATTTTAAATAAAAGAATAGTTTAAAAGTGTTGAAAAAAGGAGTTTCTAAAAAAAGTTGTTCCTTATAAAATGGCGCAAACCTGCTTATTATTAAATAATTTTTTCTAAAGGTGATACTTAAAGATTTGATTTAATCTGAATATACGAATATAATTATGCTGACAGATATTAACCCTAAACTGCCAATGCGTGATAAAAACAATACGCGAGAGTTTTACCTAAAAAGTTTAGGGTTTAAGGAATTAGGCAGTGTCGACTTCGATGGATATCTAATGGTACAGAGAGACAATATTCAAATTCACTTCTTTGAATATAAAAACCTTGAGCCAAAAGAAAACTATGGTCAAGTCTATATTAGAACTGACAATATCGACGAACTTTATCAATCTTTGTTGACTATTGGAACACGTATTCATCCAAACGGAAAATTAGAAGCAAAACCTTGGGGCCAAAAAGAATTTTCAATTCTCGACCCAGACAATAATTTATTGACATTTGGACAAAATATATAATGTATAAAAGGCCTATTTAAATTTTGTGCTTGACAGCCGGAGTTAATAAGTACATGAATTTATTCCATTAAAAAGATTTCTATAAAAAAGATCTAGCGGTTTTAAATGCTTTAAATGAAGCGGTAAAATTGGTTCAGACAAAATAAAGAATTTTATTCTTCGTCGAATTTACCCATATAAAGGCTTTTGATAATACCATCGGATAAACCAATTTTAGGCACATAAATTTTGGCAGCATCACTCCATTTCATGGCAGAGAGATAGATCTTCGTTGCCGGAATAATTACATCAGCACGATCAGGGTTTAAATCAAGTTCTGTAATTCTTTGATTGTAAGTCATTTGACTTAAAAAATTGTAGTAGGAATTTAAATAAACAAAAGACAGTGATTTTCCTGGGAGCTTGCCAGACATTTTATAAATCTTATTGATATTTCCACCAGATCCTATTAAGGAAAGTTTTTTGAAATCTTTACTTCTTTTCTTTACCCATTTTTTCGCATCTTCCCAAACTTGATCATCTACTTTTTTATCTAGTAAACGAACAGTTCCTAACGGAAAAGAACGTGATTCTATAATTTCTCCTTTCGAGAAAAAAGTAAATTCCGTACTACCACCACCTACATCTACATATAAATAGGATTTATCATTTTTTATTAATTGGCGTAAATCTGTGGAAGAAATAATTTCAGCTTCTTTTTCTCCGTCGATAACATCAATTTTGACTCCGGAATGCTCATAAATATAAGCAACGATTTCAGCACTATTTTCGGCTTCTCGCATGGCAGAAGTGGCACAAGCTTTGAATCGTTCGACTCCATAAACCTTCATGAGTAATTGATAGGCTTTCATGGCATCTGTCATTCGAATTTTATTATTTTCAGAAATAATTCCTTGCATAAAAACATCTTCACCCAAACGAATTGGAACACGAATCAAAGATGATTTTTTAAATAAGGCCTCTTTCTTTTTAAAAACTATCACGTTAGCGATGAGCAATCTAACACCGTTTGAACCTATATCTATCGCAGCGTACTTATGTAATTTCAAAATTTATTTCTTTTTATTATCCTTTGGAAATTCCGTAAATAAGGTTTTACCTGTTTTTATATCCTTCCAATGATCTGTATTAAATTGGATGCCAATAACTCCACAAGTTGGAACGTGTTTTACGAATTTGTCACCAAATTTATTCACGAAATCATTTATACCGTGATCATGACTAAAAATTATCGCAGAATCAAAACTATCGTCAAGCGCTTTTACAGTTTTAATTAAGTAACCATCACTAAAATTGTATAAAGATTTGCTTATTCTAAGGTTTGCCAATGCATAATTAAAACTATAGCTAAAAATCATCGCTGTATGCAAAGCTCTGTTGGCGCTACTTGAAATAAATACAGAAGGTTTCTGAATTCGTTTTGCTAAAACTGACGAAACTAAGTAAGCGTCATCAATTCCTCTTTTTTTTAAAGGTCGATCAATATCTTTGATTCCTTCGTATTCCCATGATGATTTCGCATGGCGCACGATATAAAGGGTTTTCATTTATTGTAGCGTAAATTGTTTGATTTATATACTGTTCAAATATATGTTTTTTTTCTAAAGGTGCTATTAAATTAAGATCACAATTTAATAAATTTAGGGTTCTAATCGTTCCATTTTCCAATTGTAATCTTCTTGCAGGCTATATCTGATTCGATCATGCATTCTATTTGGTCTTCCTTGCCAAAATTCTATAGAAATTGGTTTCACTATAAAACCGCCCCAATTTGGTGGTCGAGGAATCTCTGAATTTTTAAATTTTTCTTCGAAGTTCTTTAGTTTTTGATCTAAGCTAGCACGAGAGTTAATCACTTGACTTTGATCAGATGCCCAAGCGCCCAATTTGCTGCCGTCAGGTCTTGATTCAAAATATCCGTCCGATAAATTGTCTGCAATTTTTTCGGCAACACCTTTTATGATAATTTGACGCTCAATAGAGTGCCAGAAAAAAGAGAGGCAAACATTTGGATTCTCGTTAATTGCTTTGCCTTTTTCGCTGTCGTAATTGGTATAAAAAATAAAGCCTTCCCAAGTAAAACGTTTGAGCAATACTATTCTGCTTTTAGGAAAATTATCTAAACCAATCGTTGAAATTGTCATGGCGTTAGTCTCTTCAGTGGTATCGTAAGCATCTACTTCATAAAACCATTTCTGAAATAATTCCATAGGATTTTCTGGAACATTTTGCTCTAGAAGCTCATCCTTTTTGTAGGTTTTTCTATAATCGCCTAAATCTTTTTCCATAGATCAAAAATAGCTGTAATATATAATTAAACAAAAGTTTTTAAAATTTAAATCATTTTTGTTTCCGGATAAAAAACAAGCCGATAAACGTAAATAATCCGTTAAAAATTAATATTTCATAACCAAAAACAAATCCGTGAAACCATTGCTGTGAATTTTGATTAAGGATATAGGTAAAAATTACCGAGAGTAATGCAATCCACCAAACATGCTGGTCTTTGATTTGATATTTCGTGAAAATTCCAAAAGCAAAAAGGCCTAATAGTGGTCCATAAGTATAAGATGCAACTTGTAGCAAATTGCCAATTACATTGTCTTTTAGCACGTAGCGGAATAAAATTATAACAATAATCAAAACAACAGAAATACCAATGTGTACCTTTTTACGTATTATTTTTTGTTTGTTTTCTTCTTTTTTTTCAATATCTAAAAAGTCGATACTGAATGAAGTTGTGAGCGAAGTTAAAGCACTATCGGCACTCGAATAGGCAGCAGCAATTAATCCAAGAATAAATAGAATCGCGATGGGTGTGCCTAAATTTCCGTTCAAAGCAATTTCAGGATATAATAAATCGGTTTTTATTTTTCCTGCAACTTCCGGAATATGGATTTGATATTTTTCGGCATACATGAATAATAAAGCGCCTAAAAACAGAAAAATCATATTTACAAAAAGTAATACTACACCTAAAGAAATAACGTTCCATTTTGCTTCTTTTACATTTTTGCAGGTAAGATTTTTTTGCATGTTATCTTGGTCTAAACCTGTCATGGCAATGGTAATAAACATACCTCCCAAAACAGATTTAAGAAAATGTTTTTTATCGTTAATATCATCTGTAAAAAGAATCTGGCTATATTTTTTAAAATTTTCTGTTGCTATTGTTTCTGTAAAGGAATAATTTAACTGTTTCATTATGATAAAAATAGAGGCAATTACAGAGAATAGCATAAAGAATGTTTGCAAGGTGTCTGTCCAGACTATTGTTTTAATTCCGCTTCTAAAAGTGTATAACCAAATGAATAATACGGAAAGAATTACCGTGACTTCGAAAGGAATTTTCCATGCATTGAAAATGAAATATTGCAAAACACTGGCGACCAAAAATAAACGAAAGGAGGCGATTAAAATTCGGGAAACCAAAAAGAAAAATGCGCCCGTTTTGTGGCTTGTTTTACCAAAACGCTGCCGTAAATATTCATAAATGGAAGTAATATTTAAGCGATAATATAAGGGTAATAAAACAGTAGCAATGATAATATAACCCAAAAAATAACCCAAAACAATTTGCATATAACTAAATTGAGTGCTTTGCACCCATCCGGGAACGGAAATAAAAGTAACACCAGAAAGTGAGGCTCCTATCATGCCAAATGCAACGACATACCAAGGCGATTTTTTGTTAGCTTTAAAAAAAGTGCTATTGCTATCATCTTTTCCGGTAAGAAAAGAAATGAAAATCAAAATGGCAAAATAAATAATTATGACAAAAAGTAAAGCAAAAGGCTGCATAGGGTAAATTAAGTTGCCAAATACTGGCTGGTATTTTATGTAAATAAACAAAAAAATGTATAGATTTATACTTTTAAACCTATAAATCTTCAACCAAAAATCAAATCAAATTTATGAGGACGAAAGTGCGCATTATTTCTGTTGATATTTTTCGTGGACTAACTATTGCAGCAATGATTTTAGTTAATAATCCCGGAACTTGGAGCCAAGTTTATGCTCTTTTTTTGCATGCTGAATGGCATGGGTTAACACCAACGGATTTGATTTTTCCGTTTTTTCTGTTTATTGTCGGTATGTCTATAACTTTTGCCTATTCGAAAAAGAAAGCAATGGGAGTGGGATCTGATGTTTATAAAAAAATTATTTCAAGAACTTTAAAACTTATTTTTTTAGGCTTATTTCTGGCTGCTTTTCAATTGAGTTTTCCATTTATAAAAGATCTTTCCGGATTGCGAATTCCTGGAGTTTTACAAAGAATAGGTGTAGTTTTTTTTATTGCTTCTCTGCTTTTTTTACATTGTAATTGGAAAGTTTTGTTGGGTATTTTTGTTGCTATTCTAGCTTCATATTGGTTTCTGATGACACAAGTGCCAATAAATGGAGAAATGCCTTTATTAACTGCGGAATCTAATTTGGGTTCTGTTGTTGATTTGAAATTGTTAACGGTGGATCATATGTGGAAAACTTTGTACGACCCTGAAGGAATATTGAGCACTTTGCCTTCTATTGCAACTTCTATTTTTGGTATGTTTTTAGGAATTATTTTATTAAAAAAAGGAATTTCTAAGCATCAAAAATTAGTTTATTTTTTGATTATTGGTTTGCTTAGTTTAGGATTGGGTTATTTATGGAATTTGAGTTTTCCTTTAAATAAAGCATTATGGACGAGCAGTTTTGTTTTAGTTACCGGAGGTTGGGCTTGTATGATGTATGCAGTAATCTTTTATGTTGCTGATGTTTTAGGAAAACAAACATGGGGAAAACCAGCCATTATTTTTGGATCTAATGCTATAACCGTTTACTTTTTATCGAGTTTTACATCTAAATGTTTTGGTTTGATCAAGCTTTCTAATGGTCAATCTCTACACGGTTGTTTGTACGAAGCACTATCATCGGTAATTACAATACCTAAATTGAGTTCGTTGATTTATGCTATTTTGGTGATTCTTTTTTATTATGTCATTGCACATATTTTATACAAAAAGAAGATTTTTATAAAAGTGTAAAAAACGTACATTTGCGGCATGGATTTTTCTTCAAAATTATTGGAAAATGCGGTGAATGAAATGTCACAGTTTCCTGGAATTGGTAAGCGTACAGCATTGCGTTTGGTTTTGCATTTGTTAAAACAGCCAAAAGAACAAACAGGACATTTGGCAAATGCCTTGCAAAGTTTCAGAAATGATATAAAATTATGTGCTAACTGCCATAATATTTCAGATGTTGTAATTTGTGAAATATGTTCTAATCCAAAGCGAAGTGGTGAAATAATTTGTGTTGTTGAAGATATTCGCGACGTGATGGCCATTGAAAACACCTCGCAATTTAAAGGGCATTACCATGTTTTAGGAGGAAAAATTTCTCCTATGGAGGGAGTTGGGCCGCATAATTTAACCATCGAAAGTTTGGTTGAAAAAGTGAGAAACGGCTCGGTAAAAGAGATAATTTTCGCACTGAGTTCAACTATGGAAGGTGATACGACAAACTTCTATATTTATCGTCAACTACAAGGTTTAGAAGTGCAACTTTCTACCATCGCCAGAGGAATTTCTGTTGGTGACGAATTAGAATACACTGATGAAGTGACTCTTGGTCGAAGCATCGTCAATCGCGTGCCGTTTGAGAATAGTTTAAAAAATTAATTCAAATTTTAAGTAAAAATCAACTTTGCAAGATTTTTTCTATTTCATTCAACTCTGTCGCACTCAATTCTAAGTTAGCTTGAATTCCAACGGCATCTTCGATTTGAGAAACTTTACTTGCTCCGACTATTACCGAAGTAATTCTCTTATCTCGTAAGACCCATGCCAAAGCTAATTGCGACATTTTTTGACCGCGGTCTTGTGCGATAATATTCAATTTTTTTACTTTACTCAAGACTTTAGGTGTCAATTGGCTTGCTTGTAAAAATCCGTGTGAAAGAGCAGCACGAGAGCCTTCCGGAATCCCGTTTAAATATTTATCGGTTAAAACACCTTGAAATAAAGGGCTGAATGCTACTGCGCCAACGCCATTTTCTTCTAAAACATCCAACAAACCTTCTTCCACATCTCTTGTGAACATATTATATTTTGGCTGGTGCACCAAACATGGTGTGCCTAAGGACTTTAAAACAGAAAAAGCCTCTTGCGATTCCTCAGCATTATAGTTTGAAATTCCTGCATAAAGTGCTTTGCCAGAGCGAACGATATGGTCTAAAGCGCCCATAGTTTCTTCAATAGGAGTGCTCGGATCTGGGCGATGACTGTAAAAAATATCGACGTAATCTACTCCCATTCTTTTCAAACTTTGATCACAACTTGAAATTAGATATTTTTTTGACCCCCAATCACCATAAGGTCCGTCCCACATCGTGTATCCGGCTTTTGATGTTATGATCATCTCATCACGATAATTGTGTAATTCTGTTTTTAAAATTTTGCCAAAAGTTTCTTCTGCAGATCCGGGAGGTGGCCCATAATTATTCGCCAAATCAAAATGAGTAATACCCAAATCAAAGGCTCTACACACCATTTTTTTACTATTTTCAAAGGTGTCGACACCGCCAAAGTTATGCCACAAACCAAGTGAAATCAAAGGTAAAAGAATGCCACTATTGCCACATCGGTTGTATTTCATGGTTTCGTATCGTTTAGAATTTGCAGAATATGTCATTACTATTTTGATTTGAAATTATAGGTTTAAAATTAGTAAATCTTGATAACAATAAAGAGAATTCAATCTCTAAATAAAAATTAATTTGGTATTTTTCTTTTGCAAAATTTAGCCTTAATTTTATCAAAATATTTTTCGTGAAGCTTTCCATAATCATTTTAAATTATAATGTTCGCTATTTTTTGGAGCAGTGCTTGCAAAGCGTTGCCGCAGCGACTAAAAGTATTTCACATGAAATAATCGTGGTTGATAATAATTCTTCCGATGGGAGTTGTGCTATGATTTCCGATAAATTCCCGAAAGTGCAGCTAATTGTCAATAAAGAAAATATCGGATTCGCCAGAGCGAACAATCAAGGTATACAAAAGGCTAATGGAGAATTTGTTTTGATTTTAAATCCAGATACGCTTTTAGCAGAAGACACTTTAGATCTGGTTATCGCTTTTGCGGAAGAGCAAAAAAATCTTGGCGCTTTAGGAGTTCTCATGATCGATGGAACTGGTAAGTTTTTGCCCGAAAGTAAACGGAATGTTCCAACGGTAAAAGTTGCCAACCAAAAGTTAAGAGGAATCACTAAAAATTATTATGCAGTTCAGTTGGGAGAAAAAGATATTTCTAAAGTACCTATTTTGACTGGAGCATTTATGCTCATGAAGCGACAAGTTTATAGCGATATTGGTGGTTTCGATGAGGATTATTTTATGTACGGTGAAGATGTAGATTTGAGTTATAAATTGTTGAAAAAGGGGTATGATAACTTTTATTATGGAGGATCAACAATTGTTCATTACAAAGGGGAAAGCACCAATAAAGATATTTCCTACCTCACGAATTTTTATGGTGCAATGCAACTTTTTTATGAAAAACACTTTCAAATAAATTGGTTTTTTAAGTGCATTTCAAAAATAGTTTTTAAATCAATTATTATATACAAGTCATTGAATAGTAAAGAAGTAGGGCAGAAGAGATTAAAAACAGGAACAATTATTTATATCGGTGAAAATAGACAAACCTTAGATAGGCTGAGAAAATCTACGCAAACAAACATTTTCGAAATGTATAAGACAATACCAGATAAAACTGATTTTTTTCAAATCATTTTTGATGCTGATTTTTTATCTGTTAAACAAATTATTCAAGAGTTTCAAAAGAAAGAATTGGAATCCATTTCTAAACGGATTATTCCAAAAAAATGTAATTTTTATATCGGTAGCGATTCTTCTTTAGGAAGAGGAGAAGTGGTGGAGTTTTAGTTTTTTTCTATCCGAATTCTCACATCTACGGCTACAATTTCATTTGTTGTTGCGATTAACGGATTGATATCTAATTCTGCTATTTCCGGAGCGATTTCTAACAATGCTGCAACTTTTAAAATGTTTTCTACAAAAGAATTTATAGAAATTCCTTCTTGACCACGAATGCCTTTTAAAATTGGAAAAGCCTTTAAATTTTCAATCATTCTTAAAGCCTCCTTTTTCGATATTGAGATCATTCCTACTTGAATATCTTTCAATATTTCAACAAAAATCCCACCTAATCCGCATAAAATAATGGGAGGGTAGTTGTCTTCTTTTTTTGCACCGATGAACAATTCTATCCCTTTTTGCATAGGTTGCATACGAACTGCAGTAGCTTCTTTTAGTTGCATTAATTTGTCAAAATTCTCAATGACTTCTAATTCTGATTTTACATTTAAAATCACGCCCCCAATATCTGACTTATGTAATGGGCCAACTACTTTTTGGACCACCGGATACGTAATTTTTTTAGCAACTTTTAAGAGCTCTTTTTTAGTGCTTACCTCAAATTGCGGAACAACATTTATTTGCGCAGCTCGTAAAATTTCAAAGGCTAATTCTTCGGGTAAATAACCGTTTGTACTAGTATTTATAATATTCCGAATGGCATTTTTGTCGACAGGAAATGAATTGTTTTTTAATTCTTCCGTTTTAGGTTGGTTGTATACTTTTGCCAGAGCTTCACCGAATAGAACTTCATCTTGAAAGGCGATATTGCCTTGTGTGATAAAACCGGCAATCTCTTCTTTTACATTTACAATTGAGGGTAAAATAGCATAAATAGGTTTTTTACACATTCTAATTTTTTTATCGATTACATCATAAACATCAAAGACAGAACGTAATCCCGGACTCCCAAAAATCACGATCATGGCATCTATATTCTCGAATTTATTTTCGCAGTAATCGATAATAATTTCTAGCTGTTTTGCCGTTCCTGTTGCTAAAAAATCAATGGGGTTGGATACCGAAGACCCATCAAATAATTCCGATAATAAATGTTTAGTGTATTCTCCTTCTAATTTAGGAACACTTAACTTATTTTTTGATAAAACATCGGTTAGCATTACTGCTGGTCCACCGGCATGTGTAATAATCGCAAAGTTTTTTCCTTTGGCTTCTTTTTGCATTAAAACCCCTGCAACCGTTATTAATTCATTTCTCCCATAACAACGTATGATACCCGCTTTTTGAAATAAGGCATCGACGAATACATCCGAATTAGCTAAAGCTCCGGTATGTGAAGAAGCTGCTCGATTTCCAGCTTCTGTGTAGCCTGCTTTTACCGCTACTATTTTGCATCCTTTTTGGATAAGTGAAGTAGTATGTTTTAAGAATTTAATCGGATTTTTTATACTTTCGATATAGAGCATTTTGACTTTAGCACTTTCTTTTGGATGAAATGTAGCATCTAAATGCTCTAAAATTTCTTCCACTCCGATTTGCGTACTGTTTCCAACGGTATAAACACTCGAAAATGTGAGTCCGATACTTGCAGAAGCTTCCAAAATAAAAACTGCGGTTGCACCGGAACCTGATATAAAATCTACACCATTTTTATCTAATTTCGGAATGGGTGTTGTGAATACACCAGCAAAATTTGTGTTTATTAAACCAATATTATTAGGGCCTAAAAGACTGCCTCCGGAATTCGAAATTAAGTTGGCAATCTGTTTTTCAAGTTCTGCGCCTTGCGTATCTTTTTCACTAAATCCGGCAGAAAAAATAATAAAACCTTTGGTGTTTTTTTGTTCTGTCAGAACTGTTACTATCTCTACAATATATTTTGCAGCTACTGCAATAATTGCCAAATCTACTTTTGGAATTTCAGTAACATTTGAATAGGATTTTACACCCTGAACTTCTTCTTTTTTAGGGTTAACAACAAATATTTCACCCTTAAAATGATGATCGATTAAGTTTTTTAAAACCCTACCACCTGGACTTTCCAAATTATCCGATCCGCCAATTACTGCGATGCTTTTAGGTTGTAACAAATTTTTGTGTAACATGATGGAGCTCAATTTCTTCCCGTAAAGGAAAACAAAAAAAATGGGCTTAATGCTGATATATGTCAAGGTTTTAACGAACAAAATTTCGTTATTTTGAATTAACTTAAACAATCACTACAATGTATGAGTTTTCAAGGGCGGTAAATTCGAAGCATGCAGAAGATATAAAAAGATTGATGCAACAATCTTCGGGAAAAATTTTGATTTCTTTTGCAGGAGGAATGCCTAATAATGATTTGTTTCCTGTACGTCAAATTGAAGAAATTTTTGAAGATTTACCATTAAGTTTAAAGCAATTATGTTTTCAATATGGTCCAACTTCTGGTTATCCTCCATTGGTTAAAACTTTGGAGAATTATTTGAAAAAAAAGGAACTTCCGGTAGAAAAAAACAAAATTTTAATTACCACAGGTTCTTTACAAGCCATCAGTATTATTACGCAAGAATTTGTAAATGAGGGAGATGTAATTTTTACGGAAAACCCTTCTTTCGTTGGCGCCTTATCCGTTTTCGAAACTAATGGCGCTGAGATTCATGGAATTCCGATTGATAAAGATGGAATAATTATTAAAGATTTAAAAGAAAAATTGGCAAGCTTAAAAAAGAAACCTAAGTTTTTATATATAACGCCTAATTTTCATAATCCTGCAGGAATAATTTACAGTTTGCAACGCAAAAAAGAACTATTGGAAGTTTTAGCAGGAACCGGAATTATTTTAATTGAAGATGATGCGTACAGCGATTTGTATTTTAAGGAAGAAGATAAATATCTCACCAAACCGATGAAATCTTTTGATGTGAAAGATGTTGAGATTATTTATACAGGCTCCTTTTCTAAAATATTAGGTCCGGGATTTCGATTGGGCTATATGCTTGCTTCTCCAGAAATATTTGAAAAAGCGGAAACTGTGAAGCAATCTTTAGATGCTTGCACGTCTAATTTTATGCAAATATTGGCGAATGAGTTTGTCGAGCAAAACAAGTTAGAATCCTATTTAAAATTTTTAAGAAATGAATATTTTGACAGAAAAAAAATATTGCAGAAAAGTCTTGAAAAATACATGCCAACAGAAGTGACATGGAATGAGCCTAAAGGAGGTTTTTATGTATGGTTAAAGTTGCCTGAAAAGATTAATTCTACAGATGTTTTTAACGAAGGTGTAAAAGAAGGAGTCGTTTTCGTTACCGGACGAACTTTTGATCCGGCAAATGTGAAAGATGATAGAATTAGACTTTCTTTTTCAAATATGCCAAAAAACACCATCCAAAAAGGAACAAAAATACTGGCAAAAGCCATCAAAAAAGTGATGTTGCGACAAGAGGTTTCTGCTTAGTGTATCTGCTCTTATTATTTGCAAATATTGATTTTTTT
>RCMY010000519.1_pt1 | contig 39720 bp, 43 predicted proteins | sample 2041341 | NCBI WGS metagenome assembly RCMY01 (sample SAMN09708234, study PRJNA481090) | Marine sediment metagenome, whole genome shotgun sequencing project. | reverse complement strand
CGTAGTCGACGGTGAGGTTACCGGCTTCGACATAGGCGGCTGGGATGGCGTGGCGGTCTCCGTTGTCGAGACTGGTGAGGTACAGCTCGTCGCAGGTGCCGGCGTTGACGGTCCATCGGTCACCGTTACGCACCCACTCCTCGCCGCCCGGGCCGTAGGTGAGGAGGCGGTCGTTGGTACGAGTGACGACAGGTTGGCCGGGGTAGAAGACGTGGCTGCCGATCTCGATCCGCTCGCGCTTGTCAAGCCAGCCAGCGTCAAGGAGCCGACCAGTGAGCGTGGCGTTCAGCTGATCGACGACCCTGTTCGTTGGCGCCATGACCAGCATGTCTCGGCCGTTCGTGATCCCGATGAACGCTTCATCGGCGACTGCTTCGATTGCTGCGGTTTGGTCCGCGTGGCCGTGGATGCGGCCGTGCCGGTCATAGATGTCGACGACGTCCAGGCCAGCGATTCGCGGGTGTCGCTCGATACGTAGACTGCGACCATGGAACGCCGAGGTGTACGCCATGTCGACATCGACTCACTGACGCGCGACATGTTGCCGCCGACAGACGACGACGTGCCCATGACGTTGGATTGGCAGCCGCTGGACACCAAGGACAAGCTCTTGGAGTATCTCGCAGAGATCAATGCCGCTCGCGAGCAGGCACGTGTCGACTGACGGCCCAGCGTTCGATCCATCACGTCTCGTCGAGGTCCTGAACCGCACGGCGTGGACTACTTGATCGTTCGCGGTTTTGGTTCACAACTCCCACGGCGCCACTCGGCAGACCTACGACGTCGACTTTGTTCCCTCAGCCACCGCCGACAACGAAGAGCGTCTTGCCTCGGCGCTCGAAGAGCTTGGTGCCCGTTTGCGCATCGCCGGCATGACCGACGATGAGGCCCGTCAACTTCCCGTCGTCATCGATGCAGCAACCCTTCGCGCGTTCGGCAGCACGACGTGGATGACAGACGCCGGCCCGCTCGACGTTCTGAGCGAACTTCCTGTCGCTGGCGGGCACCGGGCCTTTGTCGACCTCGAGCAGCGATGCTCGAGCGTCGAGTTCTCGGGGGTGATCGTGCGACTCGCATCGCTCGACGACATCATCGACAGCAAGACGCACGCCGACAGGCCGAAGGACCGAGAGGCGCTGCCGGAACTTCGCAACCTGCGGACGCAGTTGGAGCCGTAGATCGCCATAGATCTGCGCCCGACAACGTGGATCGAAGGTGCTGAGCAAACCAGTGCGTCGCGCCCCGGGACATACGATCACCGCTGGTAGATGGGCCTGATCGTGTGTCAGGTCATGCGCGACTTCGGCCGGCGAACTCGACCGCCCGTCAAGCGTCGTAGGGCTTGGCTGTCCAGTCCGGGTCGAGCAGTTCGAACGCTCGCTCGCTGATCTGGCGTGGCCGATCGCCCTCGTGTTGCACGTAGCCGCGAGTCGTCGAGGTATCGCTGTAGCCGACGAACGACGCAACGTCGCGGAGGTCCATCGAACCGGAGGCGAACAGGTTGGTCACGACCGATCGGCGGCCGGCGTGCGTGCCAAGCCCGGTCGGATCGATACCGGCGCGCTCGGCCGCTTTGCGGATCGCACGATCGACATGCTGGCGCAGCATGGGTGTGCCGGCTGCAGTCGTGAAAACCAAGTCGAGGTGCTCGCCGTCGCACTCGACGTCGGGCCAACCGCCGACCTTGGCTCGATCCTCGTCCTGGATCTGACGACGGGTCGAGAGCAACCTGATGACCGTCGGGCTGAGCGACTACTTGCCCGCAGTGCGTTGCGTCTTGGTCGGTCCGAGAACCATGCCGATGCCATCGGTGTACGTCGACCCGCGCCGCAATCGCACCGTCCCCGACTCGAGATCGATGTCAGCCCAAGCAAGACCGAGCGCTTCGCTGATTCTCCAGCCCTGCACGTAGCAGAGCCCGACGGCCGCCGTGAACCGGTCGTCGACCTCGGCGAGCGGTTGCTGTGTTTCAGCAGGCGTCACGGTTCGACGTTGCACCTTCGGCAGCTTGGGCGCCTTCACCTGGCGTGCAAGATTCTCGGCGGCGAGCCCAAGGCCGACGGCCTGGTCCATGATCTGCACGAGCAGAGTCCGCACGCTGCGAGCACGAGACGCGGAACCCTCATCGAGCAGGTCCGAGATGAACGCCGCAACCTGAGCGTGACAGACTGGCGCGCCGGGGTATCGCAGAGTCCGGCGACGATCAAGCGCGCCTGCTTCCGATAGGTAGCGAATGTTGTCGCCCGAACCCGATGACGAGCGACGTTCTGCAGCCACCACGCCGTGACGTCGGCGACCGTCGAGTCAGCTTCGAACCCTTCATCCAGAGCGGCGAAGCGTTCCTCCTCGGCGGCCTTCGCCATGTGGCGATCACGTGATGCCGCAGCGAGCACTCGCGTCCTGCCGGTGGGGCGACCGACCTTCCCGTCGGGCTTTCGCCAGGGTGCAACCCACACGCCACGAGCCTTGTCGAAGTACGGCTCTGCCTCTCCGTTCGGCGCCTTGTTGACGACCTGAAACGTGCCCGTCGAAGCATCGACGACCCGTTTCCCCCGAGGTGTCTTCGGCACTCGACATCGCCTCCTGCGTTACTCTCGAACCCCTTTTGAGAGTGACCGTGAGAGTAACGGGCCGCAAACGGCCACGAACGTCCGTGGATCGAATTTCGAATCACCCCAGCGTGTGGGGCTTTTGACGCACACCAGCGGACGTCCGTGGACCCATTGGCTGGACGGGAATCGAACCCGCCGGACGGGGATCGCCCGTCCCAACCGCTTTGAAGGCGGCGGAGCCCACCAGGTACCCAGACATCTCCGCTCCCGACGCTAGTGGGCAACAGCGCAGACCGGTCGGCTCGGGGACGTGTCGCGGCGGATCAGGCTCCGCTCTCGGCGCGCCACGCAGCGGATTCCCATCGGTTTCGCGCCGAGACTCGAACTCGGCGACGCGCGGCGGCGCGCGTCCCTAGCGTCTCCGTACCGACTCCTTCCCGTTGACAACGAGCAGATCGCTGCTCGACCCGAACAACGACGGGGACACCACATGGTCATGCTTTGCTGGGCTGCCAAGGGCGGCTCGGGCACCACGGTCGTCACGGCCACGCTCGCACTCGAATCAGAACGCCCCGCACTCCTCGTCGACCTCGCCGGGGAAATCCCCGCCGTCCTCGGCATGAGTCCGATCGATCGCCCCGGCGTCGCAGACTGGCTCGAAGCGGACGGCCGAACGGAACAGCTCGACGACCTCCTGGTCGACATCGACGACACCACCGCACTCCTCCCCCACCGCCAGGACGCCCACCGGCAGGACACAGCAGCGGCGTACGGCACGACCGCGACCGACCGCAGGTGGGAGGAATTGTGTGGCTGGTTCGTCGACTGGGAGGCGACCCACGACGGCGACGTCTGGATCGACGGCGGCACCGGGACACCGCCGCCCGTGCTCGCCGCAGCTGCAGCACACCGTTGGCTCGTCACGCGGGCCTGCTACCTGTCGCTGCGCCGGGCAGCAGCGTCGACCGTCCGCCCGACCGGTGTCCTCCTGGTCGACGAAGTCGGCCGTGCCTTGCGGTCCCGGGACATCGAACGCTCCATCGGCGCACCGATCGTCGGCCCCCCCCCTGCCGATCGACCCCAAGGTCGCGCGGGCAGTCGACGCCGGCCTGCTGATCAGCCGACCTCCACACACCATTCGCCGCAGCCTGCGCCGGATCGCGGCATGAGATCTCCCGTCACCACTCCGCCGGTTCGGGCCGACCATCGACCTGAGATCGACCGCACTGCACCGACACCTGATGCGATCGACGTCCTGTGTGCCCGCGTGATCGAGATGACCGAAGCGCCCGGAGGTGACGACGCTCCACGGGTCGACCTCCGCCCGGTCGTCGATCGCGAAGTGCGGTTCGTTGCGCCGCTCGCTGACCATGCGTCGCAATGCCGTCTCGCTGACGCCGCTCATGCCCGGCTGACGGGCATCGGTGAACTCGACTCGTGGGTGCGCGACCCTGCCGTGGACGAGGTGCTGGTCAATGCGAACAGTGAGATCTGGATTGATCGTGGTGGGGCGCTCGTCCGAGTCGGCACGTTGCGCGACCAGTCGTTGGAACACATCATCGAACGGATCCTCGCCCCGATCGGCCGCCGACTCGATTCGACTTCGCCGATCGTCGACGCCCGGCTGGCCGACGGCTCTCGGGTCTGTGCAGTGAGTGCGCCGGTCAGCGTCGACGGCACGTGCCTGTCGATTCGTCGATTCGCCGCAGCACCCCGACCGTTGCCGTCCTTCACCGACGTCGGAGGCGTCGCACTGGTCGAGGAGATCATCGCCGCTCGGTGCAACGTCGTCGTCACCGGGGCGACGTCGTCAGGCAAGACGTCACTTCTGGCATCGATCATCGCCGGCCTCGACGCCGAGGAACGCGTCGTCGTGATCGAAGACACCGCCGAGCTGCCACTCGGCAGTCACCACGTCGTGCGGCTCGAGGCTCGTCCGGAGTCTCCCGATGGACCGCCACCGATCACGCTGCCCGCACTGGTTCGTACCGCCCTGCGTCTCCGGCCGGACCGGCTGGTGGTCGGAGAAATCCGGGGCGACGAGGTCCTCGGAATGGTCCAGGCAATGAACACCGGGCACGACGGGTCCTGTTCGACCGTGCACGCCAACGGCCCTCTCGACGCGATGTACCGGCTCGAATCGCTCGTGTTGCGTGCTGCCCCGACGTGGCCGATGCTCGCCATCCGCGAGCAGTTGGCACGCTCGATCGACGTCATCGTCCACGTCGGTCGCGGGGCGGACGGAGCGCGTCGGATCCAATCGATCTCCGAAGTGGGCACCGAGCTCGGCACGGGCGGTGTCCCGCGCACGCACCTGCTCGCCGAGTTCGAGGGCGAATCGCTCGTGCGGCGGGCACGACTCACGCGGCAGCGCTGACATGCACCTCGCCACCGTCGTCTTCTCCGCGGCGCCCACCCACGCATTCGTGGTCTGCGTGATGGCACTGACTACCTGCATCATTGCCCGGGCGGCAGCCGCGCACTTCCTGCCGGGGGCGAGAGCGGCGGACCTTCCTGGTCAGACTGCGCTTCCGACATCGGGCCAGGCTCGCGACCGCCGCCGATGGGAGTCGCGACTCGTCGGCCGCGTCCGTGCCCGCCGGAGCACTCCGATACCAGCGGATCACGTCGCGGTCTGGTCCGACGCACTCAGTCGACGGCTGCGCGCCGGTGACACCCTCCGCATCGCACTCGAAGACGAACTGCCTGAGGACCGTGCGCTGCGTACACGGACCGACCCGATCCGCATGACGCTGAGCCATGGCGTTGCCGTCTCCAAGGCGGTGACTGCGGCTGTCACTCTTACTTCGTCTGGCCCGGCACCGGCTCGTGACCCGCACCTCGAACTGCTGTGCTCGGTCATTGCGGCCACGGCCGGCTTCGGTGGGAGCGCAGCGGCACCGATCGATCGAGTCGGAGCGGCACTCCGGCTGCGCAGCGCCGACGGTCAGGAGCGCGACGCCCAGAGCGCACAGGCTCGCCTCAGCGCGCACGTCCTCACCGTCGTGCCGCTCGCAGTGCTGGCGTTGCTCGCCGCCACCGATGCCCACGTTCGCCGCTTCAGTACGGGGGGCCTCGGACTGATGGTCCTCGCCTGCGGACTCGTGCTCAACCTCACCGGATGGTTCTGGATGAAGCGCGTCGTGGCGGGCGAAGCATCGTGAGCACGATGCTGCCCGGCCTTGCCGTTGCCGGGGTGGTCCTCCTGGTCACCGGGCAACTGACCGCCACGACAACAGGCCACACCGCTCGGACGAGCGAACCACCGCCGGTCGAAGTGCTCCGCAGCGGTGCCGAGCCGCAACGGCCGCACCTGCGAATCCGCCGACGGACTGCTGTCGCCGGAGTCGGCGTCTCGCTCGCTCTGCTGCTCGGCCCGTTGGCGACGCTCGCAGCGATCGTCTCCGTGGTTGCAGTCGCCCCCATGCGAAAGATCGGCGGACAGCGTCGGGCTCAGCGCGCCATCACCCGCGACCTTCCCGAGACTCTCGACCTTTTCGTCCTGCTTCTCGAAGCCGGCGTGAGTACACGCAGTGTCATCGGTGAGATGGCGCAGCGCGGCCCGATCTCGACCCGTCCCGCATTTGCCCAGGTCGCCGATCGCCTCACCATCGGCGAGCCGTTCGCCGAGGCGATCGTGCAGCTCCGGACCCACCTCGGTCCAGGCGCGGTTGCACTCGTCGATCTCGTCACGGCATCCCATCGCCATGGGCTGCCGATGGCCCAGGTCGTGAGCCAACTCTCCACCGAAGCCCGCGCTGCTCGCCGACGGCGCGACGAGGCACTGGCCCGGGCACTGCCCGTGAAGCTGTCGTTCCCGCTCGTCGTGTGCACGCTGCCCTCGTTCGTGCTGCTCGCCATCGTTCCTGCCGTGATGGCGGCACTCACCTCCCTTGGCTCGGACGCCTGGTGATCTCGCTCGATCTGACAGGACAACGGTTCCCATCGACCGCCCGACGGTCCCCACTCCCCCGACATCCAGATCGTCCTCACGACCATCACCCTCATCACCCTCATCACCCTCATCACCCTCATCACCCTGCACGGAGCCACCATGTCTCACCTTCTGCTCGCCCTCTACGTCCACACCGTCACGGCACAACTCACCGCGACGGAACGCATTGCCGCCCACCACACCGGATCCACCGATCGCCGACTCGCTGGCGACCGAGGCCAGGCCACGACCGAATACGCGCTCGTCCTCCTGGCCGCAGCAATGGTCGCCTTGCTCGTCATTGCATGGGCGAGTGCCGGCGGTGGAGCAGCCCGGATCAGCAAGCTCTTCAACCGCGTGATCGACGCCGTCATCGATCGCGTCTGATGCCGACGTCGACCTGCGTGACGGACCGAAGGCCCGTCTGTGCCTGGCCCCGATGGGACTTCGAGACGCGATGCCTGCGGGGATCCACCGGGCAGGCAACCGTCGAATTCGCGCTCGCATTGCCGATCGTGCTCATCGTGATCCTGGGGATGACGCAGGTCGGCGTGGCGATTCGCAACGAGCTCGCCGTCGAGTTGGCCGCCCGGGAAGGTGCTCGGGCGGCATCGGTCTCGGCGAATCCGGCCGGGGCAGCGTCGACCGCGGCCGCTGCCACTGTCGATCTGCCGATCTCGGTCTCCACGCAGATCTCGGGCGGTCGCGTCGTGGTGACCGTCGTCTACGTCGACCCGACCGATGTCGCGATCATCGGCACGTTCCTGGGCCCGACGACCCACAGCGCCACCGCGACGATGGCCCTCGAACCGGAATAGTCGGAGGACCACCGGTGGTGGTGCCGGAGCCGCCCGATCTGGCCCGACCCACAGGGAACGACCGGCCACATCGGCCGTAGCCTGACGGGCCATGGATCTGCGTGCGAAGTCGACGATCGTCGGCGATGTCCCGACCGTTGCCGTCGACGGCGTCGTCGACCTCGCATCGATCGCAGTCTTCCGTGATGCGCTGCTCCGGACCGTCCACGCGAACGCCGCGCAACTCGTGCTCGTCGACCTCGACGGCGTTGCAGCACTCGACGACTCCGGGCTCGGTGTCCTGCTCGGCGCAGCAGCAGCAGCACGCCAGGCGGACGGCGACCTCGAGATCGTGTGCAACGACGGTCGCCTGCGAACACGACTCGAACGGACCCGACTCGACCGAGCGATCACGGTGCGGACGTCGATCTCATGACTGACTCGAACACCACCTCCGGCGAATCCGTCGACGAACCGATCTTCCACATCGCACTCCCCGACGATTGGGCCGCAGCGTTCACGTTCGGTGAGTACGCCGTCTCGACACGCGGGATGTCGCTCGACGAGGTCGGGTTCATCCACTGCTCGACCCGGGAGCAGATCGAGGCGACCGCCAACAGGTTCTACGGCGATCTCACCGAGCTGGTCCTGCTCACGATCGATCAGCTCCTGGTCCCCTCCGACATCGTGTGGGAGCCGCCGGCACCCGGCCTGGACGAGCTGTTCCCCCACATCTACGGAACGCTTCCCATCGCCGCGGTCAACATGCACCAGTTCTGGACCCGCGATGGCGACGCCTGGAGCGTCCAGGCCTGAACGGTCGGCTCGCGACGAGGCGGCCGCCTACCAGTGCATGGTGCCGGGCGCACCCTTGAACGGTCCGGTCACGTTCGCCGTGATCCACCCGCCATAGAACTGTCCTTCATTGCTCGACACCCGTTCCTCGTCTACCCAACACTCGTCGAAATGCTGTGCGTAGAACGCCCAGTGGTCGGTGAGCGCGACGAATCGTTCGGTGGGCGTCGGGTACGTCCACGCTGCGCCCCGCACGACGCCGTCGGCGACGTGGATGTCGACATAGCTGGCGACGCCCTTCCACTCACACACGGTCCGCAGATCAGACGGTGTGAACAGCGACGTGTCGATGTGTTCGTCGGCGACGTAGTACGCCGGTGGCTGACTCGTCTCGAGCACCCGCCAGGCACGGGGCGCATCGACCACGGTGACACCGGCGTGCACGACGCTGATCCGCCAGTCGACCTGCTCGAGCTGCGGCGGCCGAGGGAAGTCCCACACCGACTCGTACGGCTTGCCGTTGGGCGCGAGGCCATCGCGACGATCTGCTTTCGGCCGGCGTCTCACTGATACTCCGACTTCTCCGGCGGCTTCTTGCCGCCACGACGTCGGTCAGCGACCTTCTCGCGGGCGCGCTGTTCTTCTTCGAGGGCCGCCTCTTCTTCGATCAACTTCTCCAGGGCCGAGAGCCTGACCGGCTCCAGGTCTCCCGACGCGATGGCGGCCTGCACCGCACAGCCCGGTTCCCGATCGTGCTTACAGTCGCGGAACCGGCACCCGTCCATGAGGTCGAACACGTCAGCAAAAGCTCGCTCGATGCCGTTGCCCGACAACCAGAGGCTGACGGCACGGACACCCGGCGTGTCGATCAGCCAGCCGGTGTCGGCGAGCGGAATCAACTCGGCAGCAACCGTGGTGTGGCGACCACGCTGGTCGCCCTCTCGGACCTCCGACGTCGCCATGCGCTCGTTGCCGAGCAGCGCGTTGACGATCGTCGACTTGCCGACGCCGCTCGCGCCGAGGAAGGTCAGGGTGCGATTGCCGGCTGCGTACTCGCGCAGGGTGTCGATGCCTTCGCCGGTGAGACCGCCGACCAGCAGCACCGGTACGCCGAGCGCGACCTCGGCGAGTTCGGCTCGGGCGGGTTCGGGATCGTCGACGAGATCGGTCTTGGTGAGCACGACGACGGGCTCCGCACCGGAGTCGAAGGCCAACACCAGTTCACGTTCGAGTCGGCGCGGGCTCGGCGTCGAGCCGAGGGCATGGACGAGAAAGACGACGTCGATGTTGGCGGCAAGCGTGTGTGAGACCGCTCGCATGCCGTCGAACGACGCCCGCCTGGTGAACGCCGAGGTCCGGTCGAGGACGTGGACGACCTTCTCCCCGTCGTCGGACACGATGATCCAGTCACCGACTGCGACGTCGGCACCGATGTTGCGCATCCTGATCGGCTCGTCGACACCTCTGGCCTGATCCATCGTGCGGATCGCCGTGCTCCACCCACGGTCCAGTCGCGACACCCTCGCCGGCTGGCCGGGCGCACCCAGCGCGTGCCAGGTCTCCTCGAACGTCTCGGTCCAGCCCAGCGCGTCGAGCTCTGCGCTGATGGGCATGAGGCGAACGTACCGCGTTCCGTCGCCAGGAGCGCGATGAAATCAGGCTCTGCGCTTCTTCTGACGGGCTCGATGCCGGACTCGCCGGGACGCTCCTGGGATGGTCACGAGGCCTGCTGCCACGCGAAATCCGTGCCGACCCGGCACACTGCCACTTGACAACCCCCACACCGATCATCTAGCGAGAGACCCCCATGTCCAAACCTCTTGTCGTCGTCGAATCACCCGCAAAGGCAAAAAAACTGACCGAGTTCCTCGGCAGCGGCTACGACGTGCGCGCCTCGGTGGGCCACATCTCCGACCTGCCGTCGAAGGGTTTGAACATCGATGTCGACAACGGTTTCAAGCCGACGTACGAGCTGACCGAGCGTGGCAAGACGGTGGTCAAGGACTTGAAGGCCATCATGAAAGATGCCTCCGAGCTCTATCTCGCAACCGATGAAGACCGCGAGGGGGAAGCCATTGCGTGGCACCTGCTCGAGTACCTGAAGCCCAAGGTTCCGGTGAAGCGGATGGTGTTCCACGAGATCACCAAGGCCGCCATCGACCACGCCGTCGCCAACCCTCGGGGCATCGACTACGGGATGGTCGACGCCGCCGAGACGCGCCGCCTGCTCGATCGCCTGTACGGCTACGAGGTCTCCCCGGTCCTGTGGCGTCGCGTCAACCGCGGTTTGTCCGCTGGTCGCGTGCAGAGCCCGACGGTTCGACTGATCGTCGAGCGCGAGCGTGAGCGCATCGCGTTCCGCAGCGCTGACTACTGGGACATCGATGCGATCACAGCGACCGATCCGTCGTTCGACTCGAAGTTGGTCGGTGTCGCCGGCGCCAAGGTGGCGACCGGCAAGGACTTCGACGACAGCGGCCAACTGATCACACCGAAGAGCGGCAACACCCCGATCCAACTGACTGAGTCACGCGCACGCGGATTGTCGGACGGGCTCGAAGGCAAGCAGTTCACGGTTCGTTCGGTCGAAGAGAAGCCGTATCGCTCGTCGCCCAAGGCGCCGTTCATGACCTCGACACTGCAGCAGGAAGGTGGCCGCAAGCTCCGCCTGTCGTCCAGCCAGGTGATGCGAGTCGCACAGGGTCTGTACGAACGGGGCTTCATCACCTACATGCGTACCGACGATGTCATCCTCTCCGAGGAGGCGATGACGGCCACTCGGGCAGCCGTCACGAGCGAGTACGGATCCAAGTACCTCAACGCCGCACCGAAGCAGTACAAGAAGAAGTCACAGGGGCAGGACGCCCACGAAGCGATCCGGCCGACCACCCCGTACCGGTCGCCCGATGTGGTGTCGACCGAGCTGAACAGCCAGGAACTCGCGCTCTACCGCCTGATCTGGCAGCGCACGCTCGCCTCGCAGATGGCCGACGCCTCCGGTGTCACCGTGTCGATCCGTCTCGCCGCTGAATCGCTCGACCGCACGACCGGGGAACTCGTCGACTGCGAATTCGCTGCGTCCGGCACGACCATCACCTTCCCCGGCTACCGCGCCGTCTACGTCGCTTCGAAGGAAGAGACCGGCGAAGACGCTGCGGAGAAGGAAGCTCTCCTGCCGCCGCTGCAGCAGGGCGACCTCGTCCCGATCGCGTCGATCACCCCGAACGGCCACACGACCTCACCGCCGGCGCGCTTCTCCGAGGCCTCGCTCGTCAAGCGACTCGAAGAACTCCGCATCGGTCGACCGTCGACCTGGGCGTCGATCATCCAGACCGTCCAGGACCGTGGCTACGTGTGGAAGAAGGGCCAGGCACTCGTTCCGACCTGGACCGCATTCGCCGTCATCCGCCTCCTGGAAGAACACTTCAACTCGCTCGTCGACTACGAGTTCACCGCATCGACCGAGCACGACCTCGACGCCATCGCCAAGGGCGAGCGGCAGAAGGACAAGTGGCTGCAACGTTTCTACTGGGGCGACCAGGGCGACACCACCGTGCCGGCGATCACCGCAGAGGCCGGCGACGGCGACGATGCGCTCCTCGGCCTGAAGCGTCTGGTCGAGGAGAACCTCGACCACATCGACGCCGCCGAGATCAACACGTTCCCGCTCGGCAAGGACCCCGACGGCGTCGAGATCGTCGCGAAGCCCGGCAAGTACGGCCCGTACGTCAAGCGTGGCGAAGACACCGCCTCGGTTCCCGATGACCTGGCACCCGACGAGTTGACCGTCGAGAAGGCCATCGAGCTGCTCAACGCTCCGAAGATGGAGGACCCGATCGGCGAACTCGACGGCCTTCCCGTCTTCGCGAAGAACGGCCGCTACGGCCCGTACGTGCAGTGGGGCGACCACGACAATCCTCCTCCCGGCATGGAGAAGCCGAAGATGTCGTCGTTGTTCGCGAACATGGTCTTCGAAGAGGTCACGATGGCGGACGCCGAGAAGCTGCTCCAGCTGCCGCGACTCCTTGGTACCGATCCAGCTGACGACATCGAGATCTACTCCAACAACGGTCGGTACGGCCCGTACGTGATGAAAGAGAAGGACTACCGGAACATCGATTCCGAAGACCAGCTCCTCACGATCACGCTCGACGAGGCGTTGAAGATCTACTCCGAGCCCAAGGTCTACAAGCGCGGTGGCGGCAACCTCGCCGCGAAGGGCCCGCTCAAGGAGTTCGGCGTCGACCCGGTGTCGGAGAAGAACGTCACCGCCAAGGACGGCCGATTCGGCGTCTACGTGACCGACGGCGAGACCAATGCATCGCTCGGCAAGGGTGACCGCCTCGAGGAGGTCTCTCCCGAGCGGGCGTACGAGCTGCTGGCGATCCGTCGCGAGGCGATCATCGCGAAGGGCGGCACACCGGGCAAGAAGGCCAAGGCGACCAAGAAGAAGGCCGCCGCAAAGAAGAAGGCTGCCGCCAAGAAGTCGACGGCGAAGAAGACGAGCGCTGCCAAGAAGAAGTCGGCAGCAAAGAAGGCCCCCGCCAAGACCACTGCCGCCAAGAAGCCCATCATCACCGACGTCGCCGACGACTGACCGTTCACGTTGTGCCAGGCACAACGTGAACGCATACGCTCCATGCCCGTGACGGCGCCGCATTACATCGCCTTCGAAGGTGCAGAAGCCTGCGGCAAGTCGACGCAGGCTGCGCTGCTCGCCGACCGCATGGATGGCGTCCTCACGCGCGAGACGGGCGGTACCTCCGTCGGCGCTCGGCTGCGGGAGATCCTGCACGACAACTCGGTGACCGACCTCACCGCTCGCGCCGAAGCATTGATGACTGCTGCGGATCGGGCGCAGCACATCGCCGAGGTCGTCGCTCCGGCGCTCGATGCCGGCCGCAACGTCGTCAGTGACCGTTCGCTCTACTCGACACTCGCCTACCAGGGGTTCGGACGCCAACTGCCCGTCGAAGAGCTCAAGCAGATCAATGACTGGGCGATCGCCGGGCGCTGGCCCGACGTGGTCGTCTTCCTCGACACGCCCGACGAACTGATCGCCGAACGATTGCGTGGCCGCGACCTCGATCGCTTCGAAGCCGCCGGCGACGCGTTCCATCAACGCGTCCTCGACGGATTCCGGACGATGGCGAGCACCGAACCGGAGCGATGGATCACCATCGACGGCCGTGGCACGATCGATGAGGTCGAAACCTCGATCGTTGCTGCCCTCACCGAGCGAGGTCTGCTGTGACCGACATGCCGAACGGCGTACCTCAGCACGACGATCAGGTCGGCGGTGGGCCAGATGACGAGATGACCGACGAGCAACTCGAGGCCGCAATCGCTGCTGACGAGGCTGCTGCTCGCGATGCCGCCCCTGCCCCGGGTCGAGCCCCGCTGGACCTCGGTGACCCCGGACCGGTCTGGGACGATGTCGTCGGCCAGAAGCAGGCCATCGAACACCTCCGAGCCGCGGTCGCTCGCGGACCGGTGCACGCCTACCTCTTCGTCGGACCGTCCGGGTCGACGAAGATCGAAGCGGCGCGATCGTTCGCTGCATCACTGATGTCCGGCGGCGAGACGCGCGATCATCGTGATGCGCGCCTGATCCTGGCCGGGGAACACCCCGACGTCCGCGAGGTCCAGCGTGTCGGTGCGTCGATCTCGGCAGAGCAGGCCAAGGAAGTGGTCCGGCTGTCATCGCTCGCACCCAGCGAAGGAGCGCGCAAGGTCCTGATCCTCGACGAATTCCATCTACTCTCGCCGAACGGGGCAGCGCTGATGCTGAAAACGATCGAGGAGCCCCCGGACTCGACGATGTTCATCATCCTCGCCGACTTCGTCCCGCACGACCTGATCACCATCTCGTCACGCTGCGCCCGCATCGACTTTCGTTCCATCGGCGCCGACGTCATCGCTGCCAGGCTGCTCACCGAGGGCATCGACCCGGCTGGTGCGATGGTCGCGTCGAAGGCCGCGCTCGGCAACCTCGACCGGGCCCGCGTCCTGGCGACCGACCCAGCACTCGCCGAACGCCGCAAAGCCTTCCTCGAAGCACCCGGACAACTCGACGGGTCCGGCGCGGTCGCGATGCGGTTGGCCGCCGAGCTGCTTGCCCTGATCGACGCCGCAGCTGAGCCGCTGGCCGCGCGTCACGCGGCCGAGGTCGTTGCCCTCGATGCGCGAATCAAGGAGCACGGCGAGCGGGGCAGCGGCAAGAAGCAACTCGAGGAACGGCACAAGCGTGAGTTGCGCCGGCACCGGACCGATGAATTGCGCAGCGGCCTGGCGACCCTCGCATCGACCTACCGCGATCAGGCGATCTCGGCGGCGAAGTCCGGCAATGCCCGGATCGACACCGCTGGTTGTGCTGCGGCCGTTGCGCAGATCCACCAGGCGCTCGAGTCCTTCGAGCGGAACCCGAACGAGAAACTGCTGCTCGAATCGTTGCTCTGGTCGCTGCCCGATGCCTCCGGCGTCACCGCCTGAGCACAGTCGAACACCATTACCTTTGATGTTCATGGACGCCCATCACGCCAACCCGCTGCTCGATGCGAGGCACTCATTGTTGGTTCGCCGTGTCGTGACGGCGCTCGCCGCATTGCTCGCAGTGTTTGCCGTCGGCAGCACGGTGTTGGCCCACTCGGGGCTCGGGGCGGCGAGCCCGGCGCCGGGCTCGATCGTCGGCGGCGAGATCACCGAGTTCCAGCTCCGCTTCAACAGCACGATTGCCGACGTCGAGGGTTCGGTCACCGATCCGGACGGCGACATCGTCGAGTCGGTGTGGGTGCAGGACGGCAACCTGCGCGTCGAGGTCACGCTCGCCGAGCCGCTGACGACGCCCGGCGAGTACGCGGTCCGTCACACCACCACCGACGTCCAGGACGACGATCGCGTCTCGGCCGCCTACTTGTTCACCTTCGACCCGACCGCACCACCTCCGCAACTCGAGATCATCCCCGACGATGGCGGCTTCCCGTGGATCTGGGTCGTGCTCGGTGTCGGGGTCGTCGTGCTCGGTGCCCTCGGCTGGCAGCTCTCGCGCTCGTTGAAACGCGCCAAACAGCAGTCCCCACCGGCCTGAGCGGGTCCGGGGTACGGTGCCCCCCCATGGTCCAGTGGAAGGTGCACAGCGAGCGGATGATCTACACCTCACCGTGGGTGTCGTTGGCGCTGACCACGGTCGAGCCGCCCGGCGTCGAGCCGTTCGAGCATCATGTCGTTCGGATGCCTGGCCCCGCAGCCGGGTGCGTCGTGACGCGCGAGGTCGACGGCGAGCAGCAGGTACTGCTGATCTATCGGCATCGTTTCACCACCGACAGCTGGGGTTGGGAGATCCCCGCTGGCGGCGTCGAGGAGGGTGAATCTCCCGCCGCCGGAGCGTTGCGCGAGGCGTTGGAGGAGACCGGTTGGCAGCCGGTTGGCGAACCGGTTCCGGTCACGGTCTTCCATCCGTCGAACGGTTCGAGCGACCAGGTGTTCCACATCTTCACCTGCCACGGAGCAGAGCACGTCGGAGATCCGAGCGACCCGACCGAGGCCACGAAGATCGAGTGGGTTCCGACGTCGACAGTCTTGGAACTGATGCGAAGCGGCGACGTCATCGACGGCCTGAGCCTGACCGGGCTCGCCATGGCGTTTCTCCACGGCGCACTCACCGCGCCCTGAACCACCGGCCGAACGACTGCGATCGGCCATACTCGGTCGATGGCAGGTGCTGGATCGATGAATGGACCCTTGTGGCCCCCGGTCCGTTTCGAGAAACTGGTCTGGCTGATCTCCGAAGGCGGCGATGCTCGTCGCTCGTCGCGCGACCGCACGTACCAGTCAGCGGTCCTCGACCCGATCGAGGACGCCACGATGTTGATCCCATCGGACTGCGCGCTGATCTCTGAAGACGTCAGGGCTGCGATCTCGGCGTTCGACATTCGAGTCGGCGACACGCTCGCTCCGTTGGAATCGCTCCTCGTTCGGATCGAAGCGTCGGCTTCATCGCGCATCGAGAACGTGGCTGCGTCACTCCCCGACCTGCTGATGGCCGAAGTCGGCGACGAGATGGGCCGCTCGGTGGCCGACGTGATCGGAAACGTCGATGCGACTGCTGCGGCGATCGACCTGTCCAGTGACATCACCGCCGACACGATCCTCGACGTCCATCGGGCCCTCTTGATCGACACGCACCCCGTGCTCGCCGGCAAGTGGCGGACCGAGCCGGTCTGGATCGGCAGCTACTCGGCGGGGCCGCCGGCGGCCACGTTCGTGCCGCCCGCAGCGCGCCATGTCCCCGAGTTCATCGACGACCTGTGCGAGTTCATGAACCGCACGGACATTCCGGTGTTCATCCAGGCCATGGTGATGCACGCTCACTTCGAGACGATTCATCCGTTTCCCGACGGCAACGGTCGCGTCGGGCGAGCCCTCATCCACGCCCTCCTTCGGCGAGACGGTCTGACCAAGGCCGCGACGCTGCCGATCAGTGCCGGCATCGTGAGCCAGAAGCACCGCTACATCGAGGCGTTGACCGAATACCGACAGGGCGACTTCGTCCCGATCGTCGAGTTGGGTGCCGATGCCACGTTCGCTGCGTTGCGCAGCGCGAGCATGCTGTTCGACGACATCGAGATGATCGTGCGGAAGTGGGAGGACGTCACCGAGTCGATCCGTTCCGATTCGGTCGTCCACCCGATCGTTGCACAGCTCCTGCAGCATCCGGTCGTCGATTCGGGTTCGCTCGCCGAATTGGTCGATGCCAGCAGCTCGTCGATCAACGGTGCGGTCCGACAACTGGTCGACCTCGGCGTGTTGCAGCCGCTCGACCCATCGGCCCAGCGCGGCCAACGCTGGGGCGCTCACGAAGTGATCCGTGTCCTGAATGCCTTCACCAGCCGCTCGATCAACCCCTTCGGCCGCCACTAAGACGTTCACGTTGTGCCAGGCACAACGTGAACGTGAGCGACGAAAACCCCTAGCCTGGACGCATGACTTCGACGCTCGGAACAGCTCCGACCACGCTGCCGCAGGCCAACGAGCCGTGCTGGTGCGGAAGTGGCCGCAAGTACAAGCGCTGCCACAAGAAGTCCGAGGGCCGCGTGCTCCCTGGCGCCATCACGCCCATGCGCGAAGTACCCGACCACATCCCGCGCCCGCCGTACGCCGACACCGGCGAGTACGAGCCCTGGGACGAGAGCCCGGTCAAGTCCGCCGATGTCATCGAGCGGATGCGTGCCTCCGGCAAACTCGCGGGACAGGTCCTGAAGATGGCCGGCGACATGGTGCAGCCAGGGATCACGACCGAAGAGATCGACCTCGCCGTTCACGAGGCGTTCATCGCTGCCGGCGCGTACCCGAGCACGATCAACTATCACGGCTATCCGAAGGCGTGCTGCACGTCGATCAACGAAGTGATCTGTCATGGCATCCCGGATTCACGTGTGCTGCAGGAGGGCGACATCTGCAACATCGATGTCACCGGGTGGCTCGATGGCGTGCACGGCGACACGAACGCGACCTTCTTCGTCGGCGACGTCGACCCGGAGAGTCAGCAGCTCGTTCGGGTGACCGAGGAAGCCATGTGGCGCGGCATCGATGCCGTGAAGCCGGGCGTTCCGCTGAGCGTCATCGGTCGAGCGATCGAGGACGCCTGCAAACCCCACAAGTACGGGGTTGTCCGCGCCTTCGTCGGACACGGCATCGGCGAACAGTTCCACCCCGCACCGCAGATCCTGCACTACTACGACTCGCGCTCCTCGACGATCATTCGTGAGGGCATGACGTTCACGATCGAACCGATGGTCGCCCTCGGCACGATCAACTACAAGATCTGGGACGACGACTGGACTGCGGTCACTGCCGACGGCAAGCGCACGGCCCAGTTCGAACACACGATTCTCGTGACTGCCGACGGCACCGAGGTGCTCACGGGCGGGCCGGGCACCGCGAGCCCGAACGCCCCCTGGTTGCGCTGAGCCGTCGACCGTCGACCTCACCGTGGTGCGGGCCGAAGTCCCGTCTGTGCCTGGCCCCGATGGGCCGTTCAGTTGCCGGGGGTGACGCTCGCGAGGTCGTTGATGTAGGCGACGATGTCCGCGACCTGTGCGTCGTCGAGGTTGTTGCGGGGCATCTGCACGGCATAGCCGGCCCGCAGGTCCGCTGACGGGTCAGCGATCGAGCGGATCAGGTACTCCTGATCGGCAACGACGATGGTTCCGTCGGCGAGTTCGACATCGGAGCCGGTGAGCCCTTGCCAGGTCGGCCCGACGCCGCCCTGACCGTTGGTGCCGTGGCAACCGGCGCAGCCGCTCGACAGCGAGATCTGCATGCCACGCTCACCCGCTTCGGACAGCGGAGGGCCAGCGCTCTCATCGCTGCCACAGGCGACGGCGCCGACGGCCAATCCGATCGTTGCAGCCGCTCCGAGTAGCCAGCGAGTGCCTTGTCCACCACGGTGTTGCTTCACGACCTCATTCTCGCAGCTCGGACGCTCAACGGCCCGGCGTCGTGGCTGTGACGTTCGTTGGCTGCCGCTGCTCGATGCGAACCAAGGCCGACTCCCACCAGGCCGCCAGGTCGGTTCGCTCGGTGACGCCGTATGCCGCGTCGACGAGAGCAGCGCATCTCCGGACGTCGCCGGACTCGAGCGCCTCCACAGCAGCATCGAGCGAACCGGATGGCCAGGGCAGCTCGGCGAGGACGACCGGACCCACCCGAATGGCATCGGACGACAGCCCGGTGCCTGCACTGCGGTGCCATGCCCACGCCGAGGCCACCGCCGAGGTGAGCACCGCGGCGATCTGCCGGGCCATCGTGTCGCTGCCCGAACATCCGGGCGCATCGATGGGGTAGGCAGCGACGACGGGCACCCCGGGCAACGTGGTGCCATTGGGGTCGGCGACGGCTTCGAGGATCTTGGTCTGGTTGGCGATCAGGACCTTGGGAACGAGGCGCTGTTCGGCCCACCGCGTCATCTTGTCGTCGAGCTTCGTCAGGTCGAGGCGCGGGTGTTCGAAGGACTGCTTGGCGAAGCGGATGGGGCGCGAACCCCACCAGTTCCGGCCCGGGTCGATGAGCCCGCTGGTGATCAACTGCGGCCCGCTGTCGTGGTCTCCGACGGCGGGGATCATGCCGTAGTACTCGTCACGAAAGTTGGCATTCAGCCGGCACCGGTCGCCGAGTGTGCCGTCGACGGTCAGCCCTGCGGGGACGTCGGGGACACCGCGACGGTCGGTGATGACTCGGCTCCACTCCCCCGGCGTCGGCGACGGCGTGCCGAACTCGAAGAGCAGCGCGCACGTCAGGACCTGGGCGTCGAAGACCCGCTCCCCGGTCCACCACGACCAGGTGAGCGACGCCTGCCGGTCGAAACGGGCACGGGTCGAACCTGCGTCACGTGCCGACAGCAGCGACTGTGGCAGCACGTACGCGACCCGCCCGGCGACGGGATCGACGACTTCGGCTGCGAGAGCGAGGAACTCGACGGCGGCGTCGGCGTACGGCCCGCCGCCGCGACTGCTCGATCCGCCACGGGTGGTCGCTGCTGCCATCTGGGACAGGAAGGGCGGATTGCCGATCACGAGGTCGAACACCCCGAGGTCCGACCAGTCGAGTTCGAGAGCATCGGCGCGAACGACTCGATGGGTGATGCCTGCTGCACCGAGTGCGAGTCGAGTCGCCTCGACCGCGTCGGCATCGATGTCGACGCCGACCGCTTCGACCGAGGCGTCGGTCGCTGCGAGCCGCTCGGCAACCGCCACGAGGAAGCGGCCGTCTCCGCAGGACGGGTCGACGATCCTGACCCTGCCGCTCGCGCGAGACGGCCAGTCAGCGACCGCTGCGTCGGCGACGAGATCGACGAGGTGTTCAGGCGTGTACCAGGCGCCACGCTGCTTCCTGTCGGCCTGTGCCCGGTCTGCTCGCTGGCGATCAGCTGCACCCGGCACGTCCGCAGACTACGGCAGCGGCGGAGTGGTTGCCTAAGGTCTGCCGGGTGAGCAGCACGGTCGACGAGCCAGTCCCAGTGGAGGCCTTCCTGGAGTCGCCTGCGGACCGGTACCTCACGTTCGATCGTGACGCCTGGGCAGGCCTCAGAGCTGCGACGCCTCTCACGCTCGGTGAGGACGAACTGGCCGAGCTGCAGGGCATCAACGACGACATCGACATGGAGGAGGTCGCGGCGATCTATCTGCCGCTGAGCCGGCTTCTCAACCTGTACGTCAGTACGAGGATGGACCTGCACAAGGTGTCCGCGACGTTCCTCGGCACGGTCGCTCCGAAGGTCCCGTACGTCATCGGGGTGGCCGGCAGCGTCGCTGCGGGCAAGAGCACGTTCGCCCGCATCCTGCAGGCGCTCCTTGCGCGATGGCCCGATCATCCCAAGGTCGATCTCATCACCACCGACGGCTTTCTGTATCCGAATGCCGAGTTGATGAAGCGCGGCATCATGAACCGCAAGGGGTTCCCCGAGAGCTACGACACGCGCGAGTTGCTGCGGGTGCTGCGTGAGATCAAGAGCGGTCACCGTGACGTGTCGGCGCCGGTCTACAGCCACGTCGTGTACGACATCGTCGAGGGCGAGCGAGTCGTGGTCGATCAGCCGGACATCGTCATCCTCGAGGGCCTGAACGTGTTGCAGACCGCTGAGGGCTTCACCGAGTTCGTCAGCGACTACTTCGACTTCTCGATCTATGTCGATGCCGACGAACTCGACATCGAGCAGTGGTACATCGACCGGTTCCTGGCGTTGCGCGAATCCGTCTTCCAGGATCCAGACAGCTTCTTCACGTTCTATGCCGAACTCAGTGACGAAGAAGCCGTTGACGTGGCGCGCGGCATCTGGCGCGAGATCAACGGCCGCAACCTGGTCGAGAACATCGCGCCGACACGTGACCGGGCCTCACTCGTGCTCCACAAGACCGCCGACCACCGAATCGACCGCGTCCAGCTCAAACGTCTCTGACGGCTCAGGCGACGTCCAGGCCAACTCAGGTGAGTCCGAGCCAGCCCGGCAGGTCGGCGATGGAGTCCAGCTCGGCGAACTCTTCGTCGTGTTCGTCGACCTGTTCGAGCGCCCAGGTGAGGTGATACGGCACGTGCACGGCATGGCCGCCGAGCGCCAGCACCGGCAGGATGTCGCTCTTCACGGAGTTGCCGATCATCAGGAACCGCTCGGGTGCGACACCGAGCCGGGTCAGGATCTTGGAGTAGGTGACCGGGTCCTTCTCGAGCAGGATCTCGACATCGGTGAAGTGATGCTCGAGCCCGGACGTCGTGACCTTGCGGGTCTGGTGGACGAGGTCGCCCTTGGTGATCATCACCGTGCGCACTGCACCGCTGACGCGCGCCAGCACCTCGGGGACGTGCGGGAGGACGTGCACCGGTTCAGTCAGCATGTGCTGTCCCAATTCGACGATCTCCTCGATCACCTCAGCCGGCACGGTCCGGTTGCTCGCCGAGATCGCGGCTCGAACCATCGAGATCGTGAACGCCTTGACGCCATATCCCGACACCGAGAGGTCGGCACGCTCGACAGCACGCAGCGCCTCGTCGACATCGACGCCGACTGGACAGTGCGGGCCGACCAGTTCGGCGAACCGTCGCTCGGCACGGTTGAAGGAGTCCTCGCTCTGCCAGAGGGTGTCGTCGGCGTCGAATGCCACGACGTCGAAGTCGTTGATACGGGCGACCATCAGCGATGGATGGCGTTGAGGTAGTTGTAGACCGTGATGCGGCTCACGCCCATTGCGTCCGCGACGTCTTCGACCGCACGCCGCAGGATGAACGCACCACGATCGTCGAGCAGGCGGATCGCACGCTGCTTGCCCTCACGAGTCAGCATCGGCAACGAGTCACCCAACTCGGTCTCGACGGCATCGATGAGCCGGTCGAGGGCCCCGTGCAACGGCGGCAGGCGAACCGCCGCCACGGTGACGCCTTCCCAGACCAGTGGCACGTCGCCGGCGTCCGCATCGTCGGCACTGACGAACGACGCTCCGACGGCGTCGACCACCGGCTTGGCGGCCCGAACCAGGGGGTGAACGCCCGCCAGCGGGTCGCGTTCGTTCGTCACCCCGCTGAGGCTATTCGATCGGTGCCGCGCCGCCGCAGATCCGCGTCGGCCGGCCTCGAGAGTGGAGGTGCGATACCGTCGCGACATGAGCGACCGACACGCCGACGAGCCGAGCACACCCGAGGAATCAGGCGACGTCGATCCGATGCTCGCGTCGGTCCGGGAGCACGCAGACGGATTCATGGAGTCGACCATCGCGCTTCGCCGCACGCTGCACGAGTGGCCCGAACTCGGCAACGAACTGCCGATCACCCGAGACACGGTGATGTCGCAACTCGACGGGCTCCCACTTGACGTGACACTGCACGAGTCGACGAGCGGTATCGCTGCACTCCTCGAAGGCTCAGCACCCGGGCCGACGATGTTGTTGCGTGGCGACATGGACGCCCTCGAAATGCCCGAAGACACCGGCCTCGAATTCTCCTCGCGTACCAAGGGCGTGATGCACGCATGTGGCCACGACACCCACACCGCCATGCTCGTCGGCGCGGCGAAGATGCTGTCCGAGCGACGCCACGACTTCGCCGGTCGCGTGCTGTTCATGTTCCAGCCCGGCGAGGAAGGCCACCACGGTGCCCGGTTCATGCTCGACGAGGGGCTCCTCGACGTCGGCACCATGAGCGACGGCTCCGCATCACCGGTCGAGTCGGCGTTCGCGCTGCACATGAGCGCAGCACTGCCGTCCGGATGGGTCAGCACACGCGGCGGGCCCGTGATGGCGTCGGCCGACGTCATGCAGATCCGAATCACCGGCAAGGGCGGCCACGCCAGCGAACCGTTCCGAGCGGTCGATCCCATCCCGGTCGCCTGCGAGATCGTGACCGCGCTCCAGACGATGATCACCCGACGCGTCGACGTGTTCGACCCCGCCGTGGTCACCGTCGGGCGCATCACCGCCGGGACGACCAACAACGTCATTCCGGAGACCGCCGAGATCGAGGGGACCATCCGGGCGGTCAGCGAACGCACCCGAGCCCAGGTCCACAACGGGATCAAACGAGTCGCTGAAGGCATCGCCGCCGCACACGGCTGTGACGGTGACGTCGAGATCATCTACGGCTATCCGGTGACGACCAACGACGACGCGTTCGCCGACTGGACGCTCGACCTGGCTCGGGACGTCGCCGGCGCGAAGCGCACGGTCCGGCTGCCCCACCCCGTCATGGGCGCTGAAGACTTCAGCTACGTCCTCAACGAGCTCCCCGGCTCCATGGCGTTCCTCGGTGGCACCCCGCACGACCGCAACCTGGCGACCGCGGCGCCGAACCATTCCAATCGGGTCTACTTCGACGAAGCGGCGATGCACACCGGCATGTCGCTCTACGCCGCTGCGGCGTTGCGTCGACTCGCTCCCGCCTGAACCGACGCTCTCCTGGACCGGATGGTCAACTCATGAGGTGGGTGCGTCCCGACGACGCACGGAGCTCACGCCCTCCCAGGCGCAACGCGGACCACAGAAGCGGTCAGGTAGGAACCGACGATGACGTCGACGAGCTGGCTGCAACCGACGTGGTCGTCGTGGTCGTCGGCTTGGTGGTCGTCGTGGTCGTCGTCGCCGGCTTCGTGGTGGCCGGAGCGACCGTCGGCGGCGGCACCGTCGTGGTCGTCGTCGTGGTCGTGGTCGACGTGGTGGTCGTCGTGGCGCTCGGGTCGGCGTAGTCGAACGATGGCAGCGACTCGCGCTCGGTGACTTGCTCGGGCTCCTTGTCTCCATTCCAGACGAGGATCCGCTCGCCGACGCTCACGAGGTCCTGGTAGTAGTCCGAGATGTGCATCGGCAGACGCACGCATCCGTGCGATGCGGGCTCGTTCGGCACGTTGATCGCACCGTGCACGGCAATGCCGTAGTTGAAGTAGACGGGGTCCCACATGCCGCCGAGTGGGCTGACCCGCTTGCCCTCGACCATCCGCTTGTAGGTGAAGACGCCACCCGGTGTCTTCGACAGCGCACAGACCTGCTTGGTGACTGGCTCTTCGAGTTCACGACCCTGGGCATCGGTGTCGTAGGTGGCCGTCTCGCAGTAGGTCTTCGGGGAACCGTCGGGGTTCAGTTCACCCGATGAGATGTGCGAGATCAGGACCGGCTCGTCCTGGTGGAAGACGATCATGACCTGCTCGGGCAGGTAGACCTCGGTGTGATTCGCCTGACCGTTGGTCGATCGACGGGGCTGGACCGCGAGGCCCGGGTCGCGCAGGCGCTCCCAGGAATCGGGCGAGATCGCTCCGGTCGCCTCGGTGCGCGGGATCTGCATCACGAGCTTCTCGAACGCCCACACGGACTGGGTCGTGAGGGTCCCGAAGATGCCGTCTGCCGGGCCCGGGTCGAAGCCGAGATCGGTGAGCCGCTCCTGCAGCATCTTGACGTCGTCGCCGGCGAGACCCTGCGACAGCGAGCGTGTGATCGGAGGCAGCAGAGGTTCCTCACCGCTCGACGTCACCGGAGTCGGCACCGTGGTCGACGCCTCGGTGGCGGCGAGCAACGGCTCGATCGAGCCCGACGCGACTTCCGTGTTGGTCGAGCCGGCCGACGAACCGCCACGACCCCCGATGAAACCGATACCCAGGATCAGCGCGATCAGGCCCACGGCGATGAAGATCGGGGCACGATTGGCGATCTCGGGGTCGTCTGCGGACGACTGTCGCGGCGATCGGCGAGATGCGGGTTGTTGGGAGGTCATGTTGCTTCAGCGATGCGGGGTCGGAGCGAATTCGGAGACGATCTCAAGTTACTGGTCGATGGGGTGTCATATTCGTCGACATGACCTCTTCGACACGGATCCGAGATTGGATGCCGAGGCCCAGTCGACGACGACGTGACGCACGCCACGACAGGGTGTCCTGCCGGGCGCGCGCCGCGTGATCAGGCGATGCTGACGGCGAATGCTTCGGGCCCGTTGCGGCCGTCGCGGACGTCGAAGTCGACTCGCTGGTTGTTGTCGAGCGTGCGGTATGGCTGACCGTGTTCGTCCTGCTGGTTGCCGTCGTTCTTCCGGCTCGCACCGGCGGCGATGTTCGAGTAGTGGACGAACAGGTCCTTGCCACCGTTGTCGGGAACGATGAACCCATAGCCACGACCCGAGTTGAAGAACTTGACGGTGCCGTTGCCCTTGCTCATGTCGGGAGCAGGCTGTGCAGCGTCGGCGGCGTCGTGACGGTCATCGCGTTCGATGCCCTTTCGCTCGCGCTTGGTCTTGCGTGCGGCGGGCTGGCGATCGTCAGTGCGGTCGCTTCGCTCGTCTCGCTCATTGCGCTCGGGAGCCTCTTCGCGGCGCATGGAGATGGGCGGGTCGATCAAGCCGGCGATGTCCGGATCGGTCAACGGTTCGTCGAGGCCGATCGCTCGCTGCAACTTGCGGGCGTCCTTCTTCTGGCTGCCCTCGAGCAGAGACACGACCGTGCCGGACTCACCGGCGCGTGCCGTACGGCCCGAACGGTGGACATAGGTCGAGTTCTCGCCCGGCGGGTCGTAGTGGATGACGCAGTTGACGCCGTTGACGTGGATGCCGCGAGCGGCGACGTCCGTGGCGATCAGCGCAGCGGCCTTGCCCTGCTTGAACGCGGCAAGCGCACGGTCGCGCTGGCCCTGGCTGCGGCCGCCGTGGATCGGCTCGGCCTTGACGCCGGCCTTGCCGAGCTGCTTCGCGAGGCGGTCGGCACCATGGCGGGTGCGGGTGAACACGATCGTCGCACCCATCTTGGTGATGACGTCGGCGGAGACTTCCTGGCGCTTCTCTTTCGAAACGACCCAGAACTTGTGGTCGGCAAGGCTCATGTCGGGACCCTTGGGGCCGACTTCGTGACGCACCGGGTTGTGCTGGAAATCGTTGACGAGCTTGGCGACGGGGCCGTCGAGCGTGGCCGAGAACAGCAGCACCTGCCGGCGCGAGGACGTCTGCTCGACGATGCGGCGGACGGCGGGCAGGAAGCCCATGTCGGCCATCTGGTCGGCTTCGTCGATGACGACCGTGGCGACGTCACTCAGGTTGATCGCACGCATCTGGATGAGGTCTTCGAGGCGACCGGGGCAGGCGACGATCAGCTCGACGCCCTTGTCGAGCGCCTTCTTCTGATTGCCGTAGCCCACGCCGCCGTAGACCGATGCGGCCCAGTGGCCGGCGGCCTTGCAGAAGGGTGCGAGCTCGGCCATGATCTGCTCGGCGAGTTCGCGAGTCGGTGCGAGCACGAGTGCGGTCGGCCGCTTCGGCTTGGCGTCGGTCAGACCTGCGACGAGCGGGAGTCCGAAGCCGAGGGTCTTGCCCGAACCGGTCGGGGCGCGGCCGGCGACGTCGCGGCCGGCGAGTGCGTCGGGGATGACGGCTGCCTGGATCGGAAAGGCGTCGTACTTGCCCTGCTCGTGCAGGCGCTTGAGCATCGAGTTCGGCAAGCCGAGTTCTGCGAACGGGACTGCGGGTCCGTCTTCGCTGATGGAACTGCCGGCGTCGTTGGCGCGTGGAGAGTTGTCGGTCATGGTCATGGTGGTTCCCTCTGACGGGTGTCAATTCTGTTCGAAACAGCGCTGGGCCGGAACAGAAGACACAATCCGAAAGCGCTCACCGGCCGGAATTTCGACCGGAGCACTGCACAACCTACCGGCACAATGCCCACTCCCCCTGTGTGTTCGGGCACGTCGCCGGGCGTTCACCAGCGACCTGACGCGCCGACACGCCAACTCATCGCACGAAGGGCCCCGGTCGAGAAGTGACCGATCGGTCCTGCCACGATGGGGCGATGAGTTCAGCCTCCCCGCTCACCGGTGTCCGTGTCCTCGATCTGACCCGGGTCCTCTCGGGTCCGCACTGCACGCGGATGCTCCACGACATGGGTGCCGAGGTGATCAAGATCGAACCGCCGGCGGGCGACCTGACTCGCTTCTCGTCGCCGCGTCGCAACGGGCTGTCGAGCTACTTCGTGCAGCAGAACACCGGCAAGGCCAACATCAGCATCGACCTCGCCACCCCTGCAGGATCGGCCGTGATGCTCGACCTGGCAGCACACGCCGATGTGCTGGTCGAGAACTATCGACCAGGTGTCATGGCTCGGCTCGGGTTGGGTGCCGACGTCGTGCGTGCTCGCAACCCCCGGCTGATCTACGCCTCACTGTCGGGCTATGGCCAGACCGGGCCGTGGGTGCATCGACGTGCGTTCGCTCCAGTCGTCGAAGCCGAGGCGGGCATCGTCGCATCGCAGGGCAATGCCCGTGGCGGTGACTACTCGAAGGATCCACACAGCCACGCCGACGTGTACACGGGGATCGAAACGGCCTCGGCGATCCTCGCTGCGCTCTACCAGCGTGAGCACACCGGCACCGGCCAGACCATCGACGTGTCCATGGCCGAGACGATGCTCTACGTGAACGAGCATCTCCACGATGCGATGTGGACCGACGAGGTCGACCCCAACGCCGTCCGCAGCTTCCGTCCCGGCGACTACGCCGTGCTGGAGATCGGCAGCGGCGAGCACTTCATCGTCAGCGGACACCCGGCCGAGCGAGGAACGTTCGAGTTCTTCTTGGCAGCCATGGATCGTGCCGATCTCGCCGATGATCCGCGCTTCGCCACGGTCGCCGATCGGATCGAGCACTACGCCGAACTCCGCCAGATCCTCGTCGACTTCGCGCTCACGGTCCCTGACGCCGACACGTTCGAACAGGTCTTCGCCGACGCCGGCCTCGCGACCGGCAAGGTCCGCCAGCCGGGCGAACTCGTGGACACCGACTGGGCGATCGAACGCGAGGCGACCGTGCGCGTCGACGACCGCAACGGCGGCACCGTACGCGTCCCCAATGCCCCGTGGCGGTTCTCCGAATCGCCGGACGTCGGGGTGTCCGGTGTTCCGAAGTACCGGGGCGAAGACAACCGGACGCTGCTCGCCGACCTGCTCGGCTACGACGACGAACGCCTGGATGCGCTCGAGACCAGCGGCGTGCTGTCGAGTCGCGTGCCGTCATGACCCTGTCGTTCCCGGTGCTGCCGATGAAAGCGGCGATGGGAAACCTGCCGGCCGACGACGCAGGCGAGGGCGACTGGGCCTACGAGATCAAGTGGGACGGGTACCGCACCATCGTGTTCGTCGACGGTGACTCCGTCCGACTGCAGAGCACGTCGGGAAAGGACGTGTCGGACCGCTGGCCCGAGTTCATCGAGCTGCCTGCGTCGGTCAACGCCGGCACCGCGATCCTCGATGCCGAACTCGTGGTGTTCGACGACGACGGCCGACCGAGTTTCGAACTCGTCCAACGCAGCGGCGTCGGATCCGACCGCGAAGCCGTGCTGCACCTGTTCGACGTGCTGTCCGTCGACGGCACCGACACGGTCGGGCTCCCGTATCTCGATCGCCGACGACTGCTCGACGGCCTCGTCGAGCCGAGCCCGAACTGGCTCGTCCCGGCACACCGCGTCGGTGACGGCGCGGAACTCCTCGAAGCGACTGCCGCACAGCAGATGGAAGGTGTGATCGCCAAGCGCACCGATTCGATCTACCGGCCGGGCACGCGTGCCAAGGACTGGATCAAGATCAAGAACCGCGTGATCGTCGATCTCGTCGTCGGTGGATACACCGAGGGAACGGGCAATCGATCGTCGTCGTTCGGCGCGCTCCTGCTCGGCCAGCAGACCGAGGCAGGCCTGCAATTCGCCGGAGGTGTCGGAACCGGCTTCAGCCACCAGACACTCGAGACCATCACCGCGCAGCTCCGTGGACTCGAAACCGATCAGTGCCCGTTCACGACGCAGATTCCGGCCAAGCAGCGCCGCGGTGCCCACTGGGTCGAGCCGACGCTGGTCGCCACGGTCGAGATCGCCGAGTTCACCAACGACGGCAACGTCCGCCACGCCAGCTTCATCGACCTGCGCGACGTTCACGTTGTGCCAGGCACAACGTGAACGTTCTGACAGGCTGACCCCGATGACGATCGACCGCGCAACTGCCGAGCAACTCGATGCCGATGACCCGTTGGCCACTTGGCACGACGAGTTCGTGATCGCCGACCCCGAGTTGATCTACCTCGACGGCAACTCGCTCGGCATGACGCCGAAGCGCACGGTTGCCGCCCTCCACGAAGCGGTGGAGCAGCAATGGGCGGGCGACCTGATCACGTCCTGGTGGGAGCACGACTGGCTGAACCTGCCGCTTGCGGTCGGGGACCTGCTCGCACCGCTGCTCGGCGCATCGTCGGGCGAGGTCGCTGTGCACGATTCGACGACCATCGGCATCTTCCAACTGATCAACGTCGCGCTCGACCTCGAACCCGCTGCAGTGTCGGGCGCTGGGCCGGTCATCGCCTTCGAGCCGACCGAGTTCCCGACCGATCGGTACGCCGCAGAAGGCATCGCTCGGCTGCGCAACGGGACGGCTCGAGCAGGGCTCGACGACCTCTCGGGTGTCGATGTCGTCATCAGGTCGATGGTCGACTACCGCACCGCCGAGATCGCCGACGTTCGTGCCGAGAACGAGCGGGCCCGAGCCACTGGTGCCCGCATTGTCTGGGATCTCTCGCACGCCGCGGGTGTGCTCGACCTCGACCTACCGGCACTCGGTGTCGAACTCGCCGTCGGATGCACCTACAAGTTCCTCAATGGCGGCCCGGGCTCGCCCGCCTTCACGTACGTCGCCACCGCCCTGCACGACCGCATCGTCCAACCGATCTGGGGCTGGTTCGGTCAGACCGACCAGTTCGCCATGGACAACGCGTTCGACCCCCGTCCCGGCATCGGGCGGATGCTGCACGGCACACCCGGGGTACTCGGGCTCATCGGTGCGCGCGAGGGAATCCGGCTCAGCGCCGAGGCAGGCATCATGGCGATTGCCGCAAAGGCACGGGCGATCACCGCGTTCGGCATCGACGTCGCCGACCAGTTCGGGCTGGCGACCAACACGCCCCGCGACCACGGGCGACGCGGCGGTCACGTGTCGATCCTCCATCCCGACGCGACTCGACTCCAGCAGCAATTGGCTCAGCGCAAGGTGATCGTCGACAAGCGCGACCCCGACGTGCTCCGACTCGGCATGTCGCCGCTCACCACCCGCTACACCGACGTCTTCGACGCGATCGCCCTCCTGGCCGACCTCACCAGCTGACCCGCCGTGCCGGTGAGAGGTGAGACCACCGGTCCGCCCCAGATCTCACCGCCAACGACCGACTCCCGCAGCCGGTGAGAAGTGAGACCACCGGTCCGCCCCAGATCTCACCGGGCGAGCTGAGGTGCGCGGTGCGTTGGCCAGGCATGCACGACACAATGGGACCCATGAGCGTCGTCAAGATCAATGCCATCACCATCCCCGAGGGCATGGGCCCGCAGCTCGAAGGACGGTTCGCCGGCCGAGCCAAGATGGTCGAGGCCTTCGAGGGCTTCGAAGACTTCCAGCTGCTCCGCCCGACAGAGGGTGAGAGCCGCTACTTCGTGTACACCCGCTGGGCGTCTGAGGAGAACTTCCAGGCATGGATGAACAGCCAGGACTTCTCCAAGGGCCACGGCACGGGCCAGGCCGACGGCAACACCGACGCCGACGGCGAACAGGCACGCAAGCCCGTCGCCCAGGGCGCAGACCTCATGTCCTTCGACGTCGTCGAACACGTCATCAAGGGCGCCTGATTCCCTCGCCACTTCAGTTTTCGTGAGCTTCTTGCAGTCACTGACTGCAAGAAGCTCACGAAAACGGCGACGGGGTCCGGTCATGCTGACCAGTAACCTCTGATCCTCGTGGCACTGATCGTTCAGAAATACGGCGGCACGTCCGTGGCCGACCCCGATCGCATTCGGGCCGTGGCCGACAACGTGGCCATCACAAAGCGGCGCGGCAACGACGTCGTCGTGGTCGTGTCGGCGATGGGCAAGGCGACCGACAATCTGATCGCACTCGCCGACTCGGTGTCGTCGAAGCAGTCCGGTCGAGAGATGGACATGTTGCTGACCACCGGCGAACGCCAGACGGCAGCGTTGCTCTCGATGGCGCTCGCCGATCGCGGCATCGACGCCATCAGTTACACGGGCAGCCAGGTCGGCATCATCACCGACACGGCTCACCGCAAAGCCAAGATCGTCGAGGTCAAGGGTGACCGGGTGCGCGCAGCGATCGCCGAAGGCAAGGTCGCCGTCATCGCGGGGTTCCAGGGGGTGAGCACCGACAAGGAGATCACCACGATGGGTCGTGGCGCATCGGACCTCACCGCCTCGGCGCTCGCACAGGCGTTGGGTGCCGATGCGTGCGAGATCTACACCGACGTGACCGGCGTGTTCACCGCCGACCCGCGGATCGTCCCGCAGGCCCGCAAGCTCACCAAGGTCCACTTCGACGAGATGCTCGAGATGGCCGGCGCTGGGTCGAAGGTCCTGGCGATGCGTTCCGTCGAGTTCGCCCGCAATCACGACGTCCCCCTTCACGTCCGTTCCGCTTTCACCTGGGAGCAGGGAACGATCGTCAGCAACGAGGAGCCCTCAGTGGAAGATCCGATCATCTCCGGCGTCGTCACCGACATGACCGAAGCCAAAGTCACCGTGCTCGGTGTGCCCGATCAGCCGGGAATCTCAGCAGCACTGTTCGAACCGCTCGCCGAGGCGAACGTCAACGTCGACATGATCGTCCAGAACACCTCGACCGAGGGCAAGACCGACATCAGCTTCACGATGCCGATGGCCGACCTCGCCCAGGCCGAGTCGATCGTGCAGAAGGTCGCCGAGGAGATCGGCGCCACGAAGGTCACCCACGACGACGACATCGCGAAGGTGTCCCTCGTCGGTGCAGGCATGAAGTCGTCGCCGGGTATCGCGGCGAAGATGTTCCGGGTGCTCGCCGACGAGGGCGTCAACATCCAGATGATCTCGACATCGACGATCCGTGTGTCGATCATCATCCCGTCGGCCGACATGGAACGTGCCGCGATTGCTCTGCACACCGCATTCGGTCTGGACTCCGGCGCCGATTACAGCGCCCCCCTCCCCGAACGCAAGTAGGCGCCTCCCGGCCAGCTGTGGTCCGTTCATGGCTGCGTCGAAGGATCTTGTTGACGTATCGATATTCGATATGTAACGTCCTCTTCATGGTTATCGATTGTCGATAACCCACGATGAAGGAGATCACGGTGTCGAAGTCCACCCCCAACGAATCGGTGAGCTCACTCAGCCGCTGGGTCGAGTTCTTCGCGGTGTTTGCGATGTTCTTCATGACGCTCGGGGTCATCATCCCGATTGCCGGCGTCAACGGGCTCCGCCTCTGGGGAGGCCCGAATGGCACCGACGCAGTCATGACCGTGCCGGGCGAGGTCGACTTCGCCGTCGACTTCGGCGATCCGCTTCCGAAGTTCACGAGCGACGACGGGACCGTCAGTGTGTTCGGCCAGGCGCCGGTCGAACTCGCTGCGCCCACCATCACCAACGTCGCCTACCTGGACCCCACAGCAAGCCAGCGAGTGATCTGGATTCTCTGGCAAGTTGCTGGGCCGCTGCTCGGCCTCGCGATTGCCTGGCCGATTCGGCAGATGGCCCGCTCGACGCGGACCGGTGACCCGTTCACGAGTTCGAACGAGAGGCGGCTCTGGCGGATTGCAGCTTTTGTCGCGGCCGGAGGTATCGGGTACAGCCTGGTGGCCGGCTTTGCGCAAATGCTCCTCATTCAGCGATCCGCTGCATCCGACTTGTTCGTCGTCAACTCCACGATCAGCTTCGCTCCGATCGCCGCCGGTGTGGTCATCGCTGCGCTGGCATCGGTGTGGCGCATTGGAGTCGGTATGCGCGAGGAACTCGACGCGACGATCTGATGGCAGCCGACGACCTCCACCGGGTGCACTGCCACCTGGACGAACTTCTCGAACAGCGCGGTCTGACGCTGACCGAACTCGCCGACGCCGTCGGGATCACGATCGTCAATCTGTCGGTGCTGAAAAATGATCGGGCGAAAGCCGTTCGTTTCTCCACGCTGACCGCCATCTGCGATGTGCTCGGCTGCACCCCCGGGGATCTGTTCAGCGTGACCGACCGCAAATGAGTGACGTGGGGTCTGACCCCACGTAACTTTGTCAGTCGGTGCCGAGACTGCCGCCGAAGATCTGCCAGGCGAGCACGGACTTCGCCACGAGGCTGAGGACGAGATACGTCTTCTCGCCGAACACGTAGCTCGTCCACTTGCCGATCTTGCGGTACTGCAGCCACTGGTTGAGTCCGAAGCTGAAGAAGAACAGGCCCTGGGCGAAGATGATGCCGTAGACGAACCCGGGGACCTCGTCGGCGGTCGCAGTGTTGTAGGCGATGCCGGCCCACGGCGCGAGGCCGGCGAAGGTTCCGAACCAGAACGGCAGCATCGTGGTCTCGGTGCGGCCGGGCGGATTGAACTTCTCCTGCAGCCAGCCGAACAGGATCATCGACACGTTCGCACCGATGATCGCGAACACCGCCGTGATCTCGGTGATACCCGAGTAGGAGGCGATGAGGATGACCATCAGGGTGGCACTGAACGAGTACTCGACCCAGCGGAATCGGTTGATGCCACGACGTAGATCCGTCTCGTACGGCCGGCGGGCGATCGTGGCGGTCAAGAGATGGTCGAGTGCGGCGAGGCTCAGGAACACGGCGATCGCCAATCCGATACGCAGGTCGAAGATGCCCTCACCCTGAGGGACACGCGTTCCCGGCGGTCCTTCGGGGGCAGCGCTCGTGAAGGTGATGGCGAAGTCGCTCGCCAACACGAAGATCGCCACCGCCTGCACGGCATGCAGCACGGTGAGCCCGATGTTCCACTTCCGCAGTTTGCCGAATTGGTCGTCCGAGATCTCGATCATCGCGACATCCTCCCCCGAAGCACGCCGGATCAAACGACCGAGCTGCCAGATCGCGCGACCATCACGACTGCCCCTGAGGTGGAACGCACATAAGTTACGTGGGGTCTGACCCCACGTAACTTTGCCGTCAGCGGACGGTCGCGATGATCCAGTAGTGGGCGCGATTGATGCCCTCGAAGGTCTTCGTCTCGGCGCCCCGACCGGCGATGGTCGACCTCGGATTACGCCACACCTCGACCTTGCTGAACTGTGCCGACAGCGGGGCGATGATCTCGTCGGGCGTCAGCCGGTTGGCCTGCCAACCGATGCGTGCAGTGACACGCTGCTGCGACAACCAGGTCCCGAACTTGGGCACGCGGAACAAGCCACGTACGACCTTGCTCATCGGGATGAGCGCGGCGTCGGCGCGAGTGCGGGTGCGGTAGTTGAGCACGACACGCCCACCGGGCTTGGTGATGCGGACCGCTTCGGACGACAATTCGAGTGCATCGTCGGGGTCGCAATGCTGGAACGTGATGTAACTGAACGCCATGTCGGTCGAGTTCGGCGGCAGGTCGAGCGTCTTGCCGTCAGCGACGTGACTCGTGCGCAACCGGTCGACCTTGCCGAATCGCCCGACCGTCTCGAAGCACCGCTCGAGAAATCCGGCATCGAGGTCACACGCGGTGACCTGGCCGAACTCACGGGTGAGCGCACAGGTCATCCGACCGATGCCACAGCCGATCTCCACGATCGATTGGGTCTCGGGCTCGGGAACCCTGAGCCCGAACACGGTGAGGTACGAGCCGACCTCGGCGTCGCCGGTCGCGACGAACTCCTCGAGTGTCAGGTCGTCGCCCTTTTCGTTGTTGAAGACCCATCCGGTCCGCCGAACGACGTCGTCGCCGCTCGACTGCTGCTCAGAGATCAGCCCGGCGGCCTTCCACGGAACGAGTTGGGATCGGCGCGCCATCGGATGATTGTGCCAGACCCGTGTCCCATCCCCTCCTTCCGCCCGTGCCCCCGGCGAAACCGGGCGGGGCAGGACGCATGCCCCGCCGTTAGTGTTTTCCCATGCGCGTTGGAGTCGTCGGAGCAACAGGACAAGTCGGAAGCGTCATGCGTCGCCTCTTGGAGGAACGTGGCTTTCCCGTCACCGAGATGCGGTACTTCGCGTCCGCTCGATCGGCAGGGACCACCCTGCCGTGGAAGGGCAACGACATCGTCGTCGAAGACGCCGAGACCGCTGACCCAAGCGGACTCGACATCGCCCTGTTCTCCGCCGGAGCCGCATCTTCCCGTGCGTACGCCGACAAGTTCGCGGCGGCCGGCGCGATCGTGATCGACAACTCCTCGGCGTTCCGAATGGACCCCGACGTCCCGCTGATCGTCCCCGAGGTCAATGGCCACCTGGCCAAGAACCCGCCGAAGGGAATCATCGCCAACCCGAACTGCACGACGATGGCAGCGATGCCCGTCCTCAAGCCGCTTCACGACGAAGCCGGATTGACCCGCCTCATCTGCGCGACCTACCAGGCCACTTCAGGATCCGGGCTCGCCGGCGTCGACGAACTCGCGAAGCAGGTCGCAGAGGCGGGCGGAAACGGACCCGCACTCACCCACGACGGTGAGGCCATTGCGTTCTCCGCACCGGAGAAGTTCGCTCGCACGATCGCATTCAACGCCGTGCCGATGTGCGGTTCGGTCGTCGACGACGGCTCGTTCGAGACCGACGAAGAGCAGAAGCTCCGCAAGGAGTCGCGCAAGATTCTCGACATCCCCGACCTGCTGGTCTCGGGAACGTGCGTGCGCGTCCCGGTCTTCACCGGTCACTCGCTGTCGATCAATGCGGAGTTCGCCAACCCGATCTCCGTTGAACGGGCTTACGAACTGCTCGCCGATGCTCCCGGCGTCGAAGTGTCCGAGATCCCGACGCCGCTGCAGGCGGCCGGCAAGGACCCGAGCTACGTCGGCCGTATCCGTGCCGATGAGGGTGCCCCCGCCGGACGTGGCCTGGCGCTCTTCGTCAGCAACGACAATCTCCGCAAGGGTGCTGCGCTGAACGCCATCCAGATCGCCGAGTCACTCACCTGATCGAGCGCGGGTTCTTCGAGTGGGTGCTCGACGCGTTCGAAGGGTTTGCCTCGTCGGTCGACGGTGAGCTCCAATCGAGTTCACATCGGCGCGGGCTCAAGGTCTGGTACGGCGATGCCAAGAGGGAACACTACGAAGCGCAGCTGATCAAGGTGCCCGATGGCGCCGGTGGCAGCAGCGTCGGTCTGGAGATCGGCTTTCACGCCGAGTACCCGAAGGACGACGAAAACCAAGCGGTGCTCGATCGCCTCCTCGCTCGGGAAGCGATGTGGCGAGAGCAACTCGGCGACGAAGCCGAGAGCGGGATGTTCCTCGGCGCCGACAGGTGGCGCCGCATCTCCGAAGTGTGGGACGCACCCGACCCCGACGACCCGGAGTCGACGATCGAGATCGCGGCCCGCCTGGCGGACTACGTGATCGCGATCGAACCGCTGCGCCGAGCCTGAACAGCTCGCTGCATCGGTTCAGCGCCGGAACATCAGCAAGCACACGGCAGTGCATCGCACTTCGGGCAGCCGGCGGCGAATCGCTCGACCGCGGCGGTGAGGTCGACGCCCTGCTGATTGGCCAGTGTGGCGACCCAGGCGATCACGTCACCGAACTCGTGCACCTGTTGCTCCGGGGTGCCCTTGCGAACCGCCTGAGCGAGTTCGCCGATCTCCTCGGCCAACCAGGCAACGGTCGCCGACACGCCGCGCTCTCGGTCACGGTCGCCGTAGGTCCGCTCGATCACGTCTTGGAGTTGGGCCAGATCCATGGTCCGGACCGTACCGGCTCCCGCTGACCCCGGAACCAGACGGCGCTGGCCCCCGGAACCAGACGGTTCGACGGCGACCGATGGCTGGAAAACGACAAAGCCCCGGCAGATCTTTCGATCCACCAGGGCTCATTGGTCGGGGTGGGGAGATTTGAACTCCCGGCCTCCACGTCCCGAACGTGGCGCGCTACCAAGCTGCGCTACACCCCGTAGCCGCTCTTATTTTCGTGGGCAACGCTATCCGGCGTTGACGGTTTCTTCCTCGGTCGATTCCGTCGAATTCCCCGCTGCGACATCGGCTTCTGCATCGGCGTCGACCGGCACCTCAGGCGCCACCGACCCTTCGGTGTAGCCCTCGCCGGCCATCAACGCCCGCACCGCACGCTTGAGGCGCAGGGAGTCGAGGGGCTTGATCAGCCACCCCTCGGCGCCGGTGCGGCGAGCGAGGTGGAGGTCGGCTCGGCGATCCAGGAGCATCAGCACGGGGACGTGCGGCAGGAGCCCCGAGGATTCGTCCAGACGGAGTGACATGGTGACCGCCGGGCCACCCATCGAACCGATCTGCATGTCCAAGATGACGAGGTCGGGTGTGTTCTCCTCGACGAGGTCGGACACGATCCGCCCCTCACCGCACACGGTGAAGTTGACGTCGTCGGCACTCAAGGCCGCGGTCACGTCGTCGACCACCCAGCTGGCATCTGTCGCAATGATGATCTCCACGGCAGAGGACGCTATCTGCTCACCCGGCCGGCGCCGGGATCATCTGTCCGGATTCGGCCCCATCTGAGCACGGAGAGAATCATTGGCACCGACGCTGTTCCGGGATCAGGCGCGGCCGAAGAGATGGTCGGCGATGATCTGCAGACCGGTGAGGTCGTGGACGTCGCTGTCGAGCAGCGGCAGCGTGGCCACGACGTCGTCACCGGCGATCGCTGCGAGGGGAGCCATGACTTCGAGTTCCGCTTCGCGCAGGGTCCGGAGGTCGGCGACGTTGCGCCACAGCGCTGCGACGACCGGCCCGTCGCTGCCTGCATCAGCAGCCACAGCAGCCGCTGCGGCATCGGCGGCGGTGCCGTCGCCAAAAGCTGGTTGGGTGCGGTTGACGATCGCAGCTCCGACACCGACGCCCTGCTCGAGGAGTTGCTCGGCGAACCAGACCGCTTCGCCGATCGTGTCGTGGCGGGGAGACGCGACGACCACGAACGACGTCTCGGAGGCCCGGATCAACGCGACCACCTCGTCGGCGCGCTCGCGAAACCCCGTCTCCATCCCGGCGAACGCCTGGAAGAACGCCACGGCATCAGCGAGGACATCCGAGCCGACGACCCGACCGATCGCCTTCAGGATGGGTTGGGCGGCGGTGCCGAGCACGCGGAGCCCACCTCTGGTCGGCAGCATCAGCAGCTTGAAGGCCCGGTGGTCGAGAAAGCGAGCGAGCACGCCGGGGGCTTCGAGGAAGTCGAGCGCGTTGCGGCTGGGCGGCGTGTCGACGATCACGAGATCGAACCGGTCGTCGCCATGCAGTGCGTGCAGGGTTTCGGCGGCCATGTACTCCTGCGTGCCGCTCATCGCTCCCGCCATGTTGCGGTAGAGCGGGTTGGTGAGGATGCGTTCGGCCTGCTCCGGGTCGGCGGCGTGGCGGACGACCAGACCGTCGAACGTCGCCGCCGTGTCGAGCATCATCGCCCACAGCTCACCGTCCTGCCCGTCGGCACCGGCCTCGCGAGACGACGTGCGCGTCGGGGGCGGTGGCAGGTCGATCCGTTGCGGTTCGGCGGCGAGTCCGTCGTCGAGGCCGAGTGCATCGGCCAGACGTCGAGCGGGGTCGATCGTGACGACGACGACCCGGCGACCGAGCGCAGCGGCTTCCAACCCGAGGACCGCCGCCGTCGTGGTCTTGCCGACGCCACCCGACCCGCAACACACGATGACCGTGGACGTGTCGATCACGCCTCGAAGATCTGCCATCAACCTGCCGCCGTGTTCTGGTCGTCGTTCTGATCGGGGTCGTGGCCATCGTTCTGATCACGGTCCTGGGCAAGGAGTGCATCGGCCAGTTCGTCGACATCACTCGTCGAGAGACCGGCCACGAGCAATGCCGGCAGCGACAACTGCGGCAACGGCATCTCGGTCGACAACCGATCGACCTCGGAGCGTTCCATGCTCCGGCGCGAGCGTCGGAATGCGGACGCTGCGGCGAGGACCGCTGCGTCCTCGTCGTTCAGACGCTTCGTCGCCGCTGTGACGGCTCGCTCCGACGGGAGTTCGTCGCCGACATCGACACCGTTGACGATGATCGGGCCCAGTTGGATGCCGACGTCGTCCTCGAGCGCGAATGCCGTCTCGACGACTTCGTTCACCGGTGTCGTCTCGGGCAGGGTCACGAGCACGACCTGGCACCGTCGGGCATCGGTCAACAACTCGATCACATCATCGGACTGCGTTCGCACGGGGCCGCCGTGGACGGCATTGGCGAGACCGGTCGCCGAGGTCAGGAAGGTGATGGCATGACCTGCTGCAGGACCGTCGACGACGATCAGGTCGTAGTCGCCGGACTGCTCGAACGACTTGATCTTGCCCAGCACCACGACATCGTCGATGCCCGGCGCTGCGGTACCGACCATGTCGATCACCCCGGTCTTGTTGAGCCGCTTGGCGATGCGGGCGAAGCCGTGGTCGCGGAGGTATTCGTCGAGCGCATCGGCGGCAGAGATGTGGACGACGTCGATGCGGCCGGCTCCGTCGGAATCAGCGACCGGACCATCACCCGCAGTGGGCGGGGCAAGGAGTTGAGCGAGGGTCGGCTTGCCGTCGAGTTCGATCACCAGGACACGTCGTCCGTCACGGCTGGCCGCGCGAGCGATCACAGCCGTTACCGTGGTCTTTCCGACCCCCCCCTTGCCCGCCACAATGACAACATTGGTGGCGGTCAACGACTGCAGCGGACGTTCGTGTTTCGGAGGCGCCTTTGCGCAGA
>RCMY010001119.1_pt1 | contig 39771 bp, 29 predicted proteins | sample 2041341 | NCBI WGS metagenome assembly RCMY01 (sample SAMN09708234, study PRJNA481090) | Marine sediment metagenome, whole genome shotgun sequencing project. | reverse complement strand
AGGTTGGACACCTTGCGAGCATTTTCAACGCAGCAGGCGCGTTTTTGAGCCAAAATATTGCCGCGTGATGAAATGTGAACAGACCCTAAGCATTGGGATTTAAAAAGGCCGTCTGAAAAAGTTTTCAGACGGCCTTTGATGTTGTAGCTAACAGATTTACAGCGAACGCGCCACTTCTACAATTTCAAACACTTCCAGCTGGTCGCCTTCCACGATTTCGTTGTAGTTTTTCAACATCAAGCCGCATTCGAAGCCCATTTTCACTTCTTTCACATCATCTTTATAACGCTTGAGCGAAGCGAGCTCGCCAGTGTGAATCACCACATTGTTGCGGATCAGGCGGATGTGCGAATCGCGTTTCACCATGCCGTCGGTGACCATACAGCCGGCGATGTTGCCCACTTTCGATACGCTGATCACTTGGCGGATTTCCACCGTGCCGATGATGTTTTCTTTCTCTTCCGGCGCCAGCATGCCGCTCATGGCTGCTTTCACATCATCGATGGCATCGTAGATGATGTTGTAGTAGCGGATTTCCACGTCTTCGGCTTCGGCCAGCTTGCGGGCGGAGCCGTCGGCGCGCACGTTAAAGCCGATGATAAATGCGCCCGAGGCGATGGCCAGGTTCACATCCGATTCGGTGATGCCGCCCACGCCGCTGTGCAGCACGTTGACTTTCACTTCGTCGGTGGAGAGTTTTTTCAGGCTGCCGGCCAAGGCTTCGTAAGAGCCTTGTACGTCGGCCTTGATGATGACGGAAAGCGATTGTGCTTGGTTTTCGCCCATGTTGTTGAACATGTTTTCCAACTTGGCCGCCTGCTGCTTGGCCAGGCGCACATCACGATATTTGCCTTGGCGGAAGAGGGCGATTTCACGCGCTTTCTTCTCATCGGCCATCACCATGGCATCTTCGCCGGCATTGGGCACATCGGAGAGGCCGAGGATTTCCACCGGAATAGAGGGGCCGGCTTCATCAATCGGTTTGCCGTTTTCATCCATCATGGCGCGGATTTTGCCGAATGCGGTGCCGGCAAGCAGCATGTCGCCCTTGCGCAGGGTGCCGTTTTGCACCAGCAAAGTGGCCACGGCGCCGCGGCCTTTGTCGAGGCGGGCTTCCACGATAATGCCTTTGGCGGGCGTGTCGACCGGCGATTGCAGCTCCAGCACTTCGGCTTCGAGCAGCACGGCTTCGAGCAGCGCGTCGATATTGAGGCCTTTTTTGGCCGACACATCCACAAACTGCACATCGCCGCCCCATTCATCGGGCACCACTTCGTGCGCGGTCAGCTCTTGGCGGATGCGCTCGGGGTTGGCCGAATCTTTATCGATTTTGTTCACAGCCACCACAATCGGCACGCCGGCTGCTTTGGAGTGGGCAATCGCTTCGATGGTTTGCGGCATCACGCCGTCGTCGGCGGCCACCACCAAAATCACAATATCGGTGGCTTTGGCACCGCGTGCACGCATGGCGGTAAACGCTTCGTGACCCGGGGTGTCGAGGAAGGTAATCACGCCGCGCGGGGTTTCTACGTGGTAGGCACCGATGTGCTGGGTGATGCCGCCGGCTTCGCCTTGCACCACTTTGGCACGGCGGATGTAGTCGAGCAGCGAGGTTTTACCGTGATCGACGTGACCCATCACCGTAACCACGGGCGGGCGCGGCAGCAAAGCATATTCGCCGGCTGCTTCGCCGTCGGACAAGAAAGCTTCGGGATCGTCGGCTTGCGCCGCTTTGCCGATATGGCCCATTTCTTCCACCACAATCAAGGCGGTGTCTTGGTCGAGCGCCTGGTTGATGGTAACCATCATGCCCATTTTCATCAGCACTTTGATGACTTCAACTGCTTTCACCGCCATTTTGTGTGCCAATTCGGCCACGGTAATGGTTTCGGGCACCAAAACTTCGTGCACCACAGGCTCGGTGGGCGCTTGGAAAGCGTGTTGGTTCGGTTCGAGCTTGAGCTGTTTTTTGCCTTTTTTGCCGCCGCGTGAGCGGTCGTCGTCGCGGCCGCCGGTGCGCTCGCGCCCTTTGCCTTTGCCACCGCGCGGCTGTTTGTTGCCTGCGGCATCATCACGGCTGCTGCGCTCGGGTTTTTTGGCACGAGCCGGAGCGGGTGCGGCATTATTGCCGGCATTGGCCGCAGCGGCTGAGCCGGTGCCGGTGGCGGCCAGCGGTTTTTTCTCGCTGGGCTTGGCCGAGCGCGGTGCTTCGCTGTTTTTGGCTTCTTTGGCGGCTTGGGCTTCTTGCTGCGCTTGCAGCTTCACAGCTTCGCGGCGCGCCTGACGGTCTTGCTTCTCTTTGAGCAAAGCTTCCTGATGGGCGCGCAGCGCAGCGGCGCGGCGGGCTTCTTCATCGCGCAGCGCTTGCTCGGCAGCGTTCACCACCGGTGTGGGCGCGGCGGCTTGCGGTGCCGGTTTTTTCGGAGCGGCTTCTGCTTTCGGAGCGGCCTTGGGCGCTTCAGACGGCTTTTCGGCCTCGGGCTGCGCGGCGCTTTGCGATGCGGCGGCTTCAGCTTCGGCTTTGGCGGCCTCGGCGGCTGCTTTGGCGGCGGCTTCCTGTTCGGCGCGTGCGCGCTCGGCGGCTTCGGCTGCGGCTTTTTCGGCGGCTTCCTGCTCGGCTTTGGCCTTAGCTTCTGCGGCCAGCGCATCGGTGCTGGGCACTACCACGGTGCGGGCGCGGCGGCGGGTTTCCACCTGCACGCCGGCCACGGTGCTCACTTCGGCTTTTTTGCGGCCGATGCTGATGGTGCCGCTCTCGCTGCCGTGTGATTTTTTCAAATAAGCCAGCAACAGTTTTTTGTCGTCAGACGTGATGCTGTCGCTGCCGGATGTTTTCGATACGCCGGCTTCCTGCAATTGTTTGAGCAGGTCGGCAACGGGTCGTCTCAGTTCGGCGGCAAATTGTTCTACGGTGTTGTTACTCATGCTTTACCCCCAATTAGTTTTCTTCTGTGAACCAGTGTGCGCGTGCGGCCAAAATCACTTTTTTGGCCTCTTCGTCGCTAACGCCGGTGATTTCAATCAATTCGTCCACTGATAATTCGGCCAAGTCATCACGGGTGGTGATGCCGGCCTGCGCCAAATCGCGCAGCATTTCCTGATCGATGCCGTCGAGGTTTTTCATGTCTTCGGCAACATCTTCCAGCTTTTCTTCCGATGCGATGGCCAAGGTGAGAATGGCATCGCGGGCGCGGTTGCGCAAAGCTTCAACGCTGGCTTCATCAAAGCCCTCGATTTCCAGCAATTCGCTGGCCGGCACATAAGCCACTTCTTCCAAGGTGGCAAAGCCTTCCTGCAACAGCACATCGGCGGTTTCTTCATCCACATTCAAGTGTTCGATGAAAAGGTTGCGGATGGCGGCATCTTCGGCGGCGTGGCGCTCTTCGGCCTCTTCAACCGTCATGATATTGAGCTGCCAGCCGGTCAGGTCGGCGGCCAGGCGCACGTTTTGGCCGCCACGGCCGATGGCCAGCGCCAATTGGTCTTCCGCCACAATCACATCAACGGCGTGTTTGTCTTCGTCAATCAAAATGCGGCTCACCGCAGCGGGTGAGAGCGCGTTGATGACGAATTGGGCGGTTTCGGGCGACCACAGCACCACATCAATGCGCTCGCCGGATAATTCGTTGGTTACAGCATTCACGCGCGAGCCGCGCACGCCGATGCAGGTGCCTTGCGGGTCGATGCGGGTGTCGTTGGATTTCACGGCGATTTTGGCGCGCTGGCCCGGATCGCGGGCGGCTTCGCGGATTTCGAGCAGGCCGTCTTCGATTTCGGGCACTTCCATTTCAAACAGTTTCACCAGAAAATCGTGCGAGGTGCGGCTGAGCACCACTTGTTTGCGGCCGGTGTTGCCTATTTCATCCACACGCAAAAAGAGCGCGCGCACGCGGTCGCCGTTGCGGAAGTTTTCGCGCGGGATCATTTGATCGCGCGGCAGCAAAGCATCGAGCTTGCCGATTTCGATAATGGTGCCGTGGCGCTCCACGCGCTTGACGGTGCCCATCACGATGTCTTCCTTGCGTTGCAGGAAGTCATCCAGAATTTGCTCGCGCTCGGCATCGCGGATGCGTTGCAAAATCAGCTGCTTGGCGGTTTGCGCGGCTTGGCGGCCGAAGCCTTCGTTTTCCAGCTGCTCTTCGTAATATTCGCCGACTTGGATGGTGGTGCCGGGGATTTCTTCTTGAATTTCTTCGATGGTTTTTTCCACGTCGGGGTAGGTGTAGTCTTCATCAACCACAATCAGCCAGCGGCGGAAGGTGCGGTATTCGCCGCTGTCGCGATCGATTTCCACGCGCACATCCATATGCTCGCGGCCGGTTTTTTTCTTGGCCGCGGTGCTCAGCGCAAATTCGAGTGCGCTGAATACCACTTCGGCATCCACATTTTTTTCGCTGGCCAGGGCTTCGGCCAGTTGCAGCAGTTCACGACTCATGGTCAGGATTCTCCGTTAACTTATTAATCTTTGTTGAATTTGAATTCGGGCTTCAGGCGTGCTTTATCGATATTGCTCAATTCGATGTCGGCACTTTTGCCGTCGAAGCTGATGCGCACGATATCGTTGCTGCAACCTTCAATGCGGCCGATGAAGTTTTTCTGTCCATCAATCGGCAGACGGGTTTTGATTTTGGCCTGCTCGCCGGCAAAGCGGGCGAAATCGGCGGCTTTTTTCAGCGGCCGATCCAGGCCGGGGCTGGAGATTTCCAGGCGCTTGTAATCTACATCTTCCACCATAAAGAGGCGGCTCAAGTGGTTGCTCACGGTGGCGCAGTCTTCCACGGTGATGCCGTCGGGCTTGTCGATAAACACGCGCAAGTCACCTTGGGCGGTGAGCTCGAAATCCACGAGCTCGTAGCCCAGCCCCGGCAGGGTTTTGTCCAGTATGGTTTGAATATCCATTTTACTCCACGGAAACAAAAAAATGGCCCTGTGGCCATTTTTCTTGGAAATTGAAAAATTTCTTAATTATAACTGGTTTATCCGTAAAAGAAAAGTTTTTGCATGCAGGCGTTTATGCGGCTTAAGTGGCGGTGCGGGCGGCATTTGAGCCTGTGGTTGCGGGCTTGGCCGTTTGTGGTTTTGTTTTTCAGACGGCCTCTTCGATAGGGCATGGCTTTGGTGGCAATATGCCGCATTCTGGTTTTCAATTGAAAAATAGTGATTTTATCTTTTTGGAATTTTAAATTTGGTGAATTGTTAATTTTATCGGTTGTGTTTCTATATTTTTTTGGGGTTTTCACTGGATGGCGCTTATGCAGGCCGTCTGAAATATTTTGCCTGATGGCTTGCGGAAAGGCTTGGCGGGGTCTAGAATCAGCCGCTAATTCAGTATGTTTGTTGAGCCGGTGCGGCCTGTGTAGCCAGGCTGATCCGGTTTTATTATTTTTGAAAGCGCTTTTGATTATGACCCAAACCCCGATTTACAATTTTTCCGCAGGCCCCGCTATTTTGCCCGATTCGGTGTTGCGCACGGCGCAAAGCGAGATGTTTGATTACAACGGCACCGGCTTTTCGGTGATGACCATGAGCCATCGCTCTGATGTGTTTATGAGCATTCTCTATCATGCCGAGCAGGATTTGCGCCAGCTGATGGATATTCCCGATAACTATAAAGTGCTGTTTCTGCAAGGCGGCGCGAGTGCGCAATTCAATATGGCGGTGATGAATCTGGCTAATGGCTTCAAGCGCGTGGATTCGGTGGTAACCGGCAACTGGAGCCGCATTGCCCACAGCCAGATGGGTAAATTGTCGGATGTGGAAATTCATTTGGCGGCGCACGGCGGCGAGCAATTCAACTACACCAACCTGCCGCCGGTGAGCTCGTGGGATATCGATAAAGATTCGGCTTTTGTGCATTTTGTGATCAACGAAACCGTGCACGGTTTGCAATATCGCGAAGTGCCCCGTTTGGGCGACGATATGCCGCCGCTGGTGTGTGATATGTCGAGTGAGATTTTGTCGCGCAAAATCAATGTGAGCGATTTCGGCATGATTTATGCCGGCGCGCAGAAAAATATCGGCCCCTCCGGCGCGACTATTGTGATTATCCGCGAAGATTTGCTCGAGCGCTGCTCGGATCATGTGCCCGATGTGTGGAATTATAAATCGCACATCAACAAACAAGGCATGTATAACACGCCGGCCACTTATCCGATTTACATCTCGGGGCTTGTGTTCCGCTGGCTGCAATCGCAAGGCGGCGTGGCGCAAATGGAAACCATCAATACCTTGAAAGCCAAAACATTATATGAAGCCATTGACAACAGCGGCGGCTTTTATATTAATCGTGTTCACCCGGGCGCGCGTTCGAAAATGAATGTGATTTTCCACACCGGCAGCAAAGAGCTGGACGAATTGTTTGCCCAAGAATCCACCACGCGCGGCTTGCAGCTTTTGCGCGGCTATCAGTCGATGGGCGGCATGCGCGCCAGTATCTACAATGCGATGACGTTGCAAGGCGTGGAAGCGCTGATTGACTTTATGCAGGAATTCCAGCGCCGCTACGGTTGAGCTGTTGCAATGAGGCCGTCTGAAAGCTGATCCGGCTTTTCAGACGGCCTAAGCCTTTGTAATACCAATTTGAAAAAATAAGATAACAAGGCGGCGAGCCGAAGACAGAACAAGTGTCGGATTCGAGAATCCGACCTACAGGCTGCCTGCTTGTATATTATTTTTTTAGGTTTGGTATGAGATAAGCAAAGCGCTTTCGCGAAGGTCTCGGCCTTTGTTTAACTGTCAATGTTGTGTCATTTTGTTTTTTAATCGTAAGCGCAAAATGAAAGGCCGTTTGAATCGTTCAGACGGCCTGCTTGTTTAGTTTACGCCGTAAACTCAAATGGCTTCGGCTTCTTCTGCCAGAAAACCGCGCAGCTTTTGCATGGCTTTGACTTCGATCTGGCGGATGCGTTCGGCCGATACGCCGTATTCTGCGGCCAATTCGTGCAAGGTGAGGCCGCCGTCGTCTTGCAGCCAGCGGGTTTCCACGATGCGGCGGCTGCGCTCATCAAGCTTGGCCAAGGCGTTTTGCAGGCCTTCGGTTTGCAGGGCGTAATGCGCTTTTTGGGCGATTTGCTGGGTGGGCTCAGTGTGGTTGTCGGCCAGCCAGTCGATGGGGGCGAAGCTGTCTTCGTCATCATTGTTGTCGGCCATGATGCCGATGTCGCGGCCGGTCATGCGCTGCTCCATTTCCAGCACTTCGGAAAGTTTCACGCCCAAATCGTCGGCAATCGCCTGCGCTTCTTTCGGCGACAAGGCGGAAAGGCTTTTGCGCATGCTGCGCAGGTTGAAAAAGAGCTTGCGCTGCGGCTTGGTGGTGGCCACGCGCACCAAACGCCAGTTGCGAAGAATGAATTCGTGGATTTCGGCTTTGATCCAATGCACGGCAAATGAAAACAGGCGCGCGCCGCGGGTGGGCTCGAAGCGCTTCACGGCTTTCATCAGGCCGATGTTGCCTTCTTGGATCAGGTCGGCTTGGTTGAGGCCGTAGCCGTCATAACCGCGGGCAATCGACACCACCACGCGCAAGTGGGAAAGAATCAGCCTTTTGGCGGCTTCGAGATCGCCGTTTTGTTGGCGCTCGGCCAGCGAAGTTTCTTCTTCCGGCGTGAGCATGGGAATGCTGTTTACGGTATGAATGTATTGCTCCAAGCTGCCGTGGCCGCTGGGAACGGGTAATGCTAATGCGTTATTCATAGACATTATTCGGCTTTCCTTCGTGTAGATGGCGGATATTGCGTATCCGACTTGGTATTCTAGCACCGTCGGCATCGGAGAACCAGTATGATACAGACGGCAGTGTAGGTTTGATTAGACAGGAATGCAGTGTAGGGATTCAAGAGGTGATAGGTTAAATTGTGTATATTTTTTAAATTGATTTATTTTTAATATTTGAGTATTTTACTCGGGTATTGTGGTTTTGGCAAGATTGAGTATAAAGAATTTGTGTGGCACTTTTATTTCAGACGGCCTGTTGCCTGCTTGGGCAATAGGCCGTCTGATACCCATTCAAAAAAGTAAGCTTACAAGGCGGAAGCTTGCGACAGTACAGATAGCACGACAAGGCGAGACAACGCAGTAAGGTTATTTTTTTGGATTGGTATGAATGGGTTTATCGAGGCGGGCGGCGCTTGCCGGCCAGGTAAAGTGCGGCGGCGGCCAAGGCCATGACGAGCACCAAGGGCCATGAGCCGCCGAGCTTCATATAAGGGGTTTCGCCGGCATAGCCTTGGATGCGGCCTTCGAGCACCACGGTGGTGTCGGGCGGGGCTTCGGCCACGATGCGGCCTTGCGGGTTGATGATGGCGGTGGCGCCGGTGTTGGTGGCGCGCACCATATAGCGGCCGAGCTCCAGCGCGCGTGCCTGCGATTGCTGCAAATGCTGGAACATGGCGTTGGAGCGGCCATACCAAGCCATATTGCTGGCGTTGGCCAAGAGGCTGGCTTGGCGGGCGGAGGCGATTAATTCGTCGCCGAAGCCGTCTTCATAGCAGATATTGAAGGCTACTTTTTGATTGGCCATCTGAAAAGGTGTTTGCGCCGCGCCACCGCGCTTGAAATCGGCTAGCGGCATATTCATGAGGCTGTAGAGCGGCTCGGTGAGCATGGGCAGGGGCTTGTATTCGCCAAAAGGCACTAAGTGGTTTTTGGCGTAATAAGGGGCGGCGGCTTGCTCGGGATTGTAGCCGGCCAGATTGATCACGGCGTTTTCATAGCCGGCGCCATCGGCGGTGTATTGGGCGATGCCCAGCGCCAAGGCGCTGCCGTTGCGCGCGGCTTGGTCGGCAAATTGGTTGATCACGCCTTCGGGCAGGCTTTGCCGCATCACCGGGATGGCGGTTTCGGGCAGAATCACAATGTCGGCATGGGTGTGCGCCACTTGATCGTAATAGCGCTGAATGGTAGGCGCTACTTGCGCTTCGGTCCATTTCAGCGTTTGCGCAATATTGCCTTGCGCCAGCGCCACGGTGGCGCTGCTGCCGTCGGGATGGGTGAATTCGGTTTGGCGGGCGAAGTGGCCGCCAAACAACAGCGCGGTAATGGCGGCGGCAGCGCCGAGGCGGATTTTGGTGCGGCCGGGGCTGTTTACCAGTAAAACCAGCCAAGCGCCGAGGCAGGCGGCAGCGAGCGTAACCAAATGAATGCCGCCGATGGGGGCAAAGCCGGCCAGCGGGCTGCCATCGGCGATTTGCGAATAGCCGAGTGCGCCCCAGCCGAAGCCGGTGAGCAGGCGCTCGCGGGCGAATTCGGTTAATGTCCACAAAAGCGGCAGCGCCACGCCGATATGCAGCCAGCGCGGCAGGGTGAATTTTTCCCACAGCCAAATACAGGCGGCGGGGTAAAGGGCGAGAAAGGCCGGCAGCAAAAAGGTGAGCGGCACGGCATAAAGATTGGGCAGGCCGGACACATCATGCAGGGCGGTGTGTATCCAGTAAAATTGGGCGGTGTAGGCCGCCAGCCCGAACAAATAGGCCGCCGCCACGGCGCGGCGCGGGCGCAATTCCCAAAGCCTGATCAGCGCGGCAAACAAGAGCGGCATCAGCCAGAAATGGTAATAAGGGGCGAAGGTGAGCGGCGTGGCGGCGGCGAGAAGCAGCAGCAACGGCCAGTAGAGAAGCGGCTTTTGCCAATAGGTGTCGAGTTTGTGCAAGAGGCTCATAGGGGATTCAATAGGAATATGGCGGTTTACGGTGGCGGAAAAAGGCCGTCTGAAAGCTTGGCTGCATGGCGGCAAAGCTTTCAGACGGCCTCGATTATATAGTGGATTAATGAATCAAGACAAGGCGGCGAGCCGCAGACAGTACACACGTACGGCAAGGCGAGCCAACGCAGTATTGGTTCAAATTTAATCCACTATACCTGATTAGTGTGCGGCTTTTTTGCGCAAAAGCTTCATTAGCGGCAGCACCACGGCGCACACCAAAGCGCCGGTAATCACGCCGATAATCAGATTGGCCACTTGGCCGGCTAAGCCGCTGTCCCAATGGTGGGCGTGCAGAAATTCGTGTATCCGGCCGGCATTGTGGGCGATGATGCCGCCGCCGACGAGAAACATGGCCAAGGTGCCGACCACGCTCAGGCCGCGCATAAACCACGGCATAAAGGCGATGATGCCGCGGCCGAGCGCGCGGGCGGCGGCATTGGGCTTGCTCATCAGCCAAAAGCCGATGTCGTCCATTTTCACAATGCCGGCCACCAAGCCGTAAACCAACACCGTCATGCCCAAGCCGATGGCGCTCATCACCAGCGATTTGGTGAGGATGCTGTAGGCGCCGACCACGCCCAGCGCGATGATGATGATTTCGGCCGACAAAATGAAATCGGTGCGGATGGCGCCTTTGATTTTAGTTTTTTCGTCCACAATTTCATCGGTGGCGGCGTGCGGCTCGTGGGCGGCCACTTGGCGGTTGAGAAATTTATGCAACAGCTTTTCCACGCCCTCAAAACAGAGAAAAGCGCCGCCTATCATCAAAAGCGGCACAATCAGCGAGGGCATAAACACCGAGAGCAACAGCGCCAGCGGCACTAAAATCAGCTTGTTGACCAAAGAGCCTTTGGTCACCGCCCACACAATCGGCAGCTCGCGGTCGGCGCGCACGCCGGTGACTTGATTGGCGTTGAGCGCCAAATCGTCGCCCACCACGCCGGCGGTTTTCTTGGCGGCCATTTTAGTCATCACGGCCACATCGTCGAGCACGGCGGTGATGTCGTCCAGCAGGGTAAATAAAGAGGCGAAAGCCATAATCAAGCCGATCTTGAAGCAAAAATAACGGCGTATTATAGCTCGAACGCAGGGGCAAGGCGCGGTGCATACGCAAAGGCCGTCTGAAGCGCCGGCAAAAAACGGCAATAAACTGTTGTATTGTTGCAACATTTGTGGTATTTTTGCCCGACTCGCACCAACCACGCATTCACAGAAAACACACACATATGGATGGCATTAACAGTTTATTTTTATTAACCGGCTTGCTGCTGTTTCTCAGCGTGATTTCCACCACCTTATCGGCGCGGCTGGGGCTGCCGCTGTTGCTGATGTTTTTGGGCGTGGGCATGCTGGCGGGCGAAGAGGGCATAGGCGGCATTCAGTTTGACAGCTTTGTCACCGCCACTTTAATCGGCCAGCTCGCTTTGGCGGTGATTCTGCTCGACGGCGGTTTGCGCACCAGCATGGAGAGCTTCCGCATCGCGCTCAAGCCGGCGGCGGTGCTGGCCAGTTGGGGCGTGATTGCCACTGTGGCGCTTTTGGGCGCATTTGCCACTTTTTATATGGGGCTGGATTGGCGCTTCGGCATTTTGATGGCGGCCATTGTCGGCTCCACCGATGCGGGGGCGGTGTTCAGCCTGTTGCGCAACAGCGGCGTGCGCTTGAATCAACGGGTGCAGGCCACGCTTGAGATTGAGTCGGGCGCGAATGACCCGATGGCGATTTTCTTGGTCACGGCGCTGATTGCGCTCACCATGCAGCCGGAAAAAGCCGGCGTGGGCGCATTTTTGCTGATGCTGGTGCAGCAAATGGGCTTCGGCATGGCGATGGGCTATGTCGGCGGGCGCGTGTTGGCGCGCATGGTGCGCCGGCTGCATTTGGCCGAGGGTTTGTATGCGCTTTTGATTGTGTCGGGCGGCTTGCTGGTGTTTGCCTTTACTAATTTAATCGGCGGCAGCGGCTTTTTGGCGGTTTATCTGGCCGGCATCTTGGTGGGCAACCGCCGCAGCCACGCCACCGAGCATGTGTTGCGGGTGATGGACGGGCTGGCCTGGTTGGCGCAAGCGAGCATGTTTGTGGTGCTGGGCTTGCTGGTTACGCCTACGCGCCTGCTCGAGCACGGCTTGGATGCGTTGGTGATTGCGGCTTTTCTGATGCTGGTGGCCCGCCCGCTGGCGGTGTGGAGCAGCATTTGGAAATTCGGCTACAGCCGCCGCGAGCTGGCCTATATCAGCTGGGTGGGTTTGCGCGGCGCGGTGCCGATCACGCTGGCGATGATGCCTTTGATGATGGGCGTGCCCAATGCGCGCTTATTGTTTGACGTGGCTTTTGCGGTGGTGATTTTGTCGCTGCTGATTCAAGGTGCCACCATTCCGGTGGTGGCGCGCTGGCTCAGGGTGACTGTGCCGCCCAAGCCTGAGCCTGCCGACAGCCGAGAAATCTGGCTTTCTGAGAGCACATCGGTGCCGCTGTTGGCTTATGAAGTGGTGGCCGATTCCGATGTGGAGGGCATGCACCCCGATGAAGTGGCGCAAGATTTGGATTTGCTCGCCACCCGCTGCTTTGCGCTGATACGCAATCATGAGCGCCAGCTGCTTTCGCTCGACACGCGCTTGCAGGCGGGCGATATTGCTTGGTATATCGTGCCGGAAGAGCAGGTGGATACCTTGGCCAAGCGCTTTGCCGAAACCGGCCATTCGCTGAGCTTGAGCCAAAGCTTCTTCGGCGAATTTGTGGTGAATCCGGCGAGCTTGGCCGGCGATTTGGCCGATGCCTACGGGCTGGTGTTGAGCGAAGAAGAGCGCCGGCTCACCTTGCGCAGCCTGTTTAAAAAGCGCTTTGAAGGCGTGCCGGTGGAGGGCGACCGCGTGGCCATCGGCGATTTTGTGCTGACCTTGAAAGAAACCGACGGCGAGGGCGGCATGAAATGGCTGGGCTTGAAGTGCCCGGCAGGCAAGGGCTTGGCTTTTTGAACCTTGGAGTGAAATTTGGCAACAGGCCGTCTGAAAGGTTTTCAGACGGCCTTTTATGTTTGATGTTTTTCAGATAAAGTGGTTTCGATTTGATGCAAGGGGCTGCCCGCCTTTCATCACGCGGTAATGTTGGTTCAAAAGCGCGCCTACTGCGTTTTGCACCTTGCAAACATAAAATCTTACGCACGGATGAATGGTGAACAAAACCCTGAGGCCGTCTGAAAAATAAGCTATCCCATTCAAACAAAGGAGAAAAAATGAAGCCCGAAACCCTTGCCCTGCACGCAGGCTACACATCCGACCCCACCACCAAAGCGGCGGCGGTGCCGATTTACCAAACCACCTCTTACACCTTCGACGACACCCGCCACGGCGCCGATTTGTTCAACCTCGATGTGGCCGGCAACATCTACACCCGCATCATGAACCCCACCACCGCCGTGCTCGAAGCGCGTGTGGCCGCGCTCGAAGGCGGCATTGCCGCTTTGTGCACCGCCAGCGGCATGGCGGCGATTACCTATGCCGTGCAAACCTTGGTGGAAGCGGGCGACAACATCATCGCCACCAAAACGCTCTACGGCGGCACTTATAATTTCTTCGCCCACAACCTGCCGCGCCAAGGCATAGAAGTGCGCTTTATCGACCCCGACCGCCCCGAACAAATCGCCGAAGTGGCCGACGCGCGCACGCGGCTGGTGTATTGCGAATCCATCGGCAACCCGGCGATTAATGTGGTGGATATGCGCGCCTTTGCCCAAGCCGCCCACGCGCAAGGCCTGCCGCTGATGGTGGACAACACCGTGCCCTCGCCGGCTTTGTTCCGCCCGATCGAGCACGGCGCCGACATTGTGGTGCAATCGCTCACCAAATACATCGGCGGCCACGGCACCAGCATCGGCGGCGCGATTATCGACGCCGGCCGGTTTGAATGGGCGGACAGTGCGCGCTTCGACAAAATTTTCAACCAGCCTGATCCTTCCTACCACGGCGTGAACTATTGCGCCCATTTCGGCCCCGCCGCCTACATCGCGCGCGCGCGCGTGGTGCCGCTGCGCAACACCGGCGCCGCACTTTCGCCGATGAATGCGTTTTTAATATTGCAGGGTTTGGAAACCTTGTCGTTGAGGATGCAGCGCCATTGCGAAAACGCGCTCAAAGTGGCCGAATTTCTGCAAAACCACCCGCAAGTGGCGTGGGTGAACTATCCTGCCTTGCCCGGCAGCCCTTATCGGGCGCTGATTGAGCGCGATTACGGCGGCCAAGCTTCCGGCTTGCTCAGCTTCGGCATCAAAGGTGGGCGCGAAGCCGGTGCCAAATTTATCGACGCGCTGCAATTATTCTTGCGGCTGGTGAATATCGGCGACGCCAAATCTCTGGCCTGCCACCCGGCCACCACCACCCACCGCCAGCTCAACGAAGCCGAGCTGACCGCTGCCGGCGTGCGCACCGACATGGTGCGCTTGAGCGTGGGCATCGAACACATCGACGATTTGCTCGCCGACTTAACTCAAGCCCTGGCCGCCGCCGCGTAAACCGGCTGTGTGCAGGCCGTCTGAAGTTTTGATGTTCAGACGGCCTGTTTGATTTTGTGATGGCTGTTCAAGCTGAATGCAAAACGCCGTCTGAAACCAATCCAAAAAAATAACCTAACTTCGTTGTCTCGCCTTGCCGTACTATCTGTACTGTCGCAGGCTTCCGCCTTGTTAGCTTACTTTTTTGAATGGGTATGAAATCTGAAAGCAGTAGGGCTTGTTTCCGTTAGCGGTCGGATTCTTGAATCTGAGCTGCGCATCCGGGGGCTTTCCTAGGCAGACGCGGCCAATTGAATCTTGCAAAGTTTTTCAGGCCGTCTGAAAATGTTCAGACGGCATTTAGAATATCTGCTCTTTTCAGGCGGCCTCGCAAATCAAGCCACCGTGTTATGATGCAGCCACAAAATTGTCACGCTATGGTCACAAAGGAATCGACATGACACAACACAAAGCCGTATTGAGCGGCAGCGGTCTTTTCACCCCGCCGCACGCCATCAGCAACGACGAGTTGGTGAGCACCTTCAACAGCTACGTTGCTGCGTTCAACGCCGAGCATGCCGCCGAAATTGCAGCGGGCAGCATCGAAGCGCTGGCCGAATCGAGCAGCGAATTTATCGAGAAAGCCTCAGGCATCAAAAGCCGCTTCGTGCTTGATAAAGCCGGCATTCTCAACCCCGATATCATGCGGCCGCAATTTCCCCGCCGCAGCAACGAAGAATTATCATTGCAGGCCGAAATCGGCGTGGCCGCGGCGAAACAGGCGCTGGCTGAGGCCGGCGTGGCCGCGGCCGACATCGATATGGTGTTGGTGGCCAATTCCAATATGCAGCGCGCTTATCCGGCCATGGCGGTGGAAATTCAAACTGCATTGGGCTGCGGCGGCTTTGCTTTTGATATGAACGTGGCCTGCTCATCGGCCACTTTCGCGCTGCAAACCGCCGCCGATGCGGTGAAAAGCGGCTCGGCCGCGCGCGTGTTGATTGTGAACGCCGAAATCTGCTCGGCGCACATGAATTTCCGCGACCGTGACAGCCACTTTATTTTCGGCGACGCGGCCACCGCCATGGTGGTGGTGCGCGATGATTTGGCCGCGCCGGGGCAGGGCTTTGAGATTGTGAGCACCAACTTGTGGACGCAGTTTTCCAACAATATCCGCAACAATTTCGGCTTTCTCAACCGCTGCGAAATCGACGGCGATCCTTTATCCGGCGACAAATTATTCGTGCAGCAGGGGCGCAAAGTGTTTAAAGAAGTGTGCCCGGCCGTGGGCGAGCACATTGTGGCGCACCTGCTTGCGCAAGGCATCGGCGCGCAAAACGTGGCGCGCTTCTGGCTGCACCAGGCCAACCGCACTATGAACGAATTAATCAGCCGCCGTGTGCTCGGCCGCGATGCCGGCGCGGAAGAAGCGCCGATTATTCTCGACCAATATGCCAACACCAGCTCCGCCGGCTCGGTGATTGCATTTCATCTGCATCATAGAGACATGGCTGCCGGCCAATTCGGTGTGTTGTCGAGCTTCGGCGCAGGTTATTCCATCGGCTCGGTGATTTTGCAGAAGCGTTGATAAACAGTAAAACAAAGGCCGTCTGAAAAGCTTTCAGACGGCCTTTTTAATATTCGGATAATCAAACCGTAAACAAACGTTTGGCAGGTTCGGATGTGCAGCAGATGCGCAGGCTGAATTTTTGAATCCGATCTGTGCCGGCTGATGGATTTCCTTTTATAAATAAGGTTCTACCTGATATTTTTCATCAATCAAAATGTAGTTGCAGTTATGTTTTTTGCACATTTCCATAGAGTAAGCATTATCTGCAAGTGTGGAATCCAATGTGCACCATGAATCATCAATACGCTGTTCAATTGCGTTGGCATAATTTTTGATGTCTGCAAAATGATTTTCAATATATTTTTTGCTCATCACCAAACAAAAATAATGAATGTCTTTTAAATATTCATGATCAAAATATGCTTTCCAATCAAACGGAATATATCCCCCTTCGATTACAAGGTTTTGCTTATTCTCGATTGCTGTTTTTATCATTTCTTTTACAATCGGCCACAGATAATCTTCCAGCGCTTGATCATCTTCCGGGGTTAAATCTGTATTTTTGCTTCGTATCAGCCCCATTTTTAAAAGATCAATAGAAAAATAAGGGAATTTGTATTGCTCAAGAAACTTCTGAGCCAACAGCGTTTTACCTGTATGTGAAGCGCCTGTAATCAAAATAATCATCTTATCGTTTCCTAAAACGATGCAGCCACTGCCTGAAAGCCGACAAAGGCCGTCTGAAAAGCTTTCAGACGGCCTTTGTTTGTCCCATCATCTTGCTTAAGGATAAGCAATATAGGCATAAGCCGAGTGGTTGTGGATGGATTCGAAATTTTCACTCTCCACCACAAAAGCGCGGATGCGTGCATCGCCGCGCAGCGCCACGGCCACATCGCGCACCATGTCTTCCACGAATTTCGGGTTTTCATAAGCCTGCTCGGTGACGAATTTTTCGTCGGGGCGTTTGAGCAAGCCGTAGAGCTGGCAGCTGGCCTGTTTTTCTACGCAGTCGATGATTTCTTCAATGCCCACTTCGTCGCAACAGGTGAGGGTAACGGTAACGTGCGAGCGTTGGTTGTGGGCGCCGTATTGCGAGATTTCTTTCGAGCAGGGGCACAGGCTGGTTACCGGGGTGAGCACTTTGAGGGTGCAGCTGTAGGCGCCTTCTTTGATTTCGCCGCTGAGGGTTACATCGTAATCGAGCAGCGATTTGATGCCCGACACGGGCGCGGATTTTTGGCGGAAAAAGGGAAACGACACGCTGATTTTGCCCGCATGCGAATCGAGCAGCTGCACCATTTCTTCGGTGAGCGTTTTTAAGCGGCCGAAGCTCAATGGCTCGCTTTGCTGCTCCATCAGCGCCACAAAGCGCGACATATGCGTGCCTTTTTGGTCGGCAGGCAAAAATACCGTCATTGATAAGCGGCCAACGGTGTGCTGCGTGCCCTCGGCGCTCGTAATAGCGATGGGGAAGCGCAAATCTTTGATGCCGACCTGGTTAATCGGCATATTGCGTAAATCGGGGCTGGACTGCACGTCTGCAATGGCGTTCATGCGCTGAAGTATCCTTCAAGTAAAGCGGGCGAAGCCCTTATGTGTGTGCGGCGGCCTGAAAAACAAGAGGCCGTCTGAATGTGTGTGCGGCTTTCTAATGCAAGCCAAATGCGAGATTATATCACTTGCTCTATTCCCGGGGCATTGATTGTTTCAATTTTTCAGATAGTGGTAGAATGGATTGTCTTTTTCCTACAGGCAGCCCGCCATGAAATTCGCCACCGAAGCCATACACAGCAGCTATGATTGCGATGAGCACAACCGCGCCATCATGCCGCCGATTTATCAAAACAGCATGTTTGCCATGCACGAAATCGGCGAGCAGATTCCCTATCGCTATTCGCGTGTTGCCAACCCCACCCGCAAAGTGTTGGAAGACACCATGGCCGCGCTCGAACGCGGTGCGGCGGGCTTTGCTTTTGCCAGCGGCATGGCGGGCATCGATGCGGTGTGGCGCACGTTTCTACGCCCGGGCGACACCATCGTAGCCGTGGCCGATATTTATGGCGGCGCTTATGATTTGCTCACCGAAGTGTATGCCGCGTGGGGCATCAATGTGGTGTTTGCCGACCTCACCGAGCCGCACCATCTCGATGCCATTTTGGCGGCGCAAAAAGTGAAAATGCTGTGGCTGGAAACGCCGTCCAACCCGCTGTTGCGGCTGGTGGATATCGAAGCGCTGGCCGCCAAAGCCAAAGCCGCCGGTGCGCTGGTGGGCATAGACAATACTTTTGCCACGCCTTATCTGCAAAATCCGCTCGATATGGGCTGCGATATTGTGTTTCATTCGGCCACCAAATATTTGTGCGGCCATTCCGATGTGTTGATGGGCATTGTGGTGGTGAAAGAAGAAAAACCGGCAAGCCTGCTGCGCAGCATGATGGTGAACACCGGTGGCGTGGCGGGGCCGATGGATTGCGCTTTGGTGTTGCGCGGCATCAAAACCTTGGCCGTGCGCATGAAGCAGCATCAGGAAAATGCACTCGAGTTGGCGCGCCGCTTGGAAGCGCATCCGGCGGTGGAAAAAGTGTTTTACCCCGGCTTGGCGAGCCACGAGCATCATGCGCTGGCGCAAAAGCAGATGCGCGGCTTCGGCGGCGTGGTGTCGGTGTATTTGAAAAACAACAGCAAAGCGGCGGCCAACAGCGTGATTAAAAACATGAAGCTCGTGAAAATGGCCGCGAGCTTGGGCGGCGTGGAAAGCCTCGTGAACCACAGCTTTTCGCAATCGCACAGCGGCATGTCGGCCGAAGTGAAAGCCGGCTTGGGCATTCGCGAAGGCTTGCTGCGCTTTTCCGTGGGCATTGAAGATATTGAAGATATTTGGGCGGACATCGCCGCGGCGCTGGAGGCCGTCTGAAACCCATTCAAATAGCGAATCGTCATGGCATGTAAAGGCCGTCTGAAACATAAATCTTTCAGACGGCCTTGTTATAAGCAGAAAAAACGCTTGTGTGCCTATGCTGCACACCCGGTATTTCGCGAAGCCTACATCTGCCGACAATTCAACCGGGGGCTTGGTATTTTGTTACATTTTCACATCTTGTTATGTGAAAAGTTGTGTTACATCAAATTTTGACCCGCTTTAAAGGAATAAACACCGATTCATAGTGGCTGCCACGGCGGCATAAGCCTATAATTTATGCCAAATGTAGTTTAATAACAGATATTATAGAGGCATGCTATGGATTCCGAACAGCATGAATTTGAAAGAATTTATGCCGATGATGCGGCCGGCGTGGCGGAAATCGTGGCTTTTTTGCACCGCAACGAGCTCAATATCGATGATTTTATCGAAGTGTTTCTGGCAGCACGCAATGCCGATGGCGCGATTATCGCCTGCGGCGGCGTGGCGCCGGGTGTAATCAAATGCGTGGCCATTGATGAAGAATACCGCGGCTGCGGCATGGCGCTTTCTTTGTCTTCCGCACTGATTCAATTGGCTGCCGAGCGCGGCTATCACCGTCTTTTCATTTATACCAAGCCCGAAAACGAGGCGCTTTTTTCCGGCTGCGGTTTTTATCCGATTGCTACGGTGCCCGAGCGGGTGGTGTTGCTGGAAAACAGCCCCGTGCGCCTCAAGCAATATCAGCAGCAGCTCTCCGCCCTGAAAAAGCCGGGAGCGCGCATCGGCTCAATTGTGCTCAACGCCAATCCGTTTACGCTCGGCCACCTTTATCTGATTGAAACGGCTTTGCAGCAATGCGATTGGCTGCATGTTTTCGTGGTGGGGGAAGATCGCTCGCAATTTTCCTATGCCGACCGGCTCGCGCTGGTGCGCGCCGGCACGGCTCATCTTTCCCGCCTCACCATTCACGAGGGCACGCCTTATATTATCTCGCGCGCCACTTTCCCTTGCTATTTCCTGAAGCTCGACGACATTATTTTCAAATGCCATATGGAATTGGATTTGACGATTTTCCGCCGCTATATCGCGCCGCCTTTGGGCATCACCCATCGCTTTGCCGGCAGCGAGCCTTACAGCGTAATCACCAATTATTACAACAAACAAATGCAGGTTTGGCTCGATTCACCCGAAATCGATGCGCCGCCCATCCAAATGGTGGAAATTCCCCGCAAGCAGTTTCAGGGCGGCTTTATTTCCGCCACCAAAGTGCGCGGCTTTTTGGCCGAAGGCGATTTTGCCGCCATCAAACATTATGTGCCCGAGTGCACTTATCAGTTTTTAATCAACCAATATGAAAAGGTGACCGCATGAGCGCCATCACGAAAGAGAGCGTGGCCGGCACACTGGAATCCAGTGATGCCATGGTTTACGCCAGCCCCAATCCCGGCGGCGGCCGGCTGATCAGCATCAACAGCAGCGTCGGCCAGCAATTTGCCCCGCAAATCAAAGCCAGTGCCGAGGCTGTGTTAAACCGCTTGAATATTGAAGACGTGGCCTTGCAAATCGAAGACAAAGGCGCGCTCGACTGCGTGTTGCAGGCCCGTGTGAAAGCCGCTTTGCTGCGCGCCGGTGCCGAAGCCGGCTGGGAGGATTTGCTATGAAGCTGCGCCGCTCTATGTTGTTTGTGCCCGGTGCCAATGCCGCCATGGTGAGCACTTCGTTTATTTATCAGCCCGACACCATTATGTTTGATTTGGAAGACTCGGTGGCTTTGTCGGAAAAAGACAGCGCCCGCATGTTGGTGGCGCATGCTTTGCAACACCCGCTTTACCGCGAAATGGAAACGCTGGTGCGTGTCAACCCGCTCACTTCCGAATACGGCTTGGCAGATTTAAATGCCGCCGTGCGTGCCGGTGCAAGCGGCATCCGCCTGCCCAAAACCGATGGCGCGCAAGACATCACCGATATGGAAACCGAAATCGAGCGCATTGAGCGCGATTGCGGCCGCGAAGTGGGCAGCACGCTGATGCTGGCGGCGATTGAGTCGCCGCAGGGCATTTTGGCGGCCAACGAAATCGCCCAAGCATCCAAGCGCTTAATCGGCATCGCCCTGGGCGCAGAAGATTATGTGCGCGCCATGAAAACCGAGCGCTCGCCCGAGGGCATCGAATTGCTGTTTGCCCGCTCCACCATTTTGCACGCCGCGCGGGCCAACGGCTTGATGGCGTTTGACACGGTTTATTCCGATGCACGCAACGAAGAAGGCTTTTTGCGCGAAGCCGCTTTAATCAAACAGATGGGTTTCGATGGCAAATCGCTGATCAATCCGGCGCAAATCGCACTGATTCACAACCTGTTTGCCCCCACGCAAAAAGAAGTCGATTACGCCGAAAAAGTGATTAAAGCCGCAGAAGATGCCGCTAAAGCAGGCTTCGGTGTGGTGTCGCTCAACGGCAAAATGGTCGACACCCCGATTATCGAGCGCTCGCGCTTAATTGTGCAGCGCGCGCAAACTTCCGGCATACGCGAGGAGTAATCATGAGCAAAAGCAGAGAACAACGCGTTGCCGAAAGCATCGCCCAGAGCAACCGCCGCAGCTTTGAGCCGGTGGTGAAAAAAGTGCAGTTGTCCAACGAATATCTGGCGCGCAAAGTGTGCCCCGATATCGAAGCGGCCGTGCGCGCCTGCAATCTTTCAGATGGCATGACGGTTTCTTTCCACCATGCCTACCGCGGCGGTGATTTTATTTTGAACCAGGTGATGGATGTGCTCGCCGATATGGGCTTTCGCAACCTCACCGTGGCCGCCAGCTCGCTCTCAGGCTGCCACGATCCCTTAATCGGCCACATTCAAAACGGCGTGGTGCGCAAAATCTACACCTCCGGCCTGCGCGGCAAGCTGGGTGAATTTATTTCACAAGGGCATATGCAGGAGCCGGTGGAAATCCATTCGCACGGCGGCCGCGTGCAGCTGATGCAAAGTGGCGAGCTGATTCCGGATGTGGCGTTTTTGGCGGTGGCCAGCTGCGACACATTCGGCAACGCCAGCGGCAGCCTCGGCAAAAATATCTGCGGCTCGCTGGGCTATGCCAAGGCCGATGCGCAATTCGCCCGCCAAGTGGTGCTGATCACCGAAGCCATCGAGCCTTATCCGCACAGCCCCGCGAGCATTCATCAAGACCAAGTAGACTTTATCGTGAAAGTGGATGAAGTGGGCGACTCAAGCAAAATCGGCGCCGGCTCCACCCGCATGACCACCAATCCGCGCGAATTGCTGATTGCGCGCCGCGCCGCCGATGTGATTGATAAATCGGGCTATTTCAACAACGGCTTTTCGCTGCAAACCGGCTCGGGCGGTGCTTCGCTGGCGGTGGCGCGCTTTTTGGAAGACAAAATGCGCCGCCAAAATATCCGCGCTTCGTTTGCGCTGGGCGGCATCACCGCCAGCATGGTGGATTTGCATGAAAAAGGCCTGATCGACAAATTAATCGATGTGCAAAGCTTCGACAGCGCCGCTGCCGCTTCGCTGGCACGCAACCCCAACCACATCGAAGTGAGCGCCAACCAATATGCCAACTTCGGCTCCAAAGGCGCTTCGGTGGAGCGGCTGGACGTGGTGGTGTTGAGCGCGCTGGAAATCGACACCAAATTCAATGTGAACGTAATCACCGGTTCAGACGGCATCATTCGCGGCGCGTCAGGCGGCCACAGCGACACCGCCGCCCATGCGCGGCTGGCCATTATCGTGGCACCCTTGGTGCGCGGGCGCATTCCCACCGTGGTGGAAAACGTGCTCACCACCGTTACCCCCGGCGAGCACATCGATATTTTGGTGACCGACCACGGCATCGCCGTGAACCCGAAGCGTCCCAAGCTGGCCGAGCGCCTGCATGAAGCCGGCATCGACACCGTGCGCATCGAAGATTTGTATCAACGCGCCGTGATGCTCACCGGCCGGCCCGACGCCATCCGCTTCACCGACCGGCCCGTGGCAGTGATCCGCTATCGCGACGGCAGCGTGATTGATGCGGTTTATCAAATTGCGGCCAACACGGAAAGCTGAGCATGTATTTAGCGCCCGATTTTCCCGTGATGGCAGGTGGCGCGGCGGCTTTGGATGATGTGCTGGCGGCGCGTGATGCGCGGCAGGCGGCGCAACAGGTGCTTTTGTCTGCCGGCGCAAACTGTGTGGTGAGCTTCAGCGTGCTCGCGCCGGGCGCGGTGAAGCGCAGCCCTTTTTTGGATGAAGTGTTTGATATCGGAAAAGGCCGTCTGAAACACGAATTAGGCCGTCTGAACATTTCTATTTATGCTGAGCGGCTGCTCAATCATGCCGGCGGCCAAAGCCTGCTGCTGGCGGCAGACGGCGCGGCCGATGCGTTGAAAGCAGCGCTTATCGGGCTGGAGCAGAGCCACCCGCTCGGGCGGCTGTGGGATATCGATGTGATTGATGGCAGCGGCAAACCTTTGTCGCGCCCGCAAGCCGGCCTGCCGCCGCGCGCTTGTTTGTGTTGCGATGCGCCGGCAAAAGAATGCGCCCGTGTGCGTCGCCACAGCATGGCTCAATTGCACGAGGCCATGCAGCAGCACTATCGCGCCTACCATGAAATGGCCGCGCTGGGCGGGGGCATGCGCAATGCGCTGGTTGCCGAAGCCGAGCTCACGCCCAAACCCGGGCTGGTGGATGCCGACAACCAAGGGCCGCACCCCGATATGACGCTGCCGATGTTCCGCCACAGCGCCGCGGCGTTGGCTCCTTTTTTGGCCGAATGCGCGTTTGGCGGCAGCCGTTTTGCGCATGAAGCGCCAAGCCCTGCCATGTTGGCCGCCATCCGCCCGATCGGGCTGGCGTCGGAAGAGGCGATGTATGCCACCACCGGCAAAGTCAACACCCATAAAGGTGCCTTATTTGCCTTCGGTATTGCGGCGGCGGCGCTGGGGCGGCGTATGGCGCGGCAGGAGCAGAGCGATTGGCCGGCTTTGTCGGCCGACATCCGCGCGATTTGTGCCGGCCTTGAGCCGGAATTGGGGCAGGGCAACACCGCCGGCGCACGCTTTTACCGCCAACACGGCCTGCCCGGTGCGCGCGGCGAAGCGCTTTCGGGCTTTGCCACGCTCACCGATTTTGCTCTGCCGGCCTATCAACAAGCGTTTGCCGCCACGGCAAACCGCACGCATGCCTTGCGTTATGTGTTTCTCACTTTGCTGGCGCACAACGGCGACACCAATGTGGTGAAGCGCGGCGGCATCGAAGCGCTCGATTGGCTGCAAGGCCGCGCGCGCCATATCTTGGCCGACCCGGCCGCACGCCGGCAGCCTGAAGCGCTTTATGCCGCATTGCAAACGCTGGATGCACAATGCACCGAAAAAAACCTCAGCACAGGCGGCAGCGCCGATTTATTGGCTTTAACCATCTGGCTCACCGAATACCCCAACCTTTTAGGAACTTCTTATGAACCAACCTGATAGCGGGCTTGCCGCCCCATCGTTCAGCTGGAAAAAGCATTGGAAACAAATTGTTTTCTTCGCCATTCCGATTCTGATTTTTTATTGCCCGCCGCCCGAAGGCTTATCGCTGGTGGCTTGGCGCTTGTTCGGCTGGTATGTGGCCGCCATTTTCGGTTTGGTGGCCAAGCCTTGGTCGATGCCGGTGGTGCTGCTCGCGGCGGTAACCGGCTCGGCGATTGCCGTGGGCTTCACGCCCAACGAGCAAGGGCTGGACATGAAAAACGTGCTCTCCGGCTATGCCTCCACCACCACTTGGCTCGTGTTTACCGCTTTTGCGCTGAGCACCGCTTTTGTGGTGACCGGCCTCGGGCGGCGCATTGCTTATCTGATGATACGCAGCTTCGGCAGCACCACATTGCGCTTGGGCTACATCAACACCATTCTTGATTTGCTGATTTCCCCGGGCATGCCCTCGGTCACGGCGCGCGGCGGCGGCATTATGATGCCGATTATGAACAGCGTGGCCGGCGCCATCGGCTCTGATCCGGAAAAAAGCCCCAAGCGCGGCGGCCTTTTTCTGCTGCTCAACACTTATTTCACCGTGAAAAACACCGGCTATATTTTTCTCACCGCCATGGCACCCAATGCGCTGGCGCTCAGCCTGATTCTGCCGATTCTGCATGTGGAAGTGAGCTGGATGCAGTGGTTTCTCGCCGCTGCCGTGCCCGGCTTGCTGATGACTTTCCTCACGCCGCTGGTGCTTTATTTGATGTATAAGCCGGAAGTAACCAAAGTGGATCGGGAAGAAATCGCTGTGAAAGGCTTGCAGGAAATGGGGCCGATGAAACGCAGCGAAAAATGGCTGCTGGCGATTTTCATCTGCGCCCTTTTGGGCTGGATTACCGGCGACTTTACCGGCATTGATGCGGCGGCGGTGGCGCTGGCTGCGATGGTGGGCTGCATTATTGTGAGCGTGATTAATTGGGATCACATTCTGCAAAACAAAGGCGGCTGGAACACTTTGATTTGGTATGGCGGCATTATCGGTTTGTCTTCCGCGCTCTCCAAAGCCGATTTCTTCAAATGGATGGCAGGCGTGTTTTCCGATGTGCTCGGCGGCGGCCAATTGCAGGGCGGCTACGGCATGCTGGTGTTGATTCTTTTCATCAGCGTGGTGATTCGCTATTGCTTCGCCTCGGGTGGCGCTTATATTGCGGCGATGATGCCCGTGTTTGCCACCATAGGCGCGGTAACGCATGTTGATCCGGTGCTGCTCACCTTCGGCCTGCTTTTTTCCAATGCTTACGGCGGCATGCTCACCCATTATGGCTCGGGCCCTGCGCCGATTATTTTCGGCACGGGCTATGCCACCACCAAACAATGGTGGACGGCAGGTGCGGTAATCGGCTTCGGCTCGCTGGCCGTGCATGCCACTTTGGGCGTGTTGTGGTGGGAATTGCTGCACAGCATGGGGCTGATTTAATAGCGCCATAAACGAAAGGCCGTCTGAAAAGTTTTCAGACGGCCTTTCGTTTATTTATGAAAATAAATTACATCTGAAAACGCTTTCCGCTAAAATCAACCGATTAAGGTATGGTGAAATCAAAGAAAAACGGATACAAAACACACAAATCCCAAATCGTGTGCAGGGTGCGCAGCCACGCACGCGGTTTAAACGGCTTTTGTTTGTATGGCTTTCTACATGCGCCTGTATCAGTTTTATTCATTTTGCTATAAATGATTGATTCATGAAACCACAAGATAAATATTGAAAAACAAAATCTTGCTTTCCAATATTTGTTTTTTAACACACATCCGAAAGGCAGCGAATTATGCATTACAACACCGTTATCGTGGGCGGCGGTGCCGGCGGGCTGGAGCTGGCTTCCAAGCTCGGGCGCGCACTCGGCCGCCGCGAGGGCCCCGAAAAAATTCTGCTGATAGACCGTTCAACCTTCCACATTTGGAAGCCCACGCTGCACGAAGTGGCCACCGGCACGCTCAACCCGCAGCAGGAAGGCTTGTCCTACAGCATACTCGGCCGCGCCAACAGCTTTAGCTTTATGGTGGGCGAATTGATTCAATTTCAGCCCGAAGCCAAACGGCTCACGCTCAAAGAAGTGCATCAGAGCGATGGCGTGCTGATTATTCCCGAGCGCGAAATCACTTTTGAGCGTTGCGTGTTGGCCATCGGCAGCGGCTCCAACTTTTTCGGCACCCCCGGCAGCGAATATGCTTATGTGTTGGAAAACGCGCAAGATGCGCAAGCTTTCCACAGCCATTTGCTCAACCTGTTTGCCAAAGCCGCTTATTCGCCCGACAAACAATTAAACGTGGCGATTGTGGGCGCAGGCGCCACCGGTGTGGAGCTTTCCGCCGAAATGATGGAGGCTTATCACGAAATCCACAGCACCAGCGGCTCGGCGCAGCATTTTCAAATCCACATCACCCTGATTGAAGCCGCGCCGCGCATTTTGGCCGGCTTGCCCGAAAAAGTGTCGGTGCAGGCCACCCGCGCCTTGCGGGAAAAACACATCCGCGTGATGACCGACACCCGGGTGTCGTCGATTCACCCCGATAAAGTAAGCACCGACAAAGGCGAAATCGCCGCCGATGTGGTTGTGTGGGCGGCCGGCATCAAAGCGGCCGAACGCAACCGCGAATACGGCCTGCCGGTAAACCGCATCAATCAGTTTGAAGTAAACAACCGGCTCGAAACCCCGGCAAAAGGCGTATATGCGCTGGGCGATTGCGCGGCTTGCCCGTGGGAAGAGGGCAGATTCGTGCCCGCCCGTGCACAGGCGGCGCACCAGCAGGCGGATTATTTGTGCAAAGCGTTTTTAGCAGAAAGCAAAGGCCGGCCGTTTGATCAAACTTTTCACTATAAAGATTCCGGCTCGCTGGTGTCGCTGGGCAACAACCACGGCGTGGGCAACCTGATGGGCAACCTGATGGGCAGCCTCTCGGGCGGCAATTTCTTTATCGAAGGGCTGATTGCTAAGTATATGTATATGTCGCTGCACCTGATGCACCACAAAGCCATCATCGGCTACCGCAAAACCGCCTTACTGGCGCTGGCGCGCATGGCGCAAAACCGCGTGTCGGGGCGCTTGAAGCTGCATTGATGCGGCGGAACCGGCAGGCCGTCTGAAAGCGTTCAGACGGCCTTTGGCAAATCTAAAACCGCCGTTCTGGCGCAGCTATGAGCAGTAGGTCGGATTCTCGAATCCGACGCTTGTTTGCAGAACAAGATTCTCCGGGCTGCGGCAAATGTCGGATACCCGTATCTGAATCTACAACTGAAACTGCTGTCGTCACCGAAACCCAATTCCCGTTCTCTGAGCGAGCATGGCGCGGGCGGAACCGGCAGGCCGTCTGAAAGCGTTCAGACGGCCTTTGGAAAACGCTGCCTTGCTGCCAACATCTGCATAATAACGTTGCATAGCCATGCCCATGTTTCGCCCGCATCCTGCACCGCGCCGGCAAAATGCCGTCTGAAAAGCGCGCTGTGTTAAAATCGGCAGATTCTTTTTCAGACGGCCTGTTGATTTTCATGATGCTCAACCCGCACCGCCAACTCACCGAGCTTGTGCGCCTCTTGCAGGAGCGCGGCTATATTTTTGCGGCCGACCCGCAGCCGATCACCGAAGCGCTGCGCCACGCGCCGGGCAGCGCGGAAACGCGCCTCAACCGCCGTGCCGAAATGATAGACAGCGACGGCAGGCTGCACGATGCACTCGAGCGCGTGCGCCATTTCTTTGGCTGGCTTTTGCTGGTCGCCACCGTGTTTTGGCTGGTGCTCGGCTTTTCCGGCACTTTTACGCTGATGCAGCAATCGGGGCTGAATTTCTTTTTCGTGCTCGCCAGCGTGCTCGGTGTGCACACGCTGATGCTGCTGGCCTGGCTCGCTTTTATGCTTCTGCGCATCAAGCCGGGCGGCTTTTTGGGCAACCCGGGCTGGTGGATACGCGGCAAAGATCCGGTGAACCAAGCCATTTTGCGGCTTTATGGCGATGAGTGGCGAAAGCCGGCCATGCGTTGGGCAATCAGCCAAACCAGCCACCGTTTGTGGCTGGCCGCGCTGGCGGGCATGCTCGCCGCCGTGGTGTTACTGCTGCTGGTGCGCCAATACACCTTTAATTGGGAAAGCACCTTGCTTGGCGACCATACTTTTGTGGCGCTGGTGCAGGCGCTCTCGTGGCTGCCGGCCAAGCTCGGCTTTCCCGTGCCCGATGCCGATGCCGTGTTGGGCAGCCGCATGAGCGCCGACATTGCCGCTTCGCGCCAGTGGGGCGGCCTTTTGATCGGCAGCATTCTGTGCTACGGCCTGCTGCCGCGTTTGGCCGCCTGGCTGGTGTGCAAAATTTTGGCCGGCCGCGCCCAAAGCCCGTTGCCGCTGGATAATCCTTACTATCAGCAGATTATCCAGCAATGGCAAACGCGCGTGGTGGATGCCGATGATTATTCGGAAAGCATTGCCGTGGCGGCGCCGAAAATCCATTTGAGCGAGAGCCTGCCCAAATGGGCGCTGATGCTGGAGGGCGAATGGCCGGATCAATCGTGGCACCGGCATGTTCTCGGGCAGCCGTGGTTGGACAAAGGCACGGCCGACAGCCGCGATGCCGTGGCTGCATTGAAGCAGGATTTGGCACAGCAGCCGGCGCAATTGCTGCTGGGCGTGCGTGCCGCGCAAGTGCCCGATCGCGGCGTGTTGCGCCAAATTGCCGGCCTGGCCGAAGTGGCAGAGGGCGGGGCGGTGGTGCAATTGCTGGCCGACAAAAATGCCGCTTCAGACGGCCTAGAAGATTATCTGAAGCAATGGCACGAAGCATTGAGCGCGCGTGGCTTGGCCTGGCTCGACCCGCCGCGTATCAGCCAGCAAATGCGGTAGCGTGGCGCCTAAAGTTCAGACGGCCTGATTATGTGAATCATTCAGTAGGAAGCATCAAAACATGACACCGAAAGACAGTCTGCTGGCCGCCATGGTGATTACCATCTGGGGCGTGAATTTCATGTTTCTCAAGTTTGTGTTGCAAGACCTCTCGCCTATGGTGTTGGGGATGCTGCGTTTTGCGCTGGTTGTGTTTCCCGCACTTTTGTGGCTGAAACGGCCGCCGGTGGCTTGGCGTTGGCTGGTGCTTTACGGCATCACCATCAGTTTCGGCCAATTCGGGCTGATGTTTGCCGCGCTTTCATTAGGGCTGCCAACCGGGCTGACTGCCTTGATTTTGCAGGCGCAAGTATTCATCACCGTAGCCTTGGCCGCCTTGTTGTGGCGCGAGCCGATACGCGCCAACCATTTGCTCGGCATGTTGACGGCGGCGGCAGGCTTGTTGCTGATCGGTATCGGCCAGCATCAGGGCAGCGTGCCGATGGCGGCCTTGTGGGCAATATTGGGGGCGGCGGTGTCGTGGGCTTTGGGCAATGTTGTGGTGAAATACATCGGCAAGGTCAATGCCTTGTCGCTGGTGGTTTGGGGCAACATCTCCTCGCTGCTGCTGTTTGCGCTGGCATCGTTTGCGCTTTACGGCGGCGGGGGCGTGTGGCAGCAGATCAGCGGCCTGAGCCTGCGCGGTTTGTTTGGCGTATTGTTTGTGGCTTATGCGGCAAGTCTGATCGGTTATGCCGCTTGGGGCAGCCTGTTGTCGCGTTATCCTGCCGGTAAAATCACCCCGCTGGCCTTGCTGGTTCCTGTAGTGGCGCTGCTGGTGGCGTGGGCGCTGCTAAACGAATACCTCAATATCTGGCACTGGCTGGGCGTGGTGTTGGTGATGGCGGCGCTGCTGATACATGTGTTTGGCGGTAAAATCGCTTTCAAACGGGCTTGACGCTGAAAAAAGGACATCCATGAAACCGCTTTCCCTGGCCGTGGTCGGCCACACCAACACCGGCAAAACTTCGCTGATGCGCACCCTTTTGCGCGATAGTGGCTTTGGTGAAGTGAAAAATGCCGCCGCCACCACCCGTCATGTGGAACAGGCGGCCATCAACGACGGCGGCGATACGCTGGTGTATCTCTACGACACGCCCGGCTTGGAAGATGCCGGCGGCGTGCTCGACTGGCTGGAAGAAAACACATCATCGCGTTCAGACGGCATCGAGCGTTTGCAGCAATTTCTCGCCAGCCCCGCCGCCGAAGGTGATTTCAACCAAGAAGCCAAAGTATTGCGCCAACTGTTGCAAAGCGATATGGCGCTTTATGTGGTGGACGCGCGCGAGCCGGTGCTCAATAAATACAAAGACGAGCTCACTGTTTTATCGTGGTGCGCCAAGCCGGTGATGCCGGTATTCAACTTTATCGGCGGGCAGAATTTGCAGGCATGGACAGACATGTTGGCGCGGCGCACCCTGCATGTGTATAGCGGCTTCGATACCGTGGCCTTTGACTTTGAAGGTGAAATCCGCCTGTGGGACAATCTCGCCACCATGTTGCCCGAGCGCGATATCCTCGACCGCCTAATGGCCATGCGCCGCCGCGAATGGCAGCAGCTCGATGCCGAAGCAAAAAGCGACATCGCCCATTTTCTGCTCGACGTTGCTGCCTACAAGCAGGAGATCGATGAAGACGACAATCCCGAGCCGGTGCTGCAAACCATGCAGGCTTCCGTGCGCCAGCTCGAACGCCAACTTCAGCAGCAATTATTTCAAACCTACCGCTTTTACCACAATGAAATCGATACCGAGGAATGGGCGCTGAAAGCCTTCCGCCAAGACCCGTTCGACAGCGATTTGCTGAAAGAGTATGGCATTCGCACCACCACCGGCGCGGCCACCGGTGCTTTAATCGGCTTGGGTGTAGACATGGTTACGTTGGGCGGCTCGCTCGGGCTGGGCACCGCCATCGGCGGCGTGCTCGGCGGCGTGTTGCCCAATATGCAAACCATCAGCGACAAACTGGCCGGCAAACACACCCTGCATATCGACCCCGAAACCCTCACCCTTTTGGCCGCCCGCGCGCTCGATTTGCTCGCCGCCCTGCAAACACGCGGCCACGCCGCCCAAGCCGAGATTCAGATGCACAGCGGCAAAGCCCCGTGGCCCGCAGCCAAATTGCCCGCTGAATTAAACAAAGCGCGCAGCCAGCCCAAATGGTCTTCCCTCAACACCCGCGAGCCCGAGCAAAGCCGCCGCGATCGCGCCGAAGCCGCCGCCGCGCTGGCGGCGCGTTTGGGCTGAGCAGGCGGCCAGATTTTGACCAAAGCGCCCAGGCAGAAGCAGGGTGGCAATGAATGCCCCGCAAATTCCGCCCGCCTGATTTGCACCGCTACGCTTTAAGCAGGTGCTGAAACGAAAAAAAACCGAACAAAAAACCTAATTTTAATGTTGTTTTTTTGTTGTTTTGAGCGCAAATCAAACAAAAAAAGCACAGCAGGTGTTGACGCAAATAAAACATCAGCGCAAAATGGCACCCATCAAGACGCCGATGCGGCTTGATATTTCTCCTCTATTTCTCCTTTGTAGACTTGGCGCATATCTTGTGGATATGCGCATTTTTTTTATACATTGCATATGGCAGGAGGCGTAAGGGAGAAGAGGTCGAGACCTTGCTAGGATACCCAAATACCCATTTAAAAAAGTAAGCTGACAAGGCGGCGAGCCGTATACATATAGTAAAATGCAAGAAAAAGTGACAGGAACTGCATTCTGAAACAGCGTAGGTTGGGTTGCCAAACCCAAGGTTTCAGACGGCCTGTGGATTTGTTGGGTTTTCAACCCAACCTACCCGTTGTGTCACTTTTTTTGCATTCCACTATAGTACGGCAAGGCGAGACAATGGATTTAGGTTATTTTTTTGGATTGGTATAAAACGCTCTTTGTTGTCGCCCCTGCCTGAGGCGCAGCTTCTGTTGTCGGTCAGGCAAGCATTATTAAATAGGGATAATCAAATATTTGATTTTTATAGAGAGTTGATTATTTTTTAGCATGCGTGAGGCAAGCAAAGCGCTGCTTTGCACTGGGCACCCGCCTGCGCGGGTGCGATAAATATCTGGTTTTAAAAGGTTTCAGGCCGTCTGAAAAGAAAAGTTTCAGACGGCCTTTTCATGCGGATATTGGCGGTTTGCTGAAATATGATTTGCAGTGCGCTGTCGGATTTTGGTTTGATATAAAATATTATTTTTACGCCAAGTAAGCGATTTATTTGGATTTTTGAAATTAAACTACAAAATAAATGGCAAAATACGCATTAAGAAGAAATAAAATGCAAAAAATATTTGACGGCTGCTGCTCGACTTGGCATAATGCATTCCATTAGCTGGTTTGAACAACCGGTTAGTAGTTTCTCCTCTATTTCTCCTTTGTAGACTTGACACACATTCTTGCGGATGTGTGTATTTTTTTGCTTGGAAATCCTGTGTGACAGGCCAAGTCGGGCATCATATTTCATATAAAAAGCCTAAACTGCCTGCGTTGTTTGCCTTGTTTTGATTTTAGTGCCGTCGTGTTTTCATAGGGTAAAGCCGCCTTGAAAGCATTCGGAAAAGGTTTTCCGGGTGTTTTCAGGGCGGCTTTTATTTGGTTTTGCGGTTGACTTGCCGATTTTTCTGTTGTTTCACTACATTTAAATGTTTGGATACCCTATGGCAACAGCGGCGCGCCTTGCAAGCCTGCGCTTTCGTTGAAGCCAAACATAATGTTCATATTTTGAATGGCTTGGCCGGCGGCGCCTTTCACCAGATTGTCGATAACCGATAAGGCAATCCACACATCGCTTTGCGGCGCTTTTTGAATGCTGATGCGGCAGATATTGCCGCCGCGCACGCTGCGGGTTTCCGGTGTGCTGCCCTCGGGCATCACATCGACAAACGGGCTGTTGCGGTAAAAATCGCTCAGCAGCGCGTGCGGCTCCACACCGTCTTGCAGATGCAGATATTGGGTGGCGTGCATGCCGCGGATAAGCGGAGTGAGGTGGGGCACAAACACCAAGCCTTCAGCCGCTTCGGTTTGCAGGCTGCGGATGGTTTGCTTGATTTCGGGCAGGTGGCGGTGGCCGCCCACGCCATAGGCTTTGAAATTGTCGCCCGCTTCGCAAAATAAAGTGCCCACGCTGGCTTTGCGCCCCGCGCCGGACACGCCGGATTTGCAGTCGGCAATCAGCGGCAGGCCGGCTTTGAGCAGGCCTTGTTTCAGCAGTGGCAGCAAGGGCAGCGATACGCAGGTGGGATAGCAGCCGGGGTTGGCAATCAGGCGGGCGCTTTTGATTTGCTCGCGGTTGAGCTCACACAAGCCATACACCGCTTCTTTCAGCGCTTCGGCTGCGGTGAAAGGCATGCCGTACCATTTTTCCCAAGTGGGGATGTCTTGAATGCGAAAGTCGGCCGATAAATCCACCACCCGCACGCCTTGGGCAATCAGGCCGGGCGCATCGCGCATGGCCACGCCGTGGGGGGTGGCGAAAAACACCAAATCGCATTGCGCCAAATCTGCTTCTTCCGGCGTTTGGAAAACGAGGTCATACACGCCGCGCAGGCTGGGAAAATAATCGGCCACCGGCATGCCTGCTTCGCTGCGGCTGGTTACGGCCGTTACTCGGGCGTGCGGGTGTGTGGACAGCAGGCGCAATAATTCCACACCGGTGTAACCGGTGGCGCCGACGATGCCGATTTTAATCTGGGTGTTCATGCGGAAGGCTCCTTGAAGGGTATGGATTTAGCACACAGCGGCCAAGCGGTGCGGATGAAAAGAAACGGGCTTTATGCTATCACATTCATGCTGGATATGTGATTGAAACGTGGTTGCAATTGCCAAATATGTAAAGGCCGTCTGAAAGCTTTTCAGACGGCCTTGAAGTGGCATTTATATATCGAGCTGCGAACCCATTTCCACCACGCGGTTGCCCGGTATGCGGTAGTAATCGGTGGCCGGGGTGCTGTTTTTATACAGCCATTTGAAATAGCGGCTTCTCAGGCGGCCCATATAGCCGCTGCGGGTGAGCGGCAGAATGTGCAGGCTGTCGCGCGAGAGGAAAAAAGAGGTTTCCATCAATTCGAGCTCCACGCCCTGTTTGCGTGCCAAGCCGAGCAGATGGCGCACGCGCGGCGTTTCCTGAAAGCCGTAATGGCCGATAATGCGCACAAAGCGCGGCCCCAGCTGCTTGATGGCCAGCCGTTCGGCTTCGGGCACGCGCGGTACATCAAGCGTTTGGATGGTAAACAGAATATTGCGCTCGTGCAGCACTTTATTGTGCTTCATATTGTGCAGCAGCGCCTTGGGCACAGAGGCGGCATTGCTCACCATATACACCGCGTTGCCCGGCACGATTTGCGGCGGAAATTGATCGAGGTTTTCGATAAAGCTGCTTAAATCCAAACCATTGTCGGCATGTTGCCGGGCGATGATGGCGCGCCCCTGCCGCCATGTGGTGAAGGTAAACACCAAAATAGCGGCCACCATCACGGGGAACCAGCCGCCGGTGGGGATTTTCAGTAAATTGGAGGCAAAGAAAGCCAAATCAAAGGTGAGAAATATTGCGGTAAGCGCAATCGCGGCGGCTTTAGGCCAGCGCCAATTTTTCACCATCACAATAAAAAACATCAACGTGGTGAGCACCATGGTGCCGGTGGCGGCGATGCCGTAAGCGGAGGCCAGATTGGCGGAGCTGCGAAAGCCCAACACCACCAGCAGCACAATCACCAGCAACATCCAATTCACGGCGGGAATATAGATTTGGCCGATTTCGGTTTCGCTGGTGTGGTTAATCTGCATGCGCGGGGTGAAGCCGAGCTGGATGGCCTGGCGGGTGAGCGAATAAGCGCCCGAAATCACCGCCTGGCTGGCAATAATGGTGGCCAGCGTGGCCAGCGCAATCAGCGGAATCAGCGCCCATTCGGGCACACTCAGGAAAAAAGGATTTTTAATCGCTTCGGGCGTGCGCAGCAAAAGCGCGCCTTGGCCGATATAGTTCAGAGCCAAAGCGGGCAACACCAGCGAGAGCCAGGCCGTTTGAATCGGCCGGCGGCCGAAATGCCCCATATCGGCATACAAAGCCTCAGCACCCGTTACCGCCAGCACCACCGCACCCAGGCTCACAAAGCCGGCCCAGCCGTGATGGGTGGCGAAATAAAGGCCGTAATAAGGATTGATGGCGCGCAACACCGATGGGTTTTGCACAATCTGATAAATGCCGGCCGCGGCCAGCGTGGCAAACCAAAGCAGCATCACCGGCCCGAAAAAAGCGCCGATGCGCTGAGTGCCTTTGCGCTGGATAATAAACAGCACCAGCAACACCGACAGTGCAATCGGCAGCACCCAATGCTCGAGTGCCGGGTTGATCACTGTCAAGCCCTCGGCTGCAGAGAGCACCGAAATGGCCGGCGTGATCATGGCATCGCCGAAAAACATCGCCGTGCCGGCGAGGCCCATCATCAGCACCACCCAAGCGGGTTTGCCGCGAAGATATTGCAAAGCCAGCTGCATCAGCACCACCACGCCGCCTTCGCCTTTATTGTCGGCATGCAGGATAAACACCACATATTTGAGCGTCACCACCAGAATCAGCGCCCAAATAATCAGCGACACAAAACCCAATATGCCGGTTTCGCCGACCTGCATATGCGAAGCCAGAAAGGTTTCTTTCAGCGTGTAGAGCGGGCTCGTGCCGATGTCGCCATACACAATGCCCAAGGCAGCCAAAACCATGGCAGAGGCCGGACGGTGGTGATTTTGCATGAGTTTGCAATCGATAACAAATAAGATGCAGAGATTTTACGCTTGTCTTGTGGAAAACTAAACAGGCCGTCTGAATGTTTTCAGACGGCCTGTTTAAATCAATGAAAAATATCAATATTTATCCCGGCTTGCCATCGGCGCGCGGCTTGAGCAGCCACGGAATATAGCGCCATGCAAACAAAAGCAGCGCCAGCGCGAATAAAGCCGCCGAGCAATAAATGCTGTGGGTATAGGCAGCGCCGCTTGTAAAAGCGGCAAACACCCGCGCAAGCGTGGCCAGCACCATCAGCCAAAAAGCCAGCGGCACCGGCGATGGCGGCGGGTAAATCGCATGGCCGGTGTGGCCCAGCGCCGTGCGCGCCATCATGCCCAGCGTGAGCAGGCCGATGCCGCCCACGCCGATTAAATGCACGCCCAACGACAAATAAGCCGGCAACCATTGCGCAATCCCCGTGACCAACAAGCCCAACGCGGTGAAAAAATAGCCGGCAAAAAGCACCCACAGCATCGGCTCGCGCACCACATCTTTATGCCACCAGCGAAACACCTGCACCAAATTAATGATGCCCGCTGCAATGCCCAAAAGCCCCGCCAGCGGCAAGGCCGTTTGAAACATCATCAAAACCGCCATCAGCATCGGCAGCACCAGCGCCGACAAAGCCACCCACATCGGGCTGGCCACCTGAGCGATATTCAGGCGTTTGGCAGTGAAAAAAGGCATGATGCGCATGCCCACCAAGCCGATAAAGCCCGCCACCATCACCAAGCCCGCCAAGAGGCCGTTGAGCAGCGCACCTGCCTGGAAGGGCTGTAAATAAAGGTGGAACACCGCATGAGTGAGGCCGAACACAAACAGCGCTGCAATCGCAATATAATTGCGCGCATTGCGGCTGCGTATCACCGGCAAAGCCATGCACACCGCCGCATACCAGAAAAAGACCGTGCCCGAAATGCCGCTGATGGCCGCGCCATCGGGCAGATAAAGCGCCAGCCGCGCCAAGAGCCACAAAGCGGTGAGCGCAAACAGCGCGCCGCCGCGGGTGGGCGGCTGGCCGGTCCAGGCCGTTACCGCCGTGAGCAAAAAGCCCACCACCACCGCCCCGGCATAGCCCCAAATCATTTCATGCGCGTGCCAGTAAAAAGAAGGCAGCTCGGCCGTGCCCTGATAGCCGAAGCCCCACAATAAAATCGACAGCGCACCAAAAAGCGCCGCCAATGCGTAAAAAGGGCGGAAAGCCATGGCCCAAACAGCGTGCTTAAACAGCATGAAAGCGGCTCCTTATACCAATTCAAAAAAATAACCTAACTTCGTTGTCTCGCCTTGCCGTACTATCTGTACTGTCTGCGGCTCGCCGCCTTGTTAGCTTATTTTTTTGAATTGGTATTATTTAATTGTTTTTAAAAGTGTACAAATATTTTCAGACGGCCTGATTCAATCAAGCAGGCCGTCTGAAAACCATGTGTGTTTACCAATGAACCAAAGGTTCATCCAAATAAGGTTCGATGGCCGGAAACAGCGAGCGCTCTTCAAAGCGCGCATGTTCGCGTAAAGTTTCGGCAAAGCGCCGGTTCCATTCAGCATCTTGATACTGAGGCGCAGCCAGCATACCGCGCAGTGCAGCGTGATCTGCCTCAAAACGCTGTTGCAAAGCCGCATCAAGCTTGCCCCAATGCGGCGCAAACTGCGCTTCTTCCGAGGCAAAATGCGCCAGCAAATCGGCGCGGTGGTTTTCAATATCGGCCTGATGATTGGCGGCCGGCGCGCGTAAAATGCGCAAACACAAAGCCAAAGAATGATGATGCTCGCGTGAGCGTTCGATTAAATCGGGGTGTCGTTTGAGGGGTGTCATGATGGTATTTCGCAGTGATTTGTGTTATAAGTTTCATCTATTATGAAACTTAAGGCGGCATAAAGTCAATCCTCAATTCCGCCGTGAGAGAAGCGCTATGTATTTGACCCAACACACCGATTACGCCATGCGCGTGCTGGTTTACACCGCCATCAATGATGATGCGCTGGTGAATATCAGCACCATTGCCGACACCTACGGCATCTCTAAAAGCCATTTGATGAAAGTGGTTACCGCCTTGGTGAAAGGCGGCTTTTTGGCCAGCGTGCGCGGCAAAGGCGGCGGTCTGAGGTTGGCGCGTGCGCCTGAAAACATCAATCTCGGCGCCGTGGTGCGGCATTTGGAGCCGATGCAGCTGGTGGAATGCATGGGGCAAAACAACGATTGCCTGATCACCCCCAATTGCCGCCTTGCCGGCATACTCGGCGGCGGCATCAAGGCTTTTTTGAATTATCTCGACGGTTTCACACTGGCCGATTTGCTCAACAAGCCCACTTATGATTTGCTTTATATGCCCAAAATAGAAATCGCCGCCGTCTGAAAACATTCAGACGGCCTTCTGCCTTGCTGTTAGGGCGTTTTGACATTTCGATTTATGGGTGTATTTCGCCCCTGAAAACGCATCTGCTGCGTTAAAAAGCCTTGCAAGGTGTCCATCCAACCTTGCTGCGCTTTCCGCCTTGCAAGCACGCTTTTGCCCTCAAAATCTTACGCGCGGATGAATTGTCAGGACGCCCAAGCCGGCGGCGCGTTTCTGAAAAGCAGCCAAACATGATAGACTGGCGGCCATTGTTTCCACCCTTCAAACCCATCATGACACCCAGCAAACTCATTATCGCCAGCCGCGAAAGCGCGCTGGCCATGTGGCAGGCCGAGCATATTCAGGCGCGCCTGCAAACCCTCTATCCCGAATGCGACGTGCAGATTCTCGGCATGACCACGCGCGGCGACCAGATTCTCGACAAAACGCTCTCCAAAATCGGCGGCAAAGGCCTGTTTATCAAAGAATTGGAGCAAGCCTTGCAAGAAGGGCGCGCCGATTTGGCCGTGCATTCGATTAAAGATGTGCCCATGGATTTGCCGCCGGGTTTCGCCCTGGCCGCCATCGGCGAGCGCGCCAGCCCGTTTGATGCGTTTGTGTCCAACCATTATGCGCGGCTTGAAGATTTGCCGCCGCGCGCGGTGGTGGGCACGTCGAGCCTGCGCCGCGAAGCCCAGCTGCGCGCCCGTTATCCGCATTTGGAAATCAAGCCCTTGCGCGGCAATGTGCAAACCCGCTTGGGCAAGCTCGATAAAGGCGAATACGATGCCATTATTCTCGCCGCCGCCGGCTTGCAGCGGCTCGGCCTGGATGAGCGCATCCGCGTGATTTTGTCGCCCATCGACAGCCTGCCCGCCGCCGGGCAGGGCGCGCTGGGCATCGAAATCGCCGCGCAGCGCTATGATTTGCTCGAAGCGCTCAACCCGCTCAACCACGCCGTTACCAACGCCTGCGTGAGCGCCGAACGTGCTTTGGCGCGCGCGCTCGACGGCAGCTGCCAAGTGCCGCTGGCCGCTTATTGCACCGAAGAAGCCGGCCTGCTCACCTTGCACGGCCTAGTCGGCCACCCCGACGGCTCTATTCTTTTGCAGGCCGAAGCCCAAGCGCCGCTCGCCTATGCCGATGCGCTCGGCCGCGCCGTGGCGAAAAAGCTGGCCGACGATGGCGCAGTCGAGCTGATTCAAAGCATTTTGGCTGAACAATAAACGCAGATGATGGGTAGGCCGTCTGAAAAGCGCAATTTCAATATTTTATTGTTGCCAGGCTTTCAGACGGCCTTCTGCCTATTTTGCGATGGCAACCTTCACCATGCTTTGCAGCTCACCGCCTTATTATCTGTATCTTTAGCATGAGCGATAGCGAAGTGAACGAAAAACGGACACCAATACAATCAATCTCAAACCGTGTGTAGGGTGTGTGGCGCGAGCCACGCACGCGGTTTAACCGTTTCTGCGTGCGCTGCTGCGCCATACACTCTGAGCCGGCCTGTGTAAGCTTTTCATTCACTCCACTATTATTTCTAACCCGTTGCGCATTTAGGGGAATCCCATTTTCAGTCGATTAATATTTCTTCCCAAGTTTTTGTTGTGTAACTGAATAATGGTTAAA